>Ga0335082_10006768_pt1 | contig 12486 bp, 10 predicted proteins | sample Lox_Sample_41_FD_206718 | JGI IMG/M metagenome (GOLD analysis project Ga0335082, IMG submission 206718) | Soil microbial communities from Loxahatchee National Wildlife Refuge, Florida, United States - Lox_Sample_4.1 | ecosystem: Environmental > Terrestrial > Soil > Wetlands | place: USA...
CGCGTCGGCGTCGTCATCCCGCCCGACTCCCACGAGAAGCGCGCGCGCGGCGCCGGCGCGAGCGTGCTCGTCCTCCTCGACGGCTCGGACTCCACCGTGAGCGCGCAGGCCCTCGCCGCGGTCAACGGCATCGCGGCGAACGTGAGCCTCGAAGAGGTCTCCAAGGGCCACGGCGCCATCGCGCCCGCGCTCTCCACGCAGCCCATCATCCTCTTCAACCCGGACGGCCGCACGGCGAACTACATCATCCCCGGCCTCGTCGCGATCATGCTGCAGATCGTCGCCATCGTCCTCACGGCGATCGCCATCGTGCGCGAGCGCGAGCGCGGCACGCTCGAGCAGCTCCTCGTCACGCCCATCGACCCGCTGGGCTTGATGCTCGGCAAGCTCGCGCCCTATCTCTTCATCGGCATCGGCGAGACCGGCATCATCCTCACGGTGATGCGCTTCGGGTTCGACGTGCCGATCCGCGGGAACCTGATTTTCCTCTTCGGCATGGCGTTCGTGTATCTCTTCGCGCTCCTCGCGCTCGGTCTCTTCATCTCGACGCGCGCGCAAACCCAAGCCCAAGCCCAGCAGATGGCGCAGTTCTTCTTCTTGCCGTCGATTTTTCTCTCCGGGTACATCTTCCCGACCGCGGGCCTGCCGCTCCCGCTCTATCTCATCGGGCGCGTGCTCCCGGCGACGCACATGGTCGAGATCATGCGCGGCATCGTGCTGCGCAACGCGGGCCCGCGCGAGCTCATGCCGAACGTGCTCGCGCTCCTCGTCATCAGCGTGCTGCTCGTGTGGGCGAGCGTGCGGCGCTTCCGCAAGGTGGCGCTGTGACGACCATCCGCGTCGCGCACTCTCCGGACAGCGACGACGCGTTCATGTTCTGGGCGGTCCTCCACGGCGAGGTCGACGCCGAGGGGCTCGAGCTCGTCGCCGAGACGCACGACACCGAGGCGCTCAACGCGCTCGCGGACGAGGAGCGGATCGACGTGCTCGCCGTGTCGGCCGCGCGCTACGGGACCATCGCCGATCGCTACGTGCTGTTGCCGCACGGCGCGTCGGTCGGCCGCGGCTACGGGCCGGTGGTCGTCGCGCGTGAGCCGCGCACCCTCGCGTCGCTCTCGGGAAAGCGCGTCGCCGTTCCAGGCCCGCGCACGACCGCGTACCTCGTGCTCCGCATCTTGCTCGACGCGTTCGAACCGGTCGTCGTGCCCATCGCGCCCTACGAAACGGTGTGGCGCACGCTGCGCGACGGCGAAGTGGACGCCGCGCTCGTCATCCACGAAGGCCGCCTCACGTACGAACGCGAAGGCTTCGCGCTCGTCTGCGACATCGGCCGCGCGTGGACCGACGCGAAGGGCCTGCCGCTTCCGCTCGGCGTGAACGTGATCCGGCGCGGGCTCGGGCCCGAGCTCATCGCGCGCGTCTCGCGCGTCTGCGCGCGTTCGATCGCGTGGGCGCTCGCGCATCGCGATCGACTGATGCGCGAGATGACGAACACGCCGCTCGACGCCGCCGGGCTCGACCGCTACCTCGCGATGTACGCAAATGCCGACACGCAGGCGATGGCGCCGGACGTCGTTCGTGCGATGGCGGAGCTTTTTTCCGAGGCTCGGAAGCGCGGGCTCCTCGCGACGACGCCGGTCATCGAGTTGGCGCCCTAATCGCACATTTCCACCATCGACGGAGATCGTTGCCACGTGTGGCGCCCTCGCTAGACTTTCGATTCGGGGCGGAGCGAGGGTTCGGCGGATGAAGATCTTTGCTTTCGGAACGGCGTCGTGCGCGTTGATGCTCGCGCTCGGGTGCTCGGCTGCGCCCACGTCGTCGTCGCAGTCCGAGCCCGTTCAAGGCGGCACGATCGATCAGACGCACAACTACGCCGTCGGCATCATCACGACGACCGGCTTGCTCTGCTCGGGCGCCGTCATCGCGCCGAACCTCATCATGACGGCGCGTCACTGCGTCGACAACTCGCCCTCGGCGATCGACTGCACGAGCTCGCAGACCGTCTTCGGCTCGCAGCGCACGTCGACGGGAAACTTCTACGTCACGACGTACTACACGACGAATCAGCAGAACAAGAACTGGCACCAGGCGGCGAAAATCTTCACGACGCCGGGCAACAAAGTCTGCGGCAACGACATGGCGCTCATCGAGGTGAGCGACAACATCTCGACGAGCGAGACCGGCGGCACGTACGTGACGCCCGTCGTGCAGTACAGCATGACCGATCACACGCGTTACTCGACGACGGTCACGGCCATCGGCTACGGCGACACGTCGGCGACGACGCAGGACGCGGGCACGCGGCACATCCGGCAGAACATCAACCTCGGATGCATCCCGGGCGACCCGCAGCTCGACTGCCCGTCGCAGGCGATGACGCAGATGACGGTCAACGAGTTCATCTCGGGCGACTCGACGTGCGAGGGCGACTCGGGGTCGAGCGCGTACGAGCAGAAGAACTTCAACAAGAACGTGCCGGTCTCGTTCGGCGTGCTCTCGCGCGGCGGCTCGGAGGGCACGACGTGCGTCGAGCCGATCTACACGCGCACCGACGCGTGGAAGGACTTCCTCGTGCAGACCGCGCTCACCGCGGCGAGCGACGGCGGGTACACGGCGCCGGCGTGGACGCAGACGCCGCCGCCGCCGGGGAGCGACGCGGGCACCGACGCCGGCTCCACCGACGACGGCGCGGCGCCTCCGCCACCCGGCTCGCTCGGCGCCGGCTGCACCGACAACAGCGACTGCGACAGCGGCATCTGCGAGTCGGACGACAACGGTCAGACGTTCATCTGCTCGGCGCCGTGCGACTCGAGCGGCGACGGGAGCGACTGCGGCGAGGCGAACTACCAGTGCATCGACGACGGGAGCGGCAACAATACGGGCCTCTGCTTCCCGAAGCCGCCGGCGTCGACGTTCAACGACCAGGGCGGCGGCGGGTGCGCGATCGGCTCGTCCGATCCGTCGAAGCCGGTGCCGTGGGGCACGCTCGTGCTGGCGGGCGCGTGGGTCGCGGTCGCGGCGGTTCGCTCCCGGCGTCGTCGCGACTAGACTGCGGCGCATGAATCGACGCGGTCTTGGTCTTGGCGCGAGCTCGCGCGAGGCCGGCGCCGAAACCGACTCCCTCCGCGCACGCCTCGTCGCCGTGCGGCGCCAGGTGCTCGCGCGCATGTACGAGAAGTCGCTGCGCTGGCGACTCGCGTGGTTCGTGCCGTTCGATCTCGTCGTGCTCGCGGTGATCTGGACGCGGCCGCACCACGCGCTGCCGGCGCTCGCGCAGGCGTCGACGCTGGTCTTCGCGGTGGGCTTCGCGCTCGCGCGGCTCCGGTACAGCGCGTGGGCGTTCTTCTTCCACGCGGTGCACTACTTCGTCGGCGCGAGCTTGACGGGCGCGCTCGTGAGCCCGCTCTTGCCGCTCGGGTTTCCCGTCGTCGCGAGCGCGGCGATCCTCCTCGAGACGCGCCGCTCGAAATGGCTCGTCGCGTCGGCGTTCGTCGCGGGCACGGTGTCGCTCGTGCTCTTGTCGAAGTGGTGTGCGTGGAGCGCGCTCCCCGCGCCGCTCGAACGCGACGCGTGGGTGGTCACGGCGTGCACGCTCGCGTTCGCGGCGATTGGCCTGCTCCGCGTGGGGCTCGACGCGACCGACGCGTACACCGAGCTCGCGCTCGAGCTCGCCGCGCGGCGCGAAGAGGTGTTCGCCGAGTCGGCGGAGCACACGCGCTCGCTCGAGGGCGTCGCCGCGCGCCTCGCCCACGAGGTGAAGAATCCGCTCGCCGCGATCAAGGGCCTTTCGACGCACATGGCGCGCGCGGCCGGCGACGAAAAGACGCGCGAACGGCTCGGCATCGTCGCGCAGGAGGCCGAGCGGCTCCAGTCGATCGTGGACGGCTTCCTCGGGTTCACGCGCGGGCTCGACGACCTGCGCGTGTCGCGCGTCGTGCCGTACGACGTCGCGCGCGAGCTCGTCGTGCTGCTCGAGACCCGACTCGACGAGACCGGCGTCGCGATGGAGGTGATCGGCGACGAGCGCGCGGACGTGATCGCCGACGCGCGAAAAATCCGCCAGGCGCTCCTCAACGTGGTCTTGAACGCCATCGAGGCCTCGCCGCGCGAATCGCTCATCACCATCGCCGTCGCGCGCGCCGACCCCGACACCGTGCGCGTGCGCGTCGTCGATCGCGGCGCGGGCATGGCGCCCGCGGTGGTCGAGCGAATCCGCAAGCCGCACTTCACGACGAAGAGCGGCGGCTCGGGCCTCGGGCTCGCCGTCGCGCGCGCGATCGTCGAGCAGCACGGGGGCGCGATGACGATCGAGAGCGCGCTCGGCTCCGGCACCACCGTGAGCCTGTCTCTCCCGGCGGAGGGGCCGCCGAAGGAGAAGCTCGAGGGCAAGAAGCTCCCCGGGCTCGCCGCGGACGTGGAGGCCCCCCGATGACGCGCGTGCTCGTGATCGACGACGACGCCGCGCTGCGCTTCACGCTCCACGCCGTGCTCGGTGACGCGGGCTTCGACGTGGAGCTCGCGGGCGGCGGCGCGGAGGGCCTCGCGGCGTTCGAGGCGCGCGGCGCGGACGTCGTGCTCACCGATCTCGCGATGCCGGACATGGACGGGATGCGCGTCCTCGAGGCGATGCGCGCACAGGACCCGGGCGTGCCGGTGCTCATGCTCACGGCGCACGGCTCGGAGCGCGTCGCCGTCGCGGCGATGAAGGCGGGCGCGTTCGACTACCTGCCCAAGCCGTTCGATCCCGAGGAGCTCGTCCTCGCCGTGCGGCGCGCGACCGAGACGCGCGATCTCCGGCTCGAGAACGCGCGCCTGCGCACCGAGACCTCGCTCGGGCGGACCATCGTCGCCGAGAGCGCGGCGATGAAGCGCGTGCTCGACCTCGTCGCGCGCGTCGCGCCCAAGGACGTCACCGTGCTCTTCCTCGGCGAGAGCGGCTCGGGCAAGGACGTGATGGCCGCCGCGCTCCACGCGCACTCGCGGCGCGCCGACAAGCCGTTCGTGCGCTTCAACGCCGCGGCGATCCCGGCGGACCTCGCCGAGGCCGAGCTCTTCGGGCACGCGCGCGGCGCCTTCACGGGCGCGGTCGCGTCGCGCGCCGGCTATTTCCAAGAGGCGAGCGGCGGCACCCTCTTCATCGACGAGGTCGCCGAGCTCGGGCCCGCGACGCAGGCGAAGCTCCTTCGCGCGCTCCAGTCGGGCGAGGTGCAGCCGGTCGGCGGCCGCACCGAGCACGTCGACGTGCGCGTCGTGGCGGCGACGAACCGCGATCTCGCAGCGGACGTGAAGGCGGGGCGCTTCCGTGAGGATCTCTTCTACCGTCTCGACGTCGTCTCGATCCGCGTGCCGCCGCTCCGCGAGCGCGCCGCCGACGTCGAGCCGCTCGCGCGGGCGTTCGCGCGCGCGTACGCCGAGCGCTACGGCATGGGCAGCGTCGCGATCGAGCCCGCGCTCGTCGACGCGCTCCGCAAACAGCCGTGGCCCGGCAACGTGCGCGAGCTCGAGAACACGATCGCGCGCATGCTCGCCGTCGCGCCCGACGACCAGCTCACGCTCGCGCTCTTCCGCTCGCTCGACGATCGCCCGGCGGCGCCGCTCGAGGTCGGACGCGATCCGGGCCCGTCCTATCCGCTGCGCCGGCGCGTCGAAGCGTTCGAGCGCGCGATCATCGCCGAGCAGTTCGAGTCGTGCGGCCGGAACCAGAGCGAGACGGCGCGCCGGCTCGGCATCTCGCGTCCGGCGCTCATCGAGAAGCTTCACAAGTACGGTCTCGTGTGAGGATCCATCGAAGAGAGCTCCTCGCGCTCCTCGCGCTGGCCGCGTGCAAGACGCACGCGCGCGGGGCGGACGCGGGCGCGCCGGCGCGGGTCGTGTCGCTGTCGCCGTCGACGACCGAGACGGTCGCCGCGCTGGGCGCGCTCGCGAGCCTCGTCGGCCGCTCGCGATACTGCGACTACCCGCCCGAGGTGACGAAGCTGCCCGAGGTCGGCGGCTACGTCGATCCGAACCTCGAGGCCATCGTCGCGCTGCGTCCGGACCTCGTCGTGGGCGCGCGGGGACCTGCCGGTCGCCGCATCGACGACACGCTCCGCGCGCGCGGCATCGCGACGTACTTTCCGCCGACCGAGTCGATCGCGGACATCTTCGCGATGGTGCGCGGCGTCGGGGCGCGCCTGTACCGCGCGGCGGAGGCGGAGCGCGTCGTCGCCGGGATCGAAGCGCAGCTCGCCGCCGTCGAGGCCGCGACGAAGGCTCTCCCGCACCCGCGCGCGCTCCTCCTCTTCGGCGTCCTGCCCATCGTCGCGGCGGGGCCGAAGAGCTTCGGCGACGAGATCCTCGCGCGCGCCGGCGCGCGCAACGCCATCACGTCGGGCGGGTCGTATCCGTCGCTCGACATCGAAGCGGTCGTCGCGCTCGATCCGGACGTCGTCGTCGACGCCGCGGTCGCCGAGGAGCACGGCGGGCAGCGCATCGACGGCAGCGCCGGCGGATGGTCGCGCGTCCGCGCCGTGCGCGAGCACCGCGTCGTCCCGCTCGCCGACGAGTCGGTGCTGCGCCCGGGACCGCGCGTCGGCGCGGGCGTCGCCGCGCTCGCGCGCGCCCTCCACCCGGGCCTGTCGATCTAGTTCGCGAGGTGGCAGGTGCCGTAGCTCGTGCTGTCCTCGCAGTAGAAGCCGTAGCCCTCGTCGCAGCAGTAGATGTAGCCGTACTGCGAGTCGAACGAGTCGCTGCACGCGTGATCGTCCACGACGCCGTTGCAGTCGTTGTCGAGCCCGTCGCAGCCCGCGCCGTACTGCTGCGCCTCGCTCGTGGGTTGGCTCGGGAAGCACGTGTCGCCGCCGTCGATGCAGTGGAGCTGACCGTGCACGCACTCGCCGAGGATCTTGGTCGGCGTGCCGCCCTCGAACGGGTTCGCGTCGCCCCACTCGGACTGCTTCGGCATGTCGCAGTCGCCTTCTTGGTCGAGCCCGTCGTCGACGGCGCCGTTGCAGTCGTCGTCGATGCCGTTGCAGACCTCGGGCGCGCCGCCGTGGATGAACTCCTCGCACCCGCTCGGCTGTCCGCCGTCGGGTCCGCCGGCGCACGTCTTCCGCCCGGCGCCGCAGATGCCCGGGTCGGGGCCCCAGCAGGTGATGGCGGCGTCGGTCATGTTGGCTTGGTCGCACGCGGGCGAGTTGCAGCGCGCGATCACCGAGGCGTCGGTGAGCTCGGAGAGGTCGTCGACGATGCCGTTGCAGTCGTCGTCGGCGTAGTTGCACGTCTCGATCCCCGGCGTGACTTCGCCCACGCACACCGTGAAGGTCCCGTCGGGCGTGCAGCTTCGCGTCCCGGTGTGGCAGATGCCCTTGGCCTGCGTGCCGATCGGGCCCGTGTAGCAGTCGGCCGGTTTGGTCGTGCTCGGATCGCACGCGCAGCCGGCGGGGTCGCCGCTGTCGGGATCGCAGACCGGACCGCCGTCGCCGTTCGCGGGCGGCGCCGTGGGCGAGCAGCCGGCGTCGAAGACGGCCCCGGCGCCCAGGGCAAGGAGCACGGCGACCGCGGAGGCCGCCAGCGAAGTGCGCAAGCTCATCCCCCGATTGTCCCCGAAAAGACTCGCGCGTCCACGAAAATACTGGGGCCCGTCGGCTTCAGGGCGCTTGCGTCGCGGATGCGCCCGACGCGCCGTTCACCGCGCCGCCCGCGCCCGCGTCGCCCACGGTGATCGTCGGCGAGCCGCTGAGGGTGACCGTGCCGGCGTCGCCGCCGTTGAAGAACGCGAACGTGGAGCCGCCCGCGCCGCCGCCGCCCTGCCCGCCGTGCGCGCCTTGCCCGCCGGTCGCGCCGATCTGCGGCGATTGATTGCCGACCGTCGCGCACGAGGCGTCGGTGCAGAGATCGAGGCACGTGGCGTTCTTCACGTCGCCCGCGCCGCCCGCGCCGCCGTTTCCGCCCGCGCCGCCGTTTCCGCCCGCGCCGCCGTTTCCTGTCGAGTAGGTGCCGCCGATGACCTGGATGTTGGAGTTCCAACCGTAGACGGCGACCGTGCTGCCGCCGCCCTCGCCGCCCGCTCCGCCGCCGCCCGGCGCGCCGCCGCAGCCCGAGAGGCTGTTCAAGCACACCGCCAGGCACGTGTAGCAAGTCGTGATGCACGAGCTCGTGATGCTGCAGGCCCCCGGCGTTCCAGGGCTCCCGTCGGCCGCGCCCGCGCCGCCGTTCGCGGGAACGTAGCCGGTCGGACCGAACGAGCCCGCCGGCGCGCCCACGCCGACGTTGCCGGCCATCGAGCCGGCCGCCGCGTCCCCGGCGTCGCAGTCGGTGCCGCCCTCCGCGCCCGTGCCGCCGAGAACGCCCGCGTCCCCGTCGCCCGCGCCGCCGATCGACACGCTGATGGTGTCGAGCGTGAGCGTCGCGCCCGTCGAGAAGATGCCGTAGAGCGACTCGCTCGGGCCCGGGTTCGCCTTGCCGAGGACCGACAGGAGGCGGAGCCCGGCGCTCCCGGTGAAGCTCGCCGTGACGACGACGTTCGTCGTCGAGGGCATCGTGATCTTCACGGCGCTCACTTCGGTCGTGTCGCACGCGGGGATCCACGTCGTGCTCGCCGTGTCCCAGCCGCCTTCGAGCGTGACGCCCGCGGCGAGCTGGAGCGACTCCACGTACGTGCCGCGCGCGATGTAGACGGTCGAGCGTCCGAGGAGCTTCGCCTGGTTGATGCCCGCCTGGATCGTCTGGCACGGCTCGTCGCGCGTGCCGCACGTCGAGGTGTCGCCGCCGTTGACCGTGACGAAGACGCCGTGCGCGTCGTCGACCGTGCGCTGCTTGCACGCGTCGCCGGCCTCCGTCGTGTCGGGGACGACGTCGTTGGCCGCGCCGTCGTCCGACGCGTCGCCGCGCTGAAGGTCCTGGAACCCGAGGATGTTGGCGCACGCAGCCCCGAACGCCGCGATGCCGATGCCGATGATCAAGAAGGCTCGACGCAAGACAGCCCCAAGTTACTCGAATTTCGGCGGCAATCCCATCGCGTCGTGGAGCGGCGCGGCGACGAGGAGCGCGAGCAGCATGCCGACCGTCGCGAGCGCGAACGGCGAGCGGATGCCGAGCGCGTCGTACACGAAGCCCGCGAGCGCGGGGCCGGTCGCGCGCGCGAGGCTCGACATCGATTGGTTCACGCCGAGCGTCACGCCTTGCTCGCCCTCCTTCGCGCGCTTCGAGACGAACGCCGACGTCGCCGGTTGCGTGAGCCCATTTCCGATCGCGAGGACGACGCCCGACGCGTACAAGAGCCACCGCCCGACGCTCGGCGACGCGGTGATCCCGCCGAACGCGATCGCTTGGAGCACGAGGCCGACCTTGAGCATCGCCGTGTCTTGGACGCGCCCCGAGAGCCGCCGCACGATGCCGCCTTGCACCGCCGCTCCGGTGAGGCCGACGACGACGAGCAGCGCGCCCGTCTGCGAGAGCGTCATGTCGAAGCCGTCCTTGTTGAAGTAGCGCATCGTCTGCTCCATCCCCGAGAAGAAGAGGATGAGGACGAAGTTCGAGAGCACCGCGCGCGCGAGGGCGTGGTCGGCGAGGACCTCGAGCGTCTTTTTCACGTCGATGGGCGCGAGGCGGCGCTCGGCGTGCTTGGTGCGGCGCTCGGGCGGGAGCGACTCGACGAGCCCGGCGGCGACCCACACGAAGTTCACCGCGCTGAGCGCCGCCGCGAGGAAGAGCGCCCACGGCCCGTGGCGACCGTTCAGCGGGATCTGCGCGAGGACGCCGCCGATGCCGGGCCCGAGCACGAAGCCGACGCCGAACGCGGCGCCGATGAGGCCCATGCCCTTCGCGCGGTCCTTCGGCGAGGTGATGTCCGCGATGTACGCGCTCGCCGTGCCGAGGTTCGCGGTCGCGAAGCCGGCGAACATGCGCGCGACGAAGAGCCACGCGATGCTCGACCCGTACGCGAGGGCGAGGGCGAGGGCGAGGTTCGCGAGCGCGGTCGCCGCGATCGACCACGTGAGCACCGGCTTGCGACCGACGCGGTCCGAGATGCGGCCCCAGAACGGCACGAAGAGGAACTGCATCGCCGAGTAGCTCGACGCGAGCAGCGTGCCCATGAGCGAGCTCGTGTGGAACGTCGAGCGCGCGACCTCGGCGAGAAACGGCAGCGCGAGACCGAACCCGAGCAGGTCCAGGCAGACGGTCAGGAAGATCGCGCCGAGCGACGGCTTGCGCACGCGCGATTCATAGCACTCGCGCCGCCCAGACGAACGCCTCGACGTTGCCGCGCGGTCCCGGGAGGCTCGAGTCGCATCGCCCGAGGACGCGGAAGCCGGCGCGCTCGATTTCGGCGACGACCACTTCGATCGCGCGGGCGCGGAGCGCTTCGTCGCGGACGACGCCGCGGGTCTTCTTCGCTTCGTCGCGGCCGACCTCGAACTGCGGCTTCACGAGCGCGAGGAGCTCGCCGCCCGGACGCGTGCAACGCGCGATCGCCGGGAGGAGCTTGCCGAGGCCGATGAACGACGCGTCGACCACGGTGAGATCGACCGCGCCGCCGATGTCTTCGGGGACGAGGGCGCGCGCGTTGGTCCGTTCGCGGACGAGCACGCGCGGATCGGAGCGGAGCTTCGCGGCGAGCTGCCCATAGCCCACGTCGACCGCCGCGACGGACTTCGCGCCGCGCTGCAGCAAGCAGTCGGTGAAGCCGCCCGTCGACGCGCCCACGTCGAGGCACGTCCGGCCGGCGATCGGAACGCGCAGCGTGTCGATCGCGCCCGCGAGCTTGACGCCGCCGCGCGACACGAACGGAATCGCTTCGCCTTTCAGCGTAAGGTCGGCGGTCGCCGCGACGAGCGTGCCCGCCTTGTCGACGCGCGTTCCTCCGACGAGCGCGCGACCCGCGAGGATGAGCGCTTGCGCGCGCGCGCGCGACGGAGCGAGCCCGCGCTCCACGAGCAGTTGGTCGAGTCGAACGCGGCGGGTCATGGGGCGCCCCGATTGTAATTCTGCTACGCTGCCAAAAACCAACGGCGGGGAGCGCCTATGTCCGAACGAACTTTCTTCACGGGGGTGCGGAGAGCACCGCACTGGTTGGCCGCGTCGACGGCCGTCTTTTTCGTCGCGCTCGGCGCGAGCGTCGCGCTCGGTGGCGCGTCCTGCTCGCCGAGCACGGCGGCGGTCGACGCGGGCGACGACGCGCCCGTCTGCAACCCGGACAGCGGCGATCCCGCGGGCTGCGCGTGCGATCCGTCGACCACCAAGCCGGCGACTTGTTACACCGGCCCCGCCGGCACGAACGGCAAGGGCTTCTGCCAGACCGGCACGCGCTCGTGCACGCCGCAGGGCACCTTCACGCGGTGCGAGGGTGAGGTCACGCCGCAGCCCGAGGTGTGCGACCTCGCGGACAACGACTGCGACGGCATCATCGACGACCTCCCGGAGATCGCGGACGCCGCCGTCATCGCGCGGTGCAACTCGCCCGCCTGCGAGAACTCCGGCGTCCCCGACGCGGCGATCACGTGCTGGGGCCCGGACCCCGGCATCTGCGGCGCGGGCGTGAAGTCCTGCGCACCGGGCCCGAAAGGTGGAACTCCAACCGGTTGCAACGAGTTCGTCCACACGCCGGCGCAGGAGGTCTGCAACGGCATCGACGACGACTGCAACGGGACGATCGACGACGGCCTCGACCAGGAAGGGCCCTGCGACATGCCCGAGGGCTCGACGTGGGCGGCCGACGCGAACCCGCTCGAAGCCGGACCGGACGGCGCGGTGCAGCAGGAGATCCTCGGCGAGTGCGTGCACGGCAACCTCACCTGCGTCGCGTCGAACTGCGACGACCACTCGTGCAAGGACGCCGGCGACCAGTGCTTCCCGAGCCAGCCGATCACGGAGCTGTGCAACGGGAAGGACGACGACTGCAACGGCAAGATCGACGATCACAGCTGCGCGACGCCGTCCGACATCCAAAACGGCTTCACCTACTGCTGCGTCTACAACCCGTACCCGACCGACGTCTTCTGCGACTCGAACCTCCAGACCCAGTACCCGACGCTCTACACCTGTAGCTACGCCGGCAACTGATCACCGCTTCGCCGCGCACTTGCCTGCGACGCACCGGATCGGCGGCGGGGGCGCGCAGTCGTCGATCGGGCAGCCGTGGCCCTCGCCGTCCATGCCGGGCTTGCAGAGCGCGGCGTACTGCGTCGTGCGTCGCGTGAGCGTCGTCTGGTTCTGCGCGAGGCCCGGGCAACCGAGGAGGCACATGCAGTCGGCGGCGGTGTGGATGTCGTGCGGAATCTCGCCCCACACGCACTCGGAGTCCACGCGGCACGCGTCGTCCGCGACGGATGGAGTCGCGAGGAGCGAGCCGGACGTGCTCGCCGTCACGCTCGGCGACGGCGGCGGCGCGAGGACGACGGTGGTCGGCGGCGCCTCCGACTTGCACGCGAGGAGCAGCGCGGCGAAAAGGACTTGTCGCATGGCGCGCGATTGTACACTCCTCGTCGCGATCCTCTGCGCCGG
>Ga0335082_10006769_pt1 | contig 12486 bp, 10 predicted proteins | sample Lox_Sample_41_FD_206718 | JGI IMG/M metagenome (GOLD analysis project Ga0335082, IMG submission 206718) | Soil microbial communities from Loxahatchee National Wildlife Refuge, Florida, United States - Lox_Sample_4.1 | ecosystem: Environmental > Terrestrial > Soil > Wetlands | place: USA...
ATTGAACAAGACGCGGGTTTACCGACGCGTTCGTAATATGCCCCAAGGTTCCGGAACTAACGTCGTTGTTCGGGTCACCAAACTGAGTGTGGTTGAAGATATTGAAGAATTCAGTTCGGAAAATCAGGTTGGCATGTTCGTTGAACCCGCCCACCTTTGTCGTCTTAGCCAGCGACATATCCCAGTTTTGCTGACCCGGACTGAGGAGGATGCCGAACCCTGAGTTCCCCCACAGAGTCCCATACGTGCTTGAATCTCCTGGAGTGCCAACGTATGGAACAGTGGTGACCGCATCTGCGTTGATATACCCTGATCCGCCGTTTAACCCGTCGATGACGAGATGGGTGAGGTCGCCGCTGGCTTTCACATCTCCAGCGCCCTTGCCCGAGGCATATTGGGCATTAGCTTTGACCACAGCGCCCGTAGCGCCGAAGTAAGAAGTAGCCCCATTGCTGTCAACGATTGTCATCGGATGGCCACTCTGGATAACGGTGACGCCGGAGAGACTCCAGCCACCCAACGCCTTGCCCTTGAACCCGCCACGATCGCTATACGGGAAATCGTATACGTAGCTCACTGTGAAGCGGTGCGGACGGTAGAAGTAATTGGGCCCATAGTGAAGCCTGTAGTCCGTGGGGCTCCAGTTCACTACATCCTCGTTTGAGCCGCCGCCAGTGCTGAGCGCGTGCGTGTACGTGTAGTTACTCTGCAATTGCAATCCGTGCGATACCTGTTTGCGCACCGTGGCCTGGAAGCTTTGGTATTTGAAGTCTCCGCTGCTATCCGACCCGGTGGTCAGAGGAGAAACCCCTAGGTATGGAACGCGGAGAGCTGCGTTCGCCGCCGGATTTGTAGTTTGGCCTTCGATTGGATTGTCGTCGCTGGCCATCCGCGCCGGATTGATTGGGAGTTTGTTATTGGTGAACTGGTGAACACCGCGGGAGCCTGCATAGCCGATCTCCAATACCCACTTCGGCAGGAACTCATACTGGGCATTGAGATTCCATGCATATGATGTGGGCACGACGAGGTTGGGCATCACGGCATTTTGCTGGATGTTCGAGCTGATCTGCAGGAAGGGATTGCCCAAATTTGCTGGATTGACCCACAAGCCCTGGTTCCATCCCGTTGGCGTTGTACCGAACGGCACGGCCAAAGACGCTGTCGAACCAAACCAGTTGAATGGAATAGTGTAGCCAAAAGGAATGCTTTGCTCTGCGCTCTCCGCCGGGGTTGTGATCGCGATCCGGTCAAAGAAATAGCCGAATCCGCCACGCACGGCCAGTTTATTGCTCGACACCGGTTGCCATGAGAATCCAATGCGCGGTGCAAAGTTGTCTCGCGGCATGTCGCCCATCACTGTTGAATTGGTGCCGGCTCGCAGCACTCCATCGGGAATCGCAGGCCCACTGTAGTTTTTCGGAACTACGTAGCCGACGAAGGTTGCCGTGTCCGGTGAGTCTGGCATCTGGTCGGCTCCCGGAATGCGGTTGAGCCAGAGACTCGAGAATCGGCCATGAGCATCGTAGATTCCGCCGAAATATTCCCAGCGTAGTCCGGCGTTGAGGGTGAGCCGCGAAGCGAGCTTGATGTCGTCCTGGACAAACCAAGCGTCATAGTTCTGGCGGTAATTCTTGTTGAGTCCGCCAACCGGCCCGCGCGTGGCGAAATTCGGTATGTTGATGATGTTGCCGACCGGAGCACCGTTGGCGAAGGCGGGGAGACCAAGCAGGAAGTCGGAGAAACTCGGGAAAATCATCGTTGCGCCTTCGGCTAGGCTATTGAACACCCAGTTCCACTGGTCGCGCTCCATCTCGGCGCCGAAACGAACCGTGTGCTTGCCTCGCGTCCAGGAAACCTGATCCGCAAATTGGTATTGATTGATCCCCGCGATATTGCCGAAGAACGGGTGGGAGCCTATATCCATCGAGGTTGGATTTGCGAGGGGATCGATAGGAAGGAACCATATATTTGGCAAGCCATCCAGGTCAGCCTGGACTGGCGTAATACCGACTTGCGACGCCTTGAACGGAATGTCGTTCGTGTTCAAAACGCTGTAGCGCTGGTACGAAGCACGAACCTCGTTCACGAAATTCGAGGTCATCGCAGAGGTGAGTTTCAAACTTGCAACGTGACTTCCGAAATTCCAGGAAACAGGATTGCCGGGAACGTCGGGCGCGGGAAATCCCAACCCGCCCGGGAAAGGCGCAAAGGTGGGAGCAGAAACATAGAAGTAGCGGCCGGCGAGGGTGTGTTTCGGGGAGAGCACATAATCCCAGTTTCCCATCCCCTGATGCTCCTTGAAGATAGCCGGGATGCCGAAACTCACAGGTCCGGAAACAGTTGGTGAGGGGATGTAATAATTGCCATTGGCCAACTTCAGATTAAGAATGTTCAAGGCAACAGGGTTGATGTTCGAGCCGTCTGCGGCAACACCAAAACCCCCGAACAACCCCGTCATTGGGATCTGCCCGGCAAATGCTGCTCCCAACGCCTGCACGAACTCGGGAGTCGAGCGGTCACCTTGCGGAATCGCGGGGAGGAGCACGCCTGTCTGGAAGCCGAACGGCGACGCGGCATTCTTCTGCCTTGTCTCCTGGTAGCTAACAAAGAAGAACAGCTTGTCCTTGACGATTGGGCCGCCAAAAACGCCACCGAACTGATGTTGATTCAAAACCTGTTGCTTATTTGGTTGCCCCTGCTTCAACTGGCTGTTCTTGTTAAAAAAGTCGTTGGCATCCAAAGCGGTATTACGGAAGAACTCAAACGCCGAACCGTGGAACTCGTTCGTCCCGGATTTCGTGACCAGGTTGACATTGGCTCCCGAATTTCGCCCATAACTGGCATCGTAGGTCGAGGTTTGGATCTTAAATTCCTGGATGGAGTCTGGGTTCGGGATACCAAAGGAGCCATTCGCGCCAGTTTCCAATGTCGAATTGGTGGTGGAGTTGTTCACTGAGGCCCCATCCATCTGATAGTTGTTCTGAAATTCCGAGGCGCCGTTAACCGAAATGATTTCGGCGCCCTTGCCGAGATTAGACGCATTGTTGACCGCCGCACTCGCGCCGGAAGACAGCGCTAGCAGGTTCGTGTAGTTGCGAGTGCTCAGTGGCAGGTCCACGACTTGTTCGCTGCTCAGCAGGGTGCCCACTGTCGAAGTGGTGGTCTGGATTGCTTCCGCCCCCCCGGTGACGGTGACGGATTCGCTCGCAACGCCAACTTGGAGGCTTGCATCCAACGTCGAGTTGTCGGTCACGTTGATGGTGATCGAGGATTCCACAAGCTTCTTAAACCCCGGAGCCTCTATCGCGAGGTTGTACTGTCCCGGCAACAGTAGTGGAAAAGTGTAGAGCCCCTCTTGACCTGTTATGACCGTTCGGGTCTGCCCGGTTGCGACGTTCGTCAGGGTTACGGTGGCACCAGCAACAAATGCCCCTGTGCTGTCTTTAACTCTCCCGCCTAGAGCCCCCGTTCCGGCGGTTTGGGCTTGCAGTCCACACACGAGTAAGAGGGCAACGACAATAAGAATCGAGATTCGCATCACGTTAGCTAGTTTCATAGCGTTTTCCTTCGGCGTGATTTCTGGCGCGAGATCACGAGGCGGCAAGGCTCCGCGCCTTTTTCCTCAGCGGCAAAACTCTAGCTCTCTTCCGCGAGCGTGAGAAATTGTTTGTTGTCATCCTTTGTATCGATGGAGTCGATTTCTGCTTGAGTGAGCTCGAAAAACATTCGGAGTGAAGCTGTTGTCGGAGATTGAAACCTGAAGTGGCAGCGGTCTCTAGCGGTCTCTATATGGCGGAGGCAGCAACGAGTTGACCCAGTTTTCGCTGCAGTGAGGCGCGATGGAAGGGAAAGAAATCTAATGGCGCCGGAACCGTCCGCTGGGCTCACGCTCGCTGGTTGGCGGAGGTGAGCCCGTTGCTCAAATGGCGGACGAATTCAACTCAGTTCTGTTTTTCTTCGGTGAACTCGACTGTCGTTCCGCTCTCTGCGGACTTGTAGATCGCTTCCAGAATGCGCGTTACGACGAGGGCCTGCTCCGGCTTCACGTAGACCTCGGTGTTGTTCACGATTGCATCCAACCACGCGGTAGACTCAGCGTCACCAACGCGGAACGGTTCGCCGCCCCAGTCCGCGGCTGCCAAGCCCGACCGCTCCATGGGGCCCGTATCGACTAGCTCCCCGTGGCGCACAGTGTTGAAAATCACGGGCTCGTAGCTGTTGACCGGGATCATCGGTGCGCTCGCTGGAATGGTCTCCGCTCCAGCCAATGTTCCACACAACGTCAATCCAGATTCGTCCTTCCGGATGTTGATGGCCCACGACGCTTCCAGCGAGATGGTCGCGCCGTTCTCCATTTTGATGAAACCGAAGGCAGAGTCTTCTACCTCGTGCGTCTTTGGATTCCAGGGCCCGAACATATTTCCCTCAGGACTGTCTTTCAGCTTGTGAAAAACCGAGCCGACAACCTGTTTTGGCTTGTAGTTGTTCATCATCCAGAGGGTGATATCCAGTACGTGTGTGCCGAGATCGATAAGAGGCCCACCGCCTTGCTTGGATTTGTCAGAGAACACTCCCCAGGTGGGCACACCCTTGCGCCGCAGCGCCTGCGCCCGAGCGAAATAAATGTCGCCCAGATCGCCGGCGCGGCAAGCTTTTTGTAAGAACTGCACATTACGCCGGAAACGGTTTTGGTAGCCGATAGTCAGTTTCTTGCCTGTACGCTTCGCAGCGTCGAGCATCTTCTTGGCATCGGCGTAGGTGGCTGCCATCGGTTTCTCGCACAGAACGTGCTTACCTGCTTCGAGCGAATCCACGCTAATCGCGCAATGCGAGACGTTTGGCGTGAGCACATACACCACATCGATGCTCTTGTCCTCCAGCAGGCGGCGATGCTCGACGTAGAACTTTGCATTTGGATCACCGTACTTCTGACACGCGCTGGTAGCCCGATCTTCAATGATGTCGCAGAAGCCGACCAGTTCGATGCGGTTTCTTAACTTATTCAGAGCAGGGAAGTGCTTGCCGTTGGCGATCCCGCCGCAGCCGATTACTCCGACTCTCAACTTATCCATGATGTTCTCCCGTTTTCGCGCAGTCGCAAATTGAAACTGTGTGCCTCATGCAAAGCGCAATGAAGCTACGCTGTCTCCCAGAGCGTTCGGATCAGCAGTTGCTGGCGACGAACCTGATTCGAGGCCGCGAATGGGCTCCGGTCTCCTTCGTATTCGCTGGACAGATAGCCTTTGTATCCGGCGCGTGCCAGAACCGGCACGATCTCGCTGTACGGAATGCTGTGCTCGTCCGAGAGATCGTCGGGGAACTCGTAGCACTTGGCGTGGACGTGAATGATGTACGGAACCAGATCTTCCAGTTGTTCCGGTTCATTCCGCTCCGTGCTCGGATAAGACAGGTGGTACACCAAAGCAGTCAAATGAAGGCCTGCCTGCCCGCCTCCGAGTTCGAGCACTTTCTTCTTGGCAACTTCCTCATCCACCCGCTCTTCTCGGGCGCGGGTGATGTACTCCACAACCTGACGGGGCACGCCGCGCTGGACGAAGTTCTCCGGATTGAGACTCTTCGGCGGACGGCGCACAAAGATACTCATGTCCGGCACAAACCCGAGGTGCTTCGTTCCTTTCTTGTTGATGAACTCGATCGTCTGCTCCAGCCAATCCGACTTGATGAGGAAAGGAATGTGCAGTTCTTCGCCCATCCGCACGTCATACTTTTCCGCGTAGGGCAACAGCTTTTCGTAGACTTCGAACGGCGTGACGCCGGTGTTCCAATCCGTCTTGCTGGAGACATTGGCTGAAACGCCGAGCGCCGGCGGCCATGCGCTTCCTAGCCCGCGGTACCCATGGCAGCCTAGCGTGTGCGCTAGTTTGAGATCCATGATGATGAGGTCCGCGATCTGTTTCGCTGACAGTTTGCGATTCTTGAAGAGCTTCGTATCGGCGCCGCCATCGAGAGCGATCGGGACCAGTTGGTACTTGTCCATCCAAGTGAACCACTGTTTTACCCAGCTTTTCGGAGGATTCGGATAGTTGGGCACGATTGCCTCGGGCAGAAATTCCACGCCCTCGGCGCCCATATCGGCCAGATCGGCCAGGCAATCTTCGAGCGTCATCGTGCCAGCCTGCAGGTCACCGTTGTAGCTGTAAAGAGACGCCGACAACTTGGGCTTCTTTTTCGGCTTTGGATCTGCCGCTCCGGGCATGAGTACCAACTTGTCATGAAAGTAATAGCCGACAGGATTGAACGGCATGTACGAAATGCGGAGCTTGACGGCGACTTCAACGTCATGAACGCCAGGCTTTAGGCCTCCGGGGTGGCTGACCAGCACGGTCGCCGGTTCGAGCCACGGCCAATGCACCGTACTGACACTCTCCATCTTGTCCAGGCCGTAGGTATGGCTGCCGAGCTTGAATTGAATCTTGCTGCGGTCAAATGACTCGCCATCGACTTTCACTTCGATCCCTTCGATCAACGAAAGGGGCACGCCTCGGTAGTAGGCGGTTTTGACGAGAAGCTGAAACCCGCGCGGTTCTCCCTTGCCGGGTATGTTCTTGAAGCCCTTCTGCAGGATGTTGTATTGAATTGCCATTGATTTATCTCCTCAACTACGTAGGACAAGCTGTTCACGCTGCCGGATCGTCGAATACTTCATATGCGAGCGAATGGCTCGCGGCTTGGTTCTGGGCCGGGGCGCGGCATGAAAGGGAATAGCCAACGGAGCGAATCCGCCGGACAGGAAGCTCAACCACTTCATGCTTCTCCGAAAGACTCTTGTTTGCTGTCGCTACTGGCGTCCCATGCTAGGTGGAAGACGAAGAGACGCATGCGATTCAGGGCCGGGCGCGGTTACGACCGAACCACACAAAGTCTAGTGTGAGCATTCGATGATCGTGAAATCGTTTTCGCCGATGCCTTGTATCTGCAATCGTTATCTTGGCCAGCCCGCCAAGTTTGTCGGCAAGCTGATCATCACTTGCCTGTCGGACGCTCCGCCTTCTCGATCTCGGCGATGTCAAAAAACTCGATTCCACCGGGCATCAGCGCCGAGACGTGCACCTGGCGTCGTTCCAGATCGAGCAGCAAGGTGACGTGAATGTGTCCCTCCCGGTTCAACCAGTGCACCATGTACAAGTTCTCTCGAATCTTGCGCGCGCGGTACGGCAGGGACATGGGTTTTGCCGCAGGGTCCTTTACAAAAATGAAGGTCACGTTATCCGGATCGAAGTTGAGCTGATACTTCCTGCCCGTCGAATATTCATATAAGAGCTTGGTTCCTGCGAGTTCCTTCGTTGAAGGGCCGCCAATCTCGGCGGGCGCTTGCGGAGTGGTTGTTGTTGCTCCCATGTGTATGCCTCCTGGGGAATGGAATTCTCATGCCAGAGGACGGTAGCGTTGCCGCAACGGTCCCAGTAATTGCGAAGAGCGAGATTAGTCCACCAGAAGCGAGTATGAGAAACCGTTTCTGTAAATACCGGTTAGTAGTGTCCGCGATACTCTTGACCGATAGCCCTGCGGATATTGGCCTCTACTATCGAGTGGATTAATAGCCGCCATCCAAGCAAACGATTTCACCTGCTGTTGCTTCGACGGTATAGTCGCATCGGGTTTGCGGTGAGGTGTGCCCAACCCGAAATGAACGACTCCATCCAGGAGTTGCCGCATGAGTGTGAAGAACTATGTCACGTTGGGGCGATCGGGATTGCGGGTCAGCCCTTTGTGTCTGGGTACGATGACGTTTGGAACCGAATGGGGAGTTGGGACCGCCGAGGAGGAGTCATTCGCCATCCTGCGGCAGTTTCTCGAAGCGGGCGGCAATTTTATTGACACCGCGAATATCTACAATTTCGGAACCAGCGAGAAGATGTTGGGCAAGTTTCTAAGGCAAGAAGGAGGCCGGGATCGCACTGTCCTGGCGACGAAGTTCACGTTCAACAGTTCCCCAGGAGACCCGAATGCCGGCGGCAACGGGCGTAAGCACATCTATCAGGCACTAGATGCATCCCTACAGCGCCTGCAAACGGACTACATCGATCTTTACTGGATGCATGCGTGGGATACCTACACCCCGGGCGAAGAGGTGCTCTCGACTCTCACCGACCTCGTCCGTGCCGGAAAGATCCGTTACTACGGCTTCTCAAACACCCCAGCCTGGTATGTTGCCTGCATTCAGACCGCCGCAGATCTGCAGAGCAAGGAACGTCTGATTGCTCTCCAGTTGCAGTATTCCCTTGCAGACCGGAGCATTGAGCGCGAGCACATTCCCGTTGCTCAAAAACTGGGGCTCGGAATCTGCCCCTGGAGCCCGCTTGCCGGAGGCTTCTTCAGCGGCAAGTACAAACGCGAGTCGAGTGGAGCGCGAGGCGAAGGCCGGCTGACTGGGCCAGCCGCCGCCTTTTTCAAAGGATTCACCGACCGGAACTGGCGCATTCTGGAGACTGTGGTCGACGTCGCGCAGCATCTTTCGAAAGCGCCGGCGCAGGTCGCACTGAACTGGGCAGCGACCCAGCCAGGAATCACGTCGACAATGATCGGCGCCACCAAGCCGGAGCAACTTGCCAGCAATCTCTCCTCACTCGATTTCGACATTCCCGCCGACTTGCGCGCCCGTCTTGAAGAAGCCAGTGCGCCGGAACTTTCGGGGCCGTATTCGTACTTCTCAGGAGTTGAACACGCGCGGGTATGCGGCGAGACGTCGATTCAGTCCTGGGTCCCGGCACGATTGACGGGAGCTCCGACAGTTAGGAAGTGATCACATTCGAAGTTAAGCAAGGAGACAATGATGGGCCGTAAAGCTAGGAAGAGCGGTAAGCCCGCCAGCAAGCTTGCGAGTAAAGCAAACCCGGTCAACGCTCGGGTTGTGCGTCTCGAGAAACTTCTAGCACAGCTCGATGCGAGAACCCAGGCGAACAGGGATCGCGGAGAAGTTGAGAACGTCTTCTCGCACTACATGTATCTGCACAATGCCTTCCGCGACGAGGACATCATCGGGCTCTGGGTCAAACAGGGCACGCCGGGCATTCGTGCGCAGTACAGCAACAACGGCTTGTACACGACGTGGGAGAGCGTAACGGTATACCATCGCAATCGCCCGGCTCCGAAAGGGAAGCTGATCCTCCACTACACGACCACTCCAATGATTGAAGTGGCGTCCGATGGAAAGACCGCCAAGGGACTTTGGGTCGTGTCAGGAGTTGAGTCAGGACTGACTGACCCCGAATTTGCAAAACAGGCTCCTCCGTACATGTATGAGCCCACCCTGGTCGATGGCAAACGGGTCTGGCAACATTCGGTGATCATCAAGTACGGTATCGACTTCCTCAAGCAGGACGGCAAGTGGAAAATATGGCATTTCCATTGTTTCGAAGTTTGCCGATCTCCATTCAACATGGGGTGGGTGCCGTTCGCCTCGAAATCCCAGGACGAGAGCTTCACATACGACCTCATGTATTTCGGAGAGGACGGAAGGCCTGTCTTCATGCCGAAGCCGGACGGTCCCGCGGTTATCAAGGCAACCCCGTATCGAACGGACTCAAGCCAGACGCTGGACGCGAAGCCCCCCGTGCCTTACCGCACTTTCAGCGAGACTTTTGAATACTGATATGGCGAATCGCCACGATCGAAATTCCGCGAGCAGAAGGTCGTTCTTGAGGGCGCTCGCGGCCGGGAGTGCTTATGCTGCGCTCGGGCCTCGTTTGTTGATGGGGAACGAGCCAGGCAAGCGCGGGAGGATCGATGTTCACCACCACATGATGCCTCCTTTTCAGCCGAATGCTCGAATCACGTGGGCCGCCGATGATTCGCTCCGCGTGATGGAGAAGTACGGCACTGAGGCCGCCATACTCTCGTTTGTTGTTCCAGCTGAGTTCGTCTATGACGGGTCGGAAAAGGCGCGGGGTTTAGCCCGTCGGGCAAACGAATTTGGCGCGAAACTTGTCAGCGAGCATCCGAAGCAATTTGGATTCTTCGCAACTTTGCCATTGCGCGAACCCGAGGCGAGCCTCAAGGAAATTGAATATTGCTTCGGCGCGCTGAAGTGCGACGGAATCGTGCTTCTGACAAACGCTGGTGACAAATGGCCGGGCGACCCGCTTTTTGCTCCCATCTTCGACGAGTTAAACCGTCGAGGATCCGCAGTATTTCTCCACCCGTCCACTCCCAACTGCTGCCGGAATCTGGTTGCCGGTGTTCCCGACTATGTCGTGGAGTATGACTTCGATACCACGCGCGCTGTAGTCAGCCTGTTGTTCAGCGGGACTCTTGCGCGTTGCCCCGATATCCGCTGGATCGTAAATCACTCCGGCGCTGCACTGCCAACCTTGGCTGGGCGTGTCAAAGACCGTGTTCCGGGCGATATGGCGAATTTTAAAGCGCACGCCGAGGGCAAGAACGAGCACATGCCAAACGGCGCCTATTACGAGTTGAGGCGGTTGTACTATGAGTGTGCGCACGCAACGTATGCAATGCCGATGGCTGCGCTGCGCGCGTTCGCGCCACCTACCCAGTTTCTGTTCGGCACGGACTTTCCGGTGGAAGCCTATGAGACGACAGTCGACCAGTTTCAGGAATTGCGCTTGCCGACCGAAGTTCAATACGCCCTCGATCGTGGCAATGCCGAAAGGCTTTGGCCCCGTTTCCATAGACTATGAGCGCGCGACGATATAGCGACGCGTCCCTGGGGCGCGGGATGACGCGGAGATCGTGGCTCTGTGGTATCGGCGCCGCGGGAGTTGTAGCCTTAGGCAATGGTTCGCTGCGTGCTACGCCACGAGTAAGCGGTTTCATCGATGTTCACAATCACTACGCGCCGCCGGAGTTTCTTCAGTTTTACAAGGACCATCAGATCACTCCGCTGCCATCGGCCGCGTGGGACCTCGATCGACAGCTTCGCGATATGGATCGTGCCGGCGTTGCGGTGGCGATGCTTTCTTCCTTTACGCCATATGACGTGGGAACGATCACGAAGCGTCGAACTCTATCTCGCACTTTGAACGAATTCGGAGCTGCCCTCGTTCAACAACATCCAATGCGGTTTGGGCTGCTGGCGACGATCCCGTTGCCGGATGTGGACGGCTGCCTTGCCGAAATTGCCCATGCTTATGACCATCTACACGCCGACGGCATCATGGTATATACGAGCGCCGGAGACCGTTGGCTTGGTCATGCAGATTTTGAGGCCCTCCATCGCGAACTGGACCGTCGACAAGCAGTTGTTTTGGTACATCCTTCGGCGCCTTCGTGCTGCCGCGGACTTGTTCCGGGAGTTCCGGATCCGATCGTTGAATTTCCCACTGATACATCCCGTGCGATTGCCAGCCTGATCTTTGGCGGGGTCACGCAGCGCTATCCCAATATTCGATTTGTCTTTTCCCATGGTGGCGGGACAATGCCGTTCTTGATCGAGAGATTTCTCAGCGGATCGCAAGCAGAAGTTGTGCCCGGCGTGATCACCGAAGGGGCTAAGGTGCCGATGAAGGTGCCGCCCAACGGGACCCTCAATGAACTGCGGCGGATGTATTACGACACCGCGACGATTTCGAACCCCGTGGCGATGCGTGCTCTCAAGTCGGTAGTTACGCCGTCGCAAATTCTGTTCGGCACCGATTTCTGGTATGTCACGGCTGAGTACACGGCCAAATCGGTGATTGACGGCCAAGTATTCAACGAAGAGGAACTACGACAGATCGCCTATCGAAACGCGCAAGGATTGTTCCCAAGGTTGAAGAGTTTGTCCTCGGAGCAGCGAGATATGAAGTAATGGTGGTTCGTGATTATTCGTTACGATGTCTTCTGCGACATCTGCCCAGCAAAGGAGAACGCAATGCAGCGAACGGTCTCGTTTACTCTCAACGGTAAGCCGACAAAGGTAAGTGTTGACGACGAGCGGATGTTGTTGTGGGTAATGCGCGAAGACCTCGGCCTTACGGGCACAAAGTTCGGCTGTGGCCAGAGTTTATGCGGTGCCTGCACAGTCATCGTAAACAACGAGGCGATGCGCGCCTGTTCGGTCGCGATGAAAGAGGTTGCTGGCAAGCAGGTGCTGACCATCGAAGGCCTGAGCCAAAACGACGAACTCCACCCTTTGCAAAAAGCATTCCTAACCCACTACGGGTTCCAGTGTGGCTTCTGCACGCCGGGAATGATCCTCAATGCATACTCCTTGTTGTTGAAAACGCCGCATCCGACGCGTGCGCAGATCGTCGAGCACATGGATGACAATCTCTGCCGCTGCGGGGCCCATGTGAGGATCATTGCCGCAATTGAAGATGCCGCCAGCACCATGTCGGGAGGTGCGCGATGACTGCTTATCTTGACACGAACCAGGCATCTGTTTCCGCCCCGGGATTTGACGCGGGCCGCCGTCGGTTCATGGCCCTCGGTTCCGGCCTGTTCTTGTTTTTCCTGGTGGAACCGCTGGAAGTACTACGCGCACAGGAAAGCCGCCACATGCCGGGCTACCCCACCGACTTC
>Ga0335082_10006770_pt1 | contig 12484 bp, 10 predicted proteins | sample Lox_Sample_41_FD_206718 | JGI IMG/M metagenome (GOLD analysis project Ga0335082, IMG submission 206718) | Soil microbial communities from Loxahatchee National Wildlife Refuge, Florida, United States - Lox_Sample_4.1 | ecosystem: Environmental > Terrestrial > Soil > Wetlands | place: USA...
GACGCATGGTCGCGGCGAGGGCGCGATGCCCGCCTTCGCGGACGTGCTCGACGACCAGCAGCGCTGGGCCGCCGTGGGATTCCTCCGCCTCCAATCCGACGCCGAGGCCGCGCGCGCGCTCGGTCCCGCGCCTGATCCCGCGCTCCGCATTGCCGCGCCCGAATTTGCGATGGAACGCGGTGGCGGCGCGCAGGAGACGCTCGCGTCGCTCCGGGGCCGGAAGGCCGTGCTCCTCGTCCTCTATACGCTTCCGGACTCGACCGAGCGTCTCGACGCCTTGGTCTCGGCCGCGAGCGCACTCGACGTCGCGGGCATCGAGGTCGCTGCCGTCCAGCTCGCGGATTCCGGGCGCAACGGCCCGATCTTCGCGCCCGCCGATCCCGATCTCGCCTCGATCTATTCGCTCTTCGCGCGGCCCCAAACCGACGCCGAGCCCGCGCCGCGCCATCTCGAATTCCTGATCGACCGCTGGGGCTTCCTCCGTGCACGCTGGATCGGCACGGGCGCAGCGCCCGGTGAGCTCACGGCGATGCTCCACACCCTCGCCACCGAGCCGGAGCCCCCGCCAGCGGGGAGCATGCGGCATCACTGATGCGGCGGCTGGCCGCTCGTTCGGATTCCCCTTCTGGCGTCATGGCCGGGACGAGCCCGGCCATGACGGTTCCGCGGGTGTGGAAGCGCATGCGAGCGCCAGCCCTTCCCCGCCCGCAAACACTGAGATTCCCTTCGGCTCGGTGCCGTTCTACGCTCGGGCATGAACGATGCACCCGCCGCGGAGGCGGCGACGCCGGCGATGGCGCAGTATCTGGAGATCAAGCGGCAATACCCGGATTGCCTGCTGTTCTACCGGATGGGCGATTTCTACGAGATGTTTTTCGAGGATGCGGCGCGCGCGGCCGCCGCGCTCGACATCACTCTCACGAAGCGCGGGAAGCACGAGGGCGAGGAGATCCCGATGTGCGGCGTTCCCGTCCACGCCGCCGAGGCCTATCTCTCGCGTTTGATCCGTCAGGGCATCCGCGTCGCCGTCTGCGAGCAGACGGAGGAAGCCGCCAAGCGCAAGAGCGCCAAGGCGCCGCTGCGGCGCGCGGTCGTGCGTGTGGTGACGCCGGGGACACTCACGGAGGACACGCTCCTCGATGCGCGGCGGCACAATTACCTCGCGGCTTTCGCGGAAGCCGCGGGCGGCTTCGCGCTCGCCTGGCTCGATCTCTCCACGGGAGATTTCGCGGTCGAGCCCGTCGCTCTCGGCGGGCTCGACGCGGCGCTCGCGCGCCTTGCGCCCGGCGAGTTGCTGATTGCGGACCGCCTGCTGCAGCGTCCCGAGCTCTTCGAGCTCCTGGGACAATGGAAGGAGCGGCTGACGCCGCTTCCCACGCAGCGCTTCGACAGCGAGAGCGGGCGGAAACGCCTGGAAACGACCTTTGCGGTGGGAACGCTCGAGGGCTTCGGCGCCTTCGGGCGTGCGGAGCTCGCGGCGGCAGGCGCGCTCGTCGACTACGCGACGTTGACGCAGCAGGGGAAGCTCCCGCGGCTCACGCCGCCGCGGCGCCTCAGCGCGGGCTCGGCGATGGCGATCGATGCGGCAACGCGGCGCAACCTCGAGCTCATGGAGACGCTCGGGGGCGAGCGCAAGGGAAGCCTGCTCGCGACCATCGATCGCACCGTCACCGGGGCGGGCGCACGGATGCTCGCGGAGTGGCTCGCGGCCCCCCTCACCGACCCCGCGGAGATCGCGGCGCGGCATGATGCGGTGGCGGCGCTTCTCGAGGACGAGCGGCTCCGCGAGGAGCTGCGCGGCACGCTCAGGCGCGCGGCCGATATCGAGCGCGCGATGGCACGGCTTGCGCTCGGACGCGGTGGGCCCCGGGACTTGGCGGCGCTCCGCGACACGCTCGGCGTCGCGGCTGAGCTCCGCCGGCGCCTCGCCTCCGCGTCCTTGACGCCCACGCTCATCGCAGGAGCCGCGCGCGATCTCGGCGAGCACGGCGTCCTGGTCGAGCGCCTCGCCCGCGCGCTTGCGGCCGACCTGCCGCTCCTCGCGCGCGACGGCGGCTTCATCGCCGCGGGCTACGCGCCCGCCCTCGACGAGCTCAAGAGCCTCCGCGACGAGAGCCGGCGGCTCATCGCGGGCCTCCAGGGCCGCTATGCCGCGGAATCGGGCATCGCGAACCTCAAGATTCGGCACAACAACGTGCTCGGCTACTACATCGAGGTGACGGCCGCGCAGGCGCCGAAGCTCGGGCAGAGCTTCATCCACCGCCAGACCATGGCGAGCGCCATGCGCTTCACTACGACGGAGTTGGGCGAGCTCGAAAGCAAGATCCTGACCGCCGCCGACAAGGCGCTCGCGCTGGAGCTGCAGCTTTTCGACGATCTCGTCGCCGAGGCGCTCGCGCGCGGCGAGGAGATCGCGCGCGCGGCGCTCGCCTTGGCCGTCCTCGACACCTCGGCAGGGCTCGCGGAGCTGGCAGCGGTCGAGCGCTGGTGCAGGCCCCAGGTCGATGCCGGCCGCGGCTTTGCGATCATGGGCGGGCGGCATCCCGTGGTCGAGGCCGCGCTCCGGCAGAGTCAGCAGGCAAGCTTCGTCGGGAACGACTGCGATCTCGGAGCCGATCGGCGACTCTGGCTCGTCACCGGACCCAACATGGCCGGCAAGAGCACCTTCCTTCGCCAGAATGCGCTCATCGCGATCTTGGCGCAGATGGGGTCCTTCGTACCCGCCGAGAGCGCGGCACTCGGCGCGGTCGACCGTCTCTTCAGCCGCGTCGGCGCCGCCGACGATCTCGCGCGCGGCCGCTCCACCTTCATGGTGGAGATGGTGGAGACGGCGGCAATCCTCAATCAGGCGACGGAACACTCGCTCGTCATCCTCGACGAGATCGGCCGCGGCACAGCGACCTTCGACGGACTCTCGATCGCCTGGGCGACGGTCGAGCATCTCCACGATCGGAACAAATGCCGAGCGCTCTTCGCGACGCATTACCACGAGCTGACCGCGCTTGCCGCTCGGCTTCCCGCGCTCTCCTGCCACACCATGCGCGTCAAGGAGTGGCAGGACCAGGTCATCTTCCTGCACGAAGTGGCGCCGGGCGCGGCGGACCGCTCCTACGGCATCCACGTGGCGAAGCTCGCGGGCCTGCCCAGGGAGGTGGTGGAGCGCGCGGAGGAGGTGCTGGCACTCCTCGAGAAGAGCGAGCAGTCCGGCGACCTCGCGCGCCTGGCAGAGGATTTGCCGCTCTTCAACGCGGCGAGACCGAAGGGCGGCTCGGCCACGAAGGAATCGGCGGTGGAGAAGGCGCTCGCGGAGATACAGCCGGACTCTCTCACGCCGAGGGAGGCCCTTGAGCTCCTTTACCGATTGAAGCTCCTGCTCTCGGGCGCGTGAGGAAGGAGAGCCCCTGCGGCGCACCGCCCAGGGGCGCTCACTGCTTTCTTCCCAGGACCGCCAGGGCGGCTTGCTTCAGCAGACCGCGCTGGATCTTGCCGTTGGCATTGCGGGGAATCCGCGCGAGCCCGACGACGTAGAAGTTACGGCCGATGTGATGGTCGCTGAAGGCGCGGGTGATGCGCTCCATCAGCTCGGTTTCGCTGTGACCGGGTCTGGCGACGGCGACGCAAATCTCCTCGATCCCATCGGCATTGCGCAGCGAGCAGACGCCGAGATCGCCGACCGTCGCGTGCTGCATCACCCAGCCCTCGATCGAGCTCGGCGCCATCTTGATGCCGCCGATGTTCATGAGCTCGTCCTCGCGTCCGACGATCTGAACCCGCCGCCGGTCGTGTAAGATCCCGACGTCGCCGGGATAGAACCAGCCGCCGCGGAATTTCCGCGCTGTGGTCTCGGGGTCGTCGAGATAGCCCGTCGCCATCCCCTCCTCGTCACGCATGCGGATTATCCCGGGCGTCCCCGGTGGCAACGGCGTTCCCTGCTCGTCAACCACCTCGATCTCCACCCAGGGATAGATGGTGCTGATCCCCTCGCTGCCGGCCTCGCGGGTCTCCGCGGCGAAGAGCACCTCGTTGGTGCCGTAGGAGACGACGACCTCGCTGGCGAGGCGCGCCAGCGCCCGCTCGCGCAGCGATGCCGCAACCGCCGCGCCGACGGTGCAGACCACCAGGCTCGGCGGTTTCACGAAGTCCGGCGGCAGCGTGTCGAGCACGAATCGGAGCTCCAGGGGCGTCAGACGCAGATGCGTCAACCCGTGCGCCGCCTGCGCAAGCGCCGCCGCCGTCTCGACGCCGATCCAAGCGTTGCTGACCGTGCCACCCGCGCGAAGGACGGCGGTCGAGAGCGTGTAGCCACCCGCGGCCGCGAAGGCCATGTTGAGGGCTGCGCGCGAGGAGCGGGTAAGCCCCAGCGACCAGATCCGCCGCTCGACCCAGGCTTCGAACATCCGCCGTGTCCACAGCAGGCGCTTCGGCTCGGCGGTCGTCCCGGAGGTTCGGACGATCCGCAGGGGATCGTCGGGATGCAAGGCCGCGAGCGGGGGCATGCCGGCATCAGGGCGCGCGAAGACGCCGGCAAGCCAATCCTGCGTCAGCGGGCGGTGCCGCTCGGGCGCGACGCCGCGCGGCCTTGCCTCCGAGAGCACGAGATCGACGGTCTCGAGGAGGCGCGAATCCTCTGTGCCGTCGTTGAAGAGGAAGGTCGCGGTGACGATGCCGAGCTGCTCGCAGGCGAGGAGCAGCAGCCAATGCGAATAGAGCTCGCCCCATGCGATCGCGACGGAGCGGCCGCGCGCGAGGCCGAGGTCGCCCACGGCGCGCACGAATCGGCCGAGGTCGCGGTCGAATTGCGCATAGGTTATCTCGCGTCCGGGATCGGCGATCGCGATCGCGTCGGGCCGCTCTGCCGCGTGAAAGCCGATATAGTCCGCGGTCGCGGCGGCGCCCCGCAAGTACGAGTTCATTGCCCCCTCTCGTCCTCCCTGGTCAGAGAGCCTACGCATCTCGCGCGACGATTGCACGCGCGCCGACGCCGTGTTCTGCAGACATGCCCTGCATCGAAGGACGCACGGCACAATCCACCTCTCATATTGACAGATGTCATATGACCGTATAATTGCCATTTCAGAAGAACCACAATCATAAACCAGGGAGGTTTGACGATGAACGAGCGCTGGCTGCTGTCGCGTCGCAGGTTCCTGCGGACGCTCGTCGGGACTGGGGTGATCGCCGCTGCGGATCTCCCGTGGTGGGACGCGCCGCTGATTTCGCCGCGGAGGGCCTGGGCCGCGGAGCCCGTACGCTTCCAGTTCAGCGTGCCGGAACCGACTCGCATCACGCTCGTGACGTCGCTCGTCGAGCGCTTCAATCAATCGCAAAAGGATTTCGCGGTCGAGGTCGAGTTCGTCCCGCAAGCGCAGGCGCGCCAAAAGCTGATCAGCGCCATCAGCGCCGGAAGCCCGCCCGATTGCTGCCAGGTCTGGGACAATTGGCTCGGTCAGTTCCAGGGCATGGGCGCACTCGAGGATCTCACCGCGCGCGTGCAATCGTGGAAGCTACAGCCGGATGTCCTGCCGACCGCCTGGCAGACCGTGACAATCGGCAAGCAGATCCTCTCGCTGCCGCTCTCGATCACGCTCGACGGAATCTACTATCGCCGGGACCGGCTCAAGGAAGTCGGCATCAAGGAACCGACGCCGGATTGGACCTGGGACGATTTCCTCAAGATCGCGCAAGCCTTCACCAAGCCGGACAAGAACCAGTACGGCTACGGCATGCGTGGCGCTGGAACCTGGGCCGTCCTCTACCCCAGCGAATTCGCCTACGCGAACGGGGCGCAGGTGCTCAAGGACGGCAAGGTCGTCATCAACTCGAAGGAGGGCGTCGACGCGCTCGCCTGGTACATGGACCTCGCGCTCAAGCACAAGGTGACGCCGCCCAGCGCGCCGACCGACGGCTTCGTGGAGATCGTCGAGACCTTCGGCCGCGGCGTCACGAGCATGTACCAGCACAACTCCGGCTCGGTCGGACAGCAGAAGAAGAACGTGGGCGCCGAGAATTTCGCCACCCTCCCGGTGCCGATCGGTCCCGCGAAGACGCGCGCCTCCTTCTACTTCTCCGAGACGGTCACGGCATTCAAGGGCGCGCGCAACAAGGAAGGCGCCTGGCGCTTCATGAGCTTCCTGCTCGAGGACGAGCCGAGCCTCATGTATTGCAAGACGCTCGGCCTGCTGCCCGCGCGGAAATCGATCGTGGAGCAGCCGGATTTCAAAGGCGATCCCGCGCTCTCGGGGTTCCTCAATTCCTTCAGTTTCGCGATCGTCAGCCCCTATCTCGCCTATCCCGGCTGGGGCGGGAAGCTCGACTCCGATGGCGTGCCGCTGATACAGCAGGCCATTGTCGGTAAGATCTCGCCCAAGGAGTGTCTCGACAAGTTCGCGGACATTCTCACGAAGAACATGGCCTGATCTCCACGCGTCGCGATGTCCACGGCCCAGGCCGCCCTCGCTAGCCGCCGCGCCCGCCCGCTCCTCAGCTTGCGGGCGCGGTCGCTGCTGACGGGATACCTTTATCTGACGCCGGCTGCGCTCTGCCTCCTCGCGACCGTCGCCATTCCCATCGGCAAGGCGATCCAGCTCAGCCTCTATTACGACGTTCTCTTCAAGCCGCAGGACTACCGCTTCATATGGTTCGATAACTACATCCGCCTGGTCGAGGACCCGGTTTTCTGGCTGACGCTTTGGAACTCCTTCGTCTGGGTCTTCGGCTCGGTGATCTTGCAATTCCTCGTGGGCTTCGCGGCGGCGCTGCTGCTGCATCAGGCCTTCCGTGGCCGGACCGTAATCCGAACGGTGATGCTGCTCCCCTGGGTCATCCCGGGGGTCGTGGTGGGGCTTATCTGGCAATGGCTCTACCAGCCGAATTACGGCGTCATCAACGACCTCCTGATGAAGGCCGATCTGCTGCACGAGCGCGTCGCCTGGCTCTCCAATCCCGACCTCGCCATGGGAGCGGTCGTTTTCACCAACGTCTGGCGCGGCATCCCCTTCTTCGCGATCATGCTGCTCGCGGGCTTGCAGGCCGTACCTGACGAGCTCTATGAGGCTGCGCGCATCGACGGCGCGGGCGTGGTCGCGCGATTCTGGCACGTCACGCTGCCGCTCATGCGGCCGATCATCGTCGTCGCCACGGCGACACGCATCATCTGGACCTTCAACTACGCCGATCTGATCTTCGTGATGACGAGCGGCGGGCCCGCGAACGCGACGCAGATCACCTCGACCTATACGCTGCTGCAGGCTTACGCGAATCTCGATTTCGGTTACGCGGCGGCGCTCTCGGTGGTGCTGCTGCTGATCATGCTCGCCTTCACCGCGGCCTATCTGCGTATCACCAAGGGTGTTGAGGAAACGGGATGAAGGCCCGCGGCATTCCTTCGAGCGCGGCCGAGCGGCTGCTCGGCGGGCCCGTGCTCTGGACGGGGCTCGCGGGGCTCACGGCCTTCGCGCTCGGCCCCTTCATCTGGATGCTGCTGACCTCGCTCAAGAACCGGCAGGAGCTCTACGCGACCCCGCTCCGCTATCTGCCGGAGCACCCGACCTTCGAGAACTACGTTGAGGCCTGGACCTCGCCGATCACGCCCTTCAGCCGCTTCTTCCTCAACAGCCTCTGGGTCTGCTCGGCGACGATGGTCGCGACCACCGTGATCTCCGTCCTCGCGGGCTACGCGATCGCGCGCTTCCGCTTCGCCGGGCGCGACGCGCTGCTACTGGTCTTCCTGGCGACGCAGATGTTCCCGAGCGTCCTTCTCATCGCGCCGCTGCTCACGCAGTGGCGCGCGCTCGGGCTCATCGACACCTATCAGGCGCTGATCTACTCGAATTTCTCCTTCACCGTGCCGTTCACGGTCTGGATGATGGTGGGATATTTCAGCTCGATCCCGCGCGAGCTAGAGGAGAGCGCCATGATCGACGGCTGCAGCCATTTCGGCTCGCTCTGCCGAGTGGTGCTCCCCTTGGCGGCGCCGGGCATTGCAGCAACCGCGATCTTCGCCTTCGTCGTCTCCTGGAGCGAGTTGCTCTTCGCGATCTCCTTCACGACCCAGACCAGCATGCGCACGCTCTCCGCGGGTCTTCTCTACATGGTTGGGCAATACGAGGTACAGTGGGGGCCGCTCTCCGCGGGGGTCATCATGAGCACATTGCCGGTTGCCGTCCTCTTCACTTTCCTGCAACGGCACCTGATCCACGGTCTCACCGCGGGCGCGGTGAAGGGCTGATCGAGGTTCAGGGGCGCCCGTGGGCAAGTCTTCGGAAAGCAAGCTCGACCTCCTGAGGCCGATTCCGGCGGCGCGGTCCCTCACGAGCGAGCTCGTCGCGCGGCTCAGCGCGGACATCGTCAGCGGCAAGCTTGCCCCGGGCTCGCAACTGCCGACGGAGCACGAAATCATCGCCGCAACCGGCGTGAGCCGTACGGTCGTGCGCGAGGCGGTGGCGGCGCTGCGCGCGGACGGCCTCGTGATGACGCGGCAAGGCGTGGGCGCATTCGTCGCGGACTACGTCCGGCGGCCGTTCCGGGTGGAATTCGACGAGCGCTCGCCGCTGCGCGACGTGCTCAATGTAATGGAGCTGCGCACGGGGGTCGAGGTCGAGGCCGCCGGCCTCGCCGCCGAGCGCGCTTCACCCGCACAGGTCAAGAAAATCGCGGACTGCTTTACCGCGATCAACGCCGATATAGCCAAGGGCGGAACCGCGGTCGATCAGGATTTCGCCTTCCATTGTGAGATCGCGGAGGCAACCGGGAACCCGCAATTCCGACGGTTTCTGGAATATCTCGGTCGCTTCATCATCCCGCGGCGGACCGCCTGGCGCCGGTCGGCGCCCCCGACGAAGCGCCGCCAGCTCGAGCTCTTTCAGCAGGAGCACGAGCAGATCCTGAGCGCGATCCGCGGACACTCACCCGCGCAAGCGCGCTCCGCGATGCAGCGGCACCTCAACCACAGCCGCACCCGCTACGAGAAACTGGCGGCCGAGACCGCGACGAAATAGTTCAAAATTTTGATTCGGGTACCGCGGGGGCGAGGAAAATCGCTTCGTGCGTCCTTCGACGCACGGCGCGTTGCCCCGTCACTAGCGAGATCACTTGCTGCGCTTCAGTTCGCCTGTGAGCGAGCCATTGCGGCATTGAGGCCGGTGAAAAGGCCCTTGCGCAGGCCGCGATTTCGATATATCTGTATCTTCGTTATATCGAAACACAATCGGAGACACCATGAAACATAGACATTCACATGACGAACACACGCCACGCGACCGCTGGCGGCGCTTCGTCCGAGGGGAGCGGGATCATGAGGGAGGCCGGCACTTCGGCGGCCGATGGCGCCACGACGGCGGTGGCGGGTTCGGCCTTCGCCGGTTCTTCGCCCATGGCGATTTACGCCTAGTCATCCTCAATCTCATCGCGGAGAAGCCGTGCCACGGCTACGAGATCATCAAGGCGATCGAGGAGCGGGTCGGCGGCGCCTATAGCCCCAGTCCGGGCGTGATCTATCCGACGCTGACGCTGCTGGAAGAGCTCGGCTACGTGACCGTCAGCGCCGAGTCCGAGAGCACGAAGAAGCTGCACGAAGTCACCCCGCAGGGCCGTGCCTATCTCGAGGCGAACCGCCCGGCACTCGATGGCCTTCTATCCCGCATGGCAGAAGCGAGCCGGAGACACGGTGGCGGGCGGGCGCCGCAAGTCGCGCGCGCCGTCGAAAACCTGAAGCTCGCGCTGCGGATGCGGCTTGCACGAGGTCCGCTGAGCGCGGAGCAGGTCGATGAATTGGCGGCGGTGCTGGATGCGGCGGCGGCCAAAGTGGAGAAAATCTGATGAGCGGGACTGAGACACTCCTCGCCGCCGAGGCACGCGTGCCGACGGCCGCGGCGCGGCGCTACCTCGGCCAGCTCTGCAAGCATTTCCGGCACAAGCTCCCGGTCGAGATCGAGGACTCCTATGGCCGCATCGAGTTCCCGGCCGGCGTCTGCGAGCTCGATGCGGCGGCAGCGGGCTTGCTCGTCCTGCGCGTCAGCGCCGGCGAGGAAGAGGGGCTCGCGCGCCTCGAGGAAGTGGTCGGCCGCCACCTCGAGCGCTTCGCCTTCCGCGAAGAAATGAAAGTGTCGTGGAAGCGGGCGGGCTGAGCGTTGCCACTCAATAGAACGGCGCCGTGATCCCCTCTCCCGCGAAAGCCCGCTGCACCGCCGGGCGCGCCGCCACCCGCTCGAGGAGCCGCGCGAGCGCCGGGCGGGTGCGGGCGGGCCGAGTGAAGCCGCGGCTCCAGCGCGAGAGCATCGTAAGAAACAGATCCGCAGCGGAGAAACGGTTGCCCAGGAGATAGGGACCCGCTGCCGCGAGATCCTTCTCGATCTGATCGAACATCCCATCGAGATGCGCCTCGGCGTGACGCTTCACGTCGGCCGAGGCGGTCTCGGACCAGCGCTCGGGATAAAAATAGACGATCATCTCGGCTTGGACGGTGTTGGTGAGATAGATCATCCACTTGTAGAACTGCGCCCGCTCGGCGCTGCCTAGCTCGGGGGCGAGTCCCGCTTTGGGGTGGCGGTCGATAAGGTGGAGGCAGATCGCAGCGGTCTCGTAGAGCACGAGGTCGCCATCCACCAGAGTCGGAATGCGACCGTGGGGATTGAGCTTCAGGTATTCCGACGCCTTGTGCGCGTTCTTGCTGCGATCGAGCAGGACGAGCTCGTAGGGCGCGCCGATCTCCTCCAGCACCATGTGCGGCGTGAGGTTCGCGTTGCCGGGATAATAATAGAGCTTGTAGGACACGTGCGATCTCTCCGTGCTGAAGGGCGCCGGGGAGCGGTGCGCGCTCCCCGGTCCCGGAGTCTTACTCGTATTCCCCCTCGATGTCCTTGCCGGTGTAGTCCGTCATCATCGCGGTCGCGATGAGCGTGATGACGGCGCAGACGAGGATGTAGCCGGCAATCGCGTAGCCCGACTGATATTTCTGGAAGAGCCACGTCGCGATGAAGGGAGCGGGCCCGCCGGCAATAATGGAGGCGAGCTGATATCCCAGCGAGGCGCCGCTGTAGCGCAGGCGTCCCGTGAAGGACTCCGCGATGAGCGCCGCCTGCGGCCCATACATCATGTCGTGGGGGACGAGGGACAGGAAGATTGCGATGAAGACCAGCGTCAACGAGCCCGTATTGAGCATCCCGAAGTAGATGAAGCCGAAGATGCCGACGCATACGGCTCCCAGCATGTACATCCTCTTCCGCCCGATCAGGTCGGAGATGTGGCCCGAGAGCGGAATCGAGACGAAGGAGAGCACCGACGCTGCCATCACCGCCATCAGCAGGAAGTCGCGCGACACCTTGAGCACGCCGGTGCCGTAAGAGAAGACGTAGGCGGTGAAAATGTAGAAAGGCGCCTGCTCCGCAAGTCGCACGAAGGCAGAGAGAATGATCTCGCGCCAGTTCCGGCGGATCACCTCGAGCGTCGGCTGGCGCTCGACCTTCTTCTCCGCGATGAGTTTGCTGAAGACCGGCGTCTCCAGGATGCCCAGCCTGATCCAAAGTCCGATGCCCACGAGGATGATGCTGAGGAAGAACGGAATGCGCCAGCCCCAGACGACGAACTGGTCGCCGGCATAGGCGCTGAAGGCGAGGAAGGCGAGGTTCGAGAGGAACAAACCGCAGGGCACGCCGAATTGCGGCCAAGAGGCGACGAGGCCACGCGATCCGTTGTTTCGCGCCCATTCCATCGAGAGCAGCACCGAGCCGCCCCATTCTCCGCCTACGCCGATCCCCTGGATGAGTCGCAGGAGCGTGAGGATGACCGCGCCCCAGATGCCGATGCTGGCATAGCCCGGCACGAAGGCGACGAGGAAGGTCGCGATGCCCATCAGCATGAGTGTCGCGATCAGCGTCGCCTTGCGTCCAATGCGATCGCCGAAGTGGCCGAAGATGGCGGCGCCGACGGGACGCGCGACGAAGCCCACGGCGTAGATGCCGAACGCGTTCAAAGTACCGACGAGCGGATCGTCGTTCGGGAAATAGAGCTTCGGAAAGACGAGCGCCGCGACCGTTCCATAGAGGAAAAAGTCGTACCACTCGATCGCCGTCCCGACCGTGCTGGCAACTACTGCGCGGCGGAGCTGGCTGCGATGCTCGGTATCGGAAAGGCCGGAGGGTGTCGCGCTTGTCATGGCCATCTCGGGGTCCCCTTCCTGGAGTCGTTTTGTTCTTGTTTCATATGGCATTTTTTTGGATGCTAGCGCTCTCCGGGGAATGCCGCTAGTGACATCGCGTCGCGACGGAGCCGGTTCCACGGTGGTAGACTGCGCTGCCGATATGCCACGATTTCCGAGGCTCCGATGACCCGTCGGCCGAAGATTTATCTGGCAGGACCGGGTGTGTTTCTGCCGGATGCGATCGAGATCGGTCGACGGAAGCAGGCGCTTTGCCAGCAGCATGGAGTCGAGGGGCTTTATCCCCTCGACGCTGGAGCCCCCGAGGTTGAGGGCGCGGGACAGCGGGAT
>Ga0335082_10006771_pt1 | contig 12484 bp, 14 predicted proteins | sample Lox_Sample_41_FD_206718 | JGI IMG/M metagenome (GOLD analysis project Ga0335082, IMG submission 206718) | Soil microbial communities from Loxahatchee National Wildlife Refuge, Florida, United States - Lox_Sample_4.1 | ecosystem: Environmental > Terrestrial > Soil > Wetlands | place: USA...
GCGGACGTAAGGTCCGATGCCGGGCTTCAGATACCAGGCGTACAACGTCGAGGGCAAGCTCCATCGGGGCGTGCTGGAGGCCGACAGCGCGCGGCAGGCGCGCGCGGCGCTGCGCGACCAGGGGCTCACGCCCTATCGCGTCGAGGTCATCGCCGCGAACGACGCCTCCGCCGGGTCGCGGCTTCGCCCGGTGGCCCTCTCGAACTCGCAGCTCACGCAGCTCACGCGCGGCCTCGCATCGCTCCTCGAGGCGGGCCTCACAATCGAGCAGGCCTTCAACGCGCTGATCGAGCAGGCCGAGAACGAGCGCGCGCGCCAGGTGCTCGCGGCCCTTCGCGGCGAGGTGATCGCGGGCAACACGATCGCCAAGGCGCTCGCGTCGTTTCCCAACGTCTTTTCCGAGCTCTATCGCACCCTCGTGGCCGCGGGCGAAACGTCGGGGCAGCTTCCGCGCGTGCTCTCGCGCCTTTCCGATTACCTGGAGGAGCGCCAGCAGCTGCGCGCGCGGCTCTCCCTCGCCCTCATCTACCCGGCCATCGTGATGTGCGTGGCGATCGTCGTCGTGGGCGCGCTCCTCGTGTACGTCCTGCCGCAGGTGGTCGGCGTCTTCGCCCATGCGCACCAGCAGCTGCCGATCCTCACGCGGATGCTGATCGCGCTCTCCGGATTCCTGCAGGCCACGTGGGGATTGTGGCTGGCGCTCGCCGTTGCCGCCGCCGTCGCCCTTCGCGTGGCGTTGAAGCGCCCCGCCTCGCGCGCCGCGTTGCACAACTTCGCGTGGCGCACGCCGCTCGTGGGACGCATCCTGAAGCACCTGGATGCCGCGCGACTCGCCGCGACGCTTTCAATCCTCGTGGGAAGCCGCGTTCCGATCCTGCAAGCGCTCGAGGCCGCCACGGGCGTGATGACGCTCGTGCCCATGCGCGAGGCGCTCACCACCGCCGCGCGCGGCGTGCGCGAGGGCATGGCGCTGTCGCGAGCGCTCGCGGCCACGCAGTCCTTCCCGCCGGTGATGGTGCACCTCATCGCGAGCGGAGAGGCCAGCGGGCGCCTGGACGAAGCGCTCGAGCGGGCGGCGCGCCAGCAGCAGAACGACATCGCCACGCGCCTCGCCGCGTTCGCCGCGCTGTTCGAGCCCGCGATGATCCTCTTCATGGGCGGCGTGGTCCTGGTGATCGTGCTCTCGATCCTGCTGCCCATCTTCCAGCTGAACTCGTTGGTGGCCCGATGAAACGCAATGGCTTCACGCTCATCGAAGTCCTCGTGGTCGTCGCGATCCTCGGCATCCTCGCCGCCATCGTGGTGCCGCGCATCATGGACCGCCCCGACGAGGCCAAGCGCGTCGCGGCCAAGGCCGACGTGAGCGCGATCGTGCAGGCGCTCAAGCTCTATCGCCTCGACAACGGCAACTACCCCACCACGGACCAGGGGCTCGTGGCGCTCGTGCAGAAGCCCGCGTCGAATCCGGTGCCGGGCAACTGGACCAAGCCCTACCTCGACCGCCTGCCCAAGGACCCGTGGGGCAGCGACTACCAGTACCTGTCGCCGGGAGTGCACGGCGAGATCGACGTGTTCAGCCTCGGATCCGACCGTGCGCGCGGCGGAGAGGGCAATGCGGCGGACATCGGCAACTGGGACTAGCGGCTTTACGCTGATCGAGATCCTCGTGGTCGTCGCGATCACGGGCATCATCCTCGTGGTGGCGGCGGTGAACCTCTTTCCCGACGAGCGCCAGATCGCGCGGCGCGAATCGGGCACGCTCGCCCTTTCGATCGAGCGCTCGCGCGACGCGGCGTGGTTCGGCGGCCGGCCCATGGCGCTAGCGATCGGCGACGGCTACCTCTACGCGTGGCAGCTGCGCGGCAACGAGTGGCGCCGCGACGGCGACCACGAGCAGCGCCTCGATTCCTCGCTGCACGTGACGAGCGTGTACGTGGACGGCCAGCCGCTCAAGGCGAGCGACAAGCTGGTCTTCCTGCCCGACGGCCTGGGCGTGCCGTTCCGCATCTCGCTCGAGGTGCGCGGCTATCCGTGGGCCATCGAAGGCGACGCCGCCGGCGCGGTGACGCTCTCCGAAGGATGAAGATGAAGTCGCAGCGCGCATTCACGCTGGTGGAGATCCTGGTCGCGGTCGCGATCCTCGCGGTCGCGCTCGCCGCCACCACGCGCGCGGCCAGTGTCGCGACGGACGGCTCGTTCGAAACACGTGCGCGCCTGCTCGCCACGTGGGCCGCGGAGAATCGCGCGGCCGAGCTTCGCGCGCGCGCCATCTTCCCCAACACCGGCACCACGAGCCTCGATGCCACCGAGGGCGACGCTTCCTTCACCATCGAGCAGGTGGTGAGCGATACCGCCAACCCGGCGATCCGCAAGGTCGAGCTCTCCGTGTCCGATTCGCGCGAGCCGGCGCGCGTGCTGACGCGGTTGTCCGTCTATGTCTCGCCATAAGGGATTCACTCTCGTGGAGCTGCTGGTCGCGCTCGCGATCTTCGCGATCGTCGCGGGCTTCGCCTACCGCAGCCTCGATGCGATGCTCGAGACGCGCGTCGCCCTCGAGAAGGAATCGCGCAAGTGGCGCGACATCGCATTGCTCGTGGGAAGGCTCGAGCGCGACGTCGCCGCGGTGCTGCCCTCGCGCACGGCCACCGGGCCCGAGGGCACGACCCTCATGCCGGTGTCCTCGCTCGTGCAGTCGACCTCTTCGGACACGGGCCTCGCGGTGAGCCGGTCGGGCAGCCCCTTGCAGGAGAACACGCTCGCCGCGCCGCAGCGCGTCGCCTACCGGCTTCGCGACGGCGCCGTGGAGCGCCTCACGTGGGGCGGGATCGATGCCGCGCCGCGCGACGAGGCGGTGGCCACGCCGCTCCTGAAAAACGTCACGTCGCTTTCGTTCCGCTTCCTCGATCCCGACGGCGAGTGGCTCGCGAGCTGGGGGCTTCCGGGCTCGGGACAGACCACCGCGCCCAACGCGGTCGAGGTGACCGTGCAGCTCGCGAGCGGCGAGAAGATCGTGCGCCTGCTCGACATCCCGAGGACGCAATGAAGCGCGAGCGCGGGGTCGCCGCCATCACCGCCGTGCTCATCGTGGCCGTGGCCGCGTCGGCCGCCGCGCTCATGCTCGCGCAGCAATCGGCGATGCTGGACCAGACCTCGCTCGTGGCCGCGCGCGCGCAGGCCGACAGCTTCGCCCGCGCCGGCGTGGACTGGTCGCGCGGCATCCTCCTCCAGGACATGGCGGCCTCGGGCAGCTACGACGGCCTCGACGAAGGCTGGGCGCGGCCGCTCGCGGGCATGCCCGTGGAACGCGCGGTGGTCTCCGGCGCCATCACCGACGAGCAGGGCAAGTTCAACCTGAACAACCTGCTCAATGGCCTGCAGAAGAGCGATGCGGACATGCAGGCCTTCCAGCGGCTGCTGGCGCTGCTCGACCTTCCGCCGCAGCTCGCCGATGCCGTGGTGGACTGGATCGACGTGGACAGCACCGTCACCGGCAGCGGCGGCGCCGAGGACCCGTACTATCTTTCGCTCGCCAAGCCGTATCGCACGGCCAATCGCCTCATGGTGCAGGTCGAGGAGCTCTATCGCATCCGCGGCTTCGACGCGCCCACGGTGGCGAAGCTGCGCCCGTATGTGACCGCGCTGCCGGAGCGCACCGCCATCAACGTGAATACCGCGCCCGACCTCGTGCTGATGGCGCTCATGCCCGCGGTGCCGAAGGACAAGATCGAGAGCTTCATCGCCGCCCGCGCGACGCGCCCCTTCAAGGCGACGCAGGCGATCACGGACTGGGACTCGCATGCCGCCGCCGTCGTGCCCACGAGCCTCGACGTGAAGAGCGCGTACTTCTCCACGCAGGTCGTGGTGGCGCAGGACGACGTGCAGCTCGCCACCGATGCCCTCCTCGTTCGCACGCAGGGCCGCGTGAACCTGGTGTGGCAACGCCCCCGTTTCTAGCGGCCATGAAGCTTCGCGTCTTCCTTCCCAACCTCGAGCGCCCCGACGCGGCGACGCGCTTCCCGTGGATGCTCATGGACGATCGCGGCGGCGTGCTCCGCGAAGACACCACGACGCTCGACATGGCGCCGCGCGCCGAGGAACGCGAGGCCGTGCTGCCCGCCTCGCGCGTGCTCTTCGCGCGCCTGAAGCTTCCGCGCGTGAGCCCCACCACAATCCGCGAGCTGCTGCCCTTCGCCGTGGAGGATCGGCTCCTCGCCGATCCTTCGCACATCCACGCCGTCGCGGGCGAGAAGACCGCCTCCGGCGAGACCGTGGTCGCGGTGGTCGACCGCGAGTGGCTGCGCGCGATGCTCGACGCCCTGGAAGACGCGGGCCTCGCGGCGGCGCGCGCCTGGCCCGAGACCGACCTCGCCTCGCGCGGGCAATGGCACGTCGCATGGAGCGCGCGCCGCGGCATGCTCGTGGACGACGACGGCGCGGGCGCCACCTTCGACCACGAAGCCTCCGGCGCGCTGCCGTTGGCGTTGCGCCTGGCGCTGGACGAGGCAGCGGCGCGCGGAGCGAAGCCGGCCGGCGCGCGCATTCACCTCGAAGGCAACGCGAGCCTGCCCGACCTGGCCGCGTGGAGCACGGAGTCCGGCGTGGCCTTCTCCAACGATTCGCGCTGGGAAGAGCTCGCGAAGGGCAATCCCGACCGCTCGCGCTTCGAGCTGCTGCAGGGCGACTTCGCGCCGCGCCGGCGCAGCCTTCCGCGCATTCCACGCGCCGCGGTCGTGCTGCTCGCCGCCATCGCCGTGCTGCAGGTGGCCTTCGTGGGATTCGACGCGCTGCGGCTGGAGCGCGAGCGGGTGCGCCTCGAAGGCGAGCGCGAGGCCATCTTCCGCGCGGCGTTCCCCGAGGCGAAGGTGGTCGTCGATCCCGACCTGCAGATGAGCCGCAACCTCGCGGAATTGAAGCGCGCACGCGGCATCGTGGTCGAGGACGATTTCCTGGTGCGGCTCACGCGCGCCGCTTCCGAGCCCGGCGGCCCCGCGAAGTCCATCGAGTACTCGGGCGGCAAGTTGCTCGTGCGCCGCGGCAATGGGCCCGTCACGGAGGCGGCGCGATGAGCTACGCCGCGCTGTGGAGGTCGCGACCGGAACGCGAGCGCCGCATGATTTCCACGGGCGCGGCCATCTTGGCGATACTCCTCGTCTTCGCTCTCGTGTGGCTGCCGCTGCAGCGCTCGCGCGCGCGCCTCGCCGCCGAGCTTCCCCCGCTGCGCGCCTCGATCGCGGCGCTGCAACGCGAAGCCGATGAAGTGAAGCGACTGAAGGCCGTACCGCCCACCGTCGCCGGCAATCCGGCTCCGCTCGCCGCGCTTGCCACGCAGCAGCCGCTCGCCGGCGCGCAGCTGAATGTGCCCGACGGCAAGCACGTGCACGTCATCGCGTCCGACGTGGGCTTCACGCGACTTCTCGACTGGCTCGTGACGGTGCAATCGACGCACGGCCTGCGCGTGGAGAACGCGCGCATCGAGGCGCTCGACGCCGCCGGCCGCGTGCGCGCCGACCTCACCCTCACGCGGTCCTAGCCCTTGCGCGCGCGCTCCCTCGCCGCCATCGGCATCGCGGCCTACGCGATCTTCCTCGTCGCGACGATTCCCGCGAGCGTGGTCGCGGCCCGTGTCGCGGCGGATTCCAACGGCCTCGTGCGCGTGAACGAGCCCACCGGGACGCTCTGGCACGGCGAGGCGAGCGCGAGCCTGCTCGCCCCCGGCGGATCGCTCGTCCTCGATCGCATCGAGTGGCGCTTCGCGCCCGCGGCGCTCGCCGGCGGGCACCTCGCCTTCGATGTGACCGCGAGCGGCCACGGCCTCGATGCGAGCGCGCGCGTGGGCCGCGGCCTCTCGCGCTGGCTCATGGCTTCCGTCGATGCGCACATGGACGCACGGATCGCCGCCGTCTTCACGCCGCTCGTCGCCGCCGCGCACCCCGAGGGGCGCATCGCGCTTGCGACACCGGAGCTTCGCTTGCGCGACGACGGCACCGCTCGCGGAAAGCTCGAGGCCACGTGGAGCGACGCGGCGATCTCGCTCTCGGACGTGAAACCGCTCGGGAAATACCGCGTCCAGGCGAATGCCGAGGACGGCCCCGTCTCGATCGACCTCACGACGATCTCGGGCCCGCTGCGCCTCTCGGGGCACGGCACGTTCACGCCGCCCGCGCAGCTGTCCTTCTCGGGCGAGGCGCGCGGCGAAGGCACCGACGCCCATGCCCTCGATGCGCTCCTCGACATGATGGGACCGCGGCGCGCCGACGGCGCGCGCGAGATCCGCATTCAGCGATAGGCCACGCACGCCTCACGCGGCGTGGCCATCACGTCGCGCCACGTCGATCGTCATTGCGCCTCCGCGATGCAGGCGAAGCCCGCGGCGACGGCATCGGGAAGCCCGGGCACGCGCGCGAGCCCCACGACGCCCAGGGCCACGATGATCGTCGCGGCGGCGTAGCGGATGGAAGGAATGCGGCGCGCGGCCATGACGCGCCCGGCCGCGAGTCCCGCTCCCAGAAGCGTGGGGAGCGTGCCCAGGCCGAAGGCCGCCATCACGATCGCGCCGCCCCCGGCGCTGCCGCTCGCGAGCGAAAGCGAGAGCATCGTGTACACGAGCCCGCACGGGACCCATCCCCAGAGCGCGCCGGCGGCGAGCGCCTTCGCGGTGGAGTCCACGGGAAAGAGCCTGCGCGCGACGGGCTCGATGGCGCGCCACGCGCGCGATCCCAGGCGCTCGAGGCGAAGCACGAGGCTTCCCCATCCGGCCACGTAGAGCCCCAGCAGGATGATGAGCACGTTGGCCACGGCGAAGAGCGCGGTCTGCACCGCGAGAGCCGGTCCCGCGAGGGCCGCCATGCCGCCGGCGAATCCCGCGACGGCGCCCGCGGCCGCATAGGTCGCGATGCGTCCCAGGTTGAAGGCGAGCTGGCGTGGAAGCGGCGCTCCGCGCGATCCCACGGCGAGGCTCGCGACGATGCCGCCGCACATTCCCGCGCAGTGCACGCCGCCCAGGAGCCCCGCGGCGAGCGCAGCGGCCGCGAGGGCGCCCATCACATCACGCGGGAATATTGCGCGCGCTGCTCGGCGGCGCGCAGGTACTTGTCGAACACCATGCACACGGAGCGCACCAGCAGCCGCCCTGCCCGCGTGACCGTGATCCAGTCGCGCTCCAGCTGCACGAGGCCGTCGCGCTCGAGCTCCGCCAGGTCCTTCATCTCGGGGGCGAAGTAGCGGTCGAAGTCGATGAGGTGCGCGATGCCGATGGATTCCTTGGACAGCGCGAAGTTGCACGCGAGCGCCTGGATCACCGCGCGGCGCAGCAGGTCGTCGGCCGAGAGCTCCACGCCGCGAAGCACCGGGAGCGAGCCCGCGTCCAGGCGCCCGTAGTAGTCGTCCAGGGTCTTCACGTTCTGCACGTACGTGGGGCCGATGCGCCCGATTGCGGAGATGCCCAGGCCCACGAGGTCGCAGTCCCCGCCCGCGGTGTAGCCCTGGAAGTCGCGCGCGAGGCGGCCCTGGCGCTGCGCCACGGCGAGCTCGTCGCCCGGCCTGGCGAAGTGGTCCATGCCGATGTACAAGTAGCCCGCATCCTCGAGCGTGCGGATCGCCATCGTCATGAGCTCGAGCTTGAGCGCCGGCGACGGCAGGTCCGCGTCGAGGATGCGGCGCTGCGGCTTGAACACCGACGGCAAGTGCGCATACGAATAGAGCGCGATGCGGTCGGGGCCGCACTCGACCACGCGATCGAGCGTTCGGGCGAAGCCGCCGATGGTCTGCTTGGGCAGCCCGTAGATGAGGTCCATGTTGATGGAGCGGAAACCGTTCGCGCGCCCCGCCTCGATCGCCTCGCGGGTCTCGTCGTAGCCCTGGATGCGGTTCACCGCGTGCTGCACGGCTTCGTCGAAATCCTGCACGCCGATGCTCATGCGGTTGAAGCCCAGGCGCGCCAGCAGCTCGATGCGCGTGCGGTCGGCCTTGCGCGGGTCGATCTCGATGGCGAGCTCGGCGTCGCGATCGAAGCGGAAGGCCGAGCGCACGGCCTGCACGAGCCGCACCGTGTCCTCCTCGCCGAGGAAGGTGGGCGTGCCGCCGCCCCAATGCATGCGGGCGACATCGCGCTCGCCGCCCAGGGCATCGGCCACGAGCGCCATCTCGCGCTCCAGGTGGCGCACGTACTTGTGCGCGCGGCCGCGGTCGCGGGTGGTGATCTTGTTGCACGCGCAGTACAGGCAGATCGTGTCGCAGAACGGGAGGTGAACGTATAATCCGAGGGGCCTCGCGAAGGCGCCGATGTTGCGGTTGGCGAGCCAGTGGCGGTAAGCGGTCTCGTCGAAAGCCTCGACGAAGCGGTCGGCGGTGGGATACGAGGTGTAACGCGGCCCGTTTCCGCCGTACTTGCGGATGAGGCGCTCGTCGATCACGACGTGATTTTCGCCGCGCGGGCCGTCGGCGATTCGAGGCAAGGCATTCATCCCGTTACTATGCGCAGCGATACGCAAGACCCTTTGACCGGCGTCAACCCCCGGCAGGGCTCCGCCATGGCCGTGGCGGGCCTGGTCGACGGCATCGTGGAATCGGCGATGGACGCCATCATCACGGTGGACGGCTCGCAGCGCATCGTGGTGTTCAATTCCGCCGCCGAGCGCGTGTTCGGCTGGCCGCGCGCCGAAGCGCTGGGCGCGCCCCTCTCCCTCTTCATCCCGGAGCGCTTCCGCGGCGTGCACACGGACCACATCGCCGAATTCGGGCGCACTGGCGCGTCCTCCCGGCGCATGGCCGGCGCGCGCGTGGTGGTGGGGCTGCGCCGGAACGGCGAGGAGTTCCCCATCGAGGCGTCGATCTCGCGCGTGGCCGAAGGCGCCGAGAAGTACTTCACCGTGATCCTGCGCGACGTGACCGAGCGCAAGCACGCCGAGGAAGCGCTGCAGGCTTCCCGCGAGGAGCTTCGCGAGTTCGCCGTGGCCACGAACACGGTGCGCGAGCAGGAAAAGAGCCGCATCGCACGGGAGCTGCACGACGAGCTGGGCCAGTCGCTCACGGCGCTGAAGATCGACCTCGCGTGGATCCGCGAGCGGCTGAAGGCCGACCGCGAGGCGTCCGTGAAAGTCGCCTCCATGCAGGGCCTGCTCGATTCCACGTTGGCCGCCGCGCGGCGCATCTCCGCGGACCTGCGGCCGCTCATGCTCGACGACCTCGGGCTCGTGGCCGCGTGCGAGTGGCTGGTGCAATCGTTCCGCACGCGCACCGGAAAAGCCTGCAGCTTCGAGCTGCATGGCAATCTCGATCTTGCCGACCCCCACGCCACCGCGATCTTCCGCGTGCTCCAGGAGTCGCTCACCAACATCGCGCGCCACGCCGAGGCCTCGCGGGTGGAGGTCGCCCTCGCGCGCGCCGGCGGGCGCATCACGCTCACCGTGAAGGACGACGGCGTGGGCTTCGACGCGACCGGGCCCGGGAAGCCCAACTCCTACGGGATGGTCGGCATGCGCGAGCGCGCGTACCTGCTGGGCGGAAGCGCCAGCGTGCAAAGCGCGCCGGGCCTGGGCACCACCGTGCGCCTCGAGCTCTGGGAACCGGAGGCCGCGCGATGATCCGCGTCGTGATCGCCGACGACCACACCATCGTCCGCGAGGGACTGAAGCAGCTGCTTGCCGCCGCGGGAGACTTGCAGGTCGTGGCCGAGGCCGCCGACGGGCACCAGGCGCTCGACCACGTGCGCGCGCTTGAATTCGAGGTGCTGCTGCTCGACATGTCGATGCCCGGCAAGAGCGGCATCGAGCTCATCAAGCAGGTGCACGCCGAGAAGCCGCGCCTTCGCGTCCTCGTGCTGTCGATGCACGAGGAGCACCAGTACGCCGTGCGCGCCATCCGCGCCGGCGCCGCGGGCTACCTCACCAAGGAGAGCGCATCGGCCCAGCTCGTGGCCGCGATCCGCAAGGTCGCCGCGGGCGGGGCCTTCATCAGCGCGGAGGTGGCGCAGCAGCTCGCGCTTTCCGCGATGCCGGGCGCGCAGGCGCTGCCGCACGAGGCGCTCTCGGACCGCGAGTTCCAGGTCTTCCGCATGATCGCCGAGGGCAAGTCCGTCTCCGACATCGCCGAGCGGCTGAACCTCTCGGTGAAGACGGTGAGCACGCACAAGGCGAACGTGCTGCACAAGATGGACATGGGAACGACGGCGGACCTCGTGCGCTACGCGCTCACGCACCGCCTGGTCGAAGGCTAGCCGCCCACCTTCACTTCGCCGAGCCCTGACGCGTCGCGGCGGATCTCGCCCCTCAGCACGGCGGCGGCGGCCGCGAGCTCGGCGGACAGCCCGTCCACGATGTCGTCGATGGAGACGATGCCGCAGACCCTGCCACGGCGGCCCGTCACGACGAGGCGGCGCACGCCGTGGGCGCGCATGAGCTCGAGCGCCTCGTGAGCATCGGCCTCTTCCGCGACCGTGGCCACCACGGGCGTCATTGCCGAACCCACGCTGGATGACTCCGAGGCGAAGCCCTGCAGCGCGATGTCGCGGTCGGTGACAATGCCCACCGGCGCGCCGTCGCTCTCGCCATCGTCCATCACGAGGAGGCTTCCCACCCCGAAGCGCTGCATCGCGGATGCGGCCTCGGCGAGCGACGCGCCGCGCGTCGTCGCGAGCACTTTTCGCGTGTAGATCCTCTCCACTTTCATTCGGCCAATATGGGCGCGCCCGCTCCGCCCGGGTTGACGCCCGTCAAACCACCCGGCACCTGCGATCGATCGTTTTCGCTGCTAGGAGTTTTCCTACGGTGACTCGGCGGGGCGGCCGTTGTCGAGCGGGATGAGCGCCTCGATGCGCGTCCCCTGCCCCGGCGCCGAGTGGTAGGCGAGCCTTCCCCTCATGAGATGGACTCGCTCGCGCAGGCCGAGGATTCCGAAGGCGTCCTCGCGGCGGCGCTGGTTCAGGTCGAATCCCCGCCCGTTGTCGGCGATTACGACCGACAGGTGGTCTTCGCGCAACCGCAGATCGATCTGCACGCGCGATGCATTGGCGTGCCGGGCGACGTTGGAAAGGGCCTCCTGGACGATCCTGAACACGGCGGTCGCCTGGGGATCCGGAACCTCGAACTCGGGCGGATTCACGGCGAGATCGCAGGCGACGCCGTGGCGCTGCTCGAACGTCGCGGCGAGCCACTGCACCGCGGCCACGAGCCCGAGATCGTCGAGCATTATGGGGCGCAGGTCGGCCGCGATCCTCCGCACGGCGGTCACGGCATCGTCGGTGAGCTGGCGGATGGACGCGACTCGGGCGGTCTTGGCGGGATTGGCCGGGTCCACGTGATCGGTGAGCCACTCGATGTCCAGCTTCATGGCGGCCAGCAGTTGCCCCAGCTCGTCGTGCAGCTCGCGGGAGACCCGGCGCTTCTCGTGCTCCTGCGCCGCCGAGCCGAGGGAGGCCGTCAGGACGAGCTCCTCCTTCGACCGCGTGAGGGCCGCCTCGACGCGGACCCGCTCGGTGATGTCCCTCAGCACCACGGTGAAGAACCTGCGGCCATCGAGCGTGGCGTGGGAAATGGATGCGTCGATGGGAAACTCCTCGCCATTGCGCCTCAGGCCCGAGACGACCCGCTGCGCGCTCATGCGCCGCGGCGTCGACGCAGTGGCCCCAAAGCGCTCGAGGTCGCGTGAGTGCTCGGTGCGGAAGCGCTCCGGAAGGAGCGGCGCAAGCGGCTTGCCCAGGACCTCTTCGGACGAATAGCCGAAGATCACCTCCGCGGCCTTGTTGAAGAGGACGATGTTGTAGCGATCGTCCACCGTGATGATGGCGTCCATCGCCGAGTCGATGATCCCTGCCAGTCGTTGCCGCGCTTCCCGGCTGGCCATCTCGGCGCGCTGCCTCTCGGCGATCTCGAAGCGCAGCTCGTCGTGGGAGGCCTCGAGCTCGCCGGTGCGTTGCGTGACGCGCCGCTCGAGGAGCTCGTTCAGGCTCGCGAGGTGCCCGTAGAGCCTCCTGTACTCCGCCAGGAGCGCCGCCAGCACCAGCATGGCCGCCAACAGGCCGAACATGCGGCCCGCATAGAAGCCCAGGTCGAAGCGCCCCGCATTGAGCACCGCCGACAACGCGATGTCGAACGTCCATGCGCACATGACGACGACCAGCCAAAGGTCGAGCAACGAGTGCGGTTTGCGACGCCACACCACGACGGCGGCCACGGCACTCAATGCCCACACGGTGGACACGACGCCCGCCATCGCCTCCGTGTAGCGGTGGCCCAGCATGATCGGCGGCAGGTAGTTGCGCCCCGGTGTCGAAGACCAGACCAGGAGCGCGGCCCCGCCCACGGCGGCCGCCACCGTCGCCGCCATCGCGAGCGCGGTGGCTCCGGGCGCCGTCTCCTCCGGATGGTTCTTGAGCATCGCGTAGGCGACGATGAACGCCGGAAAACCCCCGTGCCAATACATATAGAGCCACGCCGTGGTCTGCGGGCCGGAGTCGAAGAGGCCCTGCGCGGCGAAGAGGCCCGGAAAC
>Ga0335082_10006772_pt1 | contig 12483 bp, 6 predicted proteins | sample Lox_Sample_41_FD_206718 | JGI IMG/M metagenome (GOLD analysis project Ga0335082, IMG submission 206718) | Soil microbial communities from Loxahatchee National Wildlife Refuge, Florida, United States - Lox_Sample_4.1 | ecosystem: Environmental > Terrestrial > Soil > Wetlands | place: USA: Florida...
GCAGACCCAGCGCAGCCTGCAGAATTTCCGGATCGGCGGGCAGCGGATGCCGGTCGGGCTGATCCGCGCCTTCGGCCTGCTGAAGCAGGCGGCGGCGCGGGCCAACATGAAGCTGAAGAAGCTCGACACGAAGCTCGGCAAGGCGATCGACGCGGCGGCGGCGGAGGTCGCGTCGGGGGAACTCGACGACCATTTTCCGCTGGTGGTGTGGCAGACCGGCTCCGGCACCCAGACCAACATGAACGTGAACGAGGTGCTGTCGAACCGCGCCAACGAGATGCTGGGCGGCAAGCGCGGCGAGAAGAAGCCGATCCACCCGAACGACCAGGTCAATTACGGCCAGTCCTCCAACGATTCCTTCCCGACCGCGATGCATATCGCCGCGGTGGCGCAGGTCCATGGGGAGGTGCTGCCGGCGCTGGAGCACCTGCAGAAAGCCCTAGCGGTGAAGGCGAAGGAGTTCGCGAAGATCATCAAGATCGGCCGCACCCATCTCCAGGATGCGACGCCAGTGACCCTCGGCCAGGAATTCTCCGGCTATGCCGCCCAGGTGAAGAGCGGGATCGCGCGGGTGAAGAACTGCCTGCCGCATCTCCTCAGCATCCCGCAGGGCGGCACCGCGGTCGGCACCGGGTTGAACGCCGCCAAGGGCTTCGACAAGGCTTTTGCCGCCGAGCTTTCCGCGCTGACCGGCTTCAAGTTCACCGCCGCCGAGAACAAGTTCGAGGGCATGGCGGCGCATGACGCCTTCGTCGAGATCTCCGGCGCCTACAACACCGTCGCCTGCTCGCTGATGAAGATCGCCAACGACGTCCGGCTGCTGGGCTCCGGCCCCCGCTCGGGCCTCGCCGAGATCAACCTGCCCGAGAACGAGCCGGGCTCTTCGATCATGCCGGGGAAGGTCAACCCGACCCAGGCCGAGGCGATGACCATGGTGGCGGCCCAGGTGATGGGTAACAACGTCGCCGTGACGGTCGCGGATTCCAACGGCCATCTGGAACTGAACGTCTTCAAGCCGGTCATCATCCACAACGTGCTGCAGTCCGGCACGCTGATCGCCGACGCCTGCCGCAGCTTCACCGACAATTGCGTGGTCGGCATCACCCCGAATCTGCCGAAGATCAAGCAGTCGCTCCAGGAATCGCTGATGCTGGTCACCGCGCTCAACACCCATATCGGCTACGACAACGCCGCCAAGGTGGCGAAGAAGGCGCACAAGGAAGGCACCAGCCTCAAGCAGGCGGCACTGGCGCTCGGCCTGCTGACGGCGAAGCAGTTCGACGAATGGGTGCGGCCGGAAGACATGCTCGGCCCCAAGTGAGCACCGACAAGCCGGTCTCCATCACCTATCTCAATGCCGCGGACGTCGATGCTCTGGCGCTGAGCGACGACGAGATCCTGGGCGCCGTCGAAGCCGGCCTGCGCGCCCAGGGGAAGGGCGAGACCGTGATCGAGCCGCGCGTGCACCTCATTCCCGAGAGCTCGACCATCGGTCATTTCAATGTGCTGCGCGGCGTGGTGAAGCCGCTCGGCTTCGCCGGCGTCAAGGTGGTCGGCGACTTCGTGAACAACTTTCAACTCGGCCTCCCCTCCGAGATGGCGATCCTCAACCTGTTCGATCCCGCGACGGGCATGCCGAAGGCGATCCTGGACGCGACCGCGATCACCGACATGCGGACCGGCGCGATGACCGCGCTCGGCGCGAAGCATCTCGCCCGCAAGGATGCGAAGGTGCTGGGCCATGTGGGCGCCCGCGGCACCGCCTATTGGAATGTCCGGCTGCTCGATCGCCTGTTCGACTTCGCCGAGATCCGGGTGCATTCGAAGCGGAAGGAGAGCCGCGAGGCCTTTGCCGCGAAGCTCTCCGCCGATCTCGGCAAGCCGGTCGTCGCGACGGACGATTGGGAGAGCTGCCTCAAGGGCGCGGACATCATGGTCGAGGCCTCGCGCCTCCCGGCGCCGGAGCCGCTGTTCAAGACCGAATGGATCAAGCGCGGTGCGTTCGTCGTCCCCTACGGCACCATGAGCGCGGTCGAGCTCTCGCTGACCGATGTCATGGACAAGATGGTGGTCGATGACTGGGGCCAATGCCGGAAGGGCCTGCCCTTCGGCGCGCTCCGGGCGCATGTGGACAGCGATCGCCTCAACGAGCGGAACCTGCATGCCGAGCTCGGCCAGATCGTCGCCGGTATGAAGCCGGGGCGCGAGCGGCCGGAGGAGACCATCCTGTTCTGGCACCGGGGCTTGAGCCTCAGCGACATCGCCCTCGGCGCCGCGCTGCTCGAAAAGGCGGCTGCCCGCGGCATCGGCCAGAGCCTCCGGTTCCGCTGATGCCGGCGGACTCGCCCACCCGCCTCACCAAGCACTCGGTCAGCATCGCCGGCCATCGCACCAGCATCACGCTCGAGTCCGCGTTCTGGGATGCGCTCACGGCGATCGCCACGCGGAAGAGGACCACGGTCGCAGGATTGATCGCACGGATCGACGATGCCCGCGCCGCGGATCCGGCGGCGCCCAATCTCTCCAGCGCGGTCCGGGTCTACGTGCTGCGCGACGCGCTGGGGAAGTAGCCCGTCAGTTTCCGCTCGCCCCCGAGGCGCCCGGCTCGGCCGAAGGCTCGGTCGTCGTCTGGTTGTTGGTCGGCAGCGGGATGACCTGCGTCGGCGCCGCTGGCTGCTGCGTCGTCGTCGGTGCAGCGCCCGTTGCGCCCGGCTGGGCCGCACTGGGCGCGCTCTGGGTCGCCGGCTGGGTCTGCTGCTGCTTGTCCTTGTTCTTCTTCTTGTTCTTATTGTCGCCGCCGAGCAGGTTGTTCAGCAGGCCGCCCGCCGCACCGCCGATCGCGGAGCCGGACGATCCGCCGACTGCGCCGCCGACTGCGGAACCCGCCGTGCCGCCGAGATTCTGGGCCGGAGCGGTCGTGGTGCCCGAAGCGCCGGCTGGCGCGCTGAGGCCAGGAATACTCACGCCCGGCAGGTTGAGTCCTGGTACCCCGCTGGTGCTGGGCGCGGCGCCGCTGCCGGAGAACGAGGGATGCGGCGAGTCCACCGGACCGTCGAGGTTGATGCTCATGAAAGCCTTGTCGGAGCTGGCGCCGTAGAGGTCGACCAGCATGTTCATCACCCAGGCGCCGAGATCGACCTTGCCTTTGGCCGTGCCGTGGGCGCGCGGGTTGCTGAAGGCGGTGTCCTGGGTATTGAGGACGCCGTTCGTGATGTTGAACGTGCCGGTGAGCTTGTTATCGACGCCGGTGAAGGAGGAGAGCACGCCGTTGATGCTGTCGGCGACGCCCTGGACCTGCTTCACCTTCTGCCCCAGCACGCCGAGCAACGCCGAACCGACCGTCTGCTCGATCTTGCCGATGATCATGATGGTGCCGTTGAGGTCGCCCTTGCCGTTCAGCGAGCGCACCAGGTCGGCCTGGCTCAAGCCGCTGCCCGTGGCGTTGAGGTTGAGCGAGAGCGGGCCCTTGACCTGGTTGCCGGCGATGCCGCTGCCCATCAGCTTGTCCATCTGGATTTCCTGGACCGCCACCTTGGCATCGACCTTCGGCGTGCCGTTGCCGTTGACCGTGGTGCCGGAGACATCGAACTTGCCCCCGTAGATCTTGCCGGTCAGGGTCTGCAGCGTCAGCAGCCCGTCCTTCAGCACGATCTTCGCCACCAGATTGTCGATCTTCTGGTCGGGCAGCACCAGGGACTGCGCCTTGAAGTCGATGTCGGCGTTCTGCTTGCCGAGCGCGGAGAGGTCCATCGGCGCGGTGGACCACGGGCTGCCGTTACCGCCTGAAGCACCTCCGGAATTGGCGTTGTTGTTGGACTTGGCGCCCGACGGCGCTGAGGGCGCCATGAAGGGCGCCAGGTTGACCGTACCGCCGGTGAGGCTGGCAACGATGTTCGGCTTCGCGCCGGTCGCGTCATATTGCGCCGTGCCGGTGAGGCTGGAATCGCCCCACTTCGCGTCGAGCTGGCTGACCGAGGCCTTGTCGGTGGTGCCCGCCGCCTTCACCGCCACCGCCAATGGCCCGCCTTTCGCCCCGGACACCGGGAGATCGGCGATCCTCATGAGATCGGTGAATTCCGGATGATTGGCCGTGACCGACAGATCGAAGGCGATCGGTTTCGCTTTCGCCTTCACGTTGCCGGCAACCTTGGCCGTGGCGCCGGCCGCGGCAAGATCGAGGTTGAGGTCCATGTTGTCGGCCCCGCCCTTCAAGGTGCCGGAGGCCGAGAGCGCACCCATGGCCTGGGCCTTGGGTCCGGCTAGGCCGGCGAGCTGCAACAGCGGCGCCGGCTTGTCGGCCTTCAGGTTCAGCGTGGTATCGACCTGCGGCGCCGAGGAGATGCCTGTCACCTTGCCCGCGAGCTTGCCCGAGCCGCCGATGCCGCCGATCGCCAGCGTGACGTCATAGGTGAGGTCGTCGGTGCCGCTCTGCGCCGTGCCGGAGAAGGCGACCGAGCCGAGCTGCTTCGCGGCGTCGGCGGGGCCGCCGAACAGCTGCGCCAGTGCCGCGGTGTCCTTCGCCTTGATGTCGAAGTCGGTGTTGATGCGGGGGATGCCGCCGGCCGTGAGGCCGCTCACCGTTCCCTTCGCCGTCCCGTCGAGGCCCACTCCGGTTATGGACATCGTGCCGATGTCGTAAGCGACGTTGTTTCCGTCGCCCGACGCCTTGCCCTTCAGGGCAAGGGCGCCGAACTTTCCCGGCGTCTGGGGGCCCATACCACCCATCTCCAGGAACTTGCCGGCATCCTTCGCCGAGACGTCGAAATCGAGATCGAATTTCGGCTCGGCTTTGAGGTTCGTCACCTGACCGCTGATCTTGCCCGAGCCACCGAGCAGGTCCTTCACCGAGAGGTCCTTGATGTCGAGATTGCCGTCGGCCAAGCCGATCAGCGCGTGGAGCCCGTTGATCTGCTGCTGGTTCAAGGTGAGGCTGCCGCCCTTCAGCTCGATATTGGCGTCGAGATCGCCGAGCGGCGCCAGGGCCTTCAGCGGATTCTGCGGCGCAGCCTGCTTTCCGCTCGTGCTCGCGGCGCCGGCACTCGCGGTCGCCACCTTGCCGCCCTGCGGCAGGTAGCCGTCGACATTGAGCTTGTCGACCGAGAGGCCGACGCCGAACGCCATGCGCTTGCGCTTCAGATTGTCGGGTAGCGCGACGATGATGCCCCCTGAGATCTTCGAGGCGTCGAGCTGCGCGTTCAAATCGGCGATCTCGACTTGCGTCGGGCTGGCGTTGAGGCGGCTGGTGAGCGCCAGCTTGCGCAGTCGGTCCGAAGGCACGCCGGCGAGCGCGCCCTTGGCGAACATCTCGGCGACCTCACGCAGGTTGTCTGAGCTCGCCTTGACCGCACCGGTGAAGCTCGGCTGACCGTCCTTCGGCGCCAATGCGCCCGAGAGCGTGAATGCGGTGTTGCCGGGAAGCTGTGCGGACAGCTGGGTGAGGTTGAGCACGCCGTCCTTCAACTGGGCGACCAGCTTGGTGCCGTCGATCGCCTTCCCCTGATAGGCGATCTGCTCGACAGTCGCGGTGACATTGGCGGTGATCCCGCCGGGCAGGCTGAAGGCCGCCGCGGACTTGGGAGCGGCGCCCCCGCCGGATGCAGTCGCTTGCGCGGCGGGCGCGGTCTCGGCCTTGCCGGCAGGCATCAGCTTGTCGAGATCGATCCGCCCGACCGCCAGGTTCGCATCGACGGCAGTGCCGGCGCCGTACTTGGCACCGACCGCACCCTGCGCGCTGATGTCGCCGAGACTGAGGGTGAGATTCTTGATGTCGGCGGCACTCTGGCCGGCCGTAACGTCACCATCGAGGGCGAACGGCCGCTGCAGGGCCGGCGGCTGCGCCGATGCGGCGCCGCCCGAGAGCGCCGCCATCAGCTCGGCGACATTCTCGGCCTTGGCGGAGACCTTGCCGGTGACGATCGGCTTGCTCGCATCGCTGGCAGCCGAAGGATCGGCCTGGCCCGAGAAGCCGAAGCTGCCTTTGGTCTCGCCGACGGTGAGGGCGAGATCGACCGGAAGCGGCTGGGCCGGATCCATCCGCCCCGCCTTCACGGTGAAGCCGAGCGGCAGGTTCATGGCGACGAGGCTGCCCTTGGCGTCGAACGGCCCCTTGAGGCTGCCGAGCGAGAGGTCGACGTTCAGCTTCTCGATCTTCTGCTCCGAACCACTGGAGAGATCGCGATAGATGAACGTGCCGTCCTCGACCGAGGCGCCGTCGATCTGCACGTCCCAGCCGCCGGCCGAGACCGTGGCATCTTGCGATGACGGCTCCGTGGTCGGCGCCGTTGGCGCGGCGCTGCCGCCAGCCGGCGTGATCTGCCAGTTGCCGCTGCCGTCCTTCAGCTTCTCCAGCACGATCGTCGGCTTGCTGAGGACGATGCTCGTGATCTCCGCCTTGTGGGAGAGCAGCGGCATCAGCGCGACCTTGACGGTCGCGGATTCGATCTCCGCCATGTTGGGCGCGGTGCCCCCGGGCGCGTTGCCGAACTTGATTCCGGATACCGAGACCGAAGGCAGCGGCAGGAGGGAGAGCGAGATCGACCCTTCGATCTTCAGATCCCGTCCGGTCGCGTCCTTCGCCTTGGCTTCAATCATGCCCTTGTAGTCGTTCAGGTTCACAAAGAAGGGGGCGATCAGCGCCGCCGCGATCACCAGGATCACGATGCCGCCGATGATATAGGCCAGTTTCCTCATGATCGCGCCCTCCGCCCTTTCTTATTCCGGCCGGTCCGAGCGCTTCTCGCTGCCCAGCGCCCGCCGGCCTCTACGCTGCGCACACCCGACTTCTTGCGCGCCGCGCACGCTTCAACGCATTATCACCAAAGGAAAGAATGCCCGGCAAGGCATTCCCGCCGCCGAATCGGTGAAATATCCGCGAGGCTCGCCCCGAGAGGATCGCCATGGCCGAAATCGTCAACCTGAACAAGGCACGCAAGGCGAAGACGCGCGCAGAAGAAGCGGTCCGCGCTGACTCAAATCGGGTCAAATACGGCCGAACCAAGGCGGAAAAGGAAAACGATCGCCGCACCGAAGAACGCCGCGAACAGTTGCACCGTGGCCACAGGCTGGACGAGGACGAAGAGCGCTGATTCGGCTGCGGCGAGGCGAGGACAATTCGGCACCGCCTCCAGCCGCGGCAAGCCCCTCACCCCCGCCCTCTCCCTCCGGGAGAGGGGGCTTGATCGAGCCACGTTTTAAAGTGCTGAGGACCTGCTCGAGTACACCCTCGATGTTCGACAGTACATCGTTGTTCCAGAACCGGATCACGCGATAGCCGTGGCTCGCGATGTAGGCAGTTCGGATCTCATCCTTGCGGCGATCGCGATCATGCTGACCCCCATCGACCTCGATGACGAGCCCTGCTTCTAGGCAGAAGAAGTCCACAATGTATCGCCCCATCGGCACCTGCCGCCGGAACTTCCATCCCTCGAATCTCCGACCCCTCAGATGCTTCCACAGCGCCAGTTCGGCATCCGTCGACTGTCGACGGAGACGCCGCGCCCGAGAAACTCGCTTGTGATAGTCGGGCAGATCCATTCAGACTCCATCGTAACGAGTTCGCACGAAGCCCCCTCTCCCGCAGGGAGAGGGCGGGGGGTGAGGGTCTGGACGCTGCCTGAGGCGGGGCAGAGCTAACTCTGGCCGATCAGCTCTGCCCGATCAGTTCCAGCCACGCATCTTCGCTGAGCGTCTTCACGCCGAGTTCGGCCGCCTTCTTTGCCTTGGAGCCCGCGTCGGCGCCGACGATCAGGTAATCGGTCTTGGCCGAGACCGAGCCCGCGACCTTGGCGCCGAGGCTTTCCGCTCGGGCCTTCGCCTCGTTGCGGGTCATCTTTTCGAGGGTGCCGGTGAAGACCACGGTCTTGCCGGCGATCGGGCTGTCGGCGGTGGCGAGCGGGACGAACTTCTCGATCGTGACCTCGTCCTCGAGCTCGTCGATCACCTTGGTGTTGTGCTTCTCGGCGAAGAACGCAGTCAGGTCATCGACCACCGAAGGACCGATGCCGTCGATCTCGTCGAGATCCTGGCGCTCCTGGCTGCCGACGGTGTTCGCCGCCACCATGGCGATGCGGAACGCCTTGAAGTCGAGATAATGCTTGGCCAGCAATCGCGCCGTGACCTCGCCGACCTGGGGAATGCCCAGGGAATAGATGAAGCGGTCGAGCGCGACCGTGCGGCGGGCCTCGACGGCATCCAGCAACTTCTGCACCGAGGCCTCGCCCCAGCCCTCGCGCTCCATCAGCGCAGCGCGATGCCGCTCGAGCCTGAAGATGTCGGCCGGCGACTTCAGCCACTTCAGCTCCCAGAACTCCTTGATGGTTTTGTCGCCGAAGCCGTCGATGTCGAAGGCGCCGCGGCCGACGAAGTGGCGCAGTCGCTCGGTCGCCTGGTTGGCGCAGATCAGGCCGCCGACGCAGCGTCGGGCCGCCTCGCCCTCCTCGCGGATGGCGTGACTGCCGCAGACCGGACAGCGATCGGGCATCTGGAAGGACTTGCCGCGGCCCTTGCGGTCGGCGTCGACCACCTCGACGATCTGCGGTATGACATCGCCGGCGCGCTGCACCACGACCTTGTCGCCGACCCGGATGTCCTTGCGCGCCACCTCGTCCTCGTTGTGCAGCGAGGCACGGGAAACCATGACGCCGCCGACATTGACCGGCTCCAGCATGGCGATCGGCGTCAGCACGCCGGTGCGGCCCACCGAGATGAAGATGTCGTTCAAGGTCGTGATCGCCCGTTCGGCGGCAAACTTGTGGGCGATCGCCCAGCGCGGCGCGCGACCGACGAAGCCGAGGCGCTCCTGCAGCACCAGGTCGTCCACCTTGTAGACCACGCCGTCGATGTCGTAGTCGAGATCGGCGCGGTCCGCGGCCATCTTGTCGTAGAACTTCATCACGCCGTCGAGATCATGGGCATGGCTGTTGAGGGTGTTGGTGGCGAAGCCCCATTGCTTCAACTGGGCGAGCAGGTCGGTGTGGGTCTTCGGCCAGTCGAAGCCTTCCGCATGCCCGAAGGCATAGGCGTAGAAACGCAAGGGGCGCGACCTGGTGATGCCCGGGTCCATCTGCCGGACGGAGCCCGCCGCGGCGTTGCGCGGGTTCATGAAGGCCGCCTCGCCCTGCTTCTCGCGCTCGGCGTTCATCTTCAGGAACCCGGCCTTGGTCATGAAGACCTCGCCGCGGACCTCGACCACCTTCGGCGCCTTGCCCTTAAGCTTATGGGGCACGTCCGCGATCTGCCGCAGGTTCTGGGTGATGTCCTCGCCGACGGCGCCGTCGCCGCGGGTCGCACCGACCGTCAATTCGCCGTTCTCGTAGCGGAGATTGGCGGAGAGCCCGTCCATCTTCGGTTCGAGCGCCAGCGGAATAGCGGTCTCGGGCTTCAGCCCGAGGAAGCGGCGGATCTTACCCAGAAAGTCCTCGACGTCCTCCCGGCTGAAGGCGTTGTCCAGCGAGAGCATCGGCTCGAGGTGCTTCACCTTGGCAAAGCCGCCGGCCGGCGCGGCGCCGACCTTCTCGGTCGGTGAATCCTCCCGCTTCAGCTCCGGAAAGCGCTTCTCGATCGCCTCGTTGCGGCGGACCAGCGCATCGAACGCGGCATCGGAGATCTCCGGCGCGTCCTTCTGGAAATAGAGCTTCCGGTGATGCTCGATCTCCTTGGCGAGACGATCGAGCTCCTTCTTCGCCGCGGCGTCGGTCAGCTCCGCCACGGGGACCGGTTTCGCCTTCGCAGCGCTCATGCCGCCCCCACCAGCAGCTTGTCGGCGGCCGCGCGGGCCTCGTCGGTGACGACGGCGCCGGAGAGCATGCGGGCGATCTCCTCGCGCCGCGCGGCATCGTCGAGCGGAGTCGCGGCGGTAGCGATCTTGCCCTTGGCGGTCTTCTTCTCGACCCGGAGATGATGGTGCGCCAGCGCCGCGACTTGCGGCGAATGGGTGATGACCAGGACCTGCACCTTCTTCGCAAGCCGTCGCAGGCGCTCGCCCACCGCAGCGGCGGTCGCGCCGCCGATGCCAGAATCGACCTCGTCGAAGACCAGGGTCGGCACCGGCTGGTTCGCGGCCAAAGTTACTTTCAGGGCGAGCATGAAGCGCGCAAGCTCGCCGCCGGAGGCGATGCGGTTGATCGGACCAGGTGCCGCGCCGGGATTCGTCGCGACCTGGAATTGCACACGATCCCAGCCGCCCTCGCCCCAATCCGCCTCGGCCAGGCTCTCGAGCCGGGTGCCGAACCGCGCCTTCTCGAGCTTCAGCGGCGGCAGTTCCTTGTTGACCGCGGCGTCCATCGCCTTCGCGGCCTTGGCGCGCGCGGCGCTCAAGGCTTCCGCGGCGGCGCGGTATTCGGCGCGGGTGGCCTCGGCCGCCTTCTTCAAGGCGCCGAGATCGGCACTGCGGCCCTCGATCAGCGCCAGCCGCCGCTTCAGGTCATCGAGCAGGTCGGACAATCCGGTGACGGGCACGCGGTGCTTGCGGGCGAGCTCGCGCAGCAGATTGAGGCGATCGTCCAGCTTCTCCAGCCGGTTGGGATCGGCGTCGAGATCGGCGGCCAGGCGCTGCAGTCCGGAGATCGCTTCGGCGAGCTCAGCCGCCGCGCGGTCGAGCGCGCCCAGCACTGGCTCGAATCCCGGCCCCGCCTTGTCGGCAAGGCGCTGCAGGCGACGGCTGGCGTTGGCGAGGCCGCGGTCGGCGCCCCGCTCGCCGGCGAGTTCGCCATGGGCGCCCTCAATCGCCTCCAGCAGCTGCTCGCGGTTCATCAGCGTCTGGCGTTCCGCCGCGAGCCGGGTCTCCTCGTCGGGCTGCGGATCGGCAAGCTCCAGTTCGCCCGCCGCATGGCGCAGATAGTCCTCGTCGGCACGCGCCTTCTCGAGCTCTGCGTTCGCCGTCTCCAGGGCCGCGCTCGCCTCGCGCCAGGCGCGATGCGCATCTCGGGTCCGCTCCCCGAGGCGCTCGAGCCCGCCGAACGCGTCGAGGTGCGCGCGGTGAGTCGCGGGATCGAGGAGCCCGTGCACCTCGAACTGCCCCTCGATCTCGATCAGGCTCTCGCCCAGCCGCCGCAGCAAGGCGACGCTGACCGGCTGGTCGTTGACGAAGGCGCGCGACTTCCCGTCGGCGCCGATCTGCCGCCGCAGCAGCAGCACGTCGCCGCGCTCGATCCCCTGCTCGTCCAGCAAGGCGTGCGCGGGATGGTCGTCAAGGACATTGAACTCCGCGGTCGCGACCGCCTGTGTGGCGCCGCTCCGCACCAGCCCGCCTTCGGCACGGGCGCCCAACGCCAAGCCGAGTGCGTCCAGCAGGATCGACTTGCCGGCGCCGGTCTCTCCGGTCAGCGCCGTCAAGCCGGCCGCGAAGCCGAGTTCCAGCCGGTCGATCAGCACGATGTTTTGGACGGTCAGCCCGACCAGCATCGCGCGATCAATAGGTGCTGTTGTTGACCGTGGATCCGCTGCCGCCCGGCGCGGGCTGGTCCATGGAGGGCGGCGCCGGCGGCTGGACCGGCTGCTCCTCGACCGGCGGCGTCGGCACGGCCGGAGGCGGCGTCGGCAGGTCGGACTGCCCAGGTTGCGTATTTGCCAGCGGCGGCAGCGGCGGCAGGCCGGTGTCCGAGCCCGGATTGTCCTGCTTCGGTTCGGGCGGCGGCGGCCCGGCCGGAATCTTGTTCGGGTCGGTGACGGCGGGCGGCACGTCGGCCGACGCCATGTCGACGCCCTTGCTGGTCAGCAGGTTGTAGGCGTCCTGATACCACTGGCTGCCCGGATAGTTGTAGCCGAGCACCGAGGCGGAGCGTTCCGCCTCGTCCATGACGCCGAGCGCCACATAGGATTCGGTCAGCCGCTCCAGCGCCTCGGGGACGTGGGTCGTGGTCTGGTATTGGTCGATCACGTTCTTATAGCGGTTGATCGCCGCCAAATACTGGCCGCGCTGCTGATAGTAGCGACCGACCGACATCTCCTTGCCGGCGAGGTGGTCGCGCACCAGGTCGAGCTTCAGGGTCGCATCGCGGGCATAGGGCGTGTTCGGAAAGCGCGCGATCACGTCGGAAAGAGCGCGCTGCGCCTCCTCGGTATTCCCTTGGTCGCGGCTCACATCGGCGATCTGCTCGTAGTAGCAGAGCGCCCGCAGGTAATAGGCGTAGGCCGCGCCGCGATTGCCGGGATGAAGGTCGATGAAGCGCTCAAGCGCAGGGATCGCGTCGTCGTAGGAGTCGACCAGATAATAGGCGTAGGCCGACATCAGCTGGGATTGGGTGGCCCAGGTGGAATAGGGATGCTGGCGCTCGACCTCGTCGAACAGCTTCGCCGCCTGCTTGGTATTGCCGGCGTTCAGGGTATCGAGGGCATCGTTGTAGAGGATCTCGACCGGGGTGTCCGGAATGTCCGGCTCCTGGCTCTTGCAGCCGGCGAGCGCGATGAGGACCGCAGGTAGGACCACGGGCAGGACGGCCCCGGCCAGCAGCCGGGCCTTGCGACCGCGTCGGTCGCCGGAGGCGC
>Ga0335082_10006773_pt1 | contig 12483 bp, 9 predicted proteins | sample Lox_Sample_41_FD_206718 | JGI IMG/M metagenome (GOLD analysis project Ga0335082, IMG submission 206718) | Soil microbial communities from Loxahatchee National Wildlife Refuge, Florida, United States - Lox_Sample_4.1 | ecosystem: Environmental > Terrestrial > Soil > Wetlands | place: USA: Florida...
GCCTCCACCCTGGGCACGGGGGGCGTGCTGGGCACCAAGTTCACCTGGGCCGACAACTCTCCCAAGTACAAGAACGTGGCGCTTACCCCGGACAAGGAAGAACAGTGGAAGAAGTGGATCGCCCTCTACAACGAGAAGATGCTCTCTCAGGGTACATTCCGAGACCTCTATGTCATCGGCTACGACGATCCTGAAGGCTACGTCATCGAGAAGGACGGCAAGATGTACTATGCATTCTTCGCTTCGGGCAAAGGGGACCGCCCGTCTCCGGGACATTGGAGCGGAGAGCTCGAGTTGCGTGGCCTGGGCAACGGCCAGTTTCACGTGACTGACTATGTAAACGGGCGGGACCTCGGCGAGGTCACCGGCCCGGTGGGCAAGCTGAAAGCGGACTTCACCGAGAACCTGTTGCTGGAGGCGACCCCGGTCTCAGCCCGTTAGTACGCGCTTGTCGTAGGAAGTCTCAATCCGATATAAAGAGAAGCCCGTGTCCTCTGAACGGCCGGTGCCGCTAAATGGAGAATTCTCAGGCCGACAATTTATTGAATGAAGAGCGCCGCCGCGCCATTCTCCAGCTCTTGCAACACGATGGGCGCGTTCTAGTCGGCCATCTGGCCCGGCGTTTCCAAACCTCGCAAGTCACGATCCGTAAGGATCTCGACGCCCTCCAGAGCCAGGGGCTGATTCACCGTACTCATGGGGGTGCGCTGCCGACCGGGCCGGGTGCATTAGACGATCCCACGCTGCGCGAGAAAGAGAAACTGCACCGCGAGGAGAAACTGCGGATCGCCGCGGCGGCGGCCACCATGGTCACCGAAGGAGAGGTGGTGATCCTGGACTCCGGCACTACGACCACAGCCATCGCGCGCGCTCTGCGCAACTTTCGCAACCTCACCATCATTACCAACGGGGTGAACATCGCAGCGGAACTGGCGGGCTCGCCGGTGGAAGTGATTCTGACAGGTGGGACGGTTCGTAAGAACTCTTTCTCCTTGGTTGGTCCGATCGCTGAGGAATCACTGCGCAGGTTGCATGCGGACATCCTCTTCCTTGGCGTGGACGGCTTCGATATTGACTACGGCCTGAGCACACCCAACCTGCTGGAGGCCAAAGTGAACCGGGTGATGGTCGAAGTGGCTGCCCGCACCGTGGCTGCCTGCGATTCGAGCAAGTTCGGGCGGCGGAGTCTCTCCTTGATCGTACCGCCGTCGGCGCTGCAGGGCGTGATCACTGATCGCGCGATCCCGAAATCGGACTTGCGGGGCCTTAAAAAAGCGGGCATCGAAGTAACCCTGGTCTAAGAAATTCTATCGGGATTGGCTCGCCGAGTCCTTGCTCTTCTGGTGCTGCCGCAGAAACTCAGCCAAAGCAGCACGGTCACGGAAGGCCTCTGTTCCACCTTCTTTGGTTGTCGAGTAGGCTCCCGCAAGGTTCCCCCACGACAGGCAATCCTCCAAGCCGGCTCCCCTCACATACTGGTGGATGAACCCGGCGCCAAAGCTGTCGCCCGCGCCGATGTCGTCCACCGGCTTGACCAGAGGCGGCATCAGGCTGTGCTGCTCCTCGCCCGAGCGGCAGATAGTGGCTCCAGAACCGCGCTTGACCACGACCACTTTCGCCAGACCCACGAGCCGGTTGATGGCCTGGGCCAGGTCCTCGGTCCCGGTAATCTTTTTGGCTTCGCGGTCATTGGGGAAAAACACGTCCACGTATTTCAGCACCTCGAGCAAATCTCTCCCCCACTTGTTTTCCGGGTCGTCGTTGGTGTCGAGCGAGGTGCTGAGCCCTGCCGCCTTGGCTTCGCGGAAGAGGTCAAGAATGCGTGGCCGCAAGGCGCGATGCAAGAAAAACGATGAGAGGTGCATGTGGCGTGCGCCCCGCACATAGTTCATGTCAATGTCGGAATACTGCATTTCGAACATGGTCCCGGGGTAAGTCAAGATGTAGCGGTGCAGCGGTTGCGGCAGCACGACGGTGAGTCCAGTGGCAGTCCCCCCGCTTGCCCGCTTCACTCCGCCTACGTCAACCCCGGCGGACACCAGCCGCTCCAGCGCCATCTTCCCCAGCGGATCGTCCCCAATTTTCGAGATGAATCCGACCTTCGTACCCAGGGTCGACAGATTATGGGCAAAGATGGCCGAGGAACTTCCCAGCGTGAACGCAATATTGCTGGCCAGCAATTCGCGGTCGAGTTCCAGCATTTTCGGCAAACCATACAGGATCAGGTCCAGATTCAGTTCGCCGATGACGCATACGTCTATCTTTGGCATGGTCTGCTTCTCGCTCCTGGATCGCAAACTTGGATCTACAAATGCAGCTTCACCCCCGAGACGACCCGGCTGATGGCCCCGCTCGGACTCGGGTTATCCGGTTGCAATCCGGCCCGCAGCGATGCAAAAAGTCCGAGCAACTGCCCGATCATGACATCCAGAGGAGGACGGCAATCGTCGGGAAAGTTTGGCGGCGCATCCAGACATAGAACATACTCCGCCAAGCCCGCCAGGGCTTCAACTTTCTCTCCCGTGACCACCAGCCGCGCGCCCGCCAGCTTCTTCTTCCCGACCTCTCCCAGCAGGTCCATCTCATAGTTGCGATGGCGGGAGTCGCCCGAGAGAAACTGAACAAACAAGGTACCCTGATCGATCGCTGACATCGGGCCGTGGCGCAGGCCAAGTGTGGTCTGCGCCATGGTTTGAACTTTACCACCCGTAAGTTCCACGAGCTTCAGGGCGCATTCGTCGGCCACCGCCGCCAGCGCAGCCGAGCCTACAAAGCAAGCTCGGGACGAGCCGCGTTCCACGATCGCTTGGGCGACCTCGGGTGCAGTGGCGAGCACCCTTGCTCCGAGCTTCGCCATGCAATCCAACGTCGCCGCATAAGCTGGCAGGTCCTGAATATGGGCCAGGACCTGGCCAGCGACGACCATGTTGGTGAACGAACTGGTCATCGCCAGGCCGCGATCGTTGACTGCTTCCCCCAGAATCAGCGCCAGTGCGCGCTCCCGATTTTCGGCACAGATCTGGACCATCTTGGCCTGCGCATTGCAGGTAACCACCAGATGGCGCACTTGGGGGTGTGCCCGAAGCGCATTTTGCAGAACCGCGACGCCTTCCGGGCTGTCACCGGACCTCGAAAACGAGATCCAAAGATACTTTCTGCCCGGGAGAAGGTAATTCTCCGCGTCCAGCAGAAGCTCGGTGCTGGCCACCGCAGAAACTCCGCGGCGCCATTGCCGCCGTAGTAAGTGGACCAGCGCTCTCCCGATGTAGTCCGAGCTGCCAGCGCCGACGAGAAAAACCATGGGAGAGTCATTGCTATTCCAGATGCCGGCGTTCTCCAGGAAACCCCGAATCTCGGCTTTGCGGCCAAGGCAATAGCTGTACGTGTCTTTCCAGGTTTCGGGCTGCTGGAAAATCTCCCGAGGAGTGTGCTTCAGGCCCTTGGACGCTTTTGCGGCCTCATCCAGCTCCAGCAGTGTGTGCAGCGGATTGGCCAAACTTCCCCCTGTCTCTCTACCCAGCACTTTCATCGTGCGACATGAGCCGATGCCTAGAAAGAGAACTTTAACGCAAACTGGATCAGTCGTGGATCGCGGGCTGCCTGGGCAGATCCAAAGGCGCAATTCGAATTGGGATTGCCATTGGAGCAGCCGCTCTGTGCGGCGTCAGGTCCAGTCGGTGTTCGGTTGCGATGTTCTCCTCGATGTTGTTGGGGTTGCTGAACAGCGGGTTGAGGTGGCCGCGCCCGACGGGTCGCGCACGGTGCCAACCATGGTCCCCATATCTTTCTGGGCCGGGGCTCCTGCCGTCAGCAGCAGAGAGATGACAAAAGTCAGCGTTACGGCACGGCAAACGTGAATACTCGATACCCGCTCCCTGGACGTGAGAAATGCTGCGACAGTGGTCATTGGGCCCTCTTTTGTGTCGGTTCGACGGCGCCGAAGTCGGGTATTACGATTTGTTGTGTTTTATTATGTATGATTGCGATTGGAAAAGACCTTATTCCTTGCCCTCTGGCCTGTCAAGCTAAATATCTGGACGGGGGCACTTGGGTTGGTCTACTGCGGAATGCGGGTCCGCCAAGTCGGAAGTCGGAGCAGCTGGGCAGTAAGGAGAAGTTCAGTGAGGGGGCCCCCTGTCGCTCCATTTCCTGGATCGACAGGGGGATCTGGTGAGCAAATCCGGTCGTCGGATCTTATTGGTTCATGACAAACATGAGGAGGTGCGGGGCGCCGTTGCGGTTGCCGAGCGGGATTAGGTCCCCGACTTTTCGCGTCGTCAGGTCGCCGACTGCGTCCGATCCGACCATGCTGCTCGTTGCATATTTCTGCTTCCCCACGCCGAGAATATTGTTGTTTGCGTTGTTCTTAAAATAAATTACCAGGTAGTAATCGTTCAGCGGTGAAAGAGCGATGGGCGCCGTATCCAGCGGAACGATGCAGGGCGCAAAAGAGGAAAAGCTGAAGTGGCACGCATCGGACAGTGTAATGCTGGGGTTGGAAATGCCGTTCAGCGTCACCGGCGTCACGGCCGTGATTACGGGATACGCACGGTCCGTCGTATAGACGACCATGTTGGAAATGTCAGCGGTCGTGCCGGCGGTGAATCCCAGATAGAAACGGGTGGTTGAGCTGGATGCGATCAGCGAACTGCCGGGTATAAGGTTCATCGCGCTCCAGTTGGCCCAACCGTAGTTGCTGACCACGGGGCCTACGCCGGTCACCAGGTTTTGGGGATTTTGTGCGGATGCGAGATTGACGAGGCACGCCATACAGATGGCGATCGTCAAGAGGGCGGTGGTTAACGAATTTCGAGTGTTCAAGGTAAATCTCCTGGTTGGCTCCGAAAGAGAGCGGGTTGATTGATCCGGAATGGGTGGTTCGATCTTCCGGCGCACTTACCATACCAGCGGCCGGGGCAGAGCGCAAGGATCCCGCCGGGTTTCGCATGCTCGCGCAATTGCAATCCGCAAATGCGCAAAGTTTTTCAGCTTGATGGTTGGTGTAAGACGCCACGGATTTTCACGGATGGACACGGATCAACCTCAGGAATCTAGCCGTGTTGATCCGTGAAAATCCGCGGAGAACTCTGGCTACTGCGTCACTGTAAATGTCCCTGAGCTGATCGCAGTTCCGCCCTTGGTCTGGATCCCAACCGGCCCCGTCTTCGCGCCCTGCGGCACGATGGCGGTCACCTGCGTGTCGGAGTTCACGGTGAACTGTGCTGGGACACGGTCCCCGAAGCCAACACCCTGAGTCTGCGTCAGGCTCACCCCGGTAATGGTCACTTGCGTGCCGACCGGCCCGTTGGGCGGATCGAAGCTCAACAGTTGCGGGGTAACGCGAAAGGTCCTGTTGCTGGGCAACGTCCCTCCGGGAGTGGTTACGCGGATCAAGCCGGTTCCGGCCCCGGCCGGAACCGTCGCGGTCATATAGGTATCCGATGCCACGCTAAACGACGCTGAAGTCCCGTTAAAGGTCACCTTTGTCGTTCCGGTGAATCCTTGCCCCAGCAGACCGATCGTTTTCCCGACTTTTGCCTGGGACTGCGGCGGCAGGAAAGTCACGAAGGGATCGAGAACCATATCCAGGCTGTACAGCACTCCGCATGCACAGAAGGCGCCGGTTCCGCCGCTATCGGTATCGCCAAACAGAGTACCGCTGGTGTGCTGGATCATCGCGGTTTGCGGCGCGCCTCCATCGTTACTTGTCCTTGTGTACTCGTGAAGGATGGTGTAGTCGCCATTCGGCTTGAGTTGGAAGAGCAGCCCTGAGCTCACTCCCGGATTGGTCTGGGCCGCGCCGTAAAAATTTCCGTCTGTCGCTTGCACCAGCCCGGCAAGGATATTCGAGCCCTTACCGTCGTTCGCGAAGTTATGCAGTACCGTGAACACCCCCGAAGGCGTGATCTTATAGGCCACGCCGTACGATCCGCTACCACCCTTCGAGGTGGTGCCATAGAAATTGCCGTCATTCCCTAGGATGAGTTGACCGATCGGGTTCAAGCCATCGCTTCCATTGAATGTGTGCAGGATGGTGATCTTCCCTTGAGGCGTCATCTTAAAGACGGTGCCCAGGCCAGTGCTGGTGCCGACGGTGGTGCCGTAGAAGTTGCCATCGTTGCCCAGCACGATCCCCCGGGGATAGCGGTTGGTCCCGGGAAACTTGTACAGGACGGTCACCGCCCCCGCCGGAGTCATTCTGTAAAAAGTTCCAAACATGTTGACGCCGTCCCCGGTGGTCCCATAGAGATTGCCATCGAATCCCTGAATAGGCGGGGTGTAGGCGTTTGATCCCTCGGTCGCGCCGACGAAGTTGTGCAGTGCCGTATAAGTTCCGCTTGGCGTGATCCTGAAGATGGTACCGTAGCCCGCGCCGCCGATCGTGGTGGTGCCGTAGAAATTGCCGTCGGTCGCGAGGGTCAGGCCGCTGTATGGAATGCCCCCAATGGTACTGTCGAAGCTGTACAACTTGGCCATGTCTCCAGAGGGGGTAAGCCGAAAAATAGTTCCGTCGACCTTATTATCTCCTCCCGCCTGGGTCGTGCTGTAGAGGTTGCCATCGCGACCCTGGGCGAAGGTCCCCATCCAGGCCGGGTTCAGCGGATCGGTGTTAGTTGCTCCAAGGTTGTAAAGATCGGTATAAGTCTGGGCGTACGCCGTGGCAGTCACGACTAGGGTGAATAGGATGGTAAAGAAGAAATAGAGTCGGGCAAGGTACCTTACTTTCATTAGAAACTCCTGGGCAACGATTTGAATTGCGCCGTTGGCGCGAGCAGAGATCGAGGTGTCGACCAACAACGGGGGGAGGTTGGTTTCGAGCGCCCAAAAGTTTGACCCCGATGGTTTTCATTGTCAAGAACATTTTCTTGTGGCCAAAGGCCAGGGCGCCCCGGGGTTGGCCGGTCCGTTGCGGCTTTCCAAGGGTGGGAGTTCAAGGGACCCTCATCAAGGGATGCTGAGCCACGGTTGGAAACAGCGTTTTGAGGCGAGTGTCGTTCCTCAATGTCGCTGGGTTGAAACGCGGACCTGCCCGAGCGCACTATAAGAAGCAGAAATCCGAATGCCAACACTGATGCCGCAGACAGCGACAGGTCGGCCAGAAACGCAGAAGGAACATCGATATGACGACAAGGTTCAATATTCGCACGTCATTTAATTTACATCGTTGTGTGGCGCTTGCCCTTGCCGGCGTCGCTCCATTGCTTCTGGCCGGCACGTTTAGCAGCGCACAGACCTTCACCGTCCTTCATTCCTTTACCGGCGGGGCGGACGGCGGCAGTCCCTACGCCAGCTTGCTCCGCGACGCCAAGGGGAACCTCTACGGCACTGCTTCCGCCGGCGGTGTTGACAAGGGATATCGCGGCTTTGGTCTCGTATTCAGGATTGACAGCACAGGAAAATTCTCGGTTCTGTACCGTTTCCAGGGAGGCATCGACGGCGCTTATCCGACGTCCGAGTTGATTAGCGACGGAGCCAGTCTCTACGGCACCGCAAAAGGGGACGGCTATCACGGCGGCTATGGTGTGGTGTACAAAGTAAGCTCGGCGGGCCAAACTGTACTGCATGCATTCACCGGAGGACCCGATGGATCATTGCCGCTTTCGGGCTTGACGATTGATGCAGCGGGCAATCTACATGGCACCACGCTCAACGGTGGTGACCCCACATGCGGGAATGGATTTGGGTGTGGCATCGTTTTCAAGATAGACAGCGCCGGTGCGGAGACCGTGCCCTACAGCTTCAGCGATGGTGAGGACGGCGGAATGCCAGCCAGTACCCTTCTTCGCGACGCTGCGGGCAACCTCTACGGAACCACGAGATGGGGTGGATTGTCTTCCTGCTCTTTAGGTTGTGGGACGGTTTTTGAAGTGGATTCCAGCGGCCAGGAGACCGTGGTGCACCATTTCAGCGGAAAAGATGGCGAATGGCCGGACGCAAGCTTGATCCAGGATTCTGCCGGTAATTTTTATGGCACCACCTCATTCGGGGGCAACTTGAAGTGCGACCCGCCCGCGGGCTGCGGAACAGTCTTCAAGCTCGATCCCACTGGTCGCTTCACAACCATCCACAAGTTTAGCGGCGCCGACGGGCTTTTTCCCTATGCTCCTATCGTCGCCGACACTCACGGCAACGGCTACGGGACGACGTACTCGGGCGGCCAGTTTGGCTTCGGGACCGTCTACAAAATCGATCGTTACGGCCAGTTCTCCGTCCTGCATCACTTCACCGGCGGCACCGACGGCGGGTATCCCAACGCCGGACTGATCCTTGACCCTGCCGGAAGCCTCTACGGTGCCACCACACTCTATGGCGGTAACGGCACCGGCCAGTGTTCAGTGAATGGCCACAACCTCAGTTGCGGCACCGTCTTCAAACTGACGCCCTGATTGTCAATGTGTGAAATTGGGGAAACACAGGGCGCGACAGAGAAGAGCTGGTTCCCGAGTTCCGCGAGCGAATCCTGGCAGAGACAATCTGCACCGTTCATTGTACGGTGACCGTCACCTTTGCCGCCCGGCGTCCGTAGGCGTTGGTCGAGCCCAGATAGTAAGTGGTCGTTTGTGATGGCGTCACGCTCACGCTGGTGCCACGGATGGCCCCGACCTCGGGAGTCACGATGTTGTAAGAGGCGCCGTCCACCGTCCAACTCAAAGTCGAAGACTGGCCGGGCGAGATTACCGGCGGATTTGCTGTAAAGCTGCGGATCACCGGCTTCGGCCCGGTGGGCACATTGTCGGGTGTGTAAATCGGGTCCATCTTAATCACTTCAAATTCCGAAGCAGGGACGGTCTTCAGGCTGCCGAGGTCATCATTATTCCAGCGGGGATCGGGATCGCCGCTGATGTACATCGAACTCCCGTTGTCCGCCATGATTAATCCGTACTGCTGCATGGCCTTGAGAATCACCTTCGCCTGAGGTGAAAAGCCGGAAATATCGAAGTCGGACTTCAGGCGGATCCGCATCCCCATAGGGGCCGCATTGGGGTCGTCCGAGTTGGGAGCCCAATGCGATGCGGGTGGCGTAAAGGCTTCCCGGCTGTGCTGCAAAGTGAAACGCAACGCGTGATGGATCACGCCCGAGGCAATCTCATCATATCGGGCGAGCCCCGGAAAAATGGGGAGACCGGCGGCGTCTGCAGAGGTCCAGGTGTAAGGACGCTGCTCGTCGTTCAGCAGGTCCCAGACGGCGGCCGAGGCTGCGGCCCAATCATTATTCTTCAGGTGATGCGAACCGTAGAGCTCGTACAGCCAGCAGTTGTCGCGATCGAGCACCAGAACATGGCGGTCGCCATCGTCCGGGTTGGGCAGACCTTCGATCGGGGCGTTGGCGGGAATCGGCATCGGGCCGGGATCGCTTTCGTCGCCGTACCCGGTGAAATGAATGTTGACGATCGGAGTGCCGCTCACCACCACGTAGGGAATCCCCATGCTCTGCCCGTTGTAGAGTCCGGCGCCAAAGTCAGGGTGCAGGGTAACGGACGGCCCGATGAAGTTGATGAGGGCATCGGAGTTGGGATCGACCGGCGCGTTGGAGATGTCCTGGTTCCAGGCGTTGTCCGCGGGAAACGGAACAAAGCCGTGGAGGTTGCCTTCCCGGCCAAGGCCCATCTGGTTGCACTGCGCGAAGCTTACGGACGAAAGGAAAATGAGCAGAAGAACTCGCCGCACGGCCGCCTCCATCGAGACAAGCTAGCACGGGAGCCAGGATGGAAAATACGCGATGGTACAACGCGGTCGCCGAGGCCATTCCCCGCGAAGCCCACGGCAATTAATTTCTGGCGTGCCAGACCTTCATCGCAACCGCACACCGACCAGGAAATCCTGATCGACACCCGTGCTGGTGTCGGTATAGGTGGCGTAGAAGAAGTTATCGCCTGCCCATGTGTTTCCGGTGTAATCGCCGATAAACCGGCCGCCGAAGCCGTCGTTCGAAGGATCTGAGGGTTGTTCGGACAATGTCACATTTTTTCCAAAGGACGCCGCGCCATCGTGCGATAGGGCGGCAAAAGCTTCATAGCTCAAATTATTGGGGTCGTTGCGACGGTCCAGCCAACTCACGCCGACCGACCCGCTCGGGCTAACACTCAACCAGGGAAAGAACTGGTCGTGCGTCTGCGTGTCAGGCGCCACCGGCACACTGGTCCAGGTTGCACCGTGGTCACTCGAGGTGGCGACGAAAACCCGCATGAACGTTCCGGTCCAGTTGTAGTAAGCAAGGTACAGATTGCCCCGATGTGGGCCATTGCTCGTGTCGATACCAAACGCCGGGACGTCGACGACCTGCACCCGCGTATTGGGAAGCGCGCCCCAGAAGCAGCAAAAGTTGTTGTTCGGCGCCAGATTCACCTTGAAGATCACCCGAGGTTCGGTAAAGATGTTGACCCCATCGGTGGACTGGGAAAGGACGTAGTCAAGAGTCTTTCCCCCGCACGAACCGAACAGTTCGGGTAGATTGCAGCGCAACCAGACGAGGTAAACCGTTCCGTCCGGCGCGATTGCCATGTCTGTCAGTTCGTCAGGATTGGCTCGTCCGCCCGCCTGGATTCGATCGAGCGTTACGGTAGTCCAAGTGTTTCCGCCGTCGTTCGAGTGCGATACGGAGGTCTGAAAGAAGTTAGTGTCACTTACTTGAGTGACCGATATGTATAAGGTGTTCGCGAATGGGCTCTGTGGATTGGTGTCGACCTCTAACCAGTCCTTATCTGCCAGAAAACCGAGAAGAGCGGGAACTGCCAGCTGAGCCTGGCTCCACGTTTGCCCGTTGTCGCTCGATTTCTGGATCCAGACCTGATTCAGGTCATCGTAGTAGAGAATGCCCGTAGCATAAGCGTTCCCCATCAAGTCGTAGGCGACACCGGGGTCGCCGCCTCCCAAGGCTCCTTGTGGCACGTTCAGGCAGCCGCGCCGCCAGGTAGTTCCCCCATCGTCGGAGCTGTAAACCCCGCCCTCCTCTAGAGACCCACAATTCTCGTCGTTCGCGCGAGCCAACATCTGTAGAGGATTCAAGGGATTGCTTGTAACCGGCGTCTCACTCACCGGTTTCGGACCAACGGATATCTGGACGTTCGGCAGAACACAGGGAGGTTGACTGCAGCTGATGGGACGCATCCGATGAGGCGTGTAATGCGAGGGCACGAGCGGGTAATGGTGTTCGGGCCAGTCGACGGAAGATGAATCCCTGTCACTTACCTTAGTGCGCTCCGCGATGGTCTCGCTACTTTTCCGTTTGGTATTTTCACCATCAGCCTGAGCCAACAATGCCGCACAGGTGCCGATAACAACAAGCGTCACGATCGTCGCATCGAAAGGGAACATGAAACAAGGGGCGGTTTTCCATCGCAGTACCTCCGGCGTGGAATCGGGCGCAGTATAGCACGAGTTTTTCCGCCGGACGTAAGTCTTGGATGGGCGCAACGGGTTCCACGAAGCGTACTGCGCGAGTGGTTGGATGAGTCCGTGTGCGGCGATTCATTGGTCAATTGTGTTGACAATCTCGTGACAACTTCGCCCACCACGCATCCGCATCTGACAAGTCCACACAACCTCATCAACTCAGCCAGGCCACCGCTGGCCCGCGCTGGTTCTCGGAATCCCAAGAAAACCTCGATCGTGTCCCATCCTCTCCGCGTTCTGCGGGGAAAGGCGATGCGAATTCCTACACCGAGACGAAATCTTTGCAGCGCGGTGACAGTGCCCTGACAACATGCCGCGCTGATTCCCCTAACTTGGTTAACGAGTCGGGCGCGTGCCTGCTCCTTCAGTAAATCTGAACTAGGCCAGGTTGGCTGAAGATGTCCACGCTTAGCTCTACCACAACCTACATAACTATTGAGGAGCTGACATGAGAATGAAAACGTTGGTAATTACCGCAGTCCTTGCGATTTCTGCGTTGGCGTTGACCGCACCGGCAGTAGCCCAAAGTTCCGCCACCGTCCACCTAACCACCACTCTGAGGGGCGCCGCCATCAGCGATGGGTCGGGAACTGCCGACTTCATCATCGCGAAATCGTCCCTTGGCCCCAGCGCGGTAGCCAAGAACAAAGTCGTTACCAGATTTTCCGTAGTGGTCGAATCGGTTTCTGCAGCCGACAACAGCATCCTGGATGTGTTCGTCGGTCCTGCCACCTCTGCCAACGAACCGTTCGGCAAGTTCGTCGGCCGGATCCGGCTCGAAGGTGGAACCGGGGCCCTGTTGCAGGTTGGAGCCAAGGCGCCAGCCGTGGCCCAGGGTACCACGGTCACGATCGTGGAGCATGCCGGAATCACTGCCGAGGGGAGGATCGTCCAGCAGGGAACTTTCTAATTCATCACTTTCTTCCCGACAGCGGCGGATTCGGAGTACATCTCCAATCCGCCGCTCTGACTTTCGCGAGATCATCAGAGTTGTTGCCCAACCTTCAGCGCGGTCCGCTTGTGGTATGGATGCGAGTGGAAGGAAAGTGATTCGAACGGCGACCATCTACCGGGAAGTTGGCCGGAAGC
>Ga0335082_10006774_pt1 | contig 12483 bp, 9 predicted proteins | sample Lox_Sample_41_FD_206718 | JGI IMG/M metagenome (GOLD analysis project Ga0335082, IMG submission 206718) | Soil microbial communities from Loxahatchee National Wildlife Refuge, Florida, United States - Lox_Sample_4.1 | ecosystem: Environmental > Terrestrial > Soil > Wetlands | place: USA: Florida...
TCAAGCTGTTTGATGTAACCAGTGCGGTCGATGAGAAATTTGAGAATCTCCGCCGTATTGGCGGGGCCACCGGGGGTGCGGAAAGGCTCGGCGGTGTCTTCCTCAGGCGTAGGGGCGGATGACGTCACCTCCCCGGCACCAGGCGCCTCAGGTTCCGGAGAAGGGAACTCGAAACTGAAATTCTCAGGGTTGAAATCGGTGTCGTCGTTCTGCACGGCCTGTGTAGGGGCAGGTGCTCTCACCAGCCCTGCGGAGCGAGGCTCCGCCGTTTCCTGCAGTCGTTCTACATAAGCCCCGGCCAGCATCGCCCGGGCATCCCCGATCAGATCGCGAAAGCTCTTGAGCGCGGTGAGGGCGCGCTGCGGCAGAAGCTGACGCTGAACGACTTCGCCAATCGCTCCCCACAGCGACACCCCCGTCTCCAGCGCCACGCTCTCCAGCGTTTCCATCGTGGTCTTGCCAATGCCACGCACCGGCGTGTTGACGACTCGCAGTAGAGCGATTGAGTCATCCACGTTGTGGATGACCTTGAGGTAGGAAATCAGGTCCTTGATCTCGGCCCGCTCGTAAAACGAAAAGCCGCCCACCACGTTGTACTTCACCTGGTAGCGGCGCATGGCTTCTTCAAACAGCCGCGACTGCGAGTTGGTGCGGTAGAGCACAGCCGCCCGCCCGTTCTCGCCGTGTTCCACGGTTTCTCGCAGATACTTCGCGACATAGTCGGCCGCAAACAGTGCCTCGTTTTCACCGTCCGGCGCTTCGTAATAGCCGATCTTGGTTCCGCCTTGACGCGAAGTCCAGAGATTCTTGCCTTTGCGTTTGAGGTTGTTGGCGACCACTGCCGACGCCGCCTGCAGAATGTTCTGCGTGGAACGGTAATTCTGCTCCAGACGGACGATCTTGGCCTCGGGGAAGTCCCGCTCGAACTCCAGAATATTGCGGATGTCCGCCCCACGCCAGGAGTAGATCGACTGGTCTTCGTCGCCCACCGCGCACACGTTGTGGCGGTTCCCCGCGAGCAGGCGCATCAGTTCGTACTGCGGACGGTTGGTGTCCTGGTACTCATCCACCAGAATGTACTGAAAGCGCCGGTTGTAGTACTCGCGAACCGGAGAAACGGCCTTTAGAAGGCGTGCGGCTTCGAGAAGCAGATCATCGAAGTCGAGGGCGTTCGCTTTGGCGAGATCTTTTTTGTACTCGGCGTAAATCTGGGCCACGCGCTCGGTCTTGGGATCAGCTGATTGCAGGTACACTTCCTGCGGATCGAGCATATGGTTCTTGGCCCAGGAGATGTGGCCGAGCACGCCACGCGGCGTGGTCTGCTTGTCGTCGACGCCCAGGCGTTTCATGATCGACTTGACTAGTTGCTGCTGGTCGGCTTCGTCGTAGATCACGAACTGCTTGGTGAGGCCGATCGGCGGAACACCAGGTTTATTCGACGGAAGGCGCAGGGTCTCGATGTCGCGCCGCAGAACGCGCACGCAGAACGAGTGAAAGGTCGAGATCACCGGTTTCGCGATGGAGAGACCGCCCACCAGCTTGTCCACGCGCTCGACCATCTCGGCAGCGGCCTTGTTGGTGAAGGTCATGGCCAGGATCGCTTCCGGCATGACCCCGAGGTGCTCGATCAGGTGGGCGATGCGGTAGGTGATGACGCGCGTCTTGCCGCTGCCCGCACCGGCGAGAATGAGGAGCGGCCCTGCGGTCGTTTCCACGGCCTCACGTTGTTGCGGGTTGAGTTGGGAGAGAAAGGACAATGCAGGATGCTCTAAACAGATTTTACAAGAAGACCCTCACCCGACTTTGGTTGCGGCTCTTCCCGCCTTGCACCCCTCGCACGGACACCAATCCCTCAAAAACTGCCACGAGTAAATTCCCAGCTCGTGCCCATCGTTCCAATGAAACCGGATGGCGTACTTGCCTACACCTTCGGCCGACGTCGGCTTGGCGGCGGGCTTGAACATAGGTAGAGCTCCCGGCGCCGTCTTGGGAGATTCTCCAGGCTGGCGACCACTCTTGCCGCGTTCCTCATCGCACAGAGCGCAGGGGCAGGCGTCCCGCAGATAAGTAAACGAATAGTGAGATTGGTGGCCGTCTTTCCACTCAATATCCAGGCCGGTGCCCGCGGTCAGGTTCACCTGAACGGATTTTGGGTCGGCGGACGGCACAAATTTCAGTATCGCATACGCGAAAGTAACCAGGCGGGGCTGGCGCTACCATCCTCCTGGATGTTATAAACATCGAATCCTTTTCGGGTAACTGAAAGAATGGCAAGCCCTGCAGAGATCACGGCGGAGATGCCGCCGCAAGTGCATTCCGTCGCTGACGCCTTCCGTCTGGGCGAGCCCTTCGCGGACCAGCACAACCGAGTCATCTCCCGTGACGGGACCAGTCTTTTCTATCGCTACTGGCCGGCCACCGGTTCAGCGACCGGACACGCCGTAATCGTGCTGCACGGCATCGGCTATCACAGCGCGCCCTACAAGGTCATCGCCGATGCCCTCAATCCCCGCGGCATCGACGTATATGGCCTGGATGCACGCGGCCATGGCCTTTCTTGCGGACCGCGTGGTCATGTGGGTACGCCGGCCCAAGTTGCAGAAGATCTCACTGCTATGGTGGTATTGGCGAAGCAACGTCGCCTGGGGACCAAGGTCTTCTTGCTGGGCGACAGCATGGGTTGCAACTACGCGCTGAATTACGCTAAAGACAACTGCAACCAGCTTGCCGGGATGATTCTCCTTGCCCCGGCCTTCTACGTGGACAACAGTCAGCTTTTCACGCTGGAAAGCGCCCTGCTCATGCCCTACTTCCTGCTGGCTCACCGCCGGCCCGTCGTCGACCTGATCGGCAGTCGGCTGGCGGAGAGCTCACGCGACCGCCGCTGGGTTGCTGCCCGGCGCACCGATCCCCTGGCCTATAAGAAAGTTAGCTTCGGCTACCTGCTGGACATTCAGCGCCTGATCCTGGGCTGGCGGCGCACCATTGCCCCACGCGTGTGCATGCCCATCCTGATGATCAAGGGGTCAGCCGACAAGGTCGTCAGCCACAGAGACTGCGAGACGTTTTACAGACTGTCAGTCTCGGTAGAAAAGCGTTTCGAATCCTATTCGGACGTACCCCACACAACCCTCTGGGATCCTGAGACCCCCAAAATCCTTCAGCGGGTAGGGGATTGGACGTTGACGCGCGACTCCACCCACAGTTGCTGAAACCGCTCAACTCCGGTAAAATCTATAGTTTGCATCCTCAGTTCTGATCTTATCTGGAGCAGTTCATGGCACAAGTTTGCGATGTATGCGGCAAAAAGCCGATGTCCGGCAATACCATCAGTCACGCCCACAACGTCTCCCGGAGACGTTGGAACGTCAACCTGCGCCCGGTGCGGGCCAAAGTGAAGGGCGCCACCAAGCGCATGCGCGTCTGCACCTCCTGCCTGCGCAGCGGCAAAGTGGTCAAGGCGTAACCGTCTAGAACCATAACCGCAGAGGACGCTGCGTACGCAGAGGATTCGTAGCTTTCTGAGTGAACCCTGGCGCCCTCCACGGTTTTTATTTCGTGGTTACTTCACGCCCAGCAATTCAATGTCGAAGATCAGCGTCGAGTTCGGCGGGATCACCGGCGGATGGCCCTCCATTCCGTAGGCAAGAGGAGAGGGAATTCGCAGCTGTCGCTTTCCGCCGACCTTCATGCCCGGGACCCCTTCGCCCCAGCCCTTGATGACCTGGTCTAGGCTGAACGAGATCGGTTGGCCGCGATCCACCGAACTGTCGAACTTTGTGCCGTTGGTTAGCCATCCGGTGTAATGGACTGTAACCGTCTGATGAGGCTGGGCGGTAGCACCCGCTCCCACCTTGATGTCCCAATACTGCAGGCCGTCGGGTAACTTCGTGCCCGGTCCGGTGACCTTGGTTGGGCCGCCGGACTTGTCTGCGCCGGAGGCCATTGCGACCGCCGCCATCAGCGTAAAGAGTGCTAAGAAGAGCAGAAGCTTCATGTGCATTTCTCCGATTCTGGATTGAAAGTCAAGCCAACGCGATTACATCGATTTCGACCAGCACGTCTTTGGGCAGCCGGGCGACTTCCACCGTGGATCTTGCGGGCGGCGCCGAGCTGAAATATCGCCCGTAAACTTCGTTCATGGCGGCAAAGTCTCCCATATTTTTCAGAAAGACGCCGCAGCGCACGACCTTCTCCAGTCCGCTTCCAGCTGCCTTGAGGATGGCTGCCAGGTTCTTCATGACGCGGTCCGTCTGGGCAGAAACGTCCCCGCTGATGATTTGTTGAGTGGCGAGATCGAACGCCACCTGGCCCGAAACGAATACGAACCCATTGGCGCGGATCGCCTGGGAGTACGGCCCGATCGCCTGCGGACCGTCTTTGGTCGAGATTACATCACGCATGAAACCTCCACTACTCTTTGCCGCTATTGACGCAGAGGAACGCTGATAACACTAGACCAGATCGAGCTTTTGGCCAAAGACCAAGGACCCACGACCAACGACTATATCTTCTGCAGCCTCTGCACATCGTGCACGCCCGGAATCTTCCGCACGCCCATAATGATGTTTTCCAGGTGTTTCAGGTCAGCGATGTCGAGGATAACATCAATGTTCCCCTGCCCGTTGGAGGTGCGTGCCTCGATATTGCGGATATTGGTCTTGGTGTCGCTGATGACCGAGGTGATCTGCTTGAGCATGCCAAAGCGGTCGTCGCAGAACACAGTGATTTTGACCGGGTAGGAGCTGGCAACCGAATCGTCTTGCGCCCACTCGACTTCGATGCGTCGCTCGGGTTCATACAGCAGGTTGACCACGTTGGGGCAATTCTGGGCATGCACCGCGACTCCCTTGCCCCGCGTGACATAGCCCACCACCGCCTCTCCACGAATCGGATTGCAGCAGCGCGCGCGATAAACCAGCAGGTCGCCCTGCCCCTTGACCCGAATGGCGTTGAGGTTGCTGTCTCCTCCGAAGACCCGGCGGACTACGCTGGCAATTCCGCCCGGCTTGCCTGCGTCTTTTCCGGGTTCGACTGCTTCCGCGGCGGCGGGAGTCAGGCGTGCCAGAATCTGGCGCGCCGAATACTTGCCGTAACCGATCCCAGCCATCAGGTCGTCAGCTTGACCAAGCCCGTAGTCCGACGCCACCTTTTGCATTTCTTCGTCTTTGATCTCCTTGAGCGAAACCCTGTATTTGCGAGCTTCTTTCTCGATCAACTTGCGCCCGATTTCGATGGCCCGCTCGCGCTGGTGGACGTTGAGCCAGTGCTTGATCTTGTTGCGGGCGCGCGAGGACTTGACCACTCCCAGCCAGTCGCGGCTGGGCTTGTGCCCGGGCTGGGTGAGAATTTCGACGATGTCGCCGCTGTGCAACCGATGGCGCAGGGGCACCATTCGTCCATTGACCTTGGCGCCCACGCAGCTGTGTCCCACTTCGGTGTGAATGGTGTAGGCGAAGTCGATCGGTGTCGATTCCCGGGGCAGGACCACGACTTTGCCCTTGGGCGTAAAGGTGTAAACCTCTTCCGGGTAGAGATCGATTTTCAGCGTGGAGAGGAACTCGCTGGGGTCGGAGACGTCGCGCTGCCACTCCACCACCTGCCGCAGCCAGGCCAGGCGCTGCTCGTCCTGCACCGAGACCGGTCCATCTTTGTACTTCCAGTGGGCGGCAATGCCCTCTTCCGCCATGCGGTGCATCTCTTCGGTCCGGATCTGCAGCTCGAATGGCGTACCGTCTTCGGTGATCACCGAGGTGTGCAGCGACTGGTAGAAGTTCGGCCGGGGCATGGCGATGAAGTCTTTGATTCTTCCCGGCACCGGCCGCCACACGTTGTGCACGATCCCGAGTACGGCGTAGCAATCCTGGACGGAATGGGTAATCACCCGCATGGCATAGAGGTCATAGACCTGTTCCACGCTGATCTTCTGCCGCACCAGCTTCTTGTGGATGCTGAACAGCCGCTTGATACGGCTCTCCACCTTGGCTGTGATCCCGGCTTCTTTGAGTTTGTCGCGCAGAACGTGCTCGACCCGCGCCAGGAATTGCTCGCCCTTCTTGCGGCGGGCTTCAACCGCGTCGTGCACCTGCTGGTAAGCGATCGCGTCGGTGTAGCGGAAGCCCAGGTCCTCGAGCTCCCCGCGTATTTTGCCCATGCCCAGGCGGTGGGCGATGGGACCATAGATCTCCAGGGTCTCCTTAGCGATCTTCTGCTGCCGCGCGGGATCGAGATGCTCGAGCGTTCGCATGTTGTGGAGACGGTCGGCCAGCTTGATCAGGACGACACGGATGTCGTCCACCATGGCCAGCATCATCTTGCGCAGGTTCTCGGCCTGTTGTTCCTCGCGGGTGGCGAAGTCGATCTGGCTGATTTTGGTGACGCCCTCGACAATATGGGCCACCTGCTCGCCAAACTCCTTGCGGATATCGACGATCGTGACCGAGGTGTCTTCGACCGAATCGTGAAGCAGGCCGGCGGCAACCGCCACCGGGTCCATTTTCATCTCGGCCAGAACTAGGGCAACGCCAAGGGGGTGGACCAGATAAGGCTCGCCCGAGGCGCGGGTCTGCCCCTGGTGGTGTTTTTGGGAGAACTCGTAGGCTTTCCGCACCAGCTCCAGGTTGTCGCTGGGCCGGTTGGCGCGCATCAACCGCAACAGCTCCCGGAACTTGGTGACCGTGAGCGTCGTGGTCGCGATTTGTTCGCGCAACGTCGCCATGCTGGATTATAACGCTGTAGAGACCGGCGACCCGGACTCGTGCGCTTTCGTCTTGTCATCCTGAGCGAAGCGAAGGACCTATGCATCGCCGGTTCAAATACATAGGTCCTTTGAGGCCAAAGGCCTTTCAGGATGACAAGTTGGAGTTGTGCACCCCTTTTCTTGCCACTCTAAGGGAACTGATAGATTGAGTGCTGGCTACCGCCATGGCGCGCAAAGTTCTTGTCAGCGGATCGTCCGGCCTGATCGGCACGGCATTGCTGTCCGCGCTCCAGACGGCTGGCTACGAAGTCACGCGCCTTGTGCGCCGGCCATCACCCGGCCAGATTCTTTGGGACCCCACAAGCCCGTTAACGCCAGAATCGGTTTCCGGGTTCGACGCGGTCGTTCATCTTGCCGGCGAGTCCATCGTCGGCCGCTGGACCGAGGCCAAAAAGCAACGGATCGTACAAAGCCGCGTGCCTCCTACCCGCAGTCTGGCCGAAGCGTTAGCTGGCGCGTCCCAACTGCCCCGAGTGCTGGTGTGCGCCTCTGCGGTCGGCTATTACGGGGACCGTGGCGACGAAATCTTGCGCGAGGATAGTCCATCTGGGCAGGGTTTCGTGTCGGAAGTCTGTCGGCAATGGGAATCGTCCGCGCAGCCTGCTGGCGATGCCGGTATTCGCACCGTGCAAACGCGTTTCGGGATTGTCTTGAGTTCGGCCGGGGGAGCACTCGCCAAGATGCTGCTGCCCTTTCGCTTGGGGCTCGGCGGGAACATGGGCAATGGCCAACAGTGGTGGCCCTGGGTTGATCTCAGTGATGTTGTCGGAGCAATCCTTCATGTTCTAGCCACCGAGAGCGTTCACGGACCGGTGAACGTGGTTTCTCCCCGCCCCGTGAGGAATGCGGAATTCACCAAAACGCTGGCGTCTGTGCTGTCGCGCCCGGCGGCCTTTCCCATGCCAGCTTTCATAGCGAGGCTGGTCTTCGGCGAGATGGCCGATGATCTGTTACTCGCCAGCCAGCGGGTCGAACCGGGCAAGCTGCTGACGAGCGGATATGTCTTTCGAGAGCCCGATCTGCGGGGTGCGCTAAGCGCCATCCTGACGTAGAACCCGGCTTTGAAACGAATTTCACGAATCAAAGGAAAATATCTATCTGCGTTGATCCACGGCCGAAGGATCTTGCTCACGCAGATTTTTTCTGGTTCGAGGGAAACTCAAGCAGTTTGCCGCGTTGGTCGGAAGGCACGTTGGGTCCCTTCTTTTGAAACCTGACAGGTACGTAGAATTCAATGATCTTTGCCATAACGCTACCATTCCCATCCGCATTCACACCGGATGTGATCGCACAGCCTCAGCTTTCTGAGCATCTGCTGGCACAGCGCACAGGTTCGCATCCACATTTGAAACTCCTCCCTTTATTGCGAACATCTTTGGTGTAGCTGCAAGATTAGATTTGTGACCGGGCGTGCAGACGCAGCTGGCCTGTCAATTGATTGTCAAAGGAAGGTCAGCGACGAAAGACCGCGAGTGGCTCACCCGCACGGACGGAAGGGATGATTTCCGTCAGCGGTTGCCTAAAAGCAGGTTTGCGAGGAGTAGAAGCGAAAACACAATGGCCGTGATGCTATTGGCGCGAATCACGCGATAGCTTGCCGCCCAGGGAAACATTAAGACGTCGAAGACTGGCAGAAATTTCTCCGGCCAAAACAAGCCTCCCATGCCGAATGCCAGGCCTAGCTGGACAAAAAGACAGAGCCCCAAACTCTTCATTGTGACGCTCCCAACGCGACCACTATCCTATTGGAACGCGGGGATGGCGTAAACGAAGATTACCAAAGGCCACAGCGGGGAAGTAATGACGATCAATGCGGGTAATCGGGATTGGGCGCTTCTAAGAGTTCCGGCGGCTTTCCGGTGAAAGCAAGAAAGCCGCCAGCGAGCTGACGGCCTTGCTTGTGCGTCGAGCGACTACGGGATCACGTAAAACGGCACATTACTTGTCAGCACACCGCTGGGCGTGGTGACCGTGACATAACCAGTGCTTGCGCCGCTGGGAACTGTGGCGACCAGGAAGGTGTCGGCTTTTACGCTGAAGTTTGCAGGGACGCCGTTGAAGGAAACGCTTGTCGTTCCTGTGAAGTTCTGGCCGAGGATTTCCGCTCTGCGCCCGATCTTGGCGGCCTTTTGCACAACCGCTACGAAGGGACTGAGACCGGTTTTCAAGCTGAACACGGTGCCACACCCGTCCCCGTGATGACAAGTCAAATCACCACCCTCGCTCGTGGTGCCATAGAAAACACCATCCGTTGCCTGGACTAACCCGCCCTCAGGACCGGAGAAGCCCGTGCCAGTGAAACTGTGCAGAGTAGTCATCGTGCCGCCGGGGGTCATTTCGAACACGGCTCCGGCGCCATAGACTCCGCCCTCCAAGGTTGTTCCGTAGAAATTGCCGTCAGTAGCTTGAATCAGTCCCGAAACTGGACCGCAACCATCGTTGCAATTGCCTCCGGAACAGAAAGCATGAAGGGTAGTGAACACCCCGGATGCGTCGATCTTGTACACCGTGCCGCAGCTCCCGGCAGTTATTCCGTACAAGCCCCCATCGATAGCTTGCACCAACGTTCCAGCAGGATCGTACCCGTCGTTGCCGTTGAATGTGTGCAGCGTCGTCAGCTTTCCGTTCGGAGTGATCCTGAAAACCGTGCCCAGGTTACTGCCGAAGCCCTGGCTGTAGGTCGTTCCGTAGAAGTTTCCGTCAGTGCCCTCAATTAACCCCCCCACGGGGTATTCGCCGTCGGCGCAGTTCGGCTGACCGCAAAAGCTGTACAACGTCGTCAGTTGGCCTCCTGGGGTGATTCTATAGACCTCGCCACAACCGGTATTGTGCGAACTGCAGTAATGTGCTCCCCCAGCTGCAGTTGTTCCATAAAGGTTGCCATCGGTGCTCTGGATCAGGGTGCCGGCGGGTTCCGCGCCGTCAGTGCAGTCGGGTTGTGCGCAAAAGGTGTAGAGCAAGGCCAACGGCCCACCTGCAGTACTTTCGAAGAATCGTGCCCCAACTGTTCGCTCCGCCGAGAACGGCAGTCCCATAGAAATGGCCGTCAGGGGCCAACACGAGCCCCGCCGGTGCCGAGCCGTCAGTAGGCGACAAAAGTATGTTCGTCAAAGTGCCATCCGACGTGATCCGGAAGGCAGTGCCGCAACCGCCGTTGCAGTCGTTGGTGTCTCCTCCATATTGTGCCGTCCCATACAAGGCCCCATCGCGCCCTTGAACGAGAGACGTCGCCGGCTCGGCGCCGTTGGTGCCCTCAAAGTTTGCCAGCGTTGTGAATGTCTGTGCGAACGCGCTCGCGGTTGCGCACAGTAAAACGGCTAAACAGAAGATTGCCGACGAGGTTACTTTTCCTGATTTTGCAGGATTCCGCATGATGGTACCTTTCATGTTTGTTGACGGTTGTTAACGTTTGTAACAACGAGATGGAGTTTATGCGCGCATCGATATTGTGTTTTCAGGAGCAAGTGGTCAAGAGTCGAATGGCCTACAACGAATCTTGTATTTACAAGGAGTTGGCGACGCAACAGCGGGTGGGAATTGCTCCCTTGAAGAAGCATGACCGTCGGCTTGCGTTGAGGAAAGCGATACTGACGTTGAGGAAAGCGATACTGACGATGAGGACATGGCTGTCGAAGTCACGGATAGCACCTCAAATCCCCTGTGACCCCGGTCACATACACCCTGTTCACCGCGTGCGAACGTAGCATCGAAGACTTCTACGTGAGGAAGGCGAACCATGAAATTAAGAGCATTAGTATTCATTCTTGCTTTGACGGCCGGCCTCTTGGCCCAGACCGCAACCCAGATCACGCCGGCACCCGCGCAAGGCATCCCTGCAGCCTCCGACACCAAACCGCAGTGCCCTTGCTGCCAGAAATCTGGCGACGAGAAGGGCGAGATGGCGTGCTGCGCCCACCACGCCAAGGCAGAACAGAGTGACAAGAAGACAATGTCCTGCTGCCATGGCAAGGACTCCATGTCCTGCATGAAGGGCGAGAAGGACAAATCAGCCGAAGCTGCGTGTGGCAAAGGGAAGTGCTGCGGCGAAAAAGGATGTGCCATGGGTGACAAGAAGGAAGGCGAGATGGCGATGTCCTGCTGCGGCGGGAAATCCCAGTGCGGCATGCACCAGGGTCACCAGCACGGAGACATGAAGGAGTAATCTCTCAAACAAGGACCCCGGCCTGTGGGCCGGGGTTTCTCACTTTAGGGCAAAGTCTCAGCTTGGGCTGGTCGGCCCTCCGCGGTTCATCTCCTCCAGCAGCTTCGCCAACAGTTCTGCCCGTTGCTCGGTGGTTAATTCGCGCTTCAACTCTTCCAAGGCGAGCGCCACGATGTGATAGTGGTGGGCCCCGGCGTACTTCGGGTCGGAAGTGATGTCGAGCCACAATTTGTGCATCAGCTCGAGATCCTGGGGCCGCAGGCGCGGCGTGTGTGGTCCCAGAAAATATTCATGCATGCTTCCGTTCGGGGCGTGGATTTCCAGGGCGAGGCGCGGACGCGGCTCTGGCAGGCGCTCCCAGGCGTCGCCCGTGAGTTTTGCTTGCTGGTCGGTGGTGAGCTTGTTCGACAGGCCACACACGATACGGCTGGAGTCCAATCGTTGGGCGGTTACGATGATGGAATCGAAGACGTCGGTGGCCGGCACGACCAAAAGCGACACGGGTTTGCCCTCTTTTTCCGCCACTGAAACCGCTGCACTGAAGAGCTCCTGCTCGTAGTGGTCGAAGATCTCATCGGCTTCGTAAACCGTCCGGGCGCTAAAGGAGTGCTCGCGGTGATACAGGCGGGCGGTCATGACCACGACGTCCTGCCGGTTCGTGTCGGTGGTGCGAAGCACATCCCTCAGGTAGTAGAGGTTTCGCGGGTCGCGCACCGCCACCAGGATGTTCCCCGGGCTTACCCCAAGCGCGCCGCTGCCGAGTTCCTGATTTCCATAAACGCGGAATTGCTCCAGCCCCTCCGGCTTTCCCTTACGCGCCTTGGCCACGCGGTGCTCGGAATAGGCAAAGACGAGGAAGAAAACTACACTGAAGGCAACGCCGGCAACGGTGGCTTCCGACTTGGTAAAGAAGTTGACCACTGCAGTGGTGAACAGGATGATCGCAATCAGGATGAGGCCAACAGGTATCTCCTGGCCGAGGATCCTTGGATTTCCCGGCACCCTCCATTCCCGGTTTCCTGGGTCCTTGTAGCGCAGGACAAGCACGGCCAGCGACAATAGGGCAAAACTCCAGATCACGCCAAACGCGTACAGCCCGGCCAGGACAAAAACGTTGCCGCGAGTGAGGACTACGGTGAGCAGTTGCAACCCTACTATCAAATTGATCACCCGGTAGCTGGTCCCGTAGCGGGAGTGTGGTTTCTGAAAAGCCGGGGTCAGAACGCCATCCTCCGCCATACGGTTCAGCACTCCGTTGGCGCCAACAATCGAAGTGTTTTGTGCCCCGGCCAGAATCAGCACACCTACCAGAACGACAAAGGCACGAAACGCCAGCCTTGCCCAGGTAGGGCCCACCAGATACATCGCAATTCCACCGATCAGGTTGGCAAAGTACTCGTGCCGCACGCTGTCGGGAATGATCATTACGGCGAAGAAGGACACCAACGAGGTAAAGAGCAGGCTGTAGACGAAGATCACCAGACCGGTCTTTTCCAGGTTTTTCAGCTTGGGATGCTCAATCTCGCGGTTCACCTGGGCCAGGGTCTCTTCGCCGCTCATG
>Ga0335082_10006778_pt1 | contig 12480 bp, 9 predicted proteins | sample Lox_Sample_41_FD_206718 | JGI IMG/M metagenome (GOLD analysis project Ga0335082, IMG submission 206718) | Soil microbial communities from Loxahatchee National Wildlife Refuge, Florida, United States - Lox_Sample_4.1 | ecosystem: Environmental > Terrestrial > Soil > Wetlands | place: USA: Florida...
CATCGCGCGTGGCGAGTTCTCAATCGTCATCGCGGGTTTGGGAGTCGGTGTCGAGCCCCGGCTGGGGCCGCTCACCGCCGCTTATGTCTTGATCATGGCGATATTGGGACCGATCACCGCGCGAATCGTTCGATAGCCGCTCAACTGCTACTCTCGCGATGTTCGTGGCGTTACTCGAGGGCTTCAGGGTGAAGGCCGATATTCTTCTCGCCGGCGGCTTTTCTCTCGTTGTAGGCCTTGACCCAGTCTTCCCAGTGCTTGCCGGCCGCGCGATCCTTGCCAGAGAACTCGATGCGCGCAATCTCCGCGTAGCTCACTTTGCGCTTTTCGGGCGCGTTGGAGGCAAAATACTGCACGAACGAATTCGCCAGTGTGGCACCGCTCTGCCGGTTGAAGATGTACGCCTCGATGCGTTCCCCATTCTTCAGCGTGAGCGTCACATCGCCGCGATAGTCAAACGCCTTTTCGAGCGCGTCCTTCAGCTCGTCGTCACCAGCAAGCTCCGGAACCCAGCCCTCCAGCTTTTCGTGGACTGCCCCGGGCGCAAGCTCCAGCGCTTCGACTTGCTCCAGCGTGTATTTCTGCACTTCCGCGGTCATGCGCTGGTCTCCTCAAACGCGCGCTCCGCTCCACCAATCTGAACCAGCTTGGCTGGGCCATGCGGCGCCGGCTCATGCAGCAACCGGAGTGCGTGCTCATCCTTGTAGCTCGAGAATGTCCCGCGAATCATCGCCCAGAGGCCCTTCAGCGATCCAAACCCGTCGATCACAGCCGACGGCTCATAGCCGCAGCTCACCATGCAGTTTGCGCACTTGGGATTGCCGCTCGCCACGCCGTACTCTTCCCACTTCGTGGTCTCGAGCAGTTCCTTGAAGCTCTCTGCGTATCCATCCTGCAACAGATAGCAGGGCCGCTGCCATCCGAAGATGTTGTACGCGGGCGAACCCCACGGCGTGCATTCGTACTTGCGATCGCCCATCAGGAACTCAAGAAACAGCGGCGACATGTTGAACTTCCAGGTCGGCTTGCGATTCGAAAGAATCGCGCGGAACAGCCTTCGCACCCGCGCGCGTCCAAGAAAGCGATTCTGATCCGGCGCCATCTCATAGCTGTATCCAGGCGACAGTACGATGCCTTCCACTCCCATCTCCATCACGTCATCAAAGAAGGCGCGCACGTTGTTCGGATCGGTGCCGTCGAAGAACGTTGCGTTTGTGGTCACGCGGAAGCCACGTCTCACCGCTTCCTTGACACCCTCAACGGCGATGTCGTATCCGCCTTCGCGGCACACTGAGAAGTCGTGATGCTCGCGGTCCCCATCCAGGTGAACCGAAAACGTGAGGTACTTCGATGGAGTGAACTCCGGCAACCGTCGCTTCAACTCCAGAGCATTGGTGCAGAGATAGATGTACTTCTTGCGTGCGATGAGCCCCTTGACGATCTCAACGATCTGCGGATGAAGCAGTGGCTCTCCACCCGGAATCGACACCATCGGCGCGCCGCATTCCTCCACCGCGGCAAAGCACTCCTCGGGCGTGAGCTGCTTCTTGAGAATGTGAGGCGGGTACTGCACCTTGCCGCATCCGGCGCATGCCAGATTGCAGCGGAAGAGCGGCTCCAGCATCAGCACAAGCGGGTAGCGAGTGTTGCCGGTCAACCGCTTCTTCAGTACATAGGTTGCAACCGTCCACATCTGTGAGATCGGAACAGCCATATTCGAGTAAATCCTCCAGCGCTGTCTTAGGCCGCGCGTTCCATGGCCCGCTTGTAGCCCGTCAGCGCCATCAGCGGGAAGTAGTTTCTATATCCGTGATAAGCCAGGTAGAACACTCTCGGGAATCCCGTGCCGGTATAGAGAGCCTGCCGGGTAACTCCCTCGCCAACAGACTCGTCCCAGCCACCGTCCGTTTGCTGCCGCTCGAGCAGCCAGCGGATGCCCTTCGCGATCGAATCCGAACGGTCGTCGCCCGCGGCAAGCAAGCCCAGCAGCGCCCACGCCGTCTGCGAGGGAGTGCTCGGGCCGACGCCGCGCGTATTTGGATCGTCGTAGCTTCCGCAGGTCTCGCCCCAGCCACCGTCGGGATTCTGAACCATGCGAATCCACTCCGCTGCTTGCTGCACCTGAGGTTCGTGCTGATCAAACCCGATCGCCTCAAGCCCGCGCAACACAAGGAACGTGCCGTAGAGGTAGTTCACGCCCCAGCGGCCAAACCAGCTTCCATCCGGCTCCTGCTCCGAGAGAATGAACTTGATCGCCTTCTCCACGCGCTTGTCCTCGCGCCCATACCCATAGTTCGCAAGCATCTCGAGAATACGCCCCGTGATGTCCACCGTCGGCGGATCGAGCATGGCGTTGTGATCCGCAAACGGGATGTACTGGAAGATCATCTTCGTGTTGTCTTTGTCGAAGCTTCCCCAGCCCCCGTTGCGGCATTGCATCGCAAATTCCCACTCAATGGCTCGTTCCGCGACCTGGTGCTGATACCGCTCGCGCGGATTGTCCACCTTGTTCAATGCCAGCAGCACCTGCGCCGTGTCGTCGGTATCGGGATAGAACTCGTTGTTGAACTCGAAGTACCAGCCACCGGGCTCTGAGTCTGCCTTTACAGCCCAGTCACCCTTGTGACGCACTTCCTTCGAAAGCAGCCAGTCCGCCGCTTTGACCATGCGCGGATCGTTCCGTGGAACACCGGCCTCGCCAAGCGCGTAGAGCGCCTGCGCTGTATCCCACACCGGTGAAGCGCAGGGCTGCATCCGGAATGAGGCTATTGGCATCTCCGGCGTCGCCGCCCGCTCGATCCCGAGCTTCTCAAACTCGTCGCGCGCGCGGATCACCTGCGGGTCGTCCTCGGAATATCCCAGGCAGCGCAGCGCAATGATCGCGTTCAGCATCGCGGGATAGATCGCTCCCAGGCCGTCTGACATCTCCAGCCGTTCCAGCACCCACTTCTCTGCGTGCTTCAATGCCAGCTTCCGGAGCGGACGAATATGGACCGCTTCCGCCAGGTGCAGGATCCGATCGATGGCCAGAAAGAAGTTACGCCACGAAAAAAGGGCTCCCTTCTGCCTCCGCAGGCGAAGCTGCGAATTGGCGCGCCCGCCCACGTACAACTCTTCGATCCCCTGCTCCGGCGGGATCTTCTTGAACGGCTTCTTGGCATAGATGATCGCCAGCGGCACAAGAATCGATCGCGACCACGAGGAAATCTCGTAGATGTTGAAGTAGAACCAGTTCGGAAAGAGAACGATCTCCGGCGGAATCGCGGGAACGGCGTCGTAGTCGTACTGGCCGAGCGCGCAAAGATACATCTTGGTGAACGTGTTGCACTCCACCACGCCCCCATGCGCCAGCACCCACTTGCGGCACTTCGCCAGGCGCGGATCATCCCCGCCAATCCCCATCAGCTTCGCCGAAAAATAGCACTTCACCGAGAGCGATATGTTGCCGGGTCCGCCCGGATAGAGGGTCCAGCTCCCGTCCTCGTTCTGATAGCGCATCATCTCGGTGCACGCGCGCTTCAGACGCTCCGGATCGCCGCTCTCAAGGAGCGTGTGCAGGAAGATGTAGTCCGCCTCGAGCATCGAATCGGCTTCGAGTTCACCGCACCAGTACCCTTCCGCGTGTTGCTGGGAAAGCAGGTACTCTTTCGAGCGGGAGATAGCCGAATCGACATCCGCGATATCCGCATCCAGTCGCCCAAATCTGGGCGCAAGAGCCTGCGTCTTACCCTGCTTCATACTCATGAAATCAAAAATCCCTCTGTATTCCCCTGGCGTTCGCCAAGCGGCAAACACAATGCACCTCGCCGGCCGCACACGCGATAAATTCGCCCGTTTCCCACCTGATCAGCCCGTGCCTCGATCGTTCGATTCACCGCCAAACAACCCTCGTTGGCTGGCCTGACCAGACTGTGTCTAGTTGACCGGAACCGGCTCCCCTCCCCCAGGCGTACCAATTGCTTGGACGATTTCTGGAGGAAGTCCAAATCGCACATTCTCAGGCATAACTTCAACTTCTTCGACGCCGCTGTAACCGTTTTGACGCAAATAATTCACCACGTCTTCGACAAGCACTTCAGGGGCCGAAGCGCCGGCTGTCACGGCAACCGTCGAAATGCCATCAAGCCACTTGGGGTCGATTGCCTGGGAGTTATCAATGAGATACCCGATGGTCCCAAGATTGCGCGAGACCTCTACAAGACGGTTCGAATTGGAGCTGTTCGTAGAGCCGACCACGAGGACCAGATCCGCGCTGTGTGCGACATTTCGAACGGCCACCTGCCGGTTCTCTGTCGCATAGCAGATGTCCTGCGAATGTGGTCCCACAATGTTGGGAAATTTGACCTTAAGCGCGTGAATAATATCCCGGGCCTCATCAAGGCTGAGCGTTGTCTGGGTGAGATAAGCCACGCGGTTCGGATCCGGCACCTGGAGCGCATCCACTTCGGCCACATTTGAAACGACTTGGGTCACATCCGGGGCCTCGCCCAGCGTACCTTCGATCTCGTCGTGATCGCGGTGACCGATCAGGACGAGCGAATATCCCTGCTTGGCAAACTTGACCGCCTCGATGTGGACCTTTGTAACCAGAGGGCAGGTGGCGTCTATCACCTTCAATCCGCGGCCTTTGCTCATCTCGCGAACGGCCGGCGAAACCCCGTGCGCCGAGTAAATCACGCGCTGTCCGTTCGGGACATCGTCAATCTCGTGGACAAAGATCGCTCCCTTTTCTGCTAACTCGCTCACAACGTAGCGGTTGTGGACGATTTCGCGGCGAACGTAGATGGGCGCGCCAAACGTCTCCAGCGCAATCTTCACAATATCGATCGCCCGCACGACGCCGGCGCAAAAACCGCGTGGTTTGAGCAGCAGAACGCGCTTCTGGCCAGGGGAAGACTCGGAATTCGCGCTGTTTGGGATGGATTCGAGGGCAGTGGTAGTCACCTTACCAGTATACCTGTGGCTCAACTTTTTGCGGCCTTTTCCGTCAGCCTGAGCCCTTCCAACTTCAACGTGACTTTAGGTTGTTCAACATCAGGCATCGATGGAGAGATTAATCGCGCCTACGATCCGCGCTTCGGCTACGTTGGCCCGTTGCCTCATCGGGGAGAGCATTGCGATTGGGGCCGGCACGTCGGCTGGGAAAAGCACTTCCACAGCTCTGAGATGCGCACCGAGTACCATCACGACAACGGAAACCACTACGGCCAATACAAGCATGAAGATGACAACCGTGGAAATGGCCACGGCAATGGTCATGGCAATGGAAAAGACCACGGACACGGCCATGGTGACTAGTGCACGTCCCGAAGGTCTAGGACCGAACGCCTTCCTCTTCCGACAACGTGGACTGATCTTTGTCCGCGACGCCATGGACAAAAGCCGCTAGTCGAATTTTGTCCCGGCAGGGCGCCGCTCCAGAAGCAGGTTCGACGCAGCCTCGAGCATAAGGTCCGGGTGAACGGGTTTGGCTAGGACATCGAAGCTGTAGCCTCGCTTTGCAGCCTCCTCCAGCAGCGACGTGGTGTTTGCGTTGCCTGAAAAAAGAATGATCCGGCAGGTGGGATAATTCGACCGCGTCGCGATGGCCAGATCAATTCCATTCATTCCGGGAAGTGCCACGTCGAGGATTGCAAGATCCGGCTGCCATCTGGCTATCTCATCGATAGCTCCCTCACCCGAATAGGCCACACGAACCTCGTACCGGCGCGAAGCAAAGATCAATGCAAGCGAATCGGCAATCGCAACCTCGTCGTCGACGATGAGAACCTTTGACCCATTCGACGGCGCCTGCATCACACCGACCCCCTGCATCAGTGGGATGTGCGCACTTAGATCGGTGGATGCTTCGCATCGAGAGAATAACCGTCATTTTCCTGGGATCATTGCGCCGGGCCACCATTCTTGGCTTGCCCGATTGCACGCGGCAGGAGGACTTCCATAGTCCCGGCCTTTCCAGTCTCCCAGTCAAAAACTCCGGCAGAAAGGCGAATCTCCGTCTCTGCGGGCAGATCGATTTCAAGGTGCGCCGGGAGCCCGGACTGCTCGATCGCAGCAAAGATATCCGGCTTCAGGTTCATCGCTTGTGTTTCTCCCGCCCAGTTCAGCGCTTTGCCGTCACGGTCGTAGGCAATCAGTTCAACCTGAACTCTCCCGGTGTGTGAACCGTCAGAGCCTTGTGTCAGCTTCACATCGGTCCACCGAATCATCAGGTCGATGTTGTATCGCATGGTGGGCCCGGCGAGCTTTGGATTCTTGCCGGCGTGCGTTGCGTTGGGAGGGGGCTGCGGATCCGCGGGCAACACGCGCGCCCCAAACAGTATCTGCGTGGCATTTGGCATTCCGTGCATCATCAGCCCGTGAAGCGGATTGGCCTCGGGTTTCCCGTCGGAAACCGCGTTGTCGTCCGCGTTGTATCCGCGGCGGTACGAGAGCCGATATTTGCCGCTCGCCAACTTCACCTCGATGCGGCGGTAGCTGCCGTCCATCTTCTTGTTGGTTGGCGTATAGGAAATCGTGTAGTAGTGCGCCCCGTCGGCAATCGCGCGATGCATCGCAGCATCGAGATCATTTGTGTTGAAGTATGCCTTGCCACCAGTGTCAGCTGCGAGACCCTCCATCGCCGCGATCTTGTCGGCGCGGGCCGAGTTCTCGTTTACATATGGAGTGGTCACTCCCCCTCCCGCGCGGCTTCCACCCTCTGTCGATCCGCCTTCGTAGTCAGTCGGAGAATCGACGTTCGCCTCGAAGACGTGTTCCGACATCACGCCCTCCGCTCCAACCGGATAAACGGCAACCTTGGAGACAGTCAGCAAGTCGGCCGTCTGACGCACGGCGGTTGTGTAGTCGCGCTGGCTGTTCGCTGTTGTCTGACTGGCCGTTTGTCTTTCGCCATAGCGCGGAAAGATTGTCACCGGAAAGGAACTCGAGAACCAGATCAGGTTCTTGCGGCCTGGCACATCCGCCAGGTAACGCGCCAAGGCCTGCATTGCTTCAAGCGTCATGCCAACGCGTTGGTCGGTCCGGAAGCTGGCAAACTCCTGCTGGAACAATGCGACCGCGTCAACACCAGCGGTGGTATGACCGCCGGCCATCATCTCCATTCTCTTGAGTTCCTCTACGTCCTCGACCTTGTCCTGAACGGAACGGGAAATGTTTGTTGTCTGCGGAGTCGCGCCGTACTTCGGATTGTTCAGAGCGTCGCGTAAAACCGCGGTATCGGTGGTGAATCCCTGCACCATCCGCAGCTTCGAAGACAGCGTGAAAATGGCCACTCTGGTACCAGGCTGCATGGTCTTGAGGAAGTTGATGATCTGGTTGTGAACGTAAATCTGGTCTTCCTTGTCGGTGTTAAGCGCATCAAGCAGCAACACGTTCACTGAATCGCTCTCCGGCGCCGGTGGCACGTTGGTGTAGACATGGGGCGGCATCTTTGGGAGAGAGACAATCGCACTCGCAGGAAGCGTCTTTGCTGTATGCTCTTCAAAAAAGTCAATCGTCTGCTGCTTGCCGTCTTCGAAGACCTCGAAATCCTGCCTGCGAAGTGAAAGGACAGGGTCCTCGCCTTTTGTGACGACGACATCAACGACAACCGCGCGCGTGTTTGTCCGCAGAATTGGCGGCTTTGACTGCACATCTGCAGTAGCGCTGGATTGTCCACAAACCGGAAGAACGTCGAAACAGACAAGGAGTGCTGCAGCAACCATAAACACGCGAGAGCGCATCCTTACCCCTTTCCAACCCGCACCAGTATAGATAGACGGGGGCAATAGGATTCTGTTTTCAAGGCAATACACTGAGGAACAGCGCCAGTTGCATCTCATAAGGGCGCAGGTGGCCTTATTTCGAACTACAATTCTGTCAGCACACTGGCTGCGATGTGGCGGTTCGCACGGGGGTTCGAGACAACGCAATGGCGAAACGGGCAATCGGCGCTCTGCTGCTTGGCTGGGCCTTCCTCAGCCCCTTCACAGGCTGGACTGCGACCAAGGCCAATGACAGTGCAGCCGTAGGCCCGATTCAGGCCGAATTCCTCGCTTATCTCAACGTGTCACATCTCGCGGGCGGCTCAACTCTCTTCGCCAGGACGACCGCGGAATGGACAGGACTCGATTGCACTTTGCCTCTGGGAGCGATCCTTGAAGCGAAGGTCGAGAACGTATCCCCCCGTGGCAAGGGCACGGGGGAATCGACGCTGGCGCTCTCCTTCACCCGGGCCCAGTGCAACGGCAACGATATGAAGCCGTTCTCGCTCGTGCTCGCGGCGGTCGCGGCCCCTCCAACAAGCTACACAAACACCACCACGGGAGTTTTCCTTCCCATTCGTTCCTTTTCGAATCCCAATGGCAATGGCATGCAGCCCGGATTCGGCTCCTCTGGTATTGGCGACATGACCACAACCCACCTCGAATTCTCGGGAATTCAGCACCACTTCCCGTTCCGCCCTGAGTTGCAGTCCGGCGACGTCATCGATATCAAGGGACTCAAGCTTGAGGTGGGAACTGGTCCCAATCAGAGTTCCATTCTCACTGCGAAAAACCGCGACGTATCCCTTCAGAAGTACACGCAGATTCTCCTGGTTCCCGCTGTCCTCGCATTTCGGCCGTCAGACACACCGCCGGTCGCGCTGCATCCGCGCGAACTTTCCGAGCCGGCCCAGCCGTCGCAACCTGCCGCTTCGCCCGCGCCCTTCGTCGATACCCTTGAAACCTGTGCCCCTCCCGGCTGTGCAGTCGATCTTCCCGTTTCGGCTGACGAGTTCTCCGGCCATGCCGCAGCCTCGATCCCCGTGCGCGCGCTTGGTTACACGCCGAGGACAAACAAGGTGACGGATGCCTTCGATGATGACGACGCCCTCGCCTGGCTCGGCCCCCGGGAATTGCTCCTGACAATCAATCCCCACACACTGATCCGGCGCGACGCTGGTTCCGGCAGGAATGCGCCTGTGCGCGTCATTCGCGCCATCGTCCTCGACGCATCGAGTCATAGCGTCCTGCGGGCCGTCGATTGGGAACTCGCCGATTATGGCCGCTATCTCTGGCAGCTTGACGGAGACCGGGTACTCGTTCATGTCGGAAATGAACTTCGTGTCTACGGGTCAGGCTTGAATGTCGAATCCCGCATTCCCCTGAATGGTCCGCTCGCATTCGTTCGCATTGCCCCCAACGGACAACTGATGGCGGTAGCCACTCTGAAAGAGCGGCACTCCGCCGAGTTGCATGCACGGCTACGGGAAGAGTCCGGCCTCGAGCCGGAAGAAGATGTCGATGTCGCAATTCTGGACAAGGACTATCGAACCATCGGCCAGGCGTCGACCTCCTCAGGTCTGTTGCCTCCCACCCTGCTCAACGAGGGCCAGGTCAAGCTCCTCGCTCAACCCAGGAACCGCTATCGCCTCGCAATGACTGGTTGGGACAACAAATCCGCTACACTCGCGCGCTTCGAGTCCCTTTGCACTCCCGACCTCTCCAGCATCGCGCCGGACCTTCTTTTTCTCATGACCTGCAGCATGGCTGATGGCGCTGCGGAATATCGCGTTCTGCGTTCGGATGGAAAATCGCTCTTGCACGGGAAGTCCGGCCCGAAGGAAATCGGGCACGACGCTTCTGGAAACGCCAGGACCCAGACTTTCGCGGTAAAAGTCGTGCGTGCGAACCGGCAATTGTCACCCGGTGCGCAGTTCCGCGGTTCCGAACTCGAATCCGAAGAAGTGCGCGTCTACCGCGCGTCCGACGGCAAGAGACTTCTCGCCGTGCGCGTCGACGACCCGGGAACGAGCCACGCCGGATACGCCCTATCGCCGGACGGTTCGCAACTGGCAGTCCTCGCCGGATCGGAAATTCGCCTCTTCCCTGTTCCGGCGCAGTGATCACCACTTTATTCCACCGCATCTCCACGCACAGCAGGCTAACGGCTCGTAGCAATCATCTGCGCCGCATGCTGAAGGCTCGTCTCTGTCACTTTTGCTCCACTGAGCATGCGCGCCACCTCGTGTGCTCGCGCGCGGTCATCGAGCAGCCTCACCTGCATCTTTGTCCGGCCGTGATCTTCGCGCTTCTCTACGACAAAGTGCTGGTCGGCAAAGGCAGCGATCTGGGGTAGGTGGGTCACGCAGAGCACCTGCTGGGCCCGGCCAAGCGCCTTCAACTTCTGCCCGACGGCATCGGCGGCACGGCCTCCGATTCCGATGTCGATCTCATCGAAGACCAGCGTCCGCGGTGTCGGCAGCTTCTTCCGAGTCTTTGCAGAAGTCTCTTCCACCGCCACCTTCAGCGCCAGCATCACGCGCGACATCTCGCCTCCCGACGCAATCTCATGCAGAGGCTTCACGGGCTCGCCCACGTTGGTGGCAATGCGATATTCAACGCTGTCCCAGCCGTGCGAACTCCATCCGGATTCATCCTCGCTGGAGAAAACGGAAATCTCGAACTTGACCTTCATGGCCAGCGAGTTAATTTGGGTCTCGGCGAGTTTTGCGAGCTTCGCCGCCGCGGCCTTCCGGTCGCCGGTAACGGAGCCAGCCACCACGCGATACGTCTTCGCTGCCTCATCGAGCGACTTGCGAAGTGCCTTGAGAATCTCGTCGCGATCCTCCACCTCGGCCAGTTTCCGCGTAACCTCTTCACCCAGCGCGATCACGTCTGCAACGGTCTTGCCGTATTTGCGCTTCAATCGATCGAGCAGCGCCAGCCGCTCCTCGATCTCAGCCAGGCGTTCGGGAGACGCATTGATGCCCTCGGCATAGTCCCGCAGGGTGGCGCTCACATCTCCTACCGTTGCACGCGCCGATTCGATCTGTTGCGCAGCTTCGTTGAAGCGGCCATCGAATCGTGCCAGCTCTTCCAGGTTCTTGCTCGCGGCTCGAAGCGCGGCCTCCGCCGAGGCGCCCCCTTCATATAGCTGATCAAACGCGTTCATTGCTGCCGCATAGAGCTTCTCGGCGTTCGCAAGCACCCGCTTCTCCGTCTCGAACTGTTCATCCTCGCCCGCGGCGAGATGTGCCGACTCGATCTCCTTCTTCTGGTAATTCCACAGATCGACCATGCGCAGCCGGTCCTGCTCGCCGGCGAGCAGTTCCTCGAGCTTATTCTTCGCAGCGTGCCAGTTCTCGTAAGCCTCAGCCACAGCATCCCTCGAGATTCCGGCAAAGCGATCGAGCAGAATCCTCTGCTGGGTCTGGTCGAAGCTCGACAGCGTCTCTGACTGCGCATGAACGAGCGCAAGCTCCGGAGCAAGCTGCCTCAGCACAGCAACCGTCGCCGGCTGGTTGTTTACAAAGACCCGCCCTTTGCCCGTCGAAAGAATCTCGCGGCGCAGGATGATCTCGCTACCTTCAGAATCGATTCCGTTCTCCTCGAGGATGGCGTCTGCGGCGGGCGTCGCTTCAAAAACGCAGGCCACCACGGCCTTGTCGGCCCCGTGTCGAACGATCTCCGTCGAGGATTTGCCTCCCATCAGGAGAGCAAGCGCATCCACAAGAATCGATTTGCCCGCGCCGGTCTCGCCCGTCAGGAGGTTAAGGCCCGGGCCGAAAACAGCAATGGCGTGATCGATGACGGCGTAGTTCTCAGCGCGCAGCTCGACGAGCATAGGTTACGGATATCCGAGCGCAGCATAGCATGTGCGGCCTGTGCCGGACCTTCTCGGGCACGTTACATGCGCGTGGAGGGACCAGAACGATAACTTGGACGGGCGCAACGCGTCTGATACCGTGAATATTGAGGTGAAGAACGATTTTTACTGCTGCCGTTGTCTTTGCATTACAGGCTGAGAGTGGCGCCCCTCCCACAGGAGCTCCGGTGACGCAGGGCGCTGGCGCCCTTATGGAATTGCTGGCCAACACCGGCCCCATCGCTTTGGGTGTGCTCATCCTGCTGCTGATCGCCAGCCTCTACTCCTGGACCATCATCTTCGGAAAGATTTCCTCTTTCCGCAAGGCCACGCAGGAGAGCCGCAGCTTCATCCGCGCCTTCCGCAAAGCCACGCGACTGCAGGAGGTTGCGGCCTTTGCCGAGAACTACAAATCCAGCCCGCTGGCGCAGATCTTTGTCGATGTCTACGAGACCTACAAGAGGCAGACGGGCGGGTCGGGGCCACCGCGGAACGTCGTTCCATTAGAGCGCTCCGCACATACCGCGGCCAGCGAGGCCGTCACGGCGCTCGAACGTCGCCTCACATGGCTCGCCACCATTGCCGCCACCAGCCCCTTCATCGGATTGTTCGGAACGGTCATGGGCGTAGTTGATGCCTTTCATGGGTTGGGGACAGCCGGCGCGGCCACGCTGCGCGCCGTCGCTCCGGGAATCTCCGAGGCGCTGATCACAACCGCCGCCGGACTCTTTGTCGCCGTACCGGCGGTGATTGCATACAACCAGTTCGCAGCGCGTATCAGGGTGTTCGCATCTGCCTCCGACGACTTCTGCCGCGAGTTGCTCAACTCGCTCGAGGAGATCCCCGCGCGCGCAGCCGCGGCTCCGCGTG
>Ga0335082_10006780_pt1 | contig 12479 bp, 10 predicted proteins | sample Lox_Sample_41_FD_206718 | JGI IMG/M metagenome (GOLD analysis project Ga0335082, IMG submission 206718) | Soil microbial communities from Loxahatchee National Wildlife Refuge, Florida, United States - Lox_Sample_4.1 | ecosystem: Environmental > Terrestrial > Soil > Wetlands | place: USA...
AGCGCGCCGAGGACATCCCGGAGCTCGCGCGCCATTTTCTGGAGCTCGCCTCGGCGCGCTTCGGGCGGCGGCCCAAGAAGCTCGCACCGGACGCCGTCAAGGCGCTCGCTGCCCATCGCTGGCCGGGTAACGTGCGGGAGCTCAAGAACCTGATCGAGCGTTTGATGATCCTGGCGCCCGGCGACGAAATCTCAGCCGAGGATCTGCCCTTCGCGGACGGCGCCGACGTCCTCCCTCCCGACGCGCCCCTCAAGGACGCCCGCGACGACTTCGAGCGCCGTTACATTCTGGCCGTCCTGCGCCGCCACCGCGGCAACGTCACCCGCGCCGCGGAGGCCCTGGGCCTCGAGCGGTCGAACCTCTACCGCAAGCTCAAGGGATACGGCATCGAGGTGGAGCGGGAGTAGGCGGAGCGCCTCAGTCCTCGCCCTCGAGCAATCGCATCTCGAGGACCTGGGCGCTGGTGAAGTTCTCGAGGCGCAGGTAGTGCTCGGCCGCCATGACCAGGGCGTCGGCGGGGGTCATGCCGACGATCTCGGAGCCGACGATCGCGACGCCGTGACGGTCGGCCTCGGACCGGACGCACTCGAAGACGCGATGGAGGGGCGTCTTCTTGAAGTTCGTCATGTTGATTGAAACCTGGACCTGTCCGCGCGCGGCGAGCTCGACTCCCATCGCCTTGACGTAGCGGAAGCCGCCCGAGAGATGACGGATGGCCTTGGCGATGCGGTCGGCCACGGCCAGATCCTTCGTGGCGAGGTTGATGTTGTAGGCGATGAGGAAAGCCCGCGCGCCCACGGCGACGGCGCCCGCGGTCGGATGGCGATCGGCCGGACCGAAGTCCGGCTTCCACTTCGGGTCGCGCATCTTCTCCGGCAATCCCTCGAACTCCCCCTTGCGCACGTCGGCCAGATTCCTCCGGTGGTCCGCCGAGGCCGCGTCTTCATAGAGGTAGACGGGGATGCCTCGCTTTCCGATCTCCTCGGCCACGTCCCTGGAGAGAGCCACGCACTCCTCGACGGTCGCGCCGCGGATCGGGATGAACGGCACGACGTCCACGGCCCCCATCCGGGGATGCTCCCCGCGGTGCTTCGCGAGGTCGATGCGGGGCAGGGCCGCGTCGAAGAGAGCCCGAACCGCCGACCGCAGTCCCGGGGCGTCCCCGACGATCGTCAGGACGCTGCGGTTGTGCGCCGCGTCCGACGAAACGTCGAGCAGCCGCGCTCCGGGAGCGGCCCGGATCGCCGCCGCCACCGCCTCGATCGCCGCGGCGTCACGGCCCTCGGAGATGTTGGGGACGCACTCGATGATCGTTCGCATGCGGCCGACAGTTTATAATCGCGCACACCGATGAGCGGTGCCGACACGAATCCGGGCGTCTACCCGGGCAACCCGTCCTTGCCCCGGGAGGTCCGCGACAAGATCCTCTCCACCTTCCGGCACACGCTCAACCTGTACAAGGAGAACAAGCTCGACGACTGCCTGATCGGCTGCGACTTCATCCTCAAGATGGACCCCCGCTTCGGGCCGGCCCGCAAGCTGATGGAGAAGTCCAAGAACCCGAGCGCCGACGTGGATGTGGCCGAGCTCGAGGCGCTGGTCGCCGGGACGATGACGCGCCAGGAGCGTGTCGTGGCGGCCGAGCCGGACCGCCTCCTCGTGCGCGCCGTCGAGAGCTACAACGCCAGGGACTTCGATGCCGCGGCGGCGGCCGCCGGGCAGGTCCTCGAGGTTTTGCCGGGCAACCAGGACGCCATCGAGATCCTCGAGAAAGCCCGCCGCAAGAAAGCCGCCCAGCCTCAGGTGGAGGCCGCCAAGCAGAAGGCCATTGCCTCCCTCCAGGCCAACGATCTCGACGGGGCCCGCGCCGAGCTCGAAAGGATGAAGGCCCTCGATCCGGACCATCCCGCCGTGGCGCTTCTCGAGGGGAAAGTCGGGGGCGCACCGCGACCGGCTCCGCCGCCTCCCCCGCCTGCCCCGGCTGCGCCGAGTCTCGACGCAGCGTTCGGCGGCCCCTCGAGCGAGCCGCACATCGCTTTCGACGAGCACTCCACGGTCGCGATCCGCCTGGATGACGCGTCCTTCGCCGAGCCGGCCTCGGCGGAAGTGAAGCCTCCTCCCGGCGTGAAGCCGCGCATGCCGCCTCCCCCGGCATCGGCTGCGCCCTCCGCGCAACCCGCGGACAGTCTGGATGGCCTCTCGCTCGACGGCCTGTCGCTCGACGAGCCCGCGGCCGCCCCGGCGCCTCCCCCGCCGCCAGCCGCGCCCCCGGGCTCGCCGGCGGATCTCTGGGGAGAAGCGCCGCAGTCCATGGAAGTCGAGTCGATCGGTGAGGCCGCGCCCGAAGAGCCTCACCCTGTCGCCTCCCCGGCGCCGTCCTTCGATCTCGACTCTCTCGAGGCGCTGTCGCCGCCCTCCGAGACGGCGGCCCCGGGCCCCGAGCTCAAGCCGATCCACGACACGGAGCGAAGCCCCTCGGAGAGGGAGATCGAAGGGCTCCTCAAGCAGGGCGACGAGATGGCGCGCCGCGGCGACCGCCAGCAGGCGATCGAGATCTGGTCGCGCATCTTTCTGATCGACATCAACAACTCGGAAGCCGTTCTGCGGATCGAGAAGGCGCGCCAGGACATGGCCGAGGGCAACCGCAAGATCGCCGACGGCCTGAAGGCGGGGCGGGAGGCCTTCGAGGCCGGCGACCTCGCCGTGGCCCGGGAGATGTTCCTCCAGGTCCTCGCCGTGGACGAGAACGAGCCCACGGCGAAGTTCTACCTCGACCGCATCGAGGAGGAATTGACCACGCCGTCGGCCGCGACCGAGGCGCAGCCGAAGGGCGCCGAGGGGGCGGCTCCCGAGGAGGCCGCCGCGCCGGCGGCCGCCGCCGCGGCCCCGAAGACGGTGCGCCTGCCCGTCCCGCCCAAGACCCTCGGGCTCGCCGCCCTCTTCCTGCTGCTCGCAGGTGGAGGCGTCTGGTACGTCATGCGCCAGCCGGGCCGCAAGGCGCCGCCGCCCGCCATCTCCACGGCGAAGGCGCAGATCGACGACGCCGCCACGCTCGTCAAGGACGGCAAGGTCACCGAGGCGATCGCCGTCTTGAAGCGCGTTCCCGCGACCGATCCCGAGTACCCCCGGGCGAAGAAGATGCTGGACGACCTGACGCGGACGGCCGCCTCGGGAACGCCGGTCGCCGCGGCTGCGACCGGGCCGGGAGCGCAGCTGGTCGCCTCCCCCGCGCCGGCCCTCGCCGCGGCCGCCACCTCGGGCGCGCAGCCGACGGACCCGGCGCAGCTTCGGGCGGTCGCCGAGAAGGCCCTCGCCGAAAAGCGGTACATCGACGCCCTGAAGAACTTCAACCTCGCCCTGCCGGCCTATCGGAGCGATCCGACGTTCGCGCAGAGCATGGGCTCCGCCGCCGAGCGAGTCACCGAGCTCTCGCCGGCGGTCAAGCTGTTCAACGAGGGCGAATACGAGACCGCCATCCCGGTCCTGTGGAGGCTCCTGCACGAGGACCGCGACAACCGCGACGCCCGGTCCTACCTGCTGCGCTGCTACTTCAACCAGGGCATCTCGCAGCTGCAGAACGGCCTTTTCCCCAAGGCGCTGCAGTCCTTCAACGAGGTCCTCTCGCTCGACCCCAACGACGCCGAGGCCCAGCGACACAAGAGGTTCGCCGAGCGCTACCAGAAGGCCGACCTCGACCTCCTGGGCCGCATCTACGTGCGCCACATCCCGCACCGTCCGTGAGCCGCCGCGGCGTACCCGGCCCGCCGGATGGCCGGGAGCCGCGTCTGGCCGAGTTCCCCCTGGGCCCGGTAACGGCCGCCGCCCCACGGCCCGACACAGCCCGCGCTCCCGGCCCCGCTCCCGTGTCGCTGCGCTGGCTGGCGGCCACGGCTGACCTCGCCGCGGTGATGCTCGGCGTGTCGCTGCCCATCGTCGCCGCGGCCGCGCTCGCCGGGCGCTGGCCCACGCCCCGGGGCCTCGCGTGGGCGGCCCTCTTCGCCGTGACCTGCTCCTTCGGAACCACCGTCGCCGCGCTTTTTCTCTTCGGCCGCACACCGGGCATGACGCTTGCCGGCCTGATTCTCGAGTCCGACGCGACCGGCCCGCGGCCCACGTTCGGCCAGGCCACGCGCCGCTGGCTCGGCACGGCTCTCTGCGCGGCGACTCTCGGGCTTCCCGTCCTTCTGGCCAAGGGCGGCGGCGAGGGCCTGACGCCGGCAGACCGCCTGTCGGGACGACGCCTGGTGGAAGAATGAGGGGCGCGCCCCTGGTGGTCGCCGTCGCCCAGATCGACACCACGATCGGCGACTTCGACGGCAACGCGGCGCGGATCATCTCCTTCGGCCGCCGCGCGGCCGAGTCCGGGGCCGATCTCGTGCTCTTCCCGGAGCTCGCGGTCTGCGGTTACCCGCCGAAGGACCTCGTCGAGCGTCCTTCCTTCGTGGCCGAATCGGAGCGCACGGCCCGCCGCGTCGCGCGCGCGTCGGGAGAGGCCGTGTGGCTGTTCGGGGCGATCCTGCCGAACCGGGCCCGCACCGGCCGGCGGGTCTTCAACACGGCCGTCGCGGCCCGGCGCGGGCGCGTCGTAGGCGAGTACCACAAGCGCCTCCTGCCGACCTACGACGTCTTCGACGAGGGCCGCTACGTCGAGCCCGGCCGCCGGCCTCCCATGGTGCTCTCCGTGGCCGGCCGCCGCGTGGGCGTCACGATCTGCGAGGACATCTGGAACGACAAGACGTTCTGGAAACGGCCGCTCTACGAAACCGATCCGGTCGCCGAGATCCGGCCGCTGCGCCTCGACCTCCACGCCAACATCTCGGCGTCCCCTTACACCCTCGGCAAGGTCGCGCTCCGCCGCCGGATGATGAGCCGCATCTCGCGGCGCACGGGCGTGCCCCTCGTGGACTGCAACCTCGTCGGCGGCAACGACAATCTCGTCTTCGACGGACACTCCTCGGCCTTCGACGGGCGGGGGCGGCTGACCGGCTTCGGCAAGGGCTTCGAGGAGGATCTCTGGACGATCGCGCTGCCCGGCGGCCGCGGCCCGCGGCCCGCGGATCTCTCCGATGCCGCGGAGGTGCGCCGCGCCCTCGTCCTCGCCCTGCGCGACTACGCCGCCAAGTGCGGGTTTGCGAGCGCCGTGCTCGGCCTCTCGGGCGGGATCGACTCCGCCGTGACCGCGGCGCTGGCCGTCGAGGCCCTGGGCGCCGACCGGGTCACGGGCGTGCTGATGCCCGGGCCCTACTCGTCGCCCGGCAGCGTCACGGACGCCGAGGACCTCGCCCGTCGGCTCGGCATCGCGACGCGGACGATCCCGATCGGCCCGGTGTTCGAGGCGTACAGGCAGATCCTCCGGGGAGAGCTCGGCTCCAACGCGCGGGCCGCCGAGGAAAACATCCAAGCGCGGATCCGGGGCGCGGTCCTCATGGCTCTGTCCAACGCCTTCGGCCACCTCGTGCTCTCGACGGGCAACAAGTCCGAGCTGGCCGTGGGCTACTGCACCCTCTACGGGGACATGGCCGGCGGCTACGCGCTCATCTCGGACATCCCGAAGCTGCTGGTCTATCGCCTGGCCCGGGAGATCAACCGGGAGCGCGCCGTCATCCCCGAGGCTTCGCTCACGAAGCCCCCTTCGGCCGAGCTCGCGCCACACCAGAGAGACACGGACTCGCTTCCGGAGTACGCGGTGCTCGACCCGCTCGTCGAGGCCCTCGTGGACCTCTCGCTGCCGCCGGAGCGAGCAGCCCGACGGGCCGGCGCCGCGGCCACTCTCGCCCGGGACATCGCGCGCCGCATCGACCGCAACGAGTACAAGCGCCGGCAAGCGGCCCCCGGCCCCAAGATCACGGCGCGGTCCTTCGGCGAGGGACGGCGCTATCCGATCGCCCAGAAGTTCCGCGTCTGACGAGGCATGACCGCCTCCCTCGTCATTCCCGCCTACAACGAGGCCAACCGCATCGAGCGGTGCCTCCGCGACGTCGCGGCCTTCCGCGCGGGCCGTCCGGGAGGTCTCGACTGGGAGGTGATCCTGGTGGACGACGGTTCGACGGACGGCACGGCGGAGGCCGCCCGGGCGGCCGCGTCGCAGGCGGGCCTCGATCTCCGCTTGCTGTCGCACGAAGGCAACCGCGGCAAGGGCGCCGCGATCCGCACCGGCGTCCTCGCGTCCACGGGGGACCCGGTTCTGGTCTCCGACACGGACCTGTCCACGCCGCTCTCCGAATGGTCCAAGCTCGCGGAGAAGCTGTCCTCGAATCCGGTCGCCATCGGGTCGCGCGCGATCGACGACGGCCTCGTCCGGAAGCGCCAGCCTTTCTACCGCGTCTGGCTCGGGAAGGCGGGCAATCGAGTCATCCGGCTCTTCGCCGTGCCCGGCATCCGGGACACCCAGTGCGGCTTCAAGCTCTTCCGGGGTGACGTGGCGCGAGAGCTCTTCGGTCAGGCGCGGATCGACCGTTTCGCCTACGACGTGGAGGTCCTCTACCTCGCCCGCCGCCGCGGATACGGCATCGCCGAGGTGCCCGTTCTCTGGTTCAACTCTCCCGAGTCCAAGGTGTCCGTCCTCCGCGACACGCCCCGGACGCTATGGGATGTCCTCAGGATCCGCTGGATCCATCGAGGCGGCTGACCCGCAGGGCAATCCCGGCGGCGGCGAGGGGGGCGAGCGCCGCGGCGGTGCGCGCCAGGGTCGTCTCGACCAGCCACGACGGTCCGCGCACGGCGAAGACCGGCAGCAGGAGGTAGGCCGCGAGGCCCAGGGCCGAAAGCAACAGCAGACGGTCTCCCGCGGCGTCGCGCCGTCCGACGGCGGCGAGGGCGGCGACGGCGGCCAGGCCGAGCCAGCCGGCGAGCCCGGGCAGGCGTACGGCTGCCCCGAGCGCCTCCTGGAGACGAGCGACGGAGAAGAGCCCGAAGTCGAAATCCTGGAGCGGCACGCGGCCGCGCCAGGCGACGTGCAGCCCGTAGACGGCCAGAGCTGGCAGCAGCGCGGCGCACGCGGCGCGGAGCCGGCGGGCCCCGCCCGAAAGCAGGGCGACCGCAAAGCCCGCCGCGGCGAAGTAGAGCCCCTCGTTCTTCGTGGCGGCCAGAAGCGCTGACGCGCAGGCGAGCCGCCGAAGGGCGCCCGCGTCCGTGTCCTCGAGGCAGTCCGTGAGACAGGCGCCGAACAGCAGAAGCCCGAAGGCGAGAGGAATCTCGGCCATCCCCGTCAGGAAGGCGGAGTACAGAGGCGACAACAGCGCGACCAGGGCCGCCGCCCACAGGGCCAGGGCCCGCGAGGAGCCTCGCCGGCGGAGCCATCCGTAGAGCGCGGCGAGCGTGGCGGCCTGGAAGCAGGGAAAGACGAGCGCCAGCGCGTGGTCGTCCCATTTCCCGGTCAGGAACGAGATGCCCGCCAGGAGAAACGGGATCCCGAGGGGGTACTCCGGATGCGAAAAGGAGAGCGGCGGCCAGTCGTAGAGGCGCGAAGGCACGGACCGCGAGAAGAAGATCGTCTTGCCCTTCAAGCCCCAGATCGCCAGGAAGTCGTTCGACCACATCGGCTCGGTCAGGGCGCGGAGGAGGTAGAGGAGAAAGCCGAGGAGAACGGCAGCGAAAAGAGCCTGGACGACCCATCGCGGGCTTCCATTAGGAGCGGCTCCCACAGTTTCCCCCGCACCCCGAGGGAGAGGGGGAAGAGGGAGAAGGCGGGCCATGGCCGCCAGCAGCGCTCCTCCGAGAAGAAACGGGACCCATCCGGGACGCGTGCCGAAGAGGAGCGCGGCGGGAACGGATGCGGCCATGAGCATGCAAGCGACGGCGAAACTCCAGCCGACTCGCTCGGCGAGAAAGGGACGGCCCCGCGGCAGGAGCGCGAGACAGGCGACCAGGCCATCGGCCCACGCGACCGCCAGGACACCGGCGACCACGCCGAGCGACAAGAGAAACGCGCTCACCGCGGGGGCTCGAGCCAGGCGCCGCCCTGCACTTCCGCAAGGACGCGCCAGCCCTCCGGCCGGGCGGGGCCGTACATCGCCGCGGGGCCGTACATGGCGACCGCCCAGCCTTCGGGAATCGCCGTCGGCGAGACGAGAACGGGCCATGGGGCGAAGTGATAGCTGGCCAGATACAGCGCCGGCTCGGTCGGCGCCGCGCCGAGGATCGCGACGCCTCTCGTCCCCAGGGGCTGCCGCCGCCTGGCGGACTCCAGAAAGAGGAAGAAGCCGCGGTCGAAGGCGGTCGCCGTGCCGTTCAACCGCCGCACGGCCGGCTCCTGGCGTGCGTTGTGGCCGAGGGCCGTCAGCCGTCGCGCGACCTCCGCCGGGGACGTCCGGGCGAGGAGCAGGATGAGGAGGAGGCCGGCGGCTGCGGCCGCGGCGCGAAGCCTCACACCAGGGGGAAGCCCGCGCACAGCTCCGAGACCGTGCGACGCACTCTCCCCAGCACCTCGGCGTCTTCGCGAGCCTCGAGGGTCCTCGCTATGGAGTCGCCGATCACTTCCATCTCCGCGACGCCCATGCCCCGCGTCGTCACGGCAGGCGTGCCGATGCGGATTCCGGAAGCCACCATCGGCGGGCGCGTGTCGAACGGAATCGTGTTCTTGTTGACCGTGATCGCGACTTTCTCGAGCGCCTTCTCGGCATCCTTGCCGGTGATGCCTTTCGCGCCGACGTCCACCATCATCACGTGATTGTCTGTGCCGCCCGACACGAGCCGGAATCCCCGATCCAGCAGCGCCTTTGCGAGGGCCTTCGCGTTGGCGACGATGGCCTTCTGGTACTCACGGAACGCCGGCGTCGCGGCCTCGGACAGCGCGACCGCCTTGGCAGCGATGACGTGCTCCAGGGGCCCGCCCTGGACGCAGGGAAAGACGCTGCGGTCCAGGTCCTTGGCCCGGTCGGCTCGGCAGAGGACGAGCCCGCCGCGCGGACCGCGCAGGGTCTTGTGCGTGGTCGTCGTGACGAAGGGAGAGTGCGGCACGGGAGACATGTGAAGGCCCGCGATCACGAGTCCGGCCACATGGGCGATGTCGCACATCAGGTCCGCGCCGACCTCGGCCGCCACCTCGCCGAACCTCTTGAAGTCGATCTCCCGGGCGTAGGCGGACGCCCCCGCGACGATCAGGCGGGGCCGGTGCTCCTTCGCAAGAGCGAGCAGGCCGTCGTAGTCGATGCGCTCGTCCTCGGGGCGCACGCCGTACGCCACCACCTTGTACTCCCGGCCCGAGAAATTGAGCGGGTGGCCGTGCGTGAGATGGCCTCCGTGCGAAAGGTTCATGCCGAGGATCGTGTCGCCGGTCTTGCACGCCGTGAGATAGACGGCCATGTTGGCCTGGGAGCCCGAGTGCGGCTGGACATTCACGTGCTCGGCCCCGAAGAGCACCTTCGCGCGCTCGATGGCGAGCGTCTCGATCTTGTCCACGAACTCGCAGCCGCCGTAATACCGCTTGCCCGGATATCCCTCGGCGTACTTGTTCGTCAGCACGGAGCCCTGGGCCTCGCGCACCGCCCGCGACACCCAGTTCTCGGAAGCAATCAGCTCCAGGCCCTCGTTCTGCCGCCGGGCCTCGGCGTCGATCCACCGCGCGACCTCCGGGTCGGCGGCGGCGAGGTCCCGATCGAGAAAGGCGAGCGTCGGCGTGGACACGGTTTTCGTCATGATCACTCCAGGACCAGCTCGCGGTATTCCTGGTCCGCGTAGGTGTCGGTCATTCCGGCGATGTGGTCGGCGATGGCGCGGTGAAACTCGGGCCGCGGGCGGTAGCGCTCGGCGATCTCCCTCTCGACGGCCGGCAGCGGCACCTCCCGGAGGTTGCGGACCGAGAGATCCTTCTCGAGGCCGGCGAGCACGGAATCGGGCAGAAGACGGGCGTTTCCGGCATAGGCCTCGTAAAGGCCCGCGATGACGCGGCGCGCGTGCCCGTCATGGCGCGAGACCGTGAAGGAGTGAATGATGTGGCGGTACACGAAGGCCTTGAGCTCCCGGTAGAGGCGCGAGCCCTCCTCCGAGAAGCCCACGAGCCCGTCCGGCAGCGTCCCCCGCCGGGCGTCGAAGGCGTCCGCGGTCGCGATGCCGTTCTGGTCCAGGAACCGCTCGATCCGCGTGCGAGACGACTCGATCAGATCCGCCGTCAGGACACCGATCATGCCCCGGATGAGCGAAGCGCGGCGCGTCGCCGGATCCCGCTCCCCTCCTCGGAGGGCGCGGGCCGGCCGGGCGATGGCCAGCCCCTCCACGGCCGCGTCCTCGGCCAGCGGCAGGCCATCCTCGAGATCGTGCGTCTGCTGGGCGATTTCGTCGGACCAGTTGACGAGCTGCGCCTCGAGCGACCCGCCCGACTCGAGGCGCAGGCCCTCCGGAGCGTCGAGGGGAAACGGAAAGGTCTCCTTCCAGGCGGTGTGCTTCAGGATCCCCTCCCGCACGTCGTGCGTGAGGTTCAGGCCCGGCTCGTCGTAGCGGCTCTCGAGCCTGTCCACGACCCGGACGGACTGGAAGTTGTGCTTGAACCCGCCAGCCTCCGGATGGTGCTCCCGGAGGAGGCGGTCGAGAACCTTCTCACCCGAATGCCCGAACGGCGTGTGGCCGAGGTCGTGGCCCAGGGCGATGGCTTCGGTCAGGTCCTCGTTCAAGGAGAGGGCGCGCGCGGCGCTGCGGGCGATCTGCGACACCTCGATCGTGTGGGTCAGGCGCGTGCGGAAATGATCTCCCTCGTACGGGATGAACACCTGCGTCTTGTGCTTCAAGCGCCGGAAGGCGCGCGAGTGGATGATCCGGTCGCGGTCGTGGACGAAGTTCGTCCGCACGTCGCCGGCAGAGGGCTCGAGGGAACCCCGGGACCGCGCGGCCAGCCGGCTGCGCACGGCGTAAGGAGCCAGACGCTCCTCCTCGAGCCGCTCGAAGTGCTCGCGGGTGAACCGGGCGGTGGTGGTGCTCACGGCGTGGTCTCGAACTCCCCGGAGAGGAGCAACCCGCGCACCTCGCCGACGAGATAGAGCGAACCGGCCACGATTATAGGTTCGGACGAGGCCGCCCCGAGCAGAAGGCGCAGCGCCTCGGCGGCGGTGCCGCAGGGACGCGCGCGGCCCGCCAGGGGCCCCGCGCGCCGGAGGAGCTCCTCGGGGCTCGCCGCCCGGTCGGTGCCCGCGGGCACGAAGTGGGCCCCGCGCACCCGCGGGAGGAGCTCCCTCGCCATGGCCTCCACGTCCTTGTCCGCCATGGCGCCGAACACCAGCTCCACCCTGCCCGACAGGCCGGTCTCGTCCAGGAAGCGGCCGACGGCCGCGGCGCCGTCGGCGTTGTGGCAGCCGTCGAGGACGACGGCGCGCCCGGACACCTCGACGCGCTCCAGCCGCCCGGGCCAGGCAGCCGCGCGCAGGCCGGACGTGCAGGCGGAAGCCGTCAGCTTCGGAAACTCCGGCGCCAGGAGCTCGGCCGCGCGGACGGCCAGCGCCGCGTTCCACGCCTGGTGCGCCCCGGGCAGAGGCGTCTGCGCGGCATACATCCGCACCGGCGTCGCAAGACCGAACCGAGTCCCCGAGAGGTCCGTCTCGATCCTGGACAGCGAGATCTCCTCCGATGCGTCGTGCCAGAACGCGCCCACGGCGTCGGACGCCTCGGCCAGAGAGGCCAGGGCCTCGGGCGCCTCGGCGCTCACCAGACACGGCCGGCGGCCGCGCAGGATGCCGGCCTTCTCGCGGGCGATCGCCTCGACCGTCGTCCCCAGGTCCGCCGTGTGATCGAGGCCGATGGAGGTGACGACCGAGAGCCGCGCCGGGACGACGTTGGTGGCGTCCAGGCGCCCGCCCAGGCCGACCTCGAGCACCGCCAGGTCGAGCTTCCAGCGGGCGAAGAGAACGAACGCCGCCGCCGTCAGCGCCTCGAAGTAGGTCAGGGGCACGGCGGGCGCCTCGTCGGCGGCGGAGAAAGCGTCCGAGAGCGCCGCGTCGACCTCGCCCCTCTCCACGTCCCGGCGGCCGATCCGGATCCTCTCGGTGACCTCCACCAGATGCGGCGACGTGTAGAGCCCGGTCCGCAGACCGGCCATGTCGGCGATCGAGGCGAGCATGGCGGCCGTCGAGCCCTTGCCGTTGGTGCCGCCGACGAGCACGCTCGGCACACGCCTCTCCGGCCGCGCCAGCCGCGCGCAGACGGCGTCGATGGCCTCGAGGCCGAGCTTGATGCCTCGCGGGGATAGGCCCGCAAGGCGCCGGAGAGAGGGCGAGTCGTCAGCGGGCCTCGCCGGAGGCGCTATGCCTGGCTCCGGCCGTCCCACAGGAGGCTCAGGCATCGCACGAGCGTCGCCTTCATCTCGGCGCGATCCACGATCATGTCGAGCATGCCGTGCTCGAGCAGGAACTCGGAGCGCTGGAAGCCGTCGGGCAGCGTCTGCCGGATCGTCTGCTCGATCACGCGAGGCCCGGCGAACCCGATGAGGGCGTTGGGCTCCGCCATGTTCACGTCACCCAGCATGGCGAACGACGCCGTGACGCCGCCGGTGGTCG
>Ga0335082_10006781_pt1 | contig 12479 bp, 7 predicted proteins | sample Lox_Sample_41_FD_206718 | JGI IMG/M metagenome (GOLD analysis project Ga0335082, IMG submission 206718) | Soil microbial communities from Loxahatchee National Wildlife Refuge, Florida, United States - Lox_Sample_4.1 | ecosystem: Environmental > Terrestrial > Soil > Wetlands | place: USA: Florida...
GCAGGAAGCGCAGACTCTTCAAGGTCGTGTGCAGAGCGTCGGGCGCCACGACGAAGCCCACTTCACCCGAGAGGCGGGACAGCAGCTGCGACGCCGCCTGGAACAGCCGGCGCACATCCGCGCCCGCCAGCGAGAGGTCCGAGTCGATCTGCTCCCGGACGTCGTCGGCCACTTTCCGGTGCCTCATGAGCTCGTCGATGTAAAGGCGATAGGCCTTGTCGGTCGGCACCCGCCCCGCCGACGTGTGCGGCTGGGCGAGAAAGCCGTTGTCGGTCAGGTCGGCCATGATGTTGCGGATGGAGGCCGGCGACAGGCCGAACCGGCTCGACTTGAAGAGCGTCCGGGACGAAACGGGTTTGCCCGTGTCCACGTGGACGCGGATGATCTCCCGCAGGATGGCGCGACTGCGCGTATCGAGGACGACCATTCGACTTTAACTTCGGTAGCTGTCGTAGCACTCCCGCCTCGAGAGTGCCAGTGATAAAGGTAACATAAAGCTCCGCCGCATGCCCCCGCCCATCCTCGCCCGCCGCCTTTCGCTCTACGGGCCCGGGAGGGCGGGACGCGCGCTGCTCCGATCGTGGCACGCCGCCGGCGGCGCCCTCGGACAGATCGGCGGGCGTGACGCCGCCGCTCTCGAGCTCGTGCGCCGGGAGCTCGACCTCCCGCCTTCTGCGTCCGGCCAGGACGTGGACGCGCCGTGCGACATCTTCGTGCTCGCCGTGCCCGATGATGCCGTCGCTCCCGTCGCGGCGTCTCTCAACCCGGTCGCTTGCCGCTTCGCCTTTCATCTCTCCGGAGCGCTGCCGGCCGCGGCCCTGCGGCCTCTCTCGCGGCCCGGGGTGTCCCTCGGCTCGCTGCATCCTCTGCGCGTGTTCTCGGGAGCGCCCGGGGAGACGTGGGAGGGCGCATTCGTCGCCGTCGAGGGCGAGACCGCGGCGATCGAGACCGGGCTCGCCGCGGCGCAGGCGGTCGGGGCGCGCGGAAGGCGGCTCGCCGCTTCCGGGAAGGCGCTCTACCACGCCGGAGCGCAGCTTGCCGCCGGAGGCACGACCGCCGTGATCTCGCTGGCTTCACGCGCGTGGGTCGAGGCCGGCCTCGATCTCGAGGAGGCGCGCGCGGAGCTCTCCCTGCTCGCGGGCTCGGCCGCGGCGGCGGCCGCGGCGAGACCCTTTAGCGAGGCCTTCACGGGAGCCGTCGCGCGGCGCGACGTCGCCACCATCCGCGCTCACATCGAGGCGCTGAAGTCGGACCCCGATGCTCTGGCCGTGTACAGAGCGCTCGCCGCCGAAACGCTCGCTCGGACGCCGGGTCGGGGGCGGGAAGAGGAAGTCCGGACGCTCCTCGGGTGCTAAAATGAACGCGTCCCACCGGGTCTTCGGAGCATAATCGAGCGATGGTCTTCTTCAACTACGCCACGATGCAGATGGCGGCCAAGATCGTTTATTACGGTCCCGGCCTCTGCGGGAAGACCACCAATCTCCACTACATTTACAGCCGAACCTCCCCCGGCTCCCGCGGCGAGATGGTCTCTCTGGAGACCGAGACGGACCGCACGCTCTTCTTCGACCTGCTGCCCCTGGACGTCGGCGTCATCGGAGGCTTCCGGACGCGGGTCCAGCTCTATACGGTTCCGGGCCAGGTCTTCTACAACACGACCCGCAAGCTCGTGCTCAAGGGAGTGGACGGCATCGTCTTCGTGGCGGACTCGCAGAAGGCGATGAAAGAAGCCAACGTCGAGAGCTTGAACAACCTGCGGACGAACCTCGCAGAGATCGGCCTGCAGCTCGAGGAGCTGCCGCTCGTGTTCCAGTACAACAAGCGCGACCTCTCGAACATCCTCACCATGGAGGAGCTCGACACGAGCCTGAACCCGCACAAAGCGAGCGAGTCCTACGAGGCCTGCGCGGTGCTCGGGCAGGGCGTCTTCGAGACTCTCAAGGCGATCTCGAAGCTCACGCTGCGGTCGTTGAAGAAGAGAATGCTGGGCGACGAGCGGCCCGCGCCCTCGAAGCCGGCGACGGCCGTCGCTCCGCCGCCCCCCGCCGTCGTCGTTCAACCTCCGCCTCCGGCCCGGGCTCTCGAGCCCGCAGCGCCGCCGGCCGCCGCGGCTGCCGCTCCCCCGGCTCCTCCCGCGCTCGAGCCGCCCAAGACGGTGGATTTGAGGGACCTCGCTCCCGAGCCGGAGCCTCTGGCCCCGCCGCCGCCGCCGCCGCCCGCGGCTCCCGCGTTCGAGCCTCCGACCCCGCCGCCGCCGCCCTCGCTTCTGAGCGCCGAGGCCTTCGACGCGGCGGACGTCGAAACGGTGCAGGAGTTCGAGCAGGCCTTGAACTCCCTCGACGCTCCTCTGCCGGAACCTGGCGAGGTCGAAGAAGTCGAGATCGGCGACGTCTCCTTCGCCGAGGCCCCGGCGGCCCAGGAGCCCGCTCCCGACGAGTTGAAGCGCGTGCGCGTGCGCTCGAACATCGACATCCTCGCCGAGCTCGAGAAGCTCCGCAAGAACGCCACGGCCGCGCCGGTCGTCGAGCGCCCCGCGGCCCGGCGCCCCGCCGAGGGGATCTCGATCGACGACCTTCTGGCCTCCAGCCTGAACCATCGCAAGGAGATCAACCGCGTTTTCGAGGTCGAGGTGCCGCACCGCGATCTCGCGCGCGGCCACCAGCTCACCGTCGGCCTGCGCCTGGAGGACAAGGACAAGAAGCCCGTTGGAGAGGAGAAGTCCTTCGCGATCGAGCTGCACGCCCGGCAGGACATCGAAAAGCTGCTGCTCTCCCTGAAGTTCCACATCCTCGGAAAGTAGCCGGCGTCCTCCGGCGCGGACGGCGGCATTGTTGAAAACCGCTTGGCTTTGAGCCGACCCGCGATTACCCTTTCATGATGCGCAACAGGTGGACAACGGGCGCGCTCGCGGGCGTGCTCCTCGCGGCGGGCGCGTGCGCCTCGCGCACGGCGGCTCCGCAGGGAGTCCCGGCGGCCCCGGTCTCGCCCACGCAGGCGGCGATCGACAATGCCACGGCGGCCTTCGGGGAAGGGCGCGAGCTCGCGTTGAACGGCGATTTCGACTGCGCGCGGGAGGCCTTCACGAAGGCCCTGGCCGCCGTCGGACCCGGCTCGGGAGCTCCCGTCGGCGACCGAGAGCTCCTGGCCTTCTCGTCAGACCTCTGGGACAGCATCCTGCGCTACGAGGCCCTTGCGGCCCCGGCCGAGGAGCTCGCCGCTGCCGACGCTCCGGCCGCCTCGACCCTGGCGGCCCTGGACGAGGCCAAGGCTTCCGAAGAAGAGATGAGCGCGGCCCGTTCGGCGGTGATCTCGGACGCCGGGGGCGCCCCCTACGACATCCCGATGGTCATCAACGAGCCGGTGCTGCGGGTCCTGGCGGTCTTCCAGAACGACCTGCACCCGATCATCGCCCGGGGCCTATCCCGCTCCGGCCGCTACCTCCCCATGATCCACAGGGTCTTCGCGCAGGAGGGCATCCCCCGCGACCTCGCCAACATGGCCCTGATCGAGTCGTCCTTCCTGCCGCGGGCCGTCTCTTCGGCCCGCGCCCACGGCCTCTGGCAGTTCATGTCGCGCACGGGCCGGCAGTACGGCCTGGCCTCCAGCGCGCTCGTGGACGAGCGCAGCGATCCCGAGAAGGCAACGCGGGCCGCGGCCCGGTACCTGTCCTTCCTGTACGAGCTCTTCCACGACTGGTACCTCGCCATGGCGGCCTACAACGCCGGCGAGGGCAAGATCCTGAAGGCGATGGCGAAAACGGGGGCGAACGACTTCTGGCAGCTGGCGCAGACCCGGGCCATCAAGCCCCAGACGCAGAACTACGTGCCGGCGGTGCTGGCCGCAGCGCTCATCAACCGGAACCCCGCGCACTACGGGTTCGACGTCGAGCACGAGCCGGCCCTCCTGTACGAGACCGTGGTCCTCGAGCGGCCCGTCAGCCTCGTGGCGCTCTCCCGGGCCTCGCAGATCCCGCTGGAGGACCTGCAGGCCCTGAATCCCGAGCTCAAGCGCTCGATCACGCCTCGGCAATCGGACGGCTACACGCTGAAGGTGCCGCCCGGACAGAGGCAGACCGTGATGGCGTCGCTCGACGCGGTGCCCACGGCGAAGATGCCCAACGGCAAGCGCTACGTCGTCCGCAAGGGCGACACGCTCGCGCGGATCGCCAAGAAGTACGGCGTGCCCGAAGACGAGCTGGCCGCCTTCAACGGCCTCGCTCCCGGGTCCCCGGTCAACCGCGGCCGCACCCTGGAGGTCCCGGACCGGCCCGCCGCAACCGCCGCGGCCGTCCATTCGAAGAAGCCGGTCGCCCCGTCCCGCGAGTCGAAGACGGCGACCGAGCCGCCCTCGGCGATGAGCTACCGGGTCAAGAACGGCGACACCCTCTACGGCATCGCCCGCCGCCACGGCACCACGGTCGAGGAGCTCATCGGCGCCAACAGCCTCTCCCCGGAATCCCGGATCCGGCCGGGCGACACGCTGACGATTCCCCCGAAATCCCGCTAGCGCCTGCGGCGATTCGGCGGTAGCATGACAGCGTCCTCACCGGTCATTCGTGGCCGGGCGGCTCCTCGGTCCTCGAGGAGGCGCACATGCTCGCTCGGGTCCACTCCGCCGCCACGTGCGGCATCGACGCCCGCGTCCTCGACGTCGAAGTCGATGTGTCCGCGGGCCTTCCCCACTTCACGATCGTCGGTCTGCCCGACGTCTCCGTCCGCGAGGCGCGGGAACGTGTCCGGTCGGCCCTGCGCAATGGCTGCTTTCCCCTTCCGGACGGAGCCGTCACGGTCAACCTCGCTCCGGCCGATTTCCGAAAGGTCGGCGCCGCGCTGGACCTGCCGGTCGCCGTCGGCCTGCTCTCGCTCTGCGGGCTTCCGATCCGCGACGCTCCGCGCCGCGTGCTGATCGGAGAACTCGGCTTGAACGGCGAGGTCCGTCGTGTGCGGGGAGCGCTCTGCCTGGCTCTCGCAGCCCGGGACGCCGGCTTCGAAGAGATCGTCCTGCCCGGCGACAACGCCGCCGAAGCCTCGGCGATCGACGGCATCCGCGTCGTGCCGGTGCGCTCGCTCTCGGCGGTCGTCGGGCACCTCACGGGAGACGCTCCCGTCCCGGCCGCCGCCGCCTCGCCGCCCTCGCCCGAGCCGCCGTCGCGCACCGACTACGCCGACGTGCGCGGCCAGGCGGTGGCGCGCCGGGCCCTCGAGATTGCCGCGGCCGGCGGGCATCACCTGCTCATGGTCGGCCCTCCCGGCGTGGGCAAGACGATGCTGGCCCGGCGCCTGCCGACGATCCTGCCCCGCTTGTCGCGCCCGGAGGCCATCGAGGTCACCAAGGTCCATTCCGTAGCGGGCGTTCTTCCGTCGGGGGTCGGCTTGATCGAGACGCCCCCGTTCCGCGCGCCCCACCACGGCATCTCGGCGGCCGGCCTGGTGGGCGGAGGCGCGAGACCGCTGCCGGGCGAGGTCTCGCTGGCACATCGGGGCGTCCTCTTCCTGGACGAGCTGCCCGAGTTTCGCCGCGACGTGCTGGAAGGCGTGCGCCAGCCGCTCGAGGAGCGGAGGGTGTGCGTCGTGCGCGTGGGCGGTGCCTCGGTCTATCCCGCGGATGTCCTGCTGGTGGCCGCGATGAACCCCTGCCCGTGTGGCTTCGCCGGAGACGCCCGGCGCGTCTGTACCTGCTCGGAGCACGAGCGGCAGCGTTACACGCGGAAGATCTCCGGGCCGCTGCTCGACCGGATCGACCTCCACGTCCCCGTCCCGCCGGTTCCCTGGGAAGACGTCGACACGGGCCCGCCCTCGGAGGGCTCGGCGGCCGTGCGGGCTCGGGTGCTGGCGGCGCGGGAGCGCGCGGCCGCGCGCTGTCCGGAGACGGCCGGCTTCCGCAACGCGGATCTGTCTGCCTCGCAGCTGGCGAAGCAGGCTCCTTTGAACGGCGAGGCAAAAAAACTCCTCGCGGCCTGCATGGACCGCCTGGATCTGTCTGTTCGTTCGCTGCACAGAGCAATCCGGGTAGCGCGCACCATCGCAGATCTCGCGGGCCGCGAACGAGTTGCAGCATCGGACCTGGCGGAGGCTGTCTCCTACAGGATACGGCTCGGGACGGATGGCAAGGTCCGGCCGGTCCTTGACAGGGAGGGGCGCAGTCCATAGCATTCCCAAGATTCGGGCTGCGCCCGACTGATACTGTTTTCATCGGAAGAGCGGGTCTGTGCCGGGGCTCGGTGGGGATGCTCCGGTACCGTTCGGCGACCGTAAGGAGTACCGGTGAAGAAGTACAACACGATCATCTTCGTACCCCACGCGCGGGCCCGTTTCAGAAAAGTCACCGTCTCCAATCGCCTCCTGGCCCTGGCCGTCTCCACGGCGGCCGTCCTCGTCGTCGCGGCCATCGCCTTCGGGTGGGCCTTCCTGGCGTCCACCCGGCGGGACCGGGAGTACCAGAAGGCGCAGGCCGAAAACGCGCGCCTCCGGTCGGCCACGGTCAGCCTCCAGCAGAAGCTGACGGACCTCTCGAAGAACCTGGATGACTTCGATTCGAGGACCCGCCGCCTCTCCATCGTCGCGGGCCTGACGCCCCCGGTGTCGAGCGGGGTGGGCGGACCGATGACCCCGAATTCCACCGAAAAGCCCGGCGTCGAGAAGAGCGGCGAGATCGCCGACCGGCTGACCCGCATCGAGAACCAGCTCACCGCGCGCGCCTCCATCATGTCTTCCACCCCGACCGTCCAACCCGTCCGGGGCGTTTACATGTCGGGCTTCGGCGACCGCCAGGATCCCTTCACCGGAGAACGGGGCTTCCACCAGGGCGTGGACATCGCCACCAACCGCGGGGAGCCCGTGGGCGCCACGGCCGAGGGCACGGTGGAGAAGGCCGAATGGTCGGGCGACCTCGGAAACATGGTCGAGCTGTCGCATCCCAGCGGCTACCGCACGATCTACGGCCACCTCGAGAAGAGCCTGGTCAAGCCAGGACAGCGCGTGAAGCGGGGCGAGACGATCGGCCTCGTCGGCTCGACGGGACGCGCGACCGGACCCCACCTGCATTACGAGGTGCGCCGGGGCGACCGCGCCGTCGACCCCCTCGAGTACATCCTCAACGCCCGCTGACACCCGGCGTCCGGCAGGGCGCGGCTCGGCCAAATCGTGAATAATTGAGGCCGTGAGCCTGTTGAGTTTCTGAATATGATCGACCGCGTCCTCGCCAAGGTCTTCGGCACGCAGCACGAACGGGACATCAAGAAACTGATGCCCCGGGTCGAGCGGATCAACGCGCTCGAGCCCTCGATCCAGACACTCTCGGACGAAGCGCTGCGCGCCAAGACCGAAGAGTTCCGCGGCCGCCTCGCCTCGGCGCTCGCGGCGGCCCATCCGGACGAGCAGAAGCAGGCCCGCGAGGCCGCGCTCGACGACCTGCTGGAAGAAGCCTTTGCCGTGGTGCGCGAGGCCTCGGTCCGCGCTCTCGGTATGCGGCCCTTCGACGTCCAGCTCATCGGCGGCATGGTTCTCCACCAGGGCAAGATCTCCGAGATGAAGACGGGCGAGGGCAAGACCCTCGTGGCCACCATGCCGGTCTACCTGAACGCCCTGACCGGCCGGGGCGTCCACGTCGTGACCGTCAACGACTACCTGGCCCGGCGCGACGCCGAGTGGATGGGCAAGATCTACCGGTTCCTCGGAATGACCGTCGGCTGCATCCAGAACTCCATGCTGGACGACGAGCGGCAGAAGATCTACGCCTGCGACATCACCTACGGGACCAACAACGAGTTCGGCTTCGACTACCTGCGCGACAACATGAAGTTCGAGATCGAGTCGATGGTCCAGCGCGGCCACACCTTCGCCATCGTCGACGAGGTGGACTCGATCCTGATCGACGAGGCCCGCACCCCGCTCATCATCTCGGGCCCGTCGGAGGAGAACACCGAGATCTACTACCGCTGCAACCGCGTGATCCCGCGTCTCAAGCAGGGCACCGAAGAGAAAGACAAGGACGGCAACAAGTACACGACCGGCGACTTCATCGTGGACGAGAAGGCTCGGACGGCCCACCTGACCGAGGAGGGCGTGGCCAAGGCCGAGAAGGCCATCGGCGTCGAGAACCTCTACGACCTCGTCAACATCGACCTGCTCCACGGCATCGAGCAGGCGCTGCGGGCGCACACCCTCTACAAGAAGGACGTGGACTACATGATCAAGGACGGCCAGGTCCTGATCGTGGACGAGTTCACAGGGCGCGTGCTGCCCGGCCGCCGCTGGTCCGACGGCCTCCACCAGGCCGTGGAGGCCAAGGAGAACGTCAAGATCGAGCGCGAGAACCAGACGCTGGCCACGATCACCCTGCAGAACTACTTCCGCCTGTACGAAAAGCTCGCGGGCATGACCGGCACGGCGGACACCGAGGCCTCCGAGTTCCACCAGATCTACAAGCTCGACGTGGTCGTCATCCCCACGAACAAGCCCATGATCCGCATCGACAACCAGGACGTCGTCTACGCCACCGAGGACGAGAAGTACGACGCGGTGGCCAACGAGATCCAGGAGCTCCGCGAGAAGGGCCAGCCCGTCCTCGTGGGCACGGTTTCGATCGAGAAGTCGGAGCGGCTGTCGGCGCTCCTGAAGTCCCGGAAGGTGCCGCACGTCGTCCTGAACGCCAAGTTCCACGAGAAGGAAGCCGAGATCGTGGCGCAGGCCGGCAAGTCGGGCTCCGTGACGATCGCCACGAACATGGCGGGCCGCGGCACGGACATCGTGCTCGGCGGCAATCCCGAGGCGTTTGCCGATCACCGGCGGGGCGAGACGAGCACGCCCGAGGAGTTCGAGAGGCTGCTCGCGGAAGTCCGCACGGCGGCGGCGGCAGACCGGGAGACGGTGCTGGCGGCCGGCGGCCTGATGATCATCGGCACCGAGCGCCACGAGTCCCGCCGGGTGGACAACCAGCTGCGCGGCCGGTCCGGCCGCCAGGGAGACCCCGGGGCCTCCCGCTTCTACCTGTCGCTCGAGGACGACCTGATGCGCATCTTCGGGTCCGACCGTTTGAAGAACATCATGCGCAAGCTCGGGATGGAGGACGGCGTGCCCATCGAGCACGGGATGGTCAGCCGCTCCATCGAGAGGGCCCAGAAGCAGGTCGAGGGCCGCAACTTCGAGAGCCGCAAGCACTTGCTCGAGTACGACGACGTCATGAACAAGCAGCGCGAGCACGTTTACGGCCTGCGCCGCGAGATTCTGGCGGGACAGTGGAACAAGGAGAGGATGCTCGAGCTGGCGGACACGATCCTCTCGTACCTGCTCGAGCGCCATCTTCCCGAAGAGAAGCACGTGGACGAGTGGGACCTGCCGGCCTTCGCCGTCGAGCTGCGCGAGTACTACGGGCTGGAGCCGGAGAGCCTCTCCTTCGAGGGCAAGACGCGGGAGCAGATCGAGGAAGACGTCCGCGGCCTGCTCGCCGCAAAGTACGACGCCAAGGAGCAGGTCTTAGGCTCGGACCTGATGCGCACGCACGAGAAGTTCGTCATGCTGCAGGTCGTGGACCAGCAGTGGAAGGACCACCTGCTGGCCATCGACCACTTGAAGGAAGGGATCGGCCTGCGGGGTTATGGCCAGAGGGACCCGCTGGTCGAGTACAAGAAGGAATCCTTCGAGCTCTTCACGCTCATGAAGGAGCGGATCGAGGACCAGACCATCCAGTATCTCTTCCGCCTCCAGCCCGCGCAGCAGGCCGAGGCGGCCCTGGCCGGCGAAGAAGCCGCCGCGGCCCCTTCGCGACGGCCGGTCGCGATGCCGTCACGCAAGCCCGCGAAGGTCAACTACTCCTACGGCGCGGCGGCCTCCGGAGGGCAGGACGCCAGAGTGGAGACGGTGCACCGCAGCGAGCCCAAGGTCGGACGCAACGACCCGTGCCCCTGCGGCTCGGGCAAGAAGTTCAAGAAATGCCACGGCGGCGCCGCCGCTTAGACTTCGCGAGAGATTTGGACTAGTATCAAGGATGGCAACCAGCAAGAGATCCCGGAACACCTCCCTCGAGATCCCCCTCGCCCTCACCTTCGACGACGTCCTGCTCCTGCCGGCGCATTCGCGGGTGCATCCTCGCGACGTCTCGCTCCAGACCCGCCTGACCGAAGCCATCGGGCTCAACATCCCGATCGTCTCTTCGGCCATGGACACCGTGACGGAGTCGCGCCTGGCGATCGCCATGGCTCAGCAGGGCGGCCTCGGCGTGGTCCACAAGAATCTCTCGATCGCCGCCCAGGCCGAGGAAGTGGACAGGGTCAAGCGCTCGGAATCCGGGATGATCGTGGATCCGGTCACGTGCCGGCCCGAGCAGAGGATCTCGGAAGCCCTCGAGCTGATGGCCCGCTACAAGATCTCGGGCGTTCCGGTCGTGGACGGCAAGGGCAAGCTCGTCGGGATCCTGACCAACCGGGACCTTCGCTTCGAGACCCACCTCGACCGGGCCATTTCCACCCGCATGACCAGGCATCACCTCATCACGACGCCGGTCGGGACGACGCTCGAGCAGGCCAAGGAGCTGCTCCACAAGCACCGCATCGAAAAGCTCCTCGTCGTGGACCGGGCCGGCAACCTCAAGGGCCTGATCACAGTCAAGGACATCCAGAAAGCGATCAAGTACCCCAACGCGGCCAAGGACCGGCTGGGCCGGCTGCGCGTGGGCGCGGCGGTCGGCGTGTCCAGGGACTTGAAGGACCGCGCGCGCGAGCTCGTCCGCGCCAAGGTGGACGTCCTGGTTCTCGACTCCTCGCACGGGCATAGCCAGGGGGTCCTGGACGCCCTGAAGGTCCTGAAGAAGAACTTCCCCTCGACGCCGGTCGTCGCCGGCAACGTCGCCACCGCCGAGGGCACGCGCGACCTGATCCGCCTGGGCGCCGATTGCGTCAAGGTCGGCATCGGGCCGGGCTCGATCTGCACGACGCGTGTCGTCACGGGCGCCGGCGTGCCCCAGATCCACGCCATCCAGGAGTGCGCCAGGGCCACGAAGGGCACGGGCGTGCCGCTGATCGCCGACGGCGGCATCAAGTTCTCCGGCGACATCACCAAGGCCCTCGCGGCCGGCGCCCATCTCGTCATGGTGGGCTCGCTGCTCGCCGGCACCGAGGAGTCGCCCGGCGAAACGATCCTCTACCAGGGCCGCACGTTCAAGGCCTACCGCGGCATGGGCTCGCTCGGGGCCATGAAGGCGGGCTCGTCCGACCGCTACTTCCAGGAGTCCATGGAGACCGAGGTCACGACCAACGGCTCGCTCTCGAAGCTGGTGCCCGAGGGCATCGAGGGCATGGTGCCCTACAAGGGCAGCGTCGAGGCCCTCGTCCACCAGCTCACCGGGGGCGTCCGCAGCGGCATGGGCCTGTCCGGCTGCCGCACGATCGAGGAGCTGCGGACGAAGTCGAAGATGATCCGCATCACGTCGGCGGGCCTGAAGGAATCCCACGCCCACGACGTCATCATCACCAAGGAAGCCCCGAACTACCGCCGCGAAGAAAACTAACCGATCTCGGAGCCGCCCCGGGCGCTGCGGGTTCCCCGCGGGGACCCTCGAAAGCGCGTTGGTCTGCACCGGACGAGGAGAGGCAGGCGAGAGACCTTCCCTTGCAGCGCTTTCGCGGAGGGCCGCGCATGGACGGTCTCCCTCAAGAGAAGGTTGGCGCGGCGCGAGTCCCCGCGGGGGGCCCGCAGCGCCCGGGGCTCCTATCGTGGCTTAGCGCTTGCGTTTTCGGTCGGGGGACTTGAGGAGCACGCCGCCCTCTTCCCTGGCCCACTTCTCCTGGCGCTTCTGGAGGATGGCCTCGAGGCGACGGGCCAGATCGACCTCCTCGCCCGAAGGGACGGGGCGGTAGTAACGGCGGCCGCGCAGGGACTCGGGCAGGCACTCGATGCCTCCGACACCCTCGGGCTCGGCGTGGGCGTAGCGGTAGCCGCGGCCGTAGCCGATGTCCTTCATCAGGCGCGTCACGGCATTGCGGATCACCGACGGGACCGGCTCGGCCGGCTTCTCGGCCACGTCCGCCTTGGCCTCGTTCTCCGCCACGTAGAGCGAGTTCGACTTCGGGGCCAGCGCGCAGTAGACGGCCGCCTGCACCAGGGCGAGCGACCCCTCGGGCATCCCGAGCAGCTCGAAGGCGTCCTTGGCGTCCAGGGCCTGGGCGAGGGCCCGCGGGTCGGCGAGCCCCACATCCTCCGAGGCGAAACGGACGATCCGCCGCGCGATGTAGAGCGGCTCCTCGCCGGCCTCGAGCATCCGCACCAGCCAGTACACGGTGGCGTCGGGATCCGACTCGCGCATGGACTTGTGCAAGGCCGAGATGAGGTTGTAGTGCTCCTCCCCCGCCTTGTCGTACAGAAGGACTTTCCGCTGAAGGAGCTCCCGGAGCCTCGCCGTCTCGATCTTCTTGGTCTTGCCGGCCTCCGCGTCCGCAGCAGCAGCCTCCAGCAGGTTCAAGGCCCGCCGGGCGTCCCCGCCCGACG
>Ga0335082_10006782_pt1 | contig 12479 bp, 11 predicted proteins | sample Lox_Sample_41_FD_206718 | JGI IMG/M metagenome (GOLD analysis project Ga0335082, IMG submission 206718) | Soil microbial communities from Loxahatchee National Wildlife Refuge, Florida, United States - Lox_Sample_4.1 | ecosystem: Environmental > Terrestrial > Soil > Wetlands | place: USA...
CCTGGACGCGCTTGATGTGGTCGCCGGTGTCGGTGTCCTTGGCTTCGGCGCCGCGGGCAAGGGCGACCATGCCCTCGCGCTCGCGGGCCGCCACCCGGACCGCCGTCTCGCGCCACGCCTGGATCGATGCCCTGGCCCGCTCGAACAGGACGCCGACAAGCAGGCCGACGCCGCTGTAGGCGATGGCCCGCGTCAGCCAGCCCTGCTGGCCGTCGGTCACCATCCCGGTCGCCGCGGCGAACGGACCGAGCAGGAAGCCGCCGAGCAGGCCGGTCAGGACGGCCGCCCGCCAACCGAACAGATAGGCCGCGGCGATGACCGCGATGTACGGCGTGTGGCCGAAAGCGTTGGGCAGGCCACCGGTCGCGCGGATCAGGAGGTATGCGCCGAGCTGAAGGGCGATGATCGCCAGGGCGCCGACGATCGACCGCGCGTGGCGGTCCAGGCGAGCCGACCGGGTCGGGGCGCGGTCCCAAGCGACGGCGAAGCCGGTTGCCACGTTGCCATCGTCAGCTCAGGAATGACCGAGTGCATCCCCCAGTGGTACCAGGGCGCCGAGCCCGGCCCGCCCCCGGAGGTCATGACTCGCCGACGGATCCGCGAAGGCGGGCCTCCGGATCCGACACCATCTGCTCATCGTGCAGGATGGTCGGCGGGACACCGCCGCGGAACGCACGCACTTCGGTGCCACATCGCGATGTCGTTGCGACGGGGTTGTGCTGGCGTGCAGCGGAGTCCACGAATCGATGGGGTGCTCCATCGGACCCGGGACTCAGCTCTTCTTAGTCCGCTCGAGCCGCCGCCTTCGGAACACGGCACGCGCAGCACCGAGATCGGCGTGAGCCAAGCCCAAGAGTTCGTCCACGGCCCGTGACGCCTCAGCGAGCGCGCCCGTACGAACCTGCGCGTCCAGGGAGGGGAAGAGCCTGACGAGTTCGGCCCCTTGGGCGTCAGTGAAGACAGGGATGAGTAGCCGCTCCGCCTCGCGGGTCTCGAACTTCAGCACGCCCCCGCCGTACGAGCGCCCCTCGAGCTCCCCCGACAGCGCGGTGACCTGGGACAGCATCGCGGCGGCGATCGCGCGGGGGTCGGGCTGGCCGGGTCGGATCTTGATCCCGTGGATGAGGTTCGTGCTCCACGCTCCGCCCGAGTTGACGATTAGGCGCGGGGCTAGATGGTTCAGGTAGGGCAGGAAGGCGTCCGGCCTTACACGCGGCAGCGGGACGGCGAACCACGGCTTGCGGTTGCTGGTCTTGTAGCCGTCCGACACGCCCGATTGCTCGCCCGAGTGAAGGTAGGCGACCAGCGCCGCGTCCGTCGGCCACGGTTTTCCGCGAAGGTCGAGCAGCAGGCTCGTCTCCGACGGCAGCACCGTTAGGCCGCGAACATCAGCGGGGCGACACACGATCGGCGTCAGGACCTCCCGGGGAAGCCCAAGCCGCTCGGCGTCGGCTTCGCTGAGGATGAAGAACCCGTTGTTCCCAGTCACGACGCCTATGTCGCAGCTTGCGATCTCTCCGAGGCGCACAGCGCTCCCGGACTCCACGAGTTCCGCGTAGGCGACCTCGGCCTCGATGTCGAGGCTTGCGGACCAGCGGCGGCGCACCGGTCGAGTCGCTGCGGTTGCAGCCGGGCCGAGGTCCACCTGGGCGAGGGCTGCCAAGTCCCTGGCGCGCACGATGCGCAGCCCGGCCTCGTCGTCCGACGATGCGAGGAGGAGCACGGCGTCAACGAGCGCATCGTCGAATACCAGACGGTCGAACGCGATGACGACGACCGACGGGAACCGTCCTGAGAGGAATGCTCGCACCGGCTCCGCGTAGTCGGTCGTGAGGAGCTCGGCGGGCAGGACGAGCGCCAGCCGGCCGCCCTTCCGGAGAAACGACGCCGAGTGGACGACGAATGAGGCCCAGGAGGACGATAGGTTCGTCAGACGGACACCCTGCTCCGCTGCGCGGGCGACACTGGCCTTGCGGTCCTCGCCCTTCCAGCCGTGATACCTGATGTAGGGCGGGTTTCCGATCACGGCGTCAACCGACCCGAGGTCGGCTCTGGTCAGGTCGAAGAACGAGGCGGCCCGCACCTCCGCCCATGGGACGAGTGCTCGGCACTTGGCGGCCTCGCCTGGATCCCTCTCGACAGCGATGAGCCGCTTGCGCGTCCTGCGGCCGCCCAGCTCACGCAGTCGAGCCTCCGCCGCCCCTAGGAAGTTGCCGTCGCCCGCCGACGGCTCAAGGACGCGGTCGGTGCGCGCACGGACGGCCCACGAGCTCAGGAACCGGGTGATCTCGGGCGGCGTATAGACTGCGCCCCTGGCCTTGCGCTCGGCGGCTGTCTCCTTCACCCATCCACCCTCGAGCCTGCCGCGCGATTTCGTCAAGTGGTTCCCGCCGCGACTTTGCTAGCGTTCGCCGCGGGATGCCGAGACAGAGCAAGAAGTTCGCCCCGTTCGGGACCGTCACCGTGGCGCCGCTCGCCGGAAGCCCCTGGAAGGACGGTGAGTTCGTCCCCGATACGGCTCGCCTTGCCGCGCTCCTCTCGGTCGTCGCTAAGGGCAAGGACTCATGGATCGAGCAGACCGCCGGCGCGGTTGGCACGGCCCTGGACATATACGGGGCGGGCGAGCTACGCCGCGCCGGCTGGGAGCGGAACGCGGTGTGGCCGCTCCCGAACGACCCCCGCGTCCTGCCCGCGGACATTGCTGACGCACTCGACTCACTCCGGCGAGACGAGGACCGAGACACCGTCGCTGTGCGACGCGTCCTCGAGCGCGCGGGCAGCACCCAGGCAAATGTCATCGGCGAGTTCTTTACCAAGCAGATCGACATCCTGGTGAGCAGCTGGGACCGCGGTCCGGAGGTGATGATCTCCACGAAGTCCCAGCTGTCGTCCTGGGGGAAGAACCTCCCCAATAGGCAGGAGGAGGCTGTCGGCGATATCGCGAACCTCCGTGGCAGGTTCCCGATGGCGGCGATGGGAATGCTCTACATGGTGGATCACCGGATCGTCACCAAGGAGCCCGGCTCCTGGACGGCCCTGTGCGACCTCCTGCGCAAGATCCGGCTCGTCTCGACGAGCGGGCGGCCCGCGTACGACGCATCGGCCTTGGTGATGGCGGAGGCGGTCCGCCTCGGCGAGGCCCGCCTCGTTGGTGGCGTGCCTGAGGACCTTTCGCTGGCCCGCTTCTGGCGGGACCTCGTTAACACGGCCCTAGTTCGGCAGCCTGCCAACGAGCGTGTCACAGCGCGTCAATTCTGGCGGGCGGGCCAGAAGGCCGGCGTAGAAGCCCCCGAGCAGGTCATCCAGGCCTGATCTCCTTCCGCCAGGATGCGTGGATCCGTTGCGCTACCGCGCCCACGCCCGACTCGACGCTTGCGCCCACCTCCCAAGCCCGCGGCCCAAGACCGTTGCGTCGACGCCGAGCTCCGTCCAGAAGTCATGCTCGGAGACGATCGGGATTCCGTAGGCACGGGCCTTCGCGACGTTCGTCGTCTGCTCATCCGGATTGGTCGCCACGCAGACGTCGACGCGTTTGGTGACGATAGGTGCGGCCGAGCACCCGGCGAGCCGCGCGAGGAGCCGCTGCCCCTCGCGATCGAGGACCACGTTCGCGATGGTCACCCCGAAGCCGCTGAAGGTCACCGTCTTGCCGATCCAGGCGTGGTCTTGCAGCGGATGGGCGTCAGCCCAGAGCTCGGCGATCAGCTCCCCAGGCGTCCCGAGATGCAGGACCACGCCGTCCGAGCCGCCGCCACCGCGGTGCGGGGCGAGCGCCGCGTCGCAACCGATCGCTCGGTCGCCCAGGAAGTCGAACACCGGCCGGTAGGCGACCGCATCCTCGGCAGCGAGGTGTCCGACCTGGGCGACGGCCGAGTCTGATGAGATCCACACGTAGACGGCGATCGCGTTCGCGTCGTGGGGGTTCGTCGGTTCGCGCATGAGCAACGCCTTGCCGGCACCACCCTTCGTGTGGTCTCGGAAGGCCGCAATCGCCGGCATGTAGTACTGCTCACCGACGACCTCGACCCCTGCATCGTCGCGGACGTGGTCGAACGTCTCCATCGTGATGTCGCGGTGGACCGGGGCGGTCTTCTGGTTAGCGCCTAGGAGTCGCTGGAGGAAGCCCATGTTGGACCCCGACTCTGCCGTCGCGGGCGGCCCCGCTCGGCCGGAGGCTACGCCCGGGGCCCGGTGCGGGCAATTCAGATGTTCGGTGGGCAGCGATCGCGCGGTCCGCAGAGAGCGGCCCCCCAACGAGCCTGACGTCGAGTGCCGGTCTGAGTCGGGCCGTCTCATCGAGGAGGCATCGAGTCTCCCCTGCGGATATCCTCCCCAGCGCTGGCGGCAACTCGCCGGCTGACCGGAGGTGTGTGATGCCACACGCGAAGTTCGGCGATGAGCCCCAGGAGCGGTTTTGAGCCGACCAGCAAGCGCCGACGCGGCTACCCGTCCGAATCACACGTCGGACGCGGAGACCGGGTCGTCCATGGCGACAAGGAGCTCCTTCTAGAGAAGCTCGGTCGCAACGACCTGTGCCCGTGCGGTTCGGGTCAACGCTTCAAGCGCTGCTGCCTGGCGTCAGGCCGGTTTTGACGACAGCCTCCGCGACGACTACGCCCGCGATTGACCGGCCTGCCAAGTCCATGAACGACACAGAGCCCCGTCACCAGCCGGTGGCGGGGCTTCCCAATGCCCTCCGTCGAGCCGCGACATCCCACGAACCCAACATGGTGTTGCTTTCGTCGGCGACCTGAGTGAGTGATTGCGGTGTCCAGCCCCGAACCTCGAGGTGCCGCTCGATGAACCCCCTACTCCTGCCCGCCCCTAGCCGTGAGGACGCGGCGCCGTGGGAGCGGACCCTGTACGCGTTCCTGGCCGAGAAGGAGCGTCGCTCGGGCTCCCGGCGGACCGTGCAGAGCTACGCCCGGCTCCTGTGGCCGCTCTTCATCCGGGTCGGCTCGCCCGAGAGCCTGACTCCGGCCCACGTCCTGGCCTGGGCCTACGGCGTCGGGGCCTCGGGCCGGGAGCCCTCCTCGGCCACGGTCGGCGCCCGGATCGCCGCCTTGTCGTCCTTCTACCGCTTCTGCATCCGGATGAACGTCCTGTCGGGCAACCCGTGCGACGCCGTCGAGCGGCCCCGGACCGTCCAGTCCGTCGCCCGGGGCCTCAACGCCGAGGAGGTCCGGCGGCTCCTGGCGGTCGTGCCCGACACCCTGGCTGGACGGCGCGACCGGGCGCTCCTGCTCACGTTCGTCCTGACCGGCCGGCGCCGGAGCGAGGTCATCGGCCTGACGGCCGGCGACATCAGTATCGAGGGAGGGACGGCCTACTACTCGTACCGTGGCAAGGGCGGCAAACGGGGCCGGCGGGAGCTGCCCCGGCCCGCCTACCAGGCGCTCTGCGTCACTCTGGCGGACGCGGGGCTCGACCTGGCGACGATGGATCCTGGGGCGTCACTCTGGCAGGCGGGCGCGGGTCCGCGGGGCGTGACCAGCGCGACGGTCTACAGCCGCTTCAGGAAGTACCTCAGGGCCGCCGGGCTGCCGCCGTCCGGGCTCCATCTGCTTCGCCACAGCGCGGCCAAGCTTCGACGCGACGCGGGTGCATCGATCGAGGCGGTCTCGAGCTTCCTCGACCACAGCTCGCTGGCGGTCACCTCCATCTACTTGCGACGCTTGGAAGGCGAAGCCGACAGGGTGTGGCCGGACGTGGCGGTCGCGATCGGGCTCTAGCTGCCCGGTCCCCGGTAGTGTCCCAGTTTGGGTTCGGGAATCAAGGAGACCCGTGGATCCGGCAGTGTCTCAGTTTGGCCGGGGCGGTCTTCCGGCAAGCCGCGCCCGAAGCTCGTCGGCGACGGCCGCAGCGTCCCTCGCGCGTTCCTCTAGCGCCTCGCGCTTCCGACGCCACCCGACGAAGCAGCCCAAGACGAAGGTCGCGAGGGCGATGACAAGGGCGATGGTCGGGTCCACGGCGGCAAGGGTAATCCGCTTCTCTGGCACGGCGGACCGTGCTACGCCCAGCTAGGAGGTCGGCTAACAGTCCGTCCGCTCCTCGTCAGGAGACTCTCAGGAAACTGAGACGATCGCACAGCGCCGATCTTGATGTGCCGGTAGAAGCTGGCGCAAGCGTGGAGGTGCTTTGCGCGCGTCGGGTCAGGATCAAGGATGCCAATGGGTTTGTCGGTGACCTTCCGCGCAAGGCGCACGGTCTCGGCTTGGTCCGAGTCGTGGGTTACCAGCACTGCAGCGTCAAATCGGTCCTTTAGTGCTTGCAGGTCGTGGAACAGCCAGGCGCCCATCGCCACGTCGCTGCCTTTTTCGCGGGTGTGCCAGACCTCGATCTCCGGCCCTGCAACGCCTTCGAGAACCGTAGGCATGGAGGTCCGATCGGTCCGCATCGTGCCGTAGCGCACCTCGAGGCCACGGATCGTCTCGAGGGCGGCGAGGTATTGCCGCTGACGACTCCGCGCCCCAGTCTCGTGGTCGTGAACCAGCGCGGTGAAGTAGCGGATCTTCACGATGGGTGTATTCGCCGGAAGGCTCGCCTCGAAGAGAGCTTCAAGGTCAAGCCATTTCACACCTGAGCGTCCCTCAAGGAGTCGCTTGTAGAGGTTGAGGCCGTCTACGTAGTAGATCGTGCGCACAGTGCGGCGAAGGGTAGCCGATGCTTGGGCGGACAAAAATCGGAGGTCTCCCTAGGGAGACCTCCGGGCCGACGGACGGAACCGTCGGGGCTGTAAGGGGACTTTACTCAGAGTGCCCTGGGGCCTGTCAAGGGCCCTATCACATTCTTCGCCAAAAATCAACACTTGAATTCTCTAATCGAGCAGCCCCGCGATCTCCTCTGCCGCCCAGATGTGGTCCGCGAAGGCCAGCGTCCATCGCCGGGTCGAAACGCTACGGTAGTGTCTGGCGCTCGCCTCGCCAGCCCAGCTCCTCGAGGACACCCCAGCAAGCCTCGGTGAGCTTGCCGCCGGCCCGGCCCCGACCTGTTCCAGCCAGGAGTCCATCATGGCGGGCCGCATATAGAAGGTCGCGAACCTTCGACTGCGGCAGACCGACGCTCGCGGCCACCGTTGCGACGGGCTTCCGGTCGCCCATCTCCAACGCCTGGACGTATAGGGCGGCCGTCGCGGCCCGGCGTCCCCTGCGGAGGTTGGTTCGACCGGACGCGAGAGGCTCTCGACGATCGATCGCCCGAAGCCATGCGGGCCCGAGGCGCTCGAGGAGTTGCCCGCGCCCCGGCATCGTCGGCGAGAGCGGCCCGACTACATGCCGCCATCTCTCGGTTGCGAAGGCGATTGCGGCACCCGGTGACATTGCCCGGAGCATCCCCGTCGTTACCTCGCCGGGCCGGGATGGGTCGCCATCCGACGCAGGGGCTGGGGACATCGTGCCGAGGCTGATCGAGTTAATGCGCGGGCGGTCGAACCCCATGTGGTAGAGGGCGTACCAGCCGTCGCCAAGATGCTGGACGACATGGACCCCAAGAGGGTCTGCATTGATCTCGAAGACTCGGCCAGCGTTCGGCACCGTGCGCTCCGATCTCAACGGCATGGCGAACTATCGAAGTTCCTTGGAGCCTGACTGACTCGCGTGACCTAGTCAATAGCGCGGATAGCGTGGCTGACTATTGCCACCCAGCCGACCCGAGTGCAGGTGGACGGGCCCAGCCACATGCCGACATACGAGATCCGCGATGCGTCCGGTCTCCTCCTAGCCGTCCATGAGCGTCACGACCGCCCCGACCGGTCGAAGACCTTTAGCTGGCACCTGCCCGACGGAACCCCTGGCCTGGGCGGCCTGCCCGTTTCTGACCTACCGCTCTATGCGATCGACCGCCTCGACGGCCTGGCCTCCTCAGTGGTGGTCGTCGAGGGTGAGAAGGCCGCGGACGCGTTGCTTTCAATCGGGATTGCGGCCGTCGGGACGGTAACGGGAGCGAGTTCCACACCTGGACCCGCAGCTCTCGCTGACCTGACTGGGTTCCGAGTGACCCTCTGGCCCGATGCCGATGTGGTTGGCCGTCGCCACATGGAGCGAGTTGCTGCGGGGCTTTGGCAGATCGCGCCGTCGATGCGGCTCGTGGAGCCACCCGACGGGGTCGAGCGGGGCTGGGACGCGGCGGACGCGGTGGCTGAGGGTCGCGAGGTAGCTGCCCTGCTCAGCGCTGCGAGGTCAATGGACCGACAACAGGGCATTCACGACCCGCGCCAACCTGACTTCCAACCCATGGCCGACGCCGTTGGAGCTCTACTGGAGCTCACGGGTGAGGAGCTCCTTCGATCGCCGACGCCGGTACACGTGCCCTCGATCCCGTTCCTTGGTTGCTCGGGCTACATCATCCAAGGCTGGTCGCACCTCGTCTCTGGGTACCCGAGGGTCGGCAAGACCGAGCTCCTCGTCAGCTGCGTGGCCGAGTGGCTGTCGCTGGGGTACCAAGTCCTGTACATCACGGAGGAACCGCAGAATCTCTGGGAGGCGCGCCTCAAGGCGGAGGCCGGGCGCCGGCCAGGCGTGCCCTGGGGCGGCCTCATCGTCATCTTCGGGCTGGGTGCCGATCCGGCCGACTTGCTGCGCCGGGCCTCAAGCGGGCCCGAGGCGATCGTCGCACTCGACGCGGCTCGCAACCTCCTTGGGATCTCCGACGAGAACGACAACAGCGCCGTCGCCCGGGTCCTCAACCCGTGGGTCGCCGCGGCACGAACGGCGACGAAGACCCTCGTCGTCGCGCACCACCAGCGCAAGGGCGGTGGCGACCATGGCGAGGGGATCGCCGGCGGCCACGCGTTCCTTGGCATCTTCGACATCGCCCTCGAGGTGGTCAGGGATCGCCAGGCGCCACACGGCAGTCGGCGCCTCGTGCGGCCCTACGCCCGCCTCCTCAACCCTCGCGAACTCCTGTACGAACGGACCGAGGACGGCACCCTTCGGGCGCTGGGTGATCCTGATGCAGTCCGCCTCGATGAGGTCGAGGAGCGGCTTCTCGAGATCCTGACGTCGACTCCCCGCACGACGAGCGACTGCCAGCAGGCCCTCGGCGACCCGCGGCCCAGCCTTGAGCAGGTCCGGCTCGCGTTGACATCCCTCGCCCGTGCCGGGCGGGTCGACCGTGACCCGCCAATTGAGGTCGGCGGTGTCCGGGGACGGACCGTTCGGTGGGGCCTTTGGGGGGCCGAGCGACCAACCTCCAACGGGCAGCCCCTTGGGTTGGAGGTGGCCTCTCGCGCCGCCGGGGCGCCTTGGGTCGACCCACCCGAGAGCGAAGAGCCGACGATATGGGCGCGCTGACGCTCGTGCGCGAGGCGCGGCGGGCCGGGCTCGACGTCTCGGCGGCCGGCAACACCTTGATCGTTCGTGGGCCGCGCCGCCTCGAACCCGTGGCGCAGGCGCTGCTCGCGCGCAAGCCGTCCGTGCTGCGAGCGCTGGTCGAGGAGCAGTCGGTCGGCTGGCGGATCGAGGCGATGAAGACCCAGGCGCATGGCACCAGCGGCCCTCGCTGCCTGCTCGCGCGGCCCGGCGTCCGGCTTCCTCCTGGGTCGTGCTGGTCCTGCGGTGGGGCAGTCAGCACTGGCGATGGCTCTTGCTGCCAGTTGTGCGTGGACGCCACCGTGGCCGTCCTGGCGGCATTGCCATGAGGGAGCCGCAACCCCGCGGGGTCTTACCGGTGGCCCAGCCAGATCTCCTCGTGCGCGCCCTGGCGCGGTACGTCGAGGCCCTCGATCGGCGCTACCCGACTGGGCCTGACGAGCTCCGCCGCGCTCGCCTTGACTCCAGAGCAAAGGTGTCCCGGATGGTCAGGCTGCCGAGGGACCCCGCGGCGTGAAGCCGCTTCCTCGCTCCCTCGACGAGGTCGGCGGCCTCCGGGCCGCTCGCTGGATCCGGGAGTCCACCGCTGGCCAGTACGACCGCTACGGTCCCGCCAGCCAGCGCGAGCAGCAGGACCGGTTCATCGAGCGGCACGGCCTCCAGGACACCGGTCTCGTCTTCCAGGTCGCCCACTCCGGTACCACCGTCTGGCGCTCGCCGGTGATGGCCGAGATGCTCGAGGCGGCCCGCTCCAGCGCCTTCGACCTGCTCCTCGCCGGGTACTCGGACCGCTGGCAGCGCAACCTCCGGCGAACGCTCGAGCTGCTGGAGGACGGCCTGCACCCAGCCGGCGTCGCCCTCGTGATGTGCGACCGGCGGATCCTGTCCAGCGACCCGCACGACTGGGACGAACTCATCTCGGAGGCAGCGGGAGCGGAGAAGTACAGCCGCCGCCTGTCCGAGCGGATCACCGACGGCTACGCCGCGAAGTTCGACCGCCACGACGACCCGGGTGGCCACCCCGGCCTCGGGTTCCGGCGTCTGTCCGAGCCGCCCCACACCCTGGAGATTGATCCCGAGCGAATGGCGATCGCGGTCGGCCTGTTTGAGCGCTACGCCCTGGGCAACGTCAGCGCGGCGCGGCTCGAGGCTGAGACCGGGCTCGCCGCCAGCGGGATCCGGATGATCCTCATGAACCCGCTCTACAACGGCTGGATCCGACGTTACCGACGGAGCGCGCGAGAGACGCTGAAGCCGGCGGCGTGGCGGGCGAACCCGCCCGTCTCCGACGAGCTGTGGGCTCGGGTCGAGGAGGTTCGACACGCCCGGGCCCAGGGTGGAGGGACCCATCGCTGGGGCCGAGTGGATCTGCTCGGCGGACTCCTCTCTTGCACCTGCGGCCGGCGCCTCAAGAGCGACGGAACGTTCGCTGACGGCCGCCATCGGAAGCTCCACCCGCGCCCGTGCGAGGCGTGGGGCGAGCAGGCGAGGTACGGCGACGAAACGTGGGAGGCGCCGATCCTCGGCCAGATCCAGGGGATCGAGCTCGACGCCGCAACGATCGGTGCCGTGGTCGCCGCCCTCGGTGGTGCGCGGCGGCCGGTTGCGCTCGACCGGGCCCGCATCGACCGCCAGATCCGGGAGCTTGCCCTCGAGCACGCCGCGGGCCATCTCGAGGACGCCGTCTACCTAGGGCGCCTCCGCGAGCTGCGCGAGACCAAGAACGACATCGAACGCACGATGGGTGAGCGGGTCGCCGCGGACCGGGCGGTCGAATGGCTCCACGCGTTGTCAGCGACGTGGACCGAAGCCGACGTTCCCGAGGCGAAGGCGGACGTGCTTCACGCCATCTACGACCAGATCGTCGTCGCAGGGAGGAGGATCGTGTCGGTGAGGCTCACGCCGTCGGCCTATGCCCACGGCCTGGCGCTTGCGCTGCCCACCAAGGTTGCTTTGGCGCGCCCGACAGGATTCGAACCTGCGACCTTCGGCTCCGGAGGCCGACGCTCTATCCACTGAGCTACAGGCGCGTCGCCCAATCGTAGCCGGTCGGTGGTCAGGGCCAGGGCGCGAACGGGTGGCCACGGCCAGGACGCGGACCGGAGCGGCCCCCGCCCGCGCGGCCGAGGCCGCTCACTCGGCGAGGAGGGCCACCTCCCTCAGTGCGCCCACGGGTGCATCGTGATCGAGCCGGGTAGCGTGCTGCCGTTGCAGGGCGGAATCCCGGACGTGTCGGTCGGGGAGTAGGCGTCCGCGACGAGGCGATCGCCACCCTCGAACTGGAACGCGACGGTCACCGGTGCGACCGGGTTCCCGCCGCAGTAGTTGGCGGCCTCGATGTCAGTCGAGACCGTGCCGCCGGCTGCCACCTCGATGGTCGAGGGGTGCGACGGTGCGGTGCCGTTGATGAGGACGGAGCCGTGCCCGTCGACGAGCTGCGCGCGTTCCTCGACCGCGAGCAGGCAGGCCACCGCGCCCTGGTTCACGAGCGTGACGCTCGCGATGCGTGATCCGGCCGCGCCTGACCAGGCGGTCAACCGCGCGCTCAGGTGGGCCACGTCGCACGCCGCCGGCGGCTCGGGCGTGGGTGCCAGGGTCGGCGGGGCCGTGGGCGGGAGCGTGGCCACGACCGGCGTGGGCGCGGGCTGCGACGGCGTCGCCGTGGGAGCGACCGCGACGAGCGAGGGCGACGGGCTGGCGACCGTGGCCGGGAACAGTCCTCCACCCGCCGCGAACATCCCGCCACCGATCAGCGCGGCGGTGAGGATCGCGCCGGCGAGCATCCAGCCCAGGCGCGCGACGACCCCGGCCGGCCCGGCGCCGCGAGGCGAGCCCGTGGCCGCCGCGTTCCGCGTGATCTCGCCGGCATCGAACGGCCGGACGCCGTGCTCGGCGTGCCGACGGACGCGCGCCGCGAGACGCGTCTCGAACGGGTCGAGCCCGTCGTCGGGTGGCTGGCTGGTCATTCGTGGAGCTCCCTTCGAAGTCGTTCGAGCAGCCGCTGGGTGCGGGCCCGAACGCCGCCCGACGTCATGCCCATGACCTCACCGATCTCGAGCGAGGTGAATCCCGCCACGTAGCGGAGCGAGAGGATCGCGCGGTCCGTCAGGTCGAGACCGGCCAGCGCGTTCGCGAGGTCGATCTCCGCCGCGCGGTCACCCGGATCGGCCG
>Ga0335082_10006783_pt1 | contig 12477 bp, 10 predicted proteins | sample Lox_Sample_41_FD_206718 | JGI IMG/M metagenome (GOLD analysis project Ga0335082, IMG submission 206718) | Soil microbial communities from Loxahatchee National Wildlife Refuge, Florida, United States - Lox_Sample_4.1 | ecosystem: Environmental > Terrestrial > Soil > Wetlands | place: USA...
GTGGGGGCTGACATCGCGATGCACGATGTCGAGGGGCTCGCCCCCGGCGCCGGTCGCCTCGTGCGCGGCGTGAAGTCCGTGCATCATGCCGCAGACGATCGCCGAGACGATGTCGAGCGGGATGGGCTGCCCCGCCTGCGTCGCCGCGCGCACGAGTCGGGAGAGCGACTCGCCCTGCACGTACTCGAGCACGAGAAAGAGCTCCGACTCCGCCGCGACGACGTCGAGCGTCTGCACCGCATTCGGATGGACGACGCGCGCCGCGAGCCGCGCCTCGTCGAGGAACATCGAGACGAACTCGGGATCCTGCGCGAGCTGAGCGTGCAGGCGCTTGATCGCGACCGTACGCGAGAAGCCGACGGGGCCCATGAGCCGGCCGAAGTGCACCGTCGCCATCCCGCCTGCCGCGATCACCCCGAAGATCGCGTATCGCCCGACCACCAGCGGGCCCGACGGATGTGCGCCTTGCACCGCCGTGAGGATATCACGCGACTCGGCGCCTATTCTCGTGGCACGGAGGGCGCATCGTCGCCGCGCGTGGAAAGCTCCGTCGTTCTCATCACGGGCGCCCTCACGGGCATTGGTCGAGCAACCGCGGTCGCGTTCGCCCGGACCGGCGCACGCGTGGTCGTCTCGGGCCGCCGCCCCGATGTCGGGTTCACCCTCGCCGAGGAGCTTCGGAGCATCGGCGGCGCGGCCGAGTTCGTGGCAGCTGACGTTCGCCTCGAGGAGGACGTGGCGAACCTCATCGACCGCGCCCTCACTTGCTACGGAAGCCTCGACGTGGCGGTTAACAACGCCGGTACCGAGGGCAAACGCGGCCCTCTGACAGCGATGACGACCGACGACTACGAGGCGGTCTTCGACACCAACGTGCTCGGGCTCTTCCTCTGCATGAAGTACGAGATGCGGGTGATGCTCCGCCAGGGTCACGGCAGCATCGTCAACATCTCGTCCATCTTCGGAAGCCGCGGAGCGCCCGAGGCCGCGCTGTACGCGGCCAGCAAACATGCGGTCGAGGGATTGACGCAAGCGGCGGCTCTCGAGGTCGCCGACAGGGGGATCCGCGTCAACGCCATCGCGCCGGGGCTCATCGACACGGGCATGCTGGAGCGATTCAGCGGGACCGCGCAGGCCAAGAGGACTTCGTCGCGACCGAGCCCGTCCACCGGGCCGGCAGGCCCGAGGAGATCGCCGACGCCGTCGTCTTCGCCGCCTCCGAACACGCCTCGTTCATGACCGGTGCGACGCTCGCCATCGACGGCGGGCTGCACGCTCGCTGAAGCCCCGCTGTCGGCTCACTGACACGTGTTCATCATGCAGGAGCCGCTGCAGCACGCCATGTTCCCCATCGGACCCGGCGGACACGAGGAGCCTGCGCCCTGGCAGGGGCCGCAGATGTTCGCCGCCGGCACGCACCAGAGCCCGGGGCAGCAGACGTTCGGAGGCATGCAGCTCTGAGCAACCTGGCTGCAGGCGACGCCGCTCGGTGAGTCGGCGCTCCCCTCTGCGGCGTCCCCCGCATCGCTCGTCTTCCCGCCCCCCATCAGGGCCTCGTCGGACGGCGCGAGAAGCGTGCAGCCGGTGCCGAGGAGCGCGGCCATCACCAGCGCACGAGGGATGCGCACGGACCGAGTGTCTCACGACGGCCCGCGACAGGGGAGCACCCTCGCGACGCAGCAGCCGTGGGGTTAGCCTGGGTCGGTGGTGGCGTCCCCGGACCCGAACGATCTCGGCGCCCTTCGCGCGACAGCAAGGCCGCGCCCGGTCGCGCGCATCGCGGCGCTCACGCTCTCGTCCGTCGCCCTGCTGTTCTCCGCAACCGTCCTCGCGGGGCTCGGCTACTTCATCATCGAGAACAACGCGAACGACACGGCGTCGCTCGTCATCGAGGATGTCATCTACCTGGCGATCGGCGCGATCGTCTTCGCCTACGCCATGAGGCTAGCGCCGGCGCTCATGGGCTGGTGGCCCAATCCGACGGTCTCGCTCTTCGAGCGCGGCCTGGTCTACGAGCGCGGCGGCGAGCGCAAGGTCATCGCGTGGGACTCGCTCGACCGCCTGGTCTTCCGGGGGGTGCGCGTCGTCATCTTCACGCCGCTCGGCGACAAGACGGGTGAGACGTATCGCGTGACTCTCGGCGCGGGGCCCGTGAGCTTCGTCGTCACCGAGTCGATCGCGGTCACCCCCGACATTCTCGCACTCGCACGCCGCGCGATCGTGGAGAACACACTTCCGGGCGCGCTCGAGCGGGTGCGCAAGGGCGAGACCGTCTCGTTCGGACGCGAGAGCGTCGGCCCGGAGCACGTGCTCCTGAGCGGCAAGACGCTGCCCTGGACGCGCGTGAGAACCATCGACATGCGGGACGGCCTGGTCATCGTCACCCAGTCGGGGCGGCCGGCGCGGACGTCGCAGTGGATCCGGGCAATCCCCAACGTCGACGTGTTCGTCGCCCTCTGCCAGGCGCAGAGCCGCGCGGTCTGACGCGCCTACACCCGAGGCCCCCTGCTGAGGCCGTTGACTCGTGCGATGCGCTGATGCGACATTCGATCGATGATCGGCAAAGTCTCCGCCGTAGCAGTGGTCTGCGCCTTTATCGCAGTTGAACCACGCGCACTGGCGCAGACGCCGGTGCCCGTCCTGCCGTCCGATACGGGGCAGGCACCGCAGCCAGCTCCTCCTCCGGCGCCTGCGCCCACCGAAGCGGCGCCCGCTCCGCCTCCACCCCCTCCTCCCGCTCCCCCGCCCGGGTCGGACATCGTCCGGCTGAAAGACGGCACGGTGCTTCAGGGACGAATCGTCAGTCAGGAGCCGGGGCGATACGTGACCATCCAGACCGCGAGCGGCGTTCAGACGCTCACCTGGGACCTGGTCTCCGGAGTCTCCTCGGCATCGAACCCGACGGCTGCCCCCATGCCGGCGCCTTCGGCGGCACCGTCGCCTGCCACGCCTGCAGCGGCACCGGCGGAAGCAGCCGGCCCGAGCACGATGCCCACCTTCATCGTCTCGCTCGACCGCATGATGGGCTTCGGCTTCTGGTCCGTGTCGGCGTCGCAGAACGGTTTCTCGCAGACGACCAGCGGCGTCGAGGGCCAGCTGCTCGTCGCGGCGACGAGCCCCGACGCCGTGCCGGCCTCCGTCTATCACACGCCGCGCATCGCCCTCGAGGGCGTGATCGGCGGGGGATTCACCCTCGGCGGCAGCGCCGGCGTCATGCTCGCCAACAGCAGCCAGAGCGCGTCCGGTGGCGGGGCGAGCACGGGCGGCCCCGGCCTCTTCATGTTCGTCGTCGAGCCGCGCATCGGTTACCTGGTGCAGCTGGGGGACAAGTTCGTCTTCTGGCCGCGTGCCGGCTTCAGCGCGTTCGAGTACTCGCAGTCGTCGACGCCGACCGGCGGAGGCGCGACGAGCACGACGTCGGCGTCCGGCTTCGCGGTCGACCTCGAGCCGACGATCCTGCTCCGGGCGCTGCCCACGGCGGGGTTCTCGGCAACGGCGCTCGCCGACATCGGTGTCGGCGGCAGCTTCTCGCAGACGGGCAGCACGGGGGGGAACATCGGCGTGACGTCGATGAACTTCGGGCTGACGTTCGGGGCATTCGTCGGTTTCTGAGCCATGCACGGGAGGAACAACGTCATGCGGTCCAAGGCAAGCGTGAGCGGGTGGATGGCGAAGGGATGGATCTGGGGCGGCGGACTTGCCATCGCGTGCGTGTTCGCATGCAGCGGGGGACCCGCCGGCGGCGGATGGTTCGGTGGCCGCCCGGGAGGCGGCGAGAGCTCCGGAGGCAGCGGCGGCGGTAGCGGGGGTGGCAGCGGCGGCGGTCAGACGGGGTGCCTCTCCCAGTGCAGCGGGACCTTCACCTGCGAGGGCGTCACCGTGACGCTCTCGGATCAGGGAGGAGGCACGTGTCAGGGGGACATCATGGCCGAGGGCGGCATCACGTGCACGATCTCGCCCAGCTGCTCGGCGACATGCAGCGACGGCGCCAGCGGGACGGTCTCGGGCAACTCCGACGGATCCTTCAGCGCCAGCGGCAGCCTGCTCGGCATGAGCGGGAACGTGACGTGCACCCCCAACGGGTCGTCGAGCGGCAGCGGCGGCGGGAGCAGCGGGAGCGGCAGCGGGGGCAGCTACACCTCGGGAGTGATGCCGACGCCGAGTGGGCCGGAGGCCGGGACCGTGGCTGGCTGCGGCGGCTCGGGGGAGTGCGCCTGCAGCGATTCGAACATGGTGGGCTACGAGTACTGCGGGTTCTGCGCCTCGACCAACATGTGCAACTACTGTCCGTCCGGAAACTACTGTCCGGCGGATCCGTGCGACATGGGCAACGTCTGCTCGATCACCGGCAAGACGTGCCCCTCGGACTACACCGTGTGCTCGACCTCGCTCTGCTGTCCGAGCGGCTACCCGGTCTGCTGCAGCAACGGCGTGTCGTGCGCGACGACCGCGAGCGCCTGCCCGTGACGGCGGCGGCTAGTTGAACGAGCCGCCGGCCTGGATGTTCGCGAAGAGGAAGTCGCCGGTTGGGAGCACGAAGGCGCTGATGTAGAAGGCCGCGCGCTTCGTGCTCCCGAAGTTGTACTCGGGGAACGTGAGCTGGATCTGCGGTCCGTACTGCGCGTTGCCCTGGGACTGGCTCGGGGCGCCCCCACCCGGGAATACGGTGGTGTTCGCGAAGCCGACCTTGCCGCCGAGGAAGAAGCCGAACCCGTGCTGCTTCAGGTCGTCGTCGTCCATTTTCCCGAAGTGAAAGAACTGGTAGCCGGCCGAGCCGCCGACGGTCTCCATCAACGAGCCCTCCCCCTGACTCGTCGTGCCGCCGTACGGATCGGGCACCTTCGACACGACTGCCCCGCCGAAGACGCCGCCGCCGAGGTCGAGGCCGAAGCCGCTCCAGCTGCCACCGTTCTCGTCGGGGAACTGGCCGCCCACGCGGTACTGGAAGGTGAAGTCGGCGCCGCCGCCGTAGAACTTGAAGTCCTCGCCGCTCTTGAGGCTCGTGCCGAACTGGAAGCCGCCGTCGATCGCGATTTGCCAGAAGCTGTTGCCCGGCTTGTTCAGCTTCACGACGTGCTCGCCGCTCATGCCGACGCCGACGCCACCTGGGCCGACGTTGGCGTGCGACTCGCTCGTCGAGACGCCCGGCGCGACTCCGGACAACGGCGAGCCTGCCGAGACGACGACGCGCGAGACCGAGTCCCAGGAGATCGTTTGCTCGCCCTGCGGCGTGCGGATGATGACGAACTGACCCGGCGCCTGGCGGACGACGGTGCCGCGCATCACGCTCCCGTCGCGCATGAAGACCGTGTCCCCTCCAGCCGGTGCTGCCGCCGGACGCGGTGCGGCCGGAGCCGGTGTGGCCGCCGGGGGCGGAGCGGCGGGAGCCGGCGCGGAAGGAGACGGTGTGGGCGGCTCGTCGAGGATCGGGACCTGCGCGCGCGCGACTCCCGTTGCCGAGAACGCCAGTATCCCCACGCCCATCCCTACGATCACGGACCGTCGCATGTCGTCTCCCTCAGGGGCAGAAGGCCTTGATGGCCGACTCGTATTTCGTGCAGTTCGGGTCCGCGTTGCAGCAGGGTCCGACCTCCGATCCCATGGGGTCGCATTGCGCACCGGTGGCCTCGACCTGCTGGAGGCAGGTGACGCAGCTCGCCGAGCAGCCGCCGTTCGGATCGCAGCTGCCCATCGTGCACAGATCGTTCGGGCCGCTGCAGGCCGCCGCGCACGGGCCACCGGCGGGGCAGGCGCAACTCCGGACGTAATCGTCGAAGTCCTGCGCGCCTCCAGGGCAGGCCGCCTGGACGCAGGAGATGCACGCATCTCGTCCGGCGGTGCTGCCGTCGTCCTGCTGGTGGCAGGCTTGGGCCATGGCGCCCGTCAGATTGCATTCGCCGCCCGGCGCGCCGTTGCATGTGGTCCCGGACCCGGTGTCGGGTGCAGCAGATGCGTCTTGGAAGACGCCGCCGCCACTTCCGGAGTTGCCTCCGGAGCCACCTCCCGAACCGCCTCCGGAGCCAGCTCCGGAACCGCCTCCAGAGCCACCTCCGGAGCCCCCACCGCTGCCGCTCGACGCGCCGCCGTTCGAGTTGCCACCCGACGAGCCTCCGCTACCCCCTCCGCTTGACGAGGCCGACCCGTCGTCCGGGAATCCACCGGCCTCGGGATTGATCACGGCGTTCGGGTCCTGACCGCTGCCGCTGTGCAGGTTGCAGTGACTCAGGACTCCGACGGCGCACGCCCAGGTCAACGAGATGGCCAGCCAGCTGCTACGCATGTGGGCAATCCTCCACGTCACGGCCCGAACTGGATGCCGAGATACGGTTCGATGAGCACCTGCGACCCGCTGTACAGGTAGAAGGGCGTGCGGGACGCGGAGACGTTCACGACGGCGCCCTGTCCGGCGTCCTCCAGGAACATCATGCAGCCGAGGACGACGGTCGCCGTCGAGGACGAGCGCAGACCGAACGACAGGTCCGCCGTGCCGACGATGGACGTGTAATCGGTGGAGGAGCCGCCGCCGATCATGACGACGCGCTCGGCGACGCCGCCTCCGAGGGCGAGCGCCGCCCGCACCACGTGGGTCGAGAGCATGCTGCGGACGCGGATCGCGCCGAGACCGCCGATGCGCGAGACGTCCCAGCCGTACGCCGAGCCGCCGCTCGGATTCGCCGCGGTCGGGTGCGACGTGTCGCCCGAGCCGCCGAAGAAGAAGTCTACGCCGACGGGACGCCACGTGTAGCCGACGTACCCGTAGAGCCCCCCGCCCTTCACGGTGTCCGGCGAGCACGAAGGCCCGATGTCGGAGCAGCGACGCTCCACCTGGTTGCCGGTCTGGTTCGCCTGGATCAACCCGGCGAAGCTCATGCCGCCGTAGATGCCCTCGTAGGTGTCGTACGAATGCCCGGGCGGGACTGCGGGCGCCGCCGGCTCGAGCGCGAGGCGGAGCGTCATCGTCGCGCCGGCCTGGATGTCGACGTCGCGCGTCGCCGTGATGTAGCCCTCGCGCTTGATCTCGACGTGGTGCTTGCCGACCGGCAGGTCCACGGTCGCCTTGCCCTCGCCTGCGACCTTGTCGTCCACGTAGATCACGCCCTTGCCGGCGACCGTCTCGACGTCGAGGGACCCGGTGGTGGCGCTGCCGACGAGCGTGACGGTCAGCGGCTGGCGCTTCACCACCTCCACCGACTGCGCTGGCGCCTGCATCGTCGGGCTCTGGCCGGAGATCTGGTGCGTCCCGAGAGGCAGATCACCGGTCCACGGCGTCGGGCCCGCGACCTTGCCGTCGACCACGACGTCCATGGTGGCGCCGCTCTTCTCGCTCACGGTCACCTTGCCCGACGTGATCTCCGGTTCGAGCTTCGCGGTGACGGTCGCGGCGACCTGCGCGGCGACCCCCACGTCCTGGTCGAAGGGCTCGAAGCCTTGCTTCTTGACGTTCACGTGGTGGGTCCCGATGTCGACCTCCACGGGCTGCGGGAGCGGGGTGAGGCCGATGTCCTGCCCGTCGAGCTGGACGGCGGCCCCCGCCTCCGACGAGGTGATGGCCACCGTGCCCACGCTGCCGGCGAGCGACGCGACGAGCGCATCGAGCGTCTTCTTCTCGCCGGGCTTGAGCGTCTTGGGCTTGTCGAGCAGCCGCTTGGCGGTGGCCCTCTGCTTGGCCGCCGCGTGCATCTGCTTGTAGCAATCGAGCGCCTGACGGAGCGCGTCCGGGTTGGGGACCGCGCTGTACGCGGCCTCGAACTCGCCGGCGGCGACGTCGAAGGCCTGCGACAGCACGAGCTTCTTCGCCGTGTCGAAGTGGCGCTTGTAGTTCGCCTGGTCCTGCGCGGTCGGCGCTGCTGCAGCCGGCGCAGGCTGGGCGGCGGCGGGGCGCGCTACCGCCGCGACCGCCACGAGGATGAGGATACACAGCGACCCCAGAAGAGAACGTGTCGTGCGTGTCATGTCACTGAGCCCCTGCGTCCCAGCCTGCAGGAACGACGTCCGGACAGCCGTCCGTATCGAGGTACTTGTTGTACGTCTCCGGGTCGTACGGGCACCTGTCCTCGTCGTCCGGTATCTGGTCGCCGTCGCGGTCGCCCGTCTTGCCCGTCACGACGCGGTTGTTGACGCCGACGTACTGCACGATGCCCTCGCCGTTGAGCGCGAGCTCCTCGCCCTTGCGGGGCTTGGTGGGGAGACCCTTGCTCGCCGCGACCGTGTCGGCGTTGGTGACCGCACCGGGCGTCGAGTCGAACATCGCGATGAGCACCCCGCCCGTCGAGATCTTCTTGGCGCCGAAGCTGACGCGCACGGTGTAGTCGCCGGCCGGCATGTCACAGAGCTCGAACGACGAGTCGCCGCCCGGGCGCGTGTCGCGCGCGTACGTCGTCGGCGAGCCGTCGCCCTTGCGCATGAGGTACATGTTCACGTCCGCCCCGTTGGTGAGCGGGATCGTGGCGAAGGTGAAGCAGCGGTTCTCCAGCGCCTGCGGCATCTTGACCGGGTACTCGAGCACGGGCTTCTCGAGCTCCTCCGGCCTCGTCTCGAGCAGGTCGCTCAGGAGCTTCACGGGCCGGTCGCTCGCCGCATGCCGGGCGACGGCCACCATCCAGGAGCGCGTGCCCGGCTGCAGGTCGCCGATGTCGCCGCCGACCTGGCGCTGGGCCGCCCACTTGATGATCGCCTCGTCGACGCGCGCGATGAGCGCCTTCGCGAGCTGCCGGTAGACGTCGTCGTCGGACGGCATCTTGGCGGCCTTCGCCTGGAGCTGGTGCTCGGGGCTGGCCGCGTACTCGTCGTCGCTCGCCTCGAAGTGGAAGGTGACGCTCGTCACGAGCTCCTTCTGGCCGCCCGAGGTCGCGACGGTCACCTGCGCGGTCGCGTCGCCGCTGCGCTTGTAGACCTTTGCCTCGAAGGGGTACGTCGCCTCGTCGTCCACGGTGATGGTGCGCGGCGTGCTGTCGAGGAGGGACTGCGCGTCCGACAGCTCCTTGGTCTTGCGGTCGAAGTCGGCCTGCTCGGCGCCGGCGACCACCTTCTGCGCCCCGGCGTTGCACGCAGACGACGCGACCGAGCCGGCGAACGCCCCGAGGCCGAACGGCAGGTTGTCGCCCGCTTTGCTCGCCGCGTCGCCGCACGCCTTGCCCGCGGCGTCGCCGGCCTGCTTCGCGAGAGCCTGCGCGTTGTCGAGCGCCTGCTTGGCAGAGCTGAGCTCCTGCGTCTTGGTCGCGACCGCGGTCTGCGCGTCGGCGTACTTCGGGTTGTTGATGGTCTTCTGCCCCCTGGAGTACTTGTGCACGCGCTGCTCCATGGTCGCCGTCGCCTGCGGGACCTCGGCGCTCACGTCCAGGTTGATCTCGTGCGTCGCCGGGATGCCGGCCGACACGTCACTCCCGCGGAGCAGACGGAATCCGTTGCCGGCCCGGCGCAGCTTGGCCTCGGGGTCGAGGACGGCCTTCTCGAGCTCCGCGTTGAACGCCTTGGTGATCGCCGACACGCCGTGCATGCGCACCACCGCGTTGACCGTGACGACGTCGGCCGCGGAGATGAGGCGCTTGGCGTAGAAGTGGAGTGCGTCGACGACGCGCGACCGCTCCACGCGGATGAGCGGCGGCCCGAAGGGGCCCGCCTCCTTCGCGGGCGCGATGGCGAGGATGGGCATGCGGCACTCCCAGTGCGTCGTCAGCCCGGTGCCGTCGCGCATGCAGCGATCGAGCTTCACGCCCGTGAGCATCTGCGCGGTGTCGATCGAGACTCCGGGGGTCGTCAGCGTCTCCGGCGAGCGGAGCCATCCGACGAAGTCGACCGCTTCTTGAGGAGGGGGCGGGGGACGATCGGCGGCGACGAAGCACTGGTCGAGAACGCGCGCCGGCACCGTGAGCGCCTTGTCGCCACCCTCGGCCTCGAGACGCACGCCCACGACCGGCCCGCGGTCCGTCGAGAAGAGCGTCCGGCCGGTGACCGTGTAGGGCGAGAAGGTCAGATCGTTCACGTCGCCGAAGACCGGCGTGATCGTGGTGCACTGGTTGGACGAGAAGGCCAGCTCGACGACCGGAGCCTGGAGCTTGGGCATCGAGCCGATGACGACCTCCCGGTCGAAGGCGCACGCCCAGTCCTTCGTCGCATCCTCGGACGAATCGGCGGGCACGTTGCGCACCCAGTAAGTCCCACCGTCACGCTCGTTCGTGAGCTCGAGGGCGACCGCGATGCGCTCCTTCGTCAGGCCGACCTTCGGCAGGAGCGTCTTGTGGTCGACCACCTTGAAGACGCGGTTGGCGACGCTCTGGCTGTCGAAGGGCCCCCAGTCCGAATCCTTGGGGACCGCGCCCGCGGCCAGCCCGTCCTTCGAGCGTTCGAGCTTGCACTCGGGCTTGAGCTCGAACCCGAAGACGATCTCCTGCGCTCGCTGCAGCTCGGCGGCGGCGCTCTCGGGGGACTTGATCTTGACCGGTGTGCAAGCTGCGAAGCCGGCCGTTGCGACGACCACAACGAGGGACACGCGTCTCATAGGCGAAGCGCTCTCACTTGATGGGTTCGAGGGGGACGGTGGACACGTACCCGCACAGCAGCAGCTCGTGCCGCTCTACGCTGTCGGGATCGCGGCGGATGACGAGCGTGTGCCGACCGCTCGCGAGGTGAGCGTGCGTCGGCAGAGGCCGCGACGGGCCGCCGTCGATGGCGAGCATCATGGGCTTGCCGTCGGCGGGCTCGAAGGTGAAGTCGCAGGTCGGCACGATGTCGACGCTGGTGGACACGGGTGCGGCAGGAGCGTCGCTGCCGTTCGTGGGCGTCTGGGGAGGCACGATGCCGCCGATGTAGCTCCTGGAGCTCGTGGCGATCGTCTTCTGCTCGTCGGTCATCGTGCTGAGCTCCCGGCCGAGCGCGCTCACGTCGGCGAGGAGCGTCGCGACGAGCGCCGCCGACTGCGCCGGGAGCTTGGCCTTCAGGGCGGTGAGCCGTCCCTGCGCCGCCATGCGTCCCTGCGAGTTGGCGTCGAGCCGGCGCTGCATCTTGATCCCGGCGTTGCGCGCATCGGAGGTCAGGTTGTTCCTGAGGAGGAACGCGCTCAGGGCGACGTCGATCTGCTTCGCGCGATCCCCCTGGTCCTTCAGAGCCTGCGCGACGGCCGCCGACTTGGCGTCGACGTCCGCGCGCACCTTGGCGTCCGCGTCGGAGCGCTTCTGCGCTTCGTCCGCCTTGCGCTTCGCCTCGGCGTCCTTGCGTGCCTGCTCGGCCGCGGCGGCAGCGGCATCGCGGGCGGCAGCCGCGTCCGCGGCCTTGCGGGCAGCTGCGGCCCTCTCCTCGTCGGAGTGGTCGACGTAGCTCGGCTCCTGCACCGCGGCCTTGGCGGCCTGGGTGGCGTTGCCCGCCTCCGTCACGGCCGCCAGGTTCGCGTCGCGGAAGCGGGCGGCGTCGGCGGCCGTGGTCTGCGGGCGAGCCGCGAGCAACTTCGCCGCGTCGATGGTCGACTGCAGATTCGTTCGCGCAGCATCCAGGCGCGAGGTGAGCGCCGTGGTGGCCGATTTGCCTTTCGGAGTGAGCTTGGTCCCCGTGACGAACGTGGCGAGGCCACGATCGGCGTCGTTCAGGTCGCTCATCGACTGCGACAGCATCCCGAGGACGCTCGTCCACTCCTTCTGCGCGGCGGGATCCCCGCCGCTCGGAGCGGCGGGGCCGGCAGACGGACTCTGCGCGAACACGTCGCGCGGCGCGGCGGTGACGGCGAGCGCCATCATCGCCAGCCCAGCGATTGCACCCCTCCTCAAGCTCACCTTCCTCCCTCTCTTCTCATCGAGACCCGACGGCCCAACGTTCAATGAAAGCAGCCTCGGCGGACTGCCGTCAACGACGATGACTGGGCGTCAACGCACCGCTCCCGTGAGCGCCGCGCTCGTGCGATGATGGGAGGTTTGTCCAGATGAGGGAGTGCTGCGGACCGGAACTCAGACGCGCTCGAGGACGACCGCGATGCCCTGACCGCCGCCGATGCACGCGCTGCCGACGGCGAAGCGACCGCCCCTCCGAGCCAGCTCGTAGACGAGGTGGGTCGTGATGCGGGCGCCGCTCGCGCCGAGGGGATGGCCGAGGGCGATGGCGCCGCCGTCCACGTTCGTCTTGGCGCGATCCAGCCCGAGCTCCTTCTCGACCGCGAGGTACTGCGGCGCGAAGGCCTCGTTCACCTCGACGAGGTCCATGTCGGAGAGTTTCAAGTCCGCGCGCGCAAGAGCGCTGCGGATCGCGGGCGCAGGGCCGATGCCCATGATGGTCGGATCGACGCCGGCGACGCCCCACTGCACGAGACGCGCGAGGGGCTTGAGGCCGTTCTTCTTCGCGAAATCCTCGCTCGTGAGGACGAGCGCGGCCGCGCCGTCGCAGATGCCCGAGGCGTTGCCGGCGGTGACGACGCCGTCCTTCTTGAAGACGGGGGCGAGCTTCGCCAGAGCCTCCATCGTCGACTGCGGGCGCGGATGCTCGTCCACCGCGAAG
>Ga0335082_10006787_pt1 | contig 12474 bp, 10 predicted proteins | sample Lox_Sample_41_FD_206718 | JGI IMG/M metagenome (GOLD analysis project Ga0335082, IMG submission 206718) | Soil microbial communities from Loxahatchee National Wildlife Refuge, Florida, United States - Lox_Sample_4.1 | ecosystem: Environmental > Terrestrial > Soil > Wetlands | place: USA...
CGCGAGCGATTGCCCGCACACGCAGCTCTTCGGCACGTGGTCCTTGTGATAGACGCGCTCGCAGCGCGGGCACACACGCGCGTCGGGCTCGTAGGAGATGACCTTGTCGCTCTCTTCGCAGTGGCGGCCGACGACCTGGAGCGGCGGGCACGGCACGACCTCGCCCGCCTCCTTCGACGGCTTGCCGATCACCTTGATCGCCGCCTGCGTGATCTCGACCTGCTCGGGCGCGCGGTCGCGCGCCTCGCGCACGACCCACGGGATCGCTTCGGGAAGCGCGCGTCGCGTGACCTTGATGATGAGCTCCGCGCCGTGCTCGTCCTTGCCCCGCACGACGACCATGTCCGCGTCGCCCGCGACCTCTTCGACGGCCCACCACGGGATGCGCAGGACCGGGTTTCGCTCTTCGGCGATGCCCGCGACGCCGACGCGGATGGCCGCGTCGGTGCTCGTGCCGATCCAGATCGCGACGCCGACGATTACCGCGCCCGCCGCGAGCACCCACGGCGCCCACGACACGGGCTCGATCTGCGTCTTTCGGAGCGCGTTCCCGAACTGCGCGAACACGCCGGCCCCGAGCACGAGCGCGCCGACCGCGCCGATCGCGTACACCACCTTCGCGCTCGCGGTGGACCGCGGGACGAAGCGGCGCTCGGTTCGCTCGCGCGGCTTGGTGGACTTCTTCTTGGCCATCGTTTCTGGCGCGCACCTTACTCACTTTGAGTAACGTGCGCATCCATGAAGAGAGCAGTCCTCGCCGCCCTCGCGTGCGCCCTCGCGTGCGGCCCGGAGCCGCAACCGCAGCCGCTGCCGCACCCGAGCGCCACGGCGGTCGTCGACGCGGGCGCGCCGCCCGTCGCGAAGCGGTACGACTACCCGGACACGCCCGCGCTCGACGTGGTCGAGACGCTCCACGGTCGCGTGATCCACGATCGGTACCGCTGGCTCGAGGACGGCAGCGACGACAAAGTGAAGGCGTGGGTCGCCGCCGAGGACGCGTTCGCGCGCGCGCGCCTCGCGAAGCTCCCGGAGCGCGACGCGATCGCCGCGCGCCTCGCCCAGCTCTTCTACGTCGACTCGGAGAGCGCGCCGCGCCGCGAGGGCGCGCGCTACTTCTGGTCGCACCGCAAGGCGAAGCAGGAAAAATCCGTCGTGTATTGGAAGCAGGGCAAGACCGGCGCCTCGAAGGTGCTGCTCGATCCCAACGAGTGGTCCACCGACGGGAGCGTCTCGCTCGGCTCGTGGGTGCCCTCGCACGACGGCGCGCACGTCGCGTACTTGCAGAAAGAGCACAACTCGGACGAGGCGACGCTCCACGTGATGGAGGTCGCGACCGGCAAGGTCTCGACCGTCGACGTCATCGACGGCGCGAAGTACGCGGGCGTCTCGTGGACGCCGCGCGGCGACGGGTTCTATTACACGCGCCTGCCGCCGGTCGGCGCGGTCGCGGTCGCCGATCGCCCCGGCTACGCCGAGGCTCGCTTCCACAAGCTCGGCGAGGAGCCGAAGAAGGATCGCCTCGTCCACGAAGCGACGCACGACGCGAAGTCCTTCATCGGCTCCGAGCTCTCGCGCGACGGCCACTTCCTGCTCTTCTACGTGCAGCACGGGTGGACCTCGACGGATGTATTCTACAAGGATCTCCGCCGCGGGACCGAGCCGAAGACCTGGACGCCGCTCGTCGTCGGGCAGCCGCACAAGTACAACGTCTGGGTCTACAAGGACCGCTTCTACGTCGACACCGACGACGGCGCCCCGAACCACCGCGTCATGCGGATCGATCCCGCGAAGCCGGATCGCTCCGCGTGGATCGAGATCGTCCCCGAGCGGCGCGACGCGACGCTCGACGAGATGAGCCTCGTCGGCGGCAAGCTCTCGATCGACTACCTGAAGGACGTCGTCTCCGAGCTCGAGGTGCGCGATCTCGACGGCAAGCTCGTGCGCCGCGTGCCGCTGCCCGCGAAGGGCACGGCGAGCGCGCTCGGCGGCAACCCGGACGACGACGACGCGTACTTCTCGTTCACGTCGTTCACGTACCCGACGGAGATCTACGAGACGAGCGTGAAGACGGGCGCGACGAAGCTCTACTTCAAGCTCGACGTGCCGGTCGACCCGACGAAGTTCGCCGTCGACCAGGAGTTCGCGCAGAGCCGCGACGGGACGCGCGTGCCGTACTTCGTCATCGCGCCGAAAGGCGTCGACCGGACCAAGGCGCCGACGCTCGTCTACGGCTACGGCGGCTTCCTCATCACGATGTCGCCGCACTTCACGTCGTCGGCGTATCCGTGGCTCGAGCACGGCGGCATCTACGTGGTCGCGAACCTGCGCGGCGGCGGCGAGTACGGCGAGGCGTGGCACCAGGCCGGCATGCGCCACCAGAAGCAGCACGTCTTCGACGACTTGAAGGCCGTGATCGAATCGCTGAACCACGAGGGCGTGCCGCCCGAGCACGTCGCCGTGCGCGGCGCGTCGAACGGCGGCCTCCTCGTCGCCGCGGCGATCACGCAGTTTCCCCAGCTCTTCAAGGTCGGCCTCTGCGGCGTGCCGCTCGTCGACATGCTGCGCTACCAGAAGTTCGGCTCGGGCCGGACGTGGATCGAGGAGTACGGCACGGCCGACGACCCGCAGGACTTCGACTCGCTCTTCGCGTACTCGCCGTACCAGCACGTCGCGCCCGGCACGAAGTACCCGTCGGTGCTGATCCTCTCGGCCGACAGCGACGACCGCGTCGACCCGATGCACGCGCGCAAGTTCGCCGCCGAGCTACAGGCCGACTCGACCGGCGGCCCGGTGCTCCTCCGCGTCGAGAAGAACTCCGGCCACGGCGGCGCCGACATGGTGAAGTCCCTCGTCGCCCAGATCGCGGACGAGCTCGCCTTCGCGCTGAACGAGATTCAGGGCAGCGCGCCCTGACAGATCGAGTCCGCGCACGTCCCGGCGTCCGCGCACTCCTCGCACGACGACGTGCACACCGTCCGGCACGTCGTCTCCTGGTTCTTGCACTGGCCCTTGCACGGCTGCGTGTTGCAGTTCCCGAGGCACGTGTTGTAGCCGCTCACGCAGGACTGCCCGCACGTGCTCGCCGCCGCGAGGCACGTCTGGGAAACGTTGCAGCTCGGACCATCCGCGGCCGCGTCGCCGGCGCCCGCGTCCCCGCCGTCCGTCGCGCCGACGTCCGCCGCGCCGCTGTCGCCGAGGTACTTGTCGAAGTCCTGCGTGCACCCACAGAGCGCGACGAGGAGCACGAACCGGACGCGGCCCATCCCGCGAGAATACCTACTTCCGCTGGTCGATCGGCATGTAATTCTGCTGCGCAGGTCCCGTGTAAATCTGACGCGGGCGGCCGATCTTCGTCGTCGTGTCTTCCATCATCTCCTTCCAGTGGGCGATCCAGCCGGGGAGACGTCCGAGCGCGAAGAGCACGGTGAACATGTTCGTCGGGAAGCCCATCGCGCGATAGATGATGCCCGAGTAGAAGTCGACGTTCGGGTAGAGCTTGCGCTCGATGAAGTAGCTGTCGGTGAGCGCGGCTTCCTCGAGGCCCTTGGCGATGTCGAGGAGCGGGTCCTTCACGCCGAGCTTGGCGAGCACCTTGTCGGCCGCGGACTTGATGATCTTCGCGCGCGGGTCGAAGTTCTTGTACACGCGGTGGCCGAAGCCCATCAGGCGGAAGGTCGAGTTCTTGTCCTTCGCGAGCGCGACGTACTTCTTCACGTCGCCGCCGTCGTCGCGGATCGACTCGAGCATCTCGAGCACTTCCTGGTTCGCGCCGCCGTGGAGCGGGCCCCAGAGCGCGCAGATGCCGGCGGAGATCGACGCGAAGAGGTTCGCGCGCGAGCTCCCGACGAGGCGCACCGTCGACGTCGAGCAGTTCTGCTCGTGGTCGGCGTGGAGGATGAGGAGGAGGTTCATCACGCGAACCAGCTCTTCGTCCATGTGGTACGGCTCGGCCGGCACGCTGAACATCATGTTGAGGAAGTTCGCGCAGTAGGAGAGCGAGTTCTGCGGGTAGACCATCGGCTGGCCGATCGACTTCTTGTAGGCGAACGCCGCGATCGTGCGGACCTTCGCGAGGAGGCGCGCGATGGTCATGTCGATCTGGTCGGTGTTGTTCACGTCGATCGCTTCCGGGTAGAAGCTCGAGAGCGCGAGCACCATCGACGAGAGCACCGCCATCGGGTGCGCGGTCGTCGGGAAGCCCTCGAAGAAGCGCTTCATGTCCTCGTGGATGAGCGAGTGGCGCGTGAGCAGGCCGCTGAATCGTTCGAGCTCCGACTTGTTCGGCAGGTGCCCGTTGATGAGCAAGTAGCTCGTCTCCACGAACGTCGAGTGCTCGGCGAGCTGCTCGATCGGGATGCCGCGGTAACGAAGGATGCCCTTGTCACCGTCGATGAAGGTGATGGCGCTCTTGGTCGACGCGGTGTTCATGAACGCCGGGTCGAGCGTGACGAGGCCCGTCTTCGCCCGGAGCTGCGCGATGTCGAGCGCGCGCTCGTTTTCGGTTCCGACGACCACCGGCACTTCGAGCTTCACCGTTTCGGAGACTTTGATCTCGGCCTTGTCGCTCATGTTGGGGGGCATTCTAGGCTCGGATTTCGCGGTGCGTCACCTAGGGAATTGGACGCGTCGTCGACGAGGGTCCGAGCACGACCGAAGGCCAGCCGTCCGCGCCCCACGCGATCGCGTCGAGCATCGTCTCGCGGCCGCATCCTTGCTGGTTCACGCAGCCGGAAGGCCACGCGTGGTAGACGATCGCGGTCCCGCCCGATGGCGCGTCGACGACCGAGCAGTGACCCGGACCGACCCACGCGCCGCCGGTCACGAGGATCGGGCCGGTCGCTTTCGTCATCGGCCCGAGCGGAGAGGGACCGCGCGCGACGCCGACCGCGTAGGTCGCGTCCGCGAACGAGTTGCCGCTGTAGAAGAGGAAGAACTCGCCGCCGTGCTCGACCATGAACGGTCCCTCGGTCGTCGGGCCTTCCCAGGGCTGGTCGTTCGTGATGAGCGTGGCGCGCGCGCCGACGAGCGTGACGCCGTCTGGCGCGAGCGCTTGCGCGTGGATGGGCGTGGGCGCGCTCGTGGCGTTGCCGTCTTCTTTCCAGAGGAGGTAGGGCGTTCCGTCCGGCGCGTTGATCTCGCTCGCGTCGATGAGGCCGGTGCTCGCGTCGTGGAGGAGCGGCGCGCCGCGATCGGTGAACGGTCCGAGCGCCGTCGGCGCGGTCGCGGCGCCGATGCTGAGCTTGCCGTCGGCCGTCGCGCGCGCCGAGAAGTACGCGACGTACTGCGCGCCGACGCGGTGAATCTCCGGCGCCCAGAAGAGCCCGTTCGCCCACGCGGGGCGGCTGCTCGACGGAAACACGTGACCGACGGGCGTCCAGTGCGCAAGGTCCGGCGACGTGTAGATCGTGAACGCGTCGGCCGCGTTGTCCGACGTGCACGTGAGCACGTAGGTCGCGCCGTCGTGGAGCACACCCGGGTCCGGGCAGTCGCCGGGGATGACGGGGTTCGTGTAGAGCCCGCCGCACTGCTCGTACCGAAACGAGAGCGGGCACGCGCCGCCGGAGAAATGCGGTTGCCAGCCGTTCGAGAGGTTCGCGTACGTTCCGCCGTGGCAGACGCCGTCGGAGAAGACGCGACCGTCGGCGTCGTCGTACGTCGCGGCGTGATCCTCCGGCGCGAGCCAGCCTGCGCCGTACGTGACGCGCGTCGCGCACGCGCCCGCGCCGCAGCTCGACTCGTCGAGCGCGATGACGCACGCGCTCGAGCCCGCGAAGTACGGCTTGAATCCGTTCGAGAGCGTCGCGAACGACGCGCCGCCCTCGTCGGTGCACGCGCCGTCCCACGTGACCGCTCCGTCCACGACGTCGAAGTCGTCCGGATGATTCGGCGGGTGGATCCACGCGGCGCCGTACTGGATGCGCGTCGTGCAGGGCGCGCTCGGCGCTTCGACGGCGGCGTCCGCGTCGCCCGCGTCGGGCGCGTTGGGCGCGGGCGAGCACGCGAGCAGGAGGAGCCACGCCGCGACCCTCATGAACGCACGCTAACGCAGATTCAATCGGGCGCGCGCGGTCGTTCGTCCGGGTGCACGAGACCGCGGCGACGCCAGCCGACCGTGGCGAGCCAGGTGCGCGCGGAGCGCACCGGAGAAGCGTCTTCGCGCGGCGCGGTGCGCCGCGCGAATCCGTCGAACCAGGGCGCCGACGAGAACCGATCGACGCCCGAGGGCAACCGCACGCCGTGCTTTCTCGCGTTGAGGAGCACGTAGACGAGCGCGTTTCGCACCGCGCGGGGCGTCGTGAGCGCGCGCGCGTGATACCGGTCGCCCCAAACGCGGCCCGGCGTCGCGAGCGCTCGGCCGATGGCGCGCGCCAGCCGGACGGCGAGCCCGCGGAGCCCGCGCGAGAGGACGTCTTTGTCCGCCGCTTCCACGACGAGGTGCACGTGGTCGTTCTGCACGGAGAACTGCACGACCCGAAACGCCTCCCCGACCGCCGGCGACCGGTTCGCCCCACGAATCGCCGCTCGCATCTCGGCGAAGATGCCCGAGTCTCGCAGCGGCGGCAGCCCCGCCCGCGCGCGAAGCGTGACGTGAACGGGGTACGCCGCGCGATGCGCGGGCCGCGCGCGGTGCGGCACACACGGCCGGCCGGGACGCGTCTGCTTGCGCCCCGCGTTGGGCCGCCTGCCGCCGCGCGACCGAAACGGAAGCGGAATCTGACGCGCGGTTCGGCCCATTTGATTGGGCTATATTTAGCGACGCTCGAGGCGAAGTCAAGCGCCCCTCGTCGGTTGCTCCTCACTCACCGCCACCGCTAGACAGCGCTCACGGGTCTAGGCGCGGGGCGTGCGTTTGAAGGCCGGCTCCGCGCACGCGTTCCGCCGGGCTCCGGCGTGTTCCGCGGCTTCCGCTCCCGCTCCCGCTTCCGCTCCCGCTTCCGCTCCCGCTTCCGCTCCCGCTTCCGCTCCCGCTTCCGCTCCCGCTTCCGCTCCCGCTTCCGCTCCCGCGTCTGCGTCCGCTTCAGCGCTTGCGCCCGTCGCACGCGCCCGCCATACGCGCCCGCCACGCACACGCGCACGCGCCCGTCACACGCTTCAGCGCAGGCGCCCGTCGCATGTTTAGCGCCTCGCGCCCGCCACACGCGTCCGCGCACGCGCACGCGCCCGTCGCACGCTTCAGCGCAGGCGCCCGTCGCACGCCTCACCGCCCGCGCCATCGCACGCGCCCGCTACACGCGTCCGCGCACGCGCACGTCGCACGCGCACGTCGCACGCGCACGTCGCACGCTTCAGCGCAGGCGGCCGTCGCACGCCAGACGCTTCCGCGCACGCGCACGCTTCCGCGCACGCGCACGCTTCCGCGGCTGCTTCAGCGCCCGCGCCCACCGCACGCTTCAGCGCCCGCGCCCATCGCACGCGCCCGCCACACGCTTCCGCGCGCTCGCGCACGCTCCGCGCCCGCTTCCGCACCCGCGTCGCACGCGCCCGCTTCCGCACCCGCGTCGCACGCGCCCGTCGCACGCGCCCGTCGCACGCGCCCGCCGCACGCTTCCGCGTACTCGCGCACGTCCGTGCCCGCTTCGGCGCCGCTCGCACGCTTCCGCGCACTCGCGCAGGCTCCGTGCGCGCTTCAGCGCCGCGTCGCACGCTTCCGCGCCCGTCACACGCTCCCGTGCCCGCTTCAACGCTCCGCCGCACGCTTCCGCGCACGCGCTCGCGCACGCTTCCGCGCACGCGCTCGCGCACGCTTCCGCGCACGCGCTCGCGCACGCTTCCGCGCAAGCACGCGCACGCTCCCCGCCCGCCGCCGCACGCTCCCCGCCCGGCTTCCACTTCTGCTTCTGCGCATGCGCCCGTTTCCGCGCCCGCACCCACCACACTTCCGCTCCGCGCACCACGCGTTCGCCGCACGCCTCCGCACCACGCGCCGGCGCACGCTTCCGCACGAGCGCGGCACGGTCCGCGCCGCGCCCGCACCCGCTACACTTCCGCTCGCACGACACGCCCGGCGCGCGCGCGCTCAACGCCTCGTCACGAGAAGCGCTGCCACCGGCGGCGCTCGTCCGCTTGGAGCAGCCCGATGCGACGCTGCTCCTGCACGAGCGGGCCGTACTGGCGCGGGATGCGCGCGTCCTCGGCGAGCGCGTAGAGGACGCGGAGGGCGGCCTCGGCGTCTTCGCTCGCGCGGTGCGTCTTCTCGAGCGCGATGCCGAGACGCTGCGCGACCTCGGAGAGCGCGCGCGATTTTTCGTCGGCTTGGATTTCGCGCGCCCAGACGAGCGGGTCGACCCACGCCGTCTCGCGACGGAGCGCGGGCGGCGGGCGGTCCACCTTCGCGGCGAGGCGCGCGTACTCCGAGAGGAGGAACGTCTTGTCGAAGTCGGCGTTGTACGCGGCCGGAATGCGACCGCGGAGCGCGTCGGCGATCTCGTGCGCGACCGCTTCGAACGACGGCGACGCGGCGACCTGCTCGTCGGTGATGCCGTGCACCTCGCGCGACTCCTGCGGGATCGGAATGCCCGGGTTGAGGAGCCAGTTGTACCGCGCGACGACCTCGCCCCCGCGGCCGACGACGATGCCGACCTCGATCACGCGATCGTGCGCCGCGTCGCGGCCCGTCGTCTCGACGTCGAGGAGCGCGATCTCGAGGTCGCGCCAGCTCGCGTCTTGCGAAAACTCCTCGGCGAGGCCGCGGATGATCGTGCGGAGGAGGTGCGCGATGCCCGGGTAGTGGCGCCCGCTCGGAAAGCACCCGCACCCTTCGAGCGCGAGGCGCGCCGACGCGCGGCGCGACGACGCCGGGACCGGACCTTGGCTCGCGGGCGGAACGATCCCGAGCTCGGTCATTTCGGCTTGGCGCTGCCCGACGCGCTCGGCGCGGGCGGAATGGGCGCGGACGCGCTCGGCGCGGCCTTCGCGCCCTTGAGCTGCATCTCGAGATCGATCCAGTCGTCGAGGCTCTGGCTGTGGTCCCACTCGCGGCCGTCGATGTAGACGGTGGGCGTGCCGTGCACGTCGAGCGAGTCGGCGAGCTTCTTGTCGGCTTCGATTTTGTTCGTCGTCGCTTGCGCCTGCATGTCGGCGCGGAACTTCGCGACGTCGAGGCCGAGGTCGCGCGCGTAGCGCTCGAAGTCGCCGTCCTCGAGGTGGTCGGGGTTCTCGAAGAGCTTCTTGTGCATCTCCCAGAACTTGCCCTGGTCCTTCGCCGCCCACGCGGCGCGCGCGGCGGGCTCGGCGCGCTCGTGGCCCGGGCCGCTCAGCGGGAGGAATTTGTACGCGAAGAGGATGTCGTTCTTGTGCTCGTCGAGGAACTTGTCGAGCATCGGCGCGAACGCCTGGCAGTGCGGGCACGTGAAGTCGGCGAACTCGATCATCACGACCGGCGCCGCGGTCGAGCCGCGCGTCGGCGAGTCGGCGATGGGGACGTTCTTGATGTGATCGGCGTCGAAGCGGTTGTGGAACGACGCTTCGATCTGCTCTTTGGCGAGCCCGTCGCGGACGCCGTGCAAGATGAGCTTGGCCGCGGGCAGGCACTTGTTGCAGTTGCGCTTTTCGGAGACGCACTGCGCGATCGACACCGGGGTGTCGGCGCACGGCGCGAGGAGCTGGCTCACGTACCCGCTCCAGTCGCGCTTTTCGCGCTGCGTCAGGGTGCTGGTGTCGACGCCGTTGAGGTTGACGTCGGCGACCGTGTCCGGGTCCTTCGATGCCTCTCCGCCGCCCGACGGCTTGTTGCACATCGACCAGTTGAACGACAAGCCGAGGAGCAGGAGCAGGCTTGCAGCCTTCGCGTACATCGTCGACGGGCACCTTACTCAGAAAGGACGCTCGCGTCGACCTCGACGGTCCGCTACATACGCCGAAAGGAAAGTGCGCAGCGTCGTTTGTCGTTACGAGACGGCCGAGCTCCTCGCGGTGGCCGTCGCCTCGCCGGATCGAGAGCTCCCCGTCGTGCGGCGCGCGCGGACGAGCGACGCGCCGCCGGAGTCGTCGCGCGGCGCAGCGGACGGCGAGTGGGTGCTCGGCATCGTCGAGCTCGGCACGACCGGAAAAGCCACCGCGGCCGCCGCGCGCGTGCGGCGCGTGGGCGACGCGATGTTGCTCGTCTTCGAGCCGCGCGACTGGGAACGCCTCCGGCAGCTCGCGACGGACGCGGCCGACGCGCCGCAGACGGATCGGTCGCCGGTCCGCAAGTCGTCGACGCCCCCGCGGAGCGTCGTGCGAAAGCTCGCCGACCAGGGCGCGCGCATCCTGCTGGTCGACGACGACGTCGAAGTGCGCGGCGTCGTGACCGCCATCCTCGAGACGGTGGGCTTCGCGGTCGTCGCGGCGCCGAGCGCGGAGGACGGTCTGACGAAGCTCGAGCGCGAGCGATTCGATCTCGTGGTCCTCGACTGGACGCTGCCGGGCATGAGCGGGCTCGAGCTGTGCCGCGCGGTGCGCGCGCGCTGGACGCGGCTTCCGGTTTTGTTCCTCACGGCCAACGCCACGACGCAGGACGTGGTGGAGGCGTTCGCCGGCGGCGCCGACGACTACGTCGTCAAGCCGTTCCGCGCGCCCGAGCTCGGCGCGCGCATCTTCGGGCTCCTGCGCCGCGCGGCCGCGCCATGATGCAGGACGAGCCGGAGCGACCGCGCAAGGTCATCGCCGTGGGCGCCGGGCGCGGCGGCGTGGGCAAGGCGCTCGTCGCGGCGAACCTCGCGATCTACTTCGCGCAGCTCGGCAAGACCGTCGTGCTCGTCGACGCCGACACGACGGGCACGAACCTCCACGCGCAGTTCGATCTCTCCGCCGCGCGCCACGAGCCGGCGCTCGAGGATCTCGAGAAGGCGCTCGTGCCGACGAGCGTCCCCGGTCTGTCGATCCTGCCCGCCGCGCACGACGCGGCGTACGGGCCGTCGCTCCTGCGCGCGGGGCGCAAGGCGCGCTGGCTCGCGCGCCTCCGCGCGATCGCGGCCGATTACCTGGTGATCGACGCGGGCCCCGGCGCGGGGAATTTTTCGGTCGACTTGATGCTCGCGGCCGACGTCGCCATCGCCGTGACCACACCCGACCCGGCCGCGGTGGAGACGACGTACCGCTTCGTCCGCGCGGCGTACCGGCGGCGCCTCCGGCGCGCGCTCCTCCGCGACAAGTTCCGCATGCACCTCTTCGAGCGCGCGCTCGCGGAGCTCGGGGCCTTGCCCGCGCCCATCGATCTCGTCCGCACGCTCGCGAAGATGGACCAGTCGCTCGCCGAGCTCGCGTGGGCCGAGGCGCGGCGCTCGCGCCTCTACCTCGTCGTCAACCAGACGCGCATGCGCGGCGACGTCGAGCTCGGCGCGTGGATGAGCATGCTCGCGTCGCGGCACTACGGCGTCCCGCTCGAGGAGCTCGGGCACGTCGAGCACGACGACACGGTCTGGCTCGGGATGCGCCGGCGGCGGCCGCTCCTCGTGGACAGCCCGGCGTGCCGCGCCGCGCGCAACCTCGAGCGCATCGGGCGCCGCGTCGTCGCGCTCATCGCGACCCAGGCGACCGACGCGCGCGCGCCCGGCGACGACGAAGCGCCGCGCGGCGCGCCCACGCTCTACGAAGTGCTCGGCGTCGCGCGCACCGCGACCGACGAAGAGGTACGCCGCGCGTACAAGAGCCAGCGCGAGGTCTACGCGACCGGGAGCATCGCGACGAGCTCGCTGCTCGATCCCGCGCAGCTCCGCGCCGCGCAGGGCCGTCTCGAGGAGGCCTACGACACGCTCCTCGACGCCGTGCGCCGCCGCGCCTACGACCTCTCGACGTTTCCCGAGAAGAGCGCGCCTCCCGCGAGCGCGCCGCAGAAGTCCGCTCCCGCCGCGGCCGAGCAGCGCATGCTCCGCGCCGAGCTCGCGCGCGAAATCGGCCCCGACACCGAGTTCTCGGGCCCGATGCTCCGCAAGGTGCGCGAGGCGCAGGGCATCGAGCTCGGCGAGATCAGCGAACGGACGAAGATCGGCCGCCTCCACCTCGGCGCGCTCGAAGAAGAGACCTACGACGCGCTCCCCGCCGAGGTCTACGTGCGCGGCTTCCTCGTCGAGCTCGCGAAGTACCTCCAGCTCGATCCGATGCAGGTGCAACGAACCTATTTGCGCCGCATGCGCGAGTCGAGGCTCGCGGAGTGACGCAGCGCGATCGCGACGACGCGAAGCTCGAGCTCGCCTTCGGCTTCGCGCTCTTCTTCCTCGCGCTCGCGCCGCGCCTCTTCGTCGCGCTCCACTGGGCCGGCGAGCCCGTTTGGGACGGGCACTACTACGACTTCGGCGCGCGGCGCATCGCGGCGGGGCTCGGCTACTCGGACGACCGCTGGGATTTCGGCGTCGTGACGTGGCACCCGTGGTGTCACTACCCGGTCGGCTACAGCGCGGTGCTCGGCGCGGTGTATCGCGTCTTCGGATCCGACCTGCGCGTCGCGGCGGTGTTCGACGCGAGCGTCGGCGCCGCGCTCGCCGTCGTCACGTGGCT
>Ga0335082_10006789_pt1 | contig 12469 bp, 7 predicted proteins | sample Lox_Sample_41_FD_206718 | JGI IMG/M metagenome (GOLD analysis project Ga0335082, IMG submission 206718) | Soil microbial communities from Loxahatchee National Wildlife Refuge, Florida, United States - Lox_Sample_4.1 | ecosystem: Environmental > Terrestrial > Soil > Wetlands | place: USA: Florida...
GAGATCATCACCAACCAGGGCGTCGAAGAGATGGACGTCAACATGAAAGACATGCTGCCCAACATCTTCGGCCAGCGTACCAAGAAGCGGAAGATGAAGGTCAGCGAGGCCTTCGAATACCTCATCCAGGAAGAAGAGCAGCGGCTGGTCGATATGGACCAGGTGCAGCGCATCGCGGTCGATCGCGTCGAGAATTCCGGCATTATCTTCCTCGATGAGATCGACAAGATTGCCGGGCGCGAAGGCGGGCACGGCCCCGACGTCTCGCGCGAAGGGGTGCAGCGCGACATTCTGCCTATCGTCGAGGGCACGACCGTCAACACGCGCTACGGCATGGTGCGCACGGACCACATCTTGTTCATCGCCGCCGGAGCGTTCCACGTCTCCAAACCCAGCGATCTGATTCCTGAGCTTCAGGGTCGCTTCCCCATTCGTGTCGAGCTGCAGTCGTTGACTGTCGAAGACTTCATCAAGATTCTGACGGAACCGAAGTCATCGCTGACCAAGCAATACATCGCTCTGCTGGAGACCGAAGGCGTGAAGCTGGAGTTCACGGAAGAGGCATTGCAGGAGGTCGCGAACTTTGCCTTTAAGGTAAACGAAGGCACAGAGAACATTGGCGCGCGCCGCCTGCACACCATCATGGAGCGTGTGCTCGACAACATCAGCTTCGACGCTCCGGACATGCAGGTGAAAGACGTGACGGTGGACGGCGACTACGTCCGCAATTCCCTCACTGACATCGTGAAGGACCAGGATTTGTCGAGGTACATTCTGTAGCCTTGTAGTTTGTTCATGGCTTTGCAATCCGGAGGTGGCTTTGCTGTGCTAACCTCCGGCATTGATTCCCTTCCCAATGAGACTTGAATGTGGCGCAGAGTAACGCGGCGTGGAGGTCGCGTTCTATTTCGGGAAATAGCCCCACGATAATTCCGGATTTTGCTTGCGACCCATTCTGGATCGCGCCAGAATTTCAGGCGACTCTCAAACCCCACAGTAACTCATAACCCTTCGCAGTGCGCACTTGCACGCTGCGAGCATTAGCTCGAGAAGACCGTGGCTGTGCGGCCTCCTCCCTACGCGTTAAGAAAGCGAGGCAAGTATGTCTTACAGAGCTCTATGCACCGGAATCAACATTTACAAAAACTATCCGCAGGCCACGCTGCACGGCTGCGTGAACGACGCCCACCAGATGGCGGGAATCCTCACTAAGTATCTGGGCTTTAAGACCGGCGACATCGTCACGCTCACCGATGCCCAGGCGACCAAGCAGAACATCATGACCAACCTGAAGAACATCGTGGCCGACGCCAAGAAGGGCAAGGTAGGCTACATCGTGTTCACCATGTCGAGCCACGGCACGCAGGTCACGGACGTAAACCATGACGAGACGGACGGCCTGGACGAAGCCTTCTGCCCGCACGATCTGGCGCAGATCGGTAATCAGTGGGACAAGAATCATCTGATCGTCGACGATGAGCTGCACGATCTCTTCGTCACTGTGCCGGCAAACGTTCTGCTGGAAGTGTGGCTCGATACCTGCCACAGCGGTACCGGATTGCGCTCCATCGATCTGCTGCTGGACCGCAAGCCGAAATTCCTTACCCCAAGCGTCGAGCAGTTCGAGCGCCAGGAAAAGGGCAGTTTTACCCGTACCCTTGCGAGAATGGTGCGCGAAACCAAGCTGGAGAAGAACCTTCCCCACCAGATTCTGTGGGCGGCGTGCAAGGACAACCAGACCTCTGCAGATGCCTATCTTAACGGCGATTGGCATGGCGCATTTACCTGGTACTGGTGCCAGGAGATTACCAAGAGCAACAACAAACTTTCACGCAACCAAGTGCTCGCGAATGTGCGCACGGACCTGCACAACGCGAAGTTCAGCCAGACTCCACAGTTGGAGTGCCCGGCAACGGACAAGACCATTGCCGTGGCTCCGGTAGCCGAAGAGGCTGCCGTCCTGGTGTAGTTGCTGTATGAGGGAGTGTCGCCTGTTACTCAATCCATCTCCTCCTTTATTGGGGGAGATGGATTTTGGTTGCAAGAACCGGCCGTAGCAGGATCTTCAAATCGGTCGCCAAAAGAGGACCACCTCGCTTTGGATGACTCCCGTCAGACAAGGCTACTCAGCTGCCATCCCCTCTCTGACGGAGGCCGCCAACTCTCCCAGCAAGCTATACGTCTCCTCCCACCCAATGCACGCATCCGTGATGCTCTGGCCGTAGGTAAGTGGCGAGCCGTTTACCAGTTTCTGAACACCTTCGACGAGATTGCTCTCCAGCATCACGCCCATGACGTGGGAGCCGCCGTTTCGAATCTGCGCGGCTACATCGCGGCAGACTGTACCCTGCCGCCTGTAGTCTTTGCCGCTGTTGGCGTGGCTGCAATCGATCATCACTCGCGCCGGCAGGTCGGCTTGCTCGAGTTGCGCCGCGACTTGGGCAACAGCGCCGGTGGTGTAATTAACGGATTTTCGCCCTCCGCGCAGGATGACGTGACACTCGGGATTGCCCGTGGTAACAAAGATGGCTGATTGACCGCTCTTCGTATGGCCCAGAAACGTATGCGGATGTGCGGCCGAGAGTACGGCCTCGATGGCGATCTGAACGTCGCCCGAGGTCGCGTTCTTGAATCCGACTGGACACGATAGACCCGAGACCAGCTGGCGATGTACCTGGCTTTCCGTGGTGCGGGCGCCAATCGCTCCCCAACTCACCAGCGGAGCCAGATATTGCGGCGTCATCATGTCGAGGAATTCTGTTCCGGCAGGCACGCCCATCTCGGCCAGGTCGAGCAGAAGGTGCCGCGCCATGCGCAGGCCGTCGTTGATCTTGTACGACTGATCGAGATACGGATCGTTGATCAGCCCCTTCCAGCCCACCGTGGTGCGCGGCTTCTCGAAATACACGCGCATCGCGATCAACAGCTCGCGCGCGAACTCGGGAATGACCCGTTGCAGCCGCTCGGCGTATTCCCGCGCCGCGTTAGTGTCGTGAATGGAGCAGGGCCCGACGACGACGAGCAGGCGATGGTCGCGTCCGGCAAGAATTTCGCCGATAGTCGCGCGCGTTTCAAAGACGGTGGCTGCCGCCTTCTCGTTCAGCGGCAGCTCTTCTTCGAGAAAAACCGGCGGCAGAACGACTCGCGTCCACTTGATGCGGAGGTCATCGGTGCGGTGGAGCGTCATCACTCCAAGGATAAGCTAAGCGATGGGTTGGACGGGATATGATAAGACGCTGACGTCACCAAAGCAGCTGTCGTACGAGGTTGGTATCAGGGCACGAACTTCAGCCGTGCCCTGACGCCAAAAAGCGAGCCGAGCTAGCAAGTGGCCACAGCGTCCAACTGTCCAACCGTGGGTGCGGCTGTGTCTTGAGCGTCGACGACCGCAACCGTGGCCATTTTGACGACGTCCTCCACTTCCGCGCCACGTTGCAGCAAGTGCACTGGCTTGGCCATGCCGCTGAGGATTGGGCCCAGGGTCTCTCCTGCACCCAGTTGCGGCAAGACCCTCGCAGCAATGTTGCAGGACTGCAGATCGGGAAAGATCAGGACATTGGCCCTGCCCTTCAGCGGGCTGAAGGGGAAGACCTCTTCCCGCTTCTTGCCGTTCACGGCCATGTCCGACTGCAACTCGCCATCCACCATCAGCGTGGGATCGGCATAGCGCACCAACTCCACAGCCCGGCGCACCTTGTCGCACAATGGGTGCCGGGTGCTGCCGAAGTTGGAAAACGACAGCATGGCGACACGCGGTTCAACATTGAACCTGCGGGCCTCCTGTGCCGCACAAAGGGCGATCTCCGCCAGGTCCTCCGCGGTCGGTTCGATATTGACGGTGGCGTCGGCAAGGAAATACAAGTCGCCCTTTCGCGTGATGAGCAGGTAGATGCCGCTGACCTTGTGAATGCCTTCACGCACCCCGATGACCTGTAGCGCCGGACGTAGCGTGTCAGGATAATTCCGCGTGACGCCGGAGACGAGAGCATCGGCATCGCCCATACGGACCATCATGGAGCCGAAGATGTTCCGGTCCAGGATCAGTTCCTGGGCGGCGGTGAAGGTGACACCACGCCGCTGCCGCAATTGGTAAAGCTCCTGCACGTAGTCGTCGCGCCGTGGTGAGCTATCCGGCTCGACGATGATGGCGCCGTCGAGCGCGACCCCCAACTCGGCCGCCGCACGGCGAATGGTGTCACCGCGGCCCAGCAGTATGGGGATGGCGATCTTCTCCTCGATCAGCACGTGGCAAGCCCGCAGGATCTTTTCGTGCGAGCCCTCGGGGAAGACGACGCGTTTGGGATTGGCCTGTGCCTTGTGGATCATGATGCGCATCAGTTCATGGGCTTTGCCCAGCCGTCCCTCCAGTTGTTCGCGGTATTGGGCCAGGTCAACCGGGTTGCGTGCTACACCAGTCTCCATGGCCGCCTTGGCGACAGCAGCGGCTTCCCACACCAGCACCCGGGGATCGAATGGCTTGGGGATGATGTAGTCGGGGCCAAAGGTCAGCCGCCCCACACCGTACGCCCGGCAGACCGAGTCCGGCACGTCCTCTTTCGCCAGAGACGCCAGAGCATGCGTCGCCGCCAGCTTCATCTCTTCATTGATGGTGGTCGCATGAACATCAAGCGCGCCCCGGAAGATGAACGGGAAACCCAGCACGTTGTTTACCTGGTTGGGATAGTCCGAGCGTCCGGTCGCCATGATGATGTCGTCGCGCACGGCCCGTGCTTCGTCGTAGGTAATCTCGGGATCGGGGTTCGCCATGGCAAAGACGATAGGATTCGGCGCCAGCGACGCGATGATCTCCGGCGTGAAAGCGCCTTTCACCGAGAGCCCCAGCAGCACGTCCGCCCCGCGGCACGCGTCCGCCAGGGTGCGCAGTTCGGTCTCATGCGCGAAACGCTCTTTGTAAGGGTTCATTCCCTCCTTGCGTCCCTTGTAGATGACGCCTTTGGTATCGACCATGGTGATGTTGTCGCGCTTCGCTCCCAGGCAGATGTAATGCTCGGCGCAGGCGATACCGGATGCTCCGGCGCCATTGACCACCAACCTGACCTGATCGATCTTCTTGCCCACCAGCTCCAGGGCATTCACCAGCGCTGCGCCGGAGATAATCGCCGTGCCATGCTGATCGTCATGGAAGACGGGAATGTTCATCGTTTTCTTCAGGGTCTCTTCGATATAGAAGCATTCCGGCGCCTTGATGTCCTCCAGGTTAATGCCGCCGAAGGTTGGCTCGAGCAACTGGCATGCCTTGATCACTTCGTCGGGATTGTGAGTGTCCAGTTCGATATCGAACACATCGATGTCGGCGAACCTCTTGAACAGAACTCCCTTGCCTTCCATCACCGGCTTGCCGGCCAAGGCGCCGATGTCGCCCAGCCCCAGCACGGCCGTGCCGTTGCTTACCACGGCAACCAGGTTTCCCTTTGCCGTGTAGCGGTATGCATCCTGCGGGTTCTTTTCGATCTCCAGGCATGGCTGGGCCACGCCCGGGGTGTAGGCCAGGCTCAGATCCCGTTGTGTCAGGCAGGGCTTGCTTGAGACCACCTCCACCTTGCCGGGACGCGTTCCCTGGTGATATTCGAGTGCTTCTTGCTTTGTGACAGCCATGGGAGGCCTCCAAATGTGTGGACTGAGAGAGGGGCAAGTGGAATGCAAACCGCCTTGGCACGGTTAGGCCGTGGGCTGCCGGTTACGGTAGCAGCTCGCCGTCTATTGAAGACAGCGGCCGAATCAAGCCTTCCATTTGCACACTTAGCTCTTGGGAGCCGGAACCCGGCTCATCCCCTTCAGCATCTGCTTGTTTGCCGGTCTTCGATAGCGCACACGTCACATCGGTGTGTGAGAAAGCCAGGGTCTCAATGTTCGCCACGACGCCGGCTGCCGACGGCTTGTCACTTCGGGACGTGAGCGCCGCCACATACCTTCTTGCGCTACCGTGCTATCCATGTATCTGTGGGCGCTCTTGGTTGAGTGCAATTCGGCAGCCTGGAAGCCCTGCAAGTAGAGGAGAAACTATGTCGTTCATCGTACGCGTAATGATGGAAGAAGGTAGCAACGGAGACAAGATAGTGGTCAGCCCCAATGCCCACGTAGAGGGTCAGTTTGTGTTTGACAATCTGGAGAAGGCGCGAGAGGCAGCCGAAGTCGCCTGCCATGCTGCCGCCAACCTGAAGCCGCGTCTCTGGAAGGAAGTTGACGACGACGACTGGAAGTTCCATCCCGACCGCTCCGACAATTAGTGGGACGGATGGGCATTCGGACAACTCTCACGAGAAGGCGCAGGTGCCCCATCCCCTTCTTTTGCCGGGGGGTGGGGCTCTCTCGTGTTTGATTCCATTCCTCCCCCGGCAGATTGCCCCGCGCCCCTCGTGCTAACATCGTGTCCCCCCAGTCGGCTTGCTAGCCAGCCCGCACGGAGGACTGCATGGGAGGCTTAGTACCGTTAACCGACGCATCGCGACGACCGGTGCGCATTCCAATCGTCACCGCGCTGCTCATCCTCGCCAATGCGATCGTTTTTGGGATGGAGCTTACGCATGGCGACCCATTCGTTCTGCGGTGGGCAGCGATTCCCGACCAGATCGTTCATAGCCACCGCTGGATCACCATCCTGACAGCGATGTTCATGCACGCCAGTTGGTCCCACATCCTCGGCAACATGATTTTCTTCTGGGCCTTCGGTCCCGAGGTGGAAGATGCCATGGGACGCGGCCGCTACCTGATCTTCTATCTTCTGGGCGGCGTGGTGGCCATGCTGGCGCAGGTCCTTGCCGATCCGCATTCCACGGTGCCCAACTTGGGCGCCAGCGGAGCGATCGCGGCGGTGATGGGGGCGTTTCTGGTCATGTATCCGCTCGACCAGATCAAGTCCCTTCTGGTCATCTTCGTATTTGTGAAGATCACCTTCATCCCAGCCTGCGTGCTAATCGGCTTCTGGTTCCTGACTCAGCTGGTGGACGCCGGCAAAGTGGTACAGGCGCAGACGGGAGGCGTGGCCTACTTGGCCCATGTCGGCGGCTTCATATTCGGAGTGGTTATCGCCCGTCTGTTCGTGCGCTCGCACGGAACGCCTGTACACGGAGGCGTCGAGTGAGGGGAAACGACTCTAGGCTGGTGCCGGGAGGGGGGGTCGAACCCCCACGAGGGGTGAACCTCGGCGGATTTTGAGTCCGCTGCGTCTGCCAGTTCCGCCATCCCGGCGAGGGAACGTGAGGACTTGGAATTTCAGGTTAATTGATTACCGTTGGGCTTGCAATCGGAGTAAGCTAGGGCGCCAAAGGAGAGACTCCATGGCGCGCTTAAAGCTATTTCGGTCTTTTGCAAGTGCCTCGGTCATGGCTGCCACGCTCATCCTTGTAGCCCTTGCAGTCGCACCGCAGCAACTTGCCCACGCCCAGACTCTGACTGTATTGCACACCTTCACAGGGGGCAGCGACGGTGGCGAACCCTACACCGGCCTCACTGCGGATCAGGCCGGCGGATTCTACGGCGTAACCTACGCAGGGGGCGCCTATGGACAAGGAGTGGTCTTTTATCTGTCGCACTCGGGGTTGGGCTGGGTACTTAGCCCGCTCTACACGTTCAAAGGAGGTGTTGACAGCGGTCAAACCCTGTCGAGGGTTGCTCTGGGGCCCGGCGGCGTCTATGGTACTACGCCCAATGGCGGCACTACGGGAAACGGCACTGTCTTCGTGCTCAAGCCTCCGCTTTCGATTTGCCGGGCAATCGTTTGTTCTTGGAGCAAGACGGTGGTGTACAACTTCAGCGGCGGCAGTGACGGCGCCCACCCCGGCGGTGATCTGCTGTTCGATGGCGCAGGCAATATTTATGGCACGGCCATGGGGGGCGGCGCATACGGCGAGGGAGTGGTATACAAGCTGACGCGCTCAGGAAACTCGTGGGCACAAACTGTGCTCTGGAGCTTCAGCGGAGGCGCTGACGGTGCAGGGCCATCCAGCGGTCTGGTCTTCGACAGCAGTGGGAACCTCTTCGGTACTACGGGATACGGAGGCAACGGTTGGGGCGTGGTTTACGAATTGTCGCCGTCCCCCATGGGCTGGAGCCAGAAGACGCTCTACGCTTTCACTTACCAGGACCAAAACCCCTACGGCGGAGTTGCCATAGATTCGGCGGGGAACCTGTTTGGTTTCACTGGCGCTAACGTCGGTGCAGGTATTGCCTATGAGCTGAGCCCCCCGCCGGGTGGTTGGGTATTCACTCTTATGCACAAGTTTGATCCTTCGTACGAGGGGCCGTTTGACACTCCGACACTCGACCGGCAGGGCAATGTTTACGGAACGTCGGCCTTCGCCGGCGGTAATGGCGAGGTCTTCAAGCTCGCGCGCGCCGGGAACGGATGGACCTTTACCCCACTGTATGACTTCACTGGCGGAGACGACGGGCTCTTCATTGTAGGTGGCGTGGTTCGAGACGGGAGCGGCAATTTGTATGGCACCTCAGCGGCTGGCGGCAGACAGTTCTTTGGAACACTGTGGCAGCTCGCGCCGTGAGGGTCCTCGCATGATGCAGACAAGGAGCTGACGATGCCGATGCGCACGATCTTAGTAAGCCCGAGTTTGCGTCCACCGCTTCTCACATTCGCGTAATCTCATCAAAAGACCGTAAAAACGTCGAAAGGACGACGAATCAGTGGGCAAGAGCTGCGGCCCGCAATACAATAGTGCGGATCACCAGCTCCTTCCGAGAAGCCATGGCCAGCACAGCGAAAAGCATTCCTTCCAAGACGCCGCGGCGCAAGCCGATTCCCGTGGGCCAGCCGAACAATGGCACCGGCGCGACTGTCGAGATTGCAGCGCACAACCTCAAGGATCCCGAGCTCTACATCAATCGCGAACTGAGCCTTATCGATTTCCAGCGGCGCGTGCTGGAGGAGGCGCAGGATGCCTCCAATCCGCTCCTCGAACGGCTGATGTTTCTGTCGTTCGTCGGCTCGAACATCGACGAATTCTTCATGGTGCGCGTAGCAGGACTGAAGCGGCAGATCGAAAAAGGTGTAGTCGAAACCGGGCCCGACGGCATGACGCCGAGCGAGCAGTTGCGCGCCATTCGCGCCTCGGTAATTCGCCTCTACCGCGCTTCCTACGACACGTGGCGGCGTGAGCTGGTTCCGGCGCTGGCCGAGGCGGGCATCCGCATCCTCGACTACTCGGAGCTGAGCGAAGATCAGCTTGCCACCGTCAACGGCTATTTCCAGGACAGCATCTTCCCCACCCTGACGCCGCTGGCCTTTGATCCCGGCCGGCCGTTTCCGCACATCTCGAACCTCAGCCTGAACCTGGCGGTACTGTTGCATGATCGCAAGGGCATCGAACATTTCGCGCGCGTGAAGATTCCCGACACCATACCTGCCCTGGTACCGCTTGCTTCGGGAGTGAAGATGAAATCCAAGGTGCGCGCTACCGGCAAGGAGCAAGCCTTCGTTTGGATTGAGCAGGTGATTACAGCCAACCTGGCAGCGTTGTTCCCAGGAATGGAGATCCTTGAGGCCCATCCCTTCCATATCACCCGCGACGCAGATGTAGCGATTCAAGACCTGGAAGCTGGCGACCTGCTCGAAGTGGTTGAGGAAGGCGTCTTCCAACGACGGTTTGCTGATGCGGTGCGCGTCGAAATCACGGAAGACATGCCGGCGTCGGTTTTGCAGATTCTTGCCACCAACATGGAGCTGGAACCGGAGGATGTCTACAAGATCTCCGGCCCGCTCTCGCTGGTGCGGGTCCGCCAATTGGCGAAGCTGGACCGGCCTGATCTGAAATTTGCGCCCTTTGTTCCGGCGATGCCGCCGGCGCTGACCAAGGAGGAGGATGAGGACATCTTCACCGCGATTCGCCGCGGCGACATCTTGATGCAACATCCCTTCGAGTCGTTTCAGCCGGTGGTCACCTTATTGCAGAAGGCGGCGCGCGATCCCAACGTGCTGGCTATCAAGATCACGCTCTATCGTGTGGGCAGGAATGCTCCGGTGGTCGATGCCCTGCTGGAGGCGGCGGAAAACGGCAAGCAGGTCGCCGTGCTTCTGGAATTGAAAGCGCGTTTCGACGAGGAGAGCAATATCGGGTGGGCGCGCAAGCTGGAAGAATACGGCGTTCACGTGGTGTATGGGCTGATGGGCCTCAAGGTGCATTGCAAGGCGTTACTTGTGGTGCGCCGCGAGGGCGATGTGATCCGGCGCTATGCCCATCTTTCCACCGGCAACTACAACTCCGTGACCGCGCAGCTTTACACCGACATCGGCATGTTCACGTGCGACAACGAGATTGGCGCCGATTGCACCGACCTGTTCAATTTTCTTACCGGTTATTCAGCAAAGTCGAAATACCGCAAGCTGCTGGTGGCGCCGGTATCGCTGCGCGACCGCTTCGTGGAACTGATCGACCGCGAGATCGAGCACCAGAAGAGCGGCCGGGGCGGCCACCTGATTCTGAAGATGAACGCGCTGGTCGATCGCGAGATGATCAAGGAGCTGTATCGCGCCTCGCAGGCGGGCGTAAGGGTGCAGTTGCTGGTGCGCGGTATTTGCTGCCTGCGACCGGGCGTGCCGGGAGTGAGCGACAACATCACCGTTACCAGCATTGTCGGCCGGTTTCTGGAACACAGCCGCATTTATTACTTCCACAACGGCGGCGAGGAAGAGGTCTACCTCGGCAGCGCCGATCTGATGCCGCGCAATCTCAATCGCCGCGTCGAGGTTATCTTCCCGGTCGGTGATCCGAACCTGGTGAAGACGCTGCGCGATTCGGTACTGGGAACCTATCTGAAAGAGCAGGCCAAGGCCCGGCATATGCTACCCGACGGCAAGTACGTGCGCGACGCCAGCGCCGGAAAGAAGAACGCCTTCAACAGCCAGGAGACCTTCATCGCGCGGTCGCAGAAGCGGGCTGGAGCAAAACGCTAAACCTTGCGCGCCCAACGTCGTCTAACTCTACGCGCCATATGCTCGTTGCCGTAACATGGAAGCGCGGCCGCCCGCTTTCGGCGCGGTCAACACCGGGTCATGTGCTCCCCTCGCTCCAGTTCAATGCAGAGTTGGTCATGGCGTCCAGCCGGGCCTGGCAAGGCCGTGTGGCTACCAGCGTTCGGGCTGTGTCTCTGCCTTCTGTGGCCGGCGTTTGCAGCAGCCCAAGCTCCAGGCTCCAATGCAACCCAGAAATTCACGGTCACTGGCAGCGTGGTCAACACGACAACCGGTGAACCCATTCCTCGGGCCCTGGTGACGCTGCAAGGCTCGCCCATGCGCAATGCCTTCACCGACAGCAATGGATCGTTCGCCATCGACGGAGTTTCTGCCGGAACGTACTCGATTCACGCGCAAAAACCCGGCTACTTCGGCACGCAAGAGAGACGGTCCTATGGTTCGGTGCAGACAGTGGAAGTCGGGGCGAGCGCTGAACCCGTAACTCTCAAGCTTGCTCAGGAAAGCGTCATTTTCGGGCGGCTGACTGACGCGAACGGGCAGCCAATCGAATCGGTCAGCGTGCGCCTCACCCAGCATGTGTTGCGCAACGGCGTCTGGCGCATGGAGTCCCGCAATTCCACCAACACCGACGATGACGGCACCTATCGTTTCGCAAATCTGCAACCGGGCATTTACTACGTTTCGGCCGGACCCGATGTACCGCAGCATGAGGCGCTGTTCTTTGAAGACAAGACTCCTCGCACGGGATGGCCGGCCCTGTACTATCCCCAGGCGCCGGATGCAGCCTCGGCTGCGCCCATTCGTCTTGCCTCCGGACAACAAGTACAAGCCGATATGGTGATGAGTCGCGTACCGCTGTACACCGTGTCAGGGATGGTCACAGGATTCTTGCCTGGACAGGGAGTCAGTCTACTGGTGCAGAATTCATCGGGAGACATGGTGGGCTTGGGCGCGCGCTTCCATCAAGACACCGGGGAGTTTGAGATGCATCTGCCGGCGGGAAGCTATCGCCTCAAGGCGTTCTCCCACGTGGAAGGCAGGGAGATGCTTTCGCTGCTGCGGATCACGGTGGAGAAAGACCTCACGCAGCTTCAACTGGTGCTGCAACCGGCGGCTTCCATCCCCATTCATGCGTCGCTGGACGACCGCCTGCAGGGAGACGCGGTCCAGTCGGGACGATCGCGGGGGCTCATCCTGGCGAAAGACGCGAACAATGCACCGCCTGTGTCGGTACACCTTATTTCCACCGATCCAGGAGTGTCCGATGTTTATTCGGTAAATCGCGGCACCCAAGGGAGTCACACTCTGGCACTGGGCGCAGTCGAGCCCGGCCGCTACATGGCCGACGTGACTTCATACGGCGGTTGGTACGTTGACTCGGCGCAGTGCGGCAATACGAACCTGCTGACGGAGGACCTGATTGTTACGGCAGGAACGTCCTGCACTCTGGAGATTGGGTTGCGCAATGACGGAGGAACGCTGAGCGCCAAAATAGAGGCCGGGACTTACGCGGGAGCCGGTATG
>Ga0335082_10006791_pt1 | contig 12468 bp, 11 predicted proteins | sample Lox_Sample_41_FD_206718 | JGI IMG/M metagenome (GOLD analysis project Ga0335082, IMG submission 206718) | Soil microbial communities from Loxahatchee National Wildlife Refuge, Florida, United States - Lox_Sample_4.1 | ecosystem: Environmental > Terrestrial > Soil > Wetlands | place: USA...
GAGGCCACGCCCTCGGAAGGGGCTGAGCACGAGCGCGTTGACCCTCCAGGGACGCAAGGTTACGCTCCGCGCGTGGCGGACCTCCCTGCGCTCTCGTTCGAGGCCCGAGGCCTGACCGACGTCGGGCAGCGCCGCGATCACAACGAGGACGCCTTCCTGGTCGACGAGGGGCTGGGCCTCTACGTCGTGGCCGATGGGATGGGCGGGCACGCCGGCGGCGGGACGGCCTCCCGGCTCGCGGTCGAGACCATCCAGCAGTCGGTCCGGGCCGCCCGGACCGCCGATCCGGGCGCCTTCGGCGCGGGGATCGGCGTCGAGGACAGCTTCCTCCCCGACGTGCTCCGGGACGCGGTCGAGGCGGCCTGCGCGAAGATCTTCGAGACCGCCCAGGCCGAGCCTTCCCTCGCCGGGATGGGGACCACCGTCACCGCCGCCCTGGTGGACGGCCGCGTGGCCTTCGTCGCACACGTGGGCGACAGCCGCTGCTACCTCGTCCGGCAGGGGCGCATCTACCAGGTGTCCGAGGATCACTCGCTCGTCAACGAGCAGATCAAGGCCGGGGCGATGAGCCCGGACGAGGCCAAGCACAGCCGGTTCAAGAACATCATCACCCGCTCGGTCGGGTTCGAGCAGCAGGTCCAGGTCGACCTCATGGGCCTCGACCTCGAGCCCGGCGACGCCATCGTGATCTGCTGCGACGGCCTGTCGAACCTGGTCGAGGACGCCGAGATCCTCCAGATCGTCGAGGAGGTGCCGCTCGACCAGGCCCCCGATCGGCTGGTCGCCCTGGCCAACGCGCGCGGCGGGGACGACAACATCACCGTCGTGGTGATCCGGGCGGGAGCACCAACCCCCGCGCCTGCTCCCGCCTGAGGGTGCGACCTTGTGGGGGGAGGCGCTCCGCGGCGTTTCTTGACAGGCCGAGCGCGCGTCTGCTACCCGTCAGAGCAACTGCCCGGGTCCCTTGCATCCGGGACAGGCGCTCAACCGCCCTCGCGGTCCCCCGGAGCTCCGGGTGCGACCGGCGGGAGCTCGGAGACCACCGTCCCGCATGGCGGCACCGCCCAAGACCCAGGTGTTCACGGTCATCGTGGTCTCCGACCACTCCCAGGCCGTGCGAAAGTTCCGGGTCCCGCGGAAGTGGCTCGTCAACGCCGCCTACGCGGCGGCGGGCGCCACCCTGGTCGCCCTCCTCACCATCGGCCACTACTTCGCCCTCCTCGGCGCCTCCTCCGAGAACTCGGTGCTGAAGGAGGAGAACGCCCAGCTCCGCTCCCAGATCCTCCTGGTGCAGGAGAAGGTTGCCCACATCTCCGCCACCCTGGACCGGGTCGAGCGCTTCGACGCCAAGCTCCGCACCGCGGTCACCCAGCTCCAGGACCCGGAGCGGAACCTGGCGATCGGCCCGGTGGGCAACGCCGAGACCGAGTCCGCCATCCCCGGCCCCGCCCCGGCCGCCGAGGCCAACCTCTCCGCCCTCCCCGGCAAGATCGGCTCGCTCGAGAGCGAGGCCTCGCGCCAGGAGCAGAGCCTCCGGGAGCTGCAGGAGTACTTCGACGACCAGCGCTCGCTGCTCGCCTCGACCCCGTCGATCTGGCCGACGCGCGGGTGGGTGACCTCGGACTTCGGCACCCGCATGGACCCGTACACCGCCGAGCGCCGGATGCACCAGGGGCTCGACATCGCCACGCCCCACGGGCAGCCCGTCTACTCCCCCTCCGACGGCACGGTGGTCTTCAGCGGCACCGAGGGCGGCTACGGCAAGGTGCTGGAGATCGATCACGGCTACGGCGTGAAGACCCGCTACGGCCACCTCTCCGAGATCTTCGTCCACCCCGGCGACCGCGTCCACCGCGGCGACAAGGTGGCCGCGGTCGGCAACACCGGCCGCTCCACCGGCCCGCACCTCCACTACGAGGTGCGCGTGAACGGGATCCCGGAGAACCCCCGCAAGTTCATCCTCGAGTAGCGCCGCGCCCGGCCCGGACCGCGGACCGCCCGCTACCGCGCCCCCGGCACGCGCCGCGGGTCGACCCGGCCGTACCCGGCGAAGAGCTGGCCGGCGAGCGAGGGGACCTCGCGCTGGGCCGGCTGCTTGCCGCGGAGCGGGCTGTTGCGGAGGGTGCCGTCGCGATCGGCGGTCACGTCGGGGCGGGAGGGCGTGACCGCGGCGCGCACCACCGCCCGCGAGCCGCGGTGGAGGAAGGTGACGGTCCCGTCCCGGTCGACGCGCTCCACGAGCCCCACGTGCGTGAAGGGGTTGCTCCGCCCGTCGTGGTTCCGGTCGTACGTGTCGTGGAAGAAGACCAGGTCCCCGGGCGCCGGCCACTCGCCGCCGCCGCCGAACACCACTCCGTAGCGCTTGGCCACCTGGTAGAGGCCGGCCGCGGCGGAGGTCTCGTTGGGCGTGGTGCGGGCGAGGAGGGCGCGCAGCGGGATCCCCTCCGCCTGGTAGACCGCCTCGACGAACCCGGAGCAGTCGCCGTTGAAGCGCTCCGGGCCGATCCGGAAGGGCCCGGGCTGGCCCAGCAGGGTCGCGCCGCGCGCCGCGAGGCGCTCCTGGAGGTCGTCGGGCAGGGCCACGCCTCCCCGGGCGGAGTGGGCCGGGCCGGCGCAGGCGGCGAGCAGGAGCAGGGCGAAGGGGAGGAGGGCGAGGCAGGGCCGGGCGCCGGGGCGGGGAGCGGGGCGGGGCGGCGGAGCGCAGGCCACGGGACCACTCTAGAGGAGGGGGCCCGCCTGTCAAAACGGAGGCCAAGTGTGCGAAGGTGCTCCCATTTGATTTCGTCTGGCGCGGAGTTACCTGAGAGGATAGCCTCGGCGCCCCCTGGGACCCGGGTCCTGGCTGGCCCCACCGGCCAGGCCGGGGCGCGGGCGCGCGGAACGCGCGCGGCCAGGCGCCTGTTTCCCGGAGCGGAGGGGGGCCGGGCGCTGGGGCCAGGAGCCCGGAGCGCAGCCAGCGGAGACTCGAGCGGATCATGTTCAACTACGTCCTGAAGAAGGTCCTCGGCACGAAGAACGAGCGGGAGCTCAAGCGGCTCCGGCCGCTCGTCGTCCGGGTGAAGGAGCTCGAGCCGAGGATGAAGGCCCTCGCCCCGGAGGACTTCCCCCGCCTCACGGCGGAGTGGAAGGAGCAGGTGCAGAAGAAGGGGCGCCCCCTCGACGAGCTGATGCCGGAGGTGTTCGCGCTCGTGCGGGAGGCGGGCGTCCGGGCCCTGGGGATGCGCCACTTCGACGTGCAGCTCATCGGCGGCGCGGTGCTCCACTCCGGGAAGATCGCCGAGATGAAGACCGGCGAGGGCAAGACCCTGGTGGCCACCCTCCCTTGCGTCCTGAACGCCCTCGCCGGGCGCGGCGTCCACGTGGTGACGGTGAACGACTACCTGGCCCGGCGCGACTCGGAGTGGATGGGGCGGCTCTACCGGTACTGCGGCCTCTCCACCGGCGTGATCGTCCACGGCCTCACCGACCAGGAGCGCCAGGCCGCCTACGGCTCGGACATCACCTACGGCCAGAACAACGAGTTCGGCTTCGACTACCTCCGCGACAACATGAAGTTCCGGCTCCAGGACTACGTCCAGCGCGAGCTCAACTTCGCGATCGTCGACGAGGTGGACTCGATCCTGGTGGACGAGGCCCGCACCCCGCTCATCATCTCGGGCCCCTCGGACGAGTCCTCCGACCTCTACTACAAGGTGAACCAGGTCATCCCCTCGATGATCCGCGACGCCGACTTCACCGTCGACGAGAAGAGCCGGACCATCGTGATGACCGAGGCGGGCGTGGAGAAGATGGAGCGGAAGCTCTCCGTCCAGAACCTCTACGCGCCCGAGGAGATCGAGACCCTCCACCACGTCGAGCAGGCGCTCCGCGCCCACCACCTCTACCGGAACGAGGTGGACTACGTGGTCAAGCAGGGCGAGGTGATCATCGTCGACGAGTTCACCGGCCGGCTCATGCCGGGCCGCCGTTGGTCGGACGGGCTGCACCAGGCGGTGGAGGCCAAGGAGGGGGTGAAGATCGAGGCGGAGAACCAGACCCTCGCCACCATCTCCTTCCAGAACTACTTCCGCATGTACTCGAAGCTCGCGGGCATGACCGGGACCGCGGACACCGAGGCGGAGGAGTTCGCCAAGACCTACAACATCGACGTGGTGGTGATCCCCACCAACCAGAAGAACGTCCGCAAGGACGCCGAGGACGTCGTCTACCGGTCCGAGGGCGAGAAGTTCAACGCCATCTGCGGCGAGATCGAGCAGCGGCACGGCAAGGGGCAGCCGGTGCTCGTGGGAACGGTCTCGGTGGCCAAGAGCGAGGTGGTCTCCTCGCTCCTCAAGCGCCGGGGCGTCCCCCACAACGTCCTGAACGCCAAGCACCACCAGCGCGAGGCGGAGATCGTCGCCCAGGCCGGACGCAAGGGCTCGGTCACCATCTCCACCAACATGGCCGGCCGCGGCACCGACATCATCCTGGGCGGCAACCCGGAGATGATGGCCCGGCACGAGGTCGGGCCGCAGCCGGACGCGCCCATGGAGGGGGAGGAGGAGCAGGCCTTCCTCGCCCGCCAGGCCGAGTGGGGGCGGCGGCTGGAGGAGACCACCGCCCGCCTCCGCGCCCAGAGCGCCAGCGAGCACCAGGAGGTGGTGGGCCTGGGCGGCCTCCACATCATCGGCACGGAGCGCCACGAGTCCCGCCGCATCGACAACCAGCTGCGCGGCCGCGCCGGCCGCCAGGGCGATCCCGGCTCCTCGATCTTCTACCTCTCCCTCGAGGACGAGCTCATGCGGATCTTCGGGTCCGAGCGGATCCAGGGGCTCATGAAGGCCATGGGGATGAAGGAGGGGGAGCAGATCGAGCACCCCTGGCTGACCAAGTCGATCGAGGGGGCGCAGAAGAAGGTCGAGGCCCACAACTTCGACATCCGCAAGAACCTGCTCGAGTACGACGACGTCATGAACCAGCAGCGCCGGTCGATCTACCGGCTGCGGCGCATGGTGCTGGGCTTCGGGGCGGGCGTGCCGGTGGTGGAGTACGACGAGGACCCGAAGACCCGGGTGAAGACCCGCCGCGAGCAGGTCTTCACCTGGGCCGACGCCCACGAGCACGTGCTCGACCTGATCGAGGACCTGGTGGTCGACATGGTGGGGGCCAACTGCCCGGCCCGGCTGGCCGACTGGAACCTCGAGGGCCTCACGGCGATGGTGAAGGAGCAGTTCGGGGTGGAGATGCGCTTCGCCCCGCCCGCCGGGCGCGCGCAGGAGGCCCGGGCGGCGATCGAGGAGCAGGTCTACAACGTGGTGGAGAAGCTCTACCGCGCCAAGGAGGAGGAGCTCGGGCTCGACCCGGAGGGCGTCCCGGTCCTCCGGCGCTACGAGCAGTGGCTCTACCTGCAGGCCATCGACCAGCAGTGGAAGGACCACCTGCTCTCGATGGACCACCTCCGCCAGGGGATCGGGCTCCGGGGCTACGGCCAGAAGGACCCGAAGCAGGAGTACAAGAAGGAGGGGTACGAGATGTTCGTCCAGATGACCTGGCGGGTGAAGAGCCAGGTCGTCGGCAACGTCCTGCGCCTCCAGCTGGTCCGGCAGGAGAGCGCCGAGGAGATCGAGCAGAAGCGCCTCGCCGCCCAGCGCCGGGCCCTGCAGCGGATCAGCGAGAGCCACGCCGAGGCGGACGCGGGCGCGGGCGAGGACGGCGAGGCCAGGCCCCGGCCGAAGCAGGAGACGGTGGTGCGGACCCAGCCCAAGGTCGGGCGGAACGACCCCTGCCCCTGCGGCTCGGGCAAGAAGTACAAGAAGTGCCACGGGGCGAGCGAGGCCATCGCCTGAGGTGACAGAGGGGGCCGCCCACCTCCCCGCCGGGCGATGCTCCGCCGGTGGGGTCCCCACCCCTGCGACGCGTGGCCCCGGCGCGCTCCGGCGTCGCCTCGCGCGCCGTCCCGCGGGCGCGGCTTCGCCGCGCGGGTTGCCGTACCGCTGCCGGGAACCGCGGCCGGCCGCCGGGGCTTAGTCCCCCTCGGGCGTCGGGTGCAGCGCCAGCTGCGGCTCCGGCGGGAGGTTCAGGATCTCCTCCGGGCAGAGCTCGACGATGAAGTCGGCGATGTCGCGGATCGAGATCATCCCGGCCGACCGGCCCTCCCCGTCGACCAGCGGCACGTGGCGGAACCGGCCCACGCTCATCTTGTTGAGCGCGTAGGCGACGCTGTCCTGGGGGCGGAGCGTCTCCGGCGACGGGCTCATGAAGCGGGACACCGGGGCGGCCGCCCAGCCCCGCACGGGCAGGGAGCGGTTCACCAGGTCGCGCTCGGTGAAGATCCCCACCACCCGCCGGGCCTTCTTCCGCTCCACCACCACCACCGCGGAGATCTTCTTCTTCCGCATCAGCTCGATCGCCTTCGACACCGGGGCGTCGGGCGGCACCGTCACCGCGGGGGCCCGCTTCACCTCGGAGATGTGCGTCTCGAGGATCTGCCGGCCGACGTCGCGGCTGCGACCGACCTCCAGCTCGCCCTCGTCCCCTTCCAGCACCTCGAGCTCGGCGTCCTTCGCCATGGCCACTCTCCTCGCGCTAAGGTGACCTGCGATCGAGGCGATCGTCCCTTCGGCCGAGAGCCCCCGCAACGCCCCGCCAGGGTGAGCCGTGCAAGTCCCCGAGCCGTTTGATCTCGTCCTCACCGCCCGGAGCCACGGGTGGTACGACTTGTCGCCCTGGCGCTGGGACGAGCAGCGCCGGGTGCTCGGCCGGCCGGTGGTGCTCCGCGCCGGGCGGGCGGTCCTGACCGAGGTCACGCCGGCGCCGGCCGGCAGGGGCCTGGCCTTCCGGGCCCTGGCCGAGGGGCGCCTCGCCGCCGCCGAGGCGCGCGAGGCCCGCGAGGCGCTCGCCCGCTGCCTGGCGCTCGACGAGGACCTCGACCCCTTCCGCCGGACCGCGGCGGAGCTCGAGCAGCGGCGCGCCGCGGGGGAGGGGCGGGACCTCCCCGACCTCCGCTGGGCGCTGGCCCGCGGGGGCGGACGGCTCCTCCGCTCGCCCACGGTCTTCGAGGACGCGGTGAAGACGCTCTGCACCACCAACTGCTCCTGGGCCCTGACCCGCGCCATGACCACCCGGCTCTGCGAGACGCTCGGGGCGCCCGCGCCCCTCGGGGCCCGGGCCTTTCCCTCGCCCGGGGCGATGGCGGCCCGGAGCGAGCGCTTCTACCGCGACGAGATTCGGGCCGGCTACCGGGCCCCGTTCCTCGTGGCGCTGGCGCGCGCCGCCGCCGACGGGACGCTCGACCTGGAGGCGTTGCGGGAGCCGGCCCTCCCCACCGAGGAGGCGGCGGCGCGGATCTCCGCCCTGGCCGGCTTCGGGCCCTACGCCACCGAGCACCTCCTCCGCCTGCTCGGCCGGCACGGGCACCTCGCCCTCGATTCCTGGACCCGGGCCAAGCTGGCGCGCCTGCGCGGGAAGCGCCGCGCGCCCGCCGACGCCACGGTGCGCCGCTGGTACAGGCCCTACGGGGAGTGGGCCGGGCTGGCGATGTGGCTGGAGGTGACCGCGGACTGGTTCGGTGAGCGGCCCAGCTGGCCGGAGTCGGCTCCCGGCGGGGAGGGCGCGGCCGGACGGCGCCGGGGCGCCCGTGAAGGTGGTAAGAAGGCGGGAGCGCGGGAGGCGCCATGAAGGCAGCGTTCGTGCTGGTGAAGTGCCACCTCGGGCGGCTGGAGGACGTCGCCAACGCCCTGATGGAGATCGAGGGCGTGTCGGAGGTCCACTCGGTGACGGGGGCCTGGGACCTGCTGGTGAAGCTCTACGCCCCCTCGTACGAGGCCTTCGGCGACCTCATCCCCGATCGGCTCCAGAAGGTCGAGGGGATCCGCGACACCGAGACCCTGCTCGCCTTCCGCGCCTTCAAGCCCACCGCCTGACCGAAGGAGGACGAGATGGCCTTCCGCTCGCGCCAGCAGGTCCGCCACCCGGACATCGACCGCGCCGGCATCGTCTACTTCCCACGGTTCTACGACTTCTTCCACAGGGCGCTCGAGGACTTCTTCCACACCGAGGCCGGGGTGGACTGGTGGGATCTCGCCGACCGGCTCGGGGTCGCCTTCCCCCTGGTGCACATCGAGACCGACTTCGCCCGCCCGCTCCAGCACGGCGACATGGTGACCCTCCAGCTCTCCACCGCCAAGCTGGGCGCCCACTCGGTGGTCCTCCGCTTCGAGGTCTTCCGACCCGACGAGGAGAAGCCCGCCTCGGTCTCGAGCCTGGTCCTCTGCTGCATCGGGCTGCCCGGCTGGAAGAAGGCCCCCATCCCGGAGAAGCTGCGCGCCGCGTTCGAGCGGCACCGGGCGGGGTGAACCTGACGGGGCGCGCCGCCCCGGCCCGCCGTCGGAGCCGTCGGGGACCCCACCCCTGCTACGCGGGGCCCTGCGCCCTGCTCGCCGCTTCGTGGCTGCGCGCGGCCGCCCCGCGGTGGAGGGGCGGCGCCCCTCCACCAGCTGCCTGGGTCCCCTCCCCGCCCCGGACCTCACCGGTTCGCGAGCTCCGATCGCTCGCCTAGAAGTTCGCGTGGACGCGCGCCGGCGGGACGCCGGCGGCAGCAAGGGTTCGCTTCACGTCGTCCACCATGGCGGTCATCCCGGCCACGAAGGCCACCGTCTCCTCCGGGGTGGAGCCGCCGAAGCCCAGCAGGCGGGCCACCTCCTGCACCCGGCCGCGCACGCCCTGCCAGGCGTCCTCCTCGCGCGAGGGGCAGAGGACCACCCGGATCCCGGAGCGATCCCAGGCGAGGTGCTCGGAGCGGTAGGCAAACTCCGCCCCCCGGCGCTGGCCGTAGAAGAGCGTCACCCGGCCGAACCCCTCGCGGTGCGCGATCAGGTGCTGGATCACCGCCCGGATCGGAGCGATCCCCGAGCCCGCGGCGAAGAGGAGCACGTCGCGCCCCGCCGCCTCCTCGACCGGGAAGCCCTTGCCGAAGGGGGCGGTGGTGGCGAGCGAGGCGCCGGGCGCGGCCCCGCCGATGGCGGCGTCGGCCACCTTGCCGCCGCGCTTCACCAGGAGCTCGGCGTGCCCGTCGGCCGCCGGGGCGCTGGCGAGGGCGAAGAAGCCCTCGCCGGCCTGCGTGTGGACCTTCACCAGCTGTCCGGGCCGCACGTGGGCCCGGGCCTCCTCCTCCGGCAGGGCCAGGCGGAGGGCGCGGAAGGCGCCGGTCTCGTCCCAGGCGGCGAGGACGGGGGCGGGGAGGTAGCGCGTCGGGCCGAGCACGCCCGCACCCTACCACCAGGGTCCGGTCAGGGCGCCGCTCGGCCGTCCCGCCGCGCGGTCCCGGCCGGGGGCTCCGGCCAGCCGGCGGCCCCGGCGGCGGGGAGCTCCGCCTCGCGGAGCGTTCCGGCCCGGAGCCGGGCGAGGGGGTAGAAGGTGCCGCGCCAGACCACGCCGCCCCGCCAGATCGCCGCCGCCGCGCTGCCGAGGAGGACGAGCCCCAGGCTCGCCGCCATCGCCGGCATGAGCAGCCCCTCGGCGCCGTTCCCCCCCGCCACGCGGCGGGCGGTGGCGGAGAGCACCAGGACGGAGAGCGCCAGGGCGGCGCCCGCCAGGGCCCGGGCGAGGAGGCCGGGCGAGAGCAGGAGGAGGGCGGGCGGTCCTGCGCCGAGGAAGAGCGCCCACCCGGCGGCGAGGAGCGCCAGGGCCGGGCGGTACTCCACCGTGGCGAAGGCGTTCTTCACCAGGCCGAGCGCGGAGGGGAGGAAGCCGTGCTGCCAGCGGACCGCGACCTGCGCCCCGCCGTTCACCACCCCCTGCGGCACGCCGCGGCGACGCAGGAGGAGCCCGAGCTTCACGTCGTCCACCACCTCGAGGGCCAGCCGGCGGTGGCCGCCCACCGCCAGGTAGGCGTCCCGCCGGACGAGGTTGAAGGCCCCGATCCCGACGAAGCCTCGCGTCCCCGGGCGAGGGAGGTCCCAGGCGCGGAAGGCGGCGGCGGCGAAGGCCCCGAACGCGGCCACGAAGGACCGCTCCAGCAGGCCGCCGGCGAGCAGCCGGGGGACGGCGGCCAGGTGGCCGAGCCCGCGGGCGCGGGCGAACCCGAGGGCGCGGCGCAGCGCTCCCGGCGCGAAGACCACGTCCCCGTCGGTGAAGAGGATCCACTCGCCGCGGCAGCGCTCCGCCCCGGCCGCACAGGCGTGGTTCTTCCCCAGCCAGCCGTCGGGGAGGGCGGTCAGGTGGACGACCGTGAGCCGCGCGTCCTCCGCGGCCAGCCGGTCGAGGATCGCCCCGGTGGCGTCGCTCGAGCGGTCGTCGACCGCCACCACCTCGAGGCCGGGCAGGTCCTGGGAGAGCAGCGACCGGACGGCCGCCTCGACGTGGGGCGCCTCGTCGCGGCAGGGGACCACCGCGCTCACCGGCGGCGGGGCCGGGTCGGGCGGCTGCTCGGCGAGGCGCGGCGTGGCCCGGCCGGAGCGGGCGGCTGCCAGGCCGAGCCCGAGCCAGGCGGAGAAGGCGAGGAGCGCGAGCGCGGTCGAGATCACGAAGCCTGGACGACCGGGCGCGACTCGGAGCGGGCGCGGCGAGGCGGTCGAGAATCGCGAGCCATGGTTCAGCCAGGTCGCGGCCCGGCCCCCGGGGCAGCCGGGTCCTGCGCCGCCGTGCCGGCGCGGGCGGGGAGCTCGCGGAGGTCGAGGAGCCAGCCGTCGCGGGCGGCGAGGGTGGGGACGCCGGTGCGGGCCGAGATCGCCTCGGCGACCTCCCGGGCCCGGGCGGGCGGGAGCTGCATGCCGAGGTGGGTGAGGACCGCCAGCCGCGGGCGGATCGCGCCCACCAGCCGCTCGGCGTCGTCCGCGCCGAGGTGCAGGTAGCGCCGGTCCCCGCCGTGCGCCCGGGTGGTGTTCACCAGCAGGAGGTCGACCCCGGCGTAGGCGTCCACCAGCGCGTCCATCCAGAACGTGTCGATCACGTGGCCGGCGGTGAAGCCGCCGGCGGCGAGCCGGTAGCCGTAGGTCTCGACCCCGTGGTCGTGCGCCAGGGGCGTCTCGAGGAGCACCCCCGGGGCGAGCGCGTGACGCGCGCCCTCCGTCAGGACCTCTCGCCGCGCCACGAAGCGCTGCGCGTAGCGGAACACCACCGGCTCCACCTCCAGCGCGTCGCGGGGGGCGAGGAGGGTGCCGCGCGGGGAGAAGCCGCCCTTGGTCATGGCCTCCACCACCGCGGTGGCGTCCCCCACGTGATCGAGGTGGCGGTGGGTGACGACCAGCGCGTCGACGTGGGCGGGATCGACCTTGGGCCGGGCGGAGAGGGCGCGCACCAGGGCGCCGGGCCCGGGGTCGACCCAGATCGTCTGACCGGGGAGCGTCCAGACCAGGCCGCCCGAGTGCCGGAGCTGGGTCGAGACCGCGAACCGCGCCCCGGCCGTGCCCAGGAACTTGAGGGTGGAGGGTCCGTCGGCCGGCACCCGGGGATCCTAAGCGCGGCCGCCCCGCGCCGCCGTCGCGCGGGCGGGGCGCCGGGTCAGAAGCGGATCAGCGGGTGGACCTTGTCCGGCCCGAGGCGGCGGGCGCCGTGGAGGAAGGTGAGCTCCGCCAGGAAGGCGTAGGCGACCAGCTCCGCCCCCTGCCGCGCCACCAGCCGCCCGACCGCGTCCGCGGTGCCACCGGTCGCCAGGACGTCGTCCACCACCAGGACCCGCTCCCCCGGCCCGACCGCGTCCACGTGCAGCTCGAGGACGTTCTCCCCGTACTCGAGGGCGTAGACCTCCCGGATCGTCTTCCAGGGGAGCTTCCCGGGCTTGCGCACGATGGTGAAGCCGGCCCCCAGGGAGTAGGCGATGGGGGCGGCGAAGATGAACCCGCGCGACTCGATCCCGATCACCTTGGAGATCCGCTCGCCCCGCCAGCGCTCCGCCATGGCGTCGATCACCTGCCGGAAGAGGGCGCCGTCGGCGAGGACGGGGGTGATGTCCTTGAAGACGATCCCCTTCTGCGGGAAGTCGGGGACATCGCGGATCCTGGCGCGGACGGCGTCGAGCATGGCGCGCGAGCGTACCACGGCTCCGGCCCGCGCCGGGCCTCCGGCCGGTCAGGGGAGGAAGAGGAGCGGGTTCCGCGGCCGCGTCCCCTCCCGGACCTCGAAGTGGAGGTGGGGCCCGCTGGTCCGCCCGCTCTGGCCGACCCGGGCGATGGGCTGGCCGCGAGCCACCCGCGCCCCCTCCCGGACGAGCACCGCCGAGTTGTGGGCGTAGACGGTGACCAGCCCGGAGTCGTGCTTGAGGATCACCACCTGGCCGTAGCCGGGCTGCTCGCCGACGTAGAGGACGCTCCCGTCCGCGGCCGCCCCCACCGCCGTCCCCTCGGGGGCGGCGATGTCGATGCCGTCGTGGCGCTGCCCGGCCCGGACGCCGAAGCGGCCGTAGAGGACGCCGTGGAGCGGCCAGGCGAGGAGTCGCTCCGCGGCGCCGCCGGGCGCCGCGCTCGCCGGCCGGGGCGGGGGCGGCGGGGCGCG
>Ga0335082_10006792_pt1 | contig 12467 bp, 13 predicted proteins | sample Lox_Sample_41_FD_206718 | JGI IMG/M metagenome (GOLD analysis project Ga0335082, IMG submission 206718) | Soil microbial communities from Loxahatchee National Wildlife Refuge, Florida, United States - Lox_Sample_4.1 | ecosystem: Environmental > Terrestrial > Soil > Wetlands | place: USA...
GGGCTGGCTTTTCAGCGCTCGAAGAACAACCAAAACAAACAACCAGGGCCGCTATTGGTGCGCCCAGGTTGCGCAGGAATTTTCCAACTGGTCGAGGAGTGACAAAAATGGAAAAGTTCTCCCCGAGCCGCAATAGCTTTTTGTGCATTTTGTCCGCTCCGCGGGCCGCAAGTGCCGGTTTCAATACTTGAATTCGTGAGCGTCTGACGCTGCTGGAGTTGGCGCGCATTTCCGGTCAAAAGCGTTCACTATCGCGCGATGCTAGTGGCAGGCTGATGAGGAATGAACTGTCAAAACTAGCAGTGCCTTGATCTTCTTTTTCTGAGAATCGATTTTTTGATAAATAGTTGAAAAGACATTCCCTTAGATGCCTTTTTTGCCACAAATAATTCGTTTGTCTTTGCTTAGGAAATGCCATTCATCGGAACAACAAAACCACTGGCAATGAGGTAGGAATACAAATGCCCCAGAGCACCTGGGGGCCTTACAGCATCGGCAGTGACCCACCCGTTCCTTTCTTCCCATTGCCAGGCGGCTGGCAACGCGGATATGGGCATATTTTGCATCGCGGAAGCTGTCGTTGGATAGGCGTAAACGCGCACGTTCTGGGCAAACAATTTCGAGACGCCTTCGAGAAGGCGGCCCTGGAGGGCCCCATGTGCTTGGGAGAGGAAATGGACCAGTGCAGATAAGTCAACGGCAAATCGCACGGGAGCCTGAGTATAGCGGTTGACAAATGTGGTCATGCGATAGAGCTCGTTGTAACCGAAGACAAGCGCGTTGCAACAATTTGCGCGCAAGTCCTCCACAGTTCGGGACAGATCGATAGAGCCAACAGTCGCGAACGGCAAATTGGACGGCAAGGTGCTGAGAGCGAAGAGCGGGAGCGGTTCGGACACCCCACTTTCCGATTCAGATTTAAGTTGGAGCATGGCAGCAGACAGCATCTCCTGTTGACTAGACTCGGTACCTTTCAACGCGAAGGGAGTCAGCACGATTGTTTTCTTTCTGAGAATCTCGGTGGGTGGAGCTTGGGGATTCCCACCTGTAAGCACGACAGCTTCAGCCAGACCTTCGCGGACTAGCGCCAGCAACGCCTCTTGGCGATCCCAACCATCAAACGCCGGCCCCCGTAGTTCGATAAAGTCGATTTCAACTCTCTGTAAGGTGGCCTGGTCCAGAAGACTCTTTAGGAAGCCCAACATACCTTGCTGCAAATTAAAGACGGCGTAAATCAAATTGACGCCCACGACACCAATAGCTTCCTGCTGCGCCACATTCGATGAATCTCTTAAGTTGAGGTGCAGAAGTACATCATTTGCCGGCCCAAGAGCACGATCCTGAAAGCGAATTCCCATCCAGCCGTGACTCTCATTGGTGCCGGTAAAATTGCGAGCCGCTATCGTATCTGCGAAGACGAAGAGACGTGTTTTCGAGCCAATGCCCTGCTGCAGCTGCGCAAGGAGCAAATACCACTCTTGATCCACCATGGCATCAAGTCGTTGCATTGAAACGTAGCGCGAGGAAGTTCCGTACAGACTGTCACTGACTGCCTTGCTGTAAGCAGAAACTGTCTTTGCTACGGTGCCCGACGCAGCTCCTACACGTAAAAACCAACGGGCGACTTCCTGCCCAGCACCAATTTCGGCAAAGGAGCCGAATATGGTCGGATCCAAATTGATTTCCAACGCTTTTTGATGAGCGTCGAGAGGATTCGCCCCAGATTTCATATGCTCTCGCTGTTTATCAGGATGATGATGCTCTGACACAACGTCAGAATTTAGCTGCCGATTTTCACACCGATGATTTCACCCGACACGACGATTTCCACGCGACGGTTTTTTTGCCGGCCCTCTGCCGAACCGTTGTCTGCAACTGGGACCGTCTTGCCAAGCCCGAGTGACGTTACGGCGCTATCAGCAAGACCCTGTCCGAGAAGGTAATCCCGCACGGTTTCAGCACGCTTTTCGGAGAGTTTCTGATTTACTTCGTCGCTCCCAACGTTGTCCGTATGGCCTTCTACGGCCAGGTTCAGACCAGGATGGCCCAAGATAATGCCCGAAAGCTTTGCCAGCTTCTCCCGTGCCTCGGGCCGCAAATCGTATTTTCCAAAATCAAAGAGAACGTCTCCCATGTTGACGACGAGTCCGCGTGGCGTGTCGCGGGTTTCCAAGATGCGGTTAAACTGCTCCAGCAACTGGGCACGCAAGTCCGCTGCTGCTCTTCGCGAGCGTTCCGCCTCGGCCTTGGCCGCTTCTTCCTTCACCTTGAGGACATCCGCTTCGGCCTTCATCTGTGCTTCCTTGGCGGCAGCCAATTCGGCTTGGCGTTTGGCCTCCTCGTCCGCCTTTCGCTTTGCTTCTGCCGCCTCAGCCGCAGCCTTTGCTTCTGCCTGTGCCTTGGCCTTCGCAGCTGCAGCGTCACGCTCTGACGCGATTCGCCGTTCTTCCTGGCGTTGTGCCGCTAGCGCACGCGCGTCTTCGGCAAACTGCACAGTTTGCCGGGAGGTGGAGATGATTTCCTTCTTATCTGCTTTTCTGGCGAGAGAATTCTCTGCAATTTCCAAACTTCCTTTGGCTTTTGAGAATATTTCCGCGGCATCTGCTTCGGCCCCACGCGACTTCGCGATATCCACCGCGTTGCGCGCTTCATACAGCTCCAATGGGACACGCTCAACATCCGGTGTCATTGCCAGAGGATTGCCGAGTTTTTCGTACTGGCTGCGCTTCATGAGCTTGTATTCCTTGACCGGAAACAGCTTGCCCTTCGTGTTTTTCCTCGCTTCGCTTTCCATGATCAAAATCTCGCTTGGGAGACGCACCGCAAAATAAGGCTCCGCTGTTACGATCAAAGAAAATGTTTGTGCCGGTGTCGTGGCGTTTAGTTTTGCCTCACCATTCTTGTTAGCAATGAGCTCGCCGAGATTGCCTGTTCGCCCATCGGGAGTAACGACCCACACCACGTAAGTCAAGAGTTCTGCACCAAGCTTCGTGGGCTGGTCGAGGCCAGTAACAGATACTTCAATATTCGTTTTTGCCTGCTTGGCCTCGACCTTTGCCTCGCCGTTGGCCTGGGTCATCAGCTCCGTTCCCTTGAGGTCGACCTTGACACCTCCACCCCCAACCGGAAAGCCGATCGCGTTCACAGATTTAGTAACGAGATCGTTCGCCGGGACGTTTTGTTCCGATTGTGCCACGGCGCTGCTGGCCCAGAGCAAAACCATAAACGAGGAGAGCAGACCAGCATTCTTGTATTTCATGAAAACCCTCCGGATTCTTTGCCGAATCCTTCCACCGATGGCGCTATGGTGCCAAGATTGCCGCTGGAGACCACCGGTAAAACTAACAGGTATTGGTGAGATCGTTTTTGCGTCCTCCCCACCTGTGCATCTTGACAGTTCCGCGGAATTGAAACTTGGAAGTAGGCTGTTTGAAACGGAGGCGAGTCCTCTTTTTCTCAAGCAGAACCCTTACGCCCCCCAAAGAAGGGGCCGCCTCCGTCATTTCCCAGCCGCGTTCCCATGCAGATTTTGGATTTTAGTGACCGTCATGATCCAGGCGAGTCCGACTCGCGAGCCGCAGGCTTGTTAAACAGTCTCATTGTTTGCCCTGACCAGAAAGCCTTGCGTGCGTTGCGAGAAACCATTTTGAATCTGTACCCGGTGCAGTGCTTTTCTCCGTTCACGTCACCAAGATTTTTGATTTGATGGCGAACTGAATCAGTTCCGCAGTTGTTTCAAGGTTCAGCTCCTCCATTACCCGGTATTTGTGAAATGCAACTGTCCGCGGAGTCACTTTTAGTACGCTGGCGACTTCTTTCATGGACTTACCCTCCGCTAATAATTGCACTACTTCGCGCTGCCGTGGCGTCAGTGCGTTTGCGCGACCTCTCGGGTTGGGATTGTTGATAAAGGCCTTTTGCATTCCACGCGCGATCTGGGGCGTAACGTAGGACTTGCCCTTTAGCGCCATATGAATGGCACGGGTCAGTTCAGAGGCTGCGGAACTCTTCAGCAGGTAACCAGATGCCCCGGAGCGCATCGCTTTCACGGCCAGCTCGGGGTCCTCGTTCATTGTCAGGAAAATGATCTTGACACTTGGCATCAGCTCTTTCAGCCGGAGACCTGCTTCCAAGCCATTCATAAGCGGCATACCCACGTCGACTACAACGGCATCAGGCTTGAGGTCAGGAGCAAGGTCTAGCAAGGCGCGTCCATCAGGCACAGTGCCCACTACTTGGAAGTCCGATTCCAAGAGCTTGCGAAAAGCCTCAAGCAAAATGGTATGGTCATCGGCCAGCATGACCCGGGGAAGTGGCATAAATACCTCAATTTGGCTAGTTGATGCTCTAAGAAAGGAGTCTGCGCCGCCTACTGTCAGTACTTACAGTGCCTGTTTCTGCCAATCGCGCAGGGATCTTCTGACTTCAGGGAGGGTCAATACTTGGTTTGCAGATTTCTGACACGCCTTTCCATTACATCTATGCCAGATTTTCTAGCGCATCACAAAAACCACTATTTTTTGACAGTGATTAATTTCCATGAACCTACAAGAATCTTAATGGGTGCTACGGTGCCGGAAGGCTGCCTTATTATCAACAACTTATCGAATGTCTTATGCCTGAGAGCCCGTTTTGAGTTGCAGTAGCTCCGCCTCCGTCAAGCGAAGCTCCGTAAAGCCGCAGGTAAGGCACACCAACATCTCCCGGCACACGTAGATCGGACTAACTTTCAGGTTTGTGACACCAGGAAGAGTCAATGTCAGCTCGCCCGGCAAACTTTCCACGTTTTTTGATGCGCACACTTTGCATCCCATTTAGGCTCTCACCACGTTTCCCATCCCCGGCGCAAGGTTTTTACTGGGGAGATCACCACTTTGGTGGTTTTCTCCGCGATTAAATTCTAGCACAAGAACTCTTATGGCCCCTTGCAAGGCACTTTTAGCCCCAACTGGCAGAGTTGACAGCATACAAGGCTCCTTTGGTAGGCATATTGTGTACGCGGGATGGCGACAAGGGGGCTTTGCAGGGAATATTTGGTGTGACTGTGGGTCTGAATGGGCGCGAAACACGAGCTAGGTCTCATTCGGAAGGCGCGCATTCGACTGGCGGGCCAATTGAGTAAAATCAGGGTATTGTTGGCGGATGACCACCCGGGCTTCACGCAAATCGTGGAATCTTTGTTGGGGTCTGCGTACGAGGTTACCGGAAGTGTCTCAAACGGCCGTTCTCTTATTGAAGCGGCGATGAAAACGCTACCGGATATCATTGTCACAGACGTCTCCATGCCGATTCTCAACGGCATAGATGCCGCCATCCAGCTCAAGAATTCGAGCTGCAAGGCGAAAATTGTATTTCTATCGGTTCATTCAGACCCCGAGTTTGTGCAGGCTTGCCTTTCAATTGGTGCGCTCGGGTATGTCATCAAGACGCAAATGGCAACTGAATTGATGCCGGCCATCCAGGAAGCTCTTGCGGGACGAGTCTTTGTCTCCCCCGGCTTGTCGCACTTGAATTGATCCGGGATTTCACCGCATTGAATCAACGTCACGAGGTCAGGGACACTATGCCCGCTTTAGGAATCGCAGCTGTAAATGCTCAGCTCAAGTCTCGGTTTTTGGACGGAATCAGGCCTCAGGAGCTTAAAGTTATCCTGGCAGCAGCAAAAGCACGACAGTTCAAAGCCAATTCCGTAATCGTTAACCAGAGCGACCCTGCGGAGTATCTTTATCTATTGACCAGCGGGCGTGCCAGATACTTCTACACGACAGAAGATGGCCGAAAACTACTTCTATTCTGGCTTGCGCCAGGAGAGATCGTCGGCGGCACAACCCTGCTGGCAAATCCTTCCTCATATCTTGCAAGTACGGAAACTCTTAAGGATAGCCACTTTCTGGTATGGGATCGGGCAACCATTCGAGGTCTGGCAGCGCGGTACCCGAGGCTTCTTGAAAACGCGCTTATCACCGCATCAGATTATTTGGCCTGGTATGTGGCTACCCACGTGGCGCTTACAAGTCTTTCGGCTAGCAAGAGACTCAGCGGGGTCGTGATTTGTCTGGCCGAGCTTATCGGACAAAAAGTTCCCGGAGGGCTGGAATTCGACGCTACAAACGAAGAACTTGCCAGCGCAGCGAATATCACGCAATTTACAGCCAGTCGATTGTTGAGACAGTGGCAGCGAAGCCGAGCTGTTCTAAAGCGTCGCGGCAAGATTCTCCTGTGCGCCCCTGAAAAGCTACTCCTCCATTCCGTTTGACACCAATCCATCCCGAATTGTGGATTATTTTGTTTGTAAACCCTAACTCATTGCTCTTGGGCAAGTTCGAGGATGCTTTCGAGCAAGGACTCCTCCACGCAAGGCATGCCATTCTCTCTGCAGATATCTTTCAAAAGATGATCGGAGAGGACTCCGGTTTATGGAAGCGGAGGCGGTTCGAATGTCAGAAGTCAGGATTCTGCTGGTCGATGATTTTGGCCAGTGGCTAAATTTCATTGCGGTCTGCTTCGAGCAACGGCGTGACTTGAAAATTTTGGGTGTAGCGTGGAGTGGACCAGATGCGATTCGAATGGCGGGAAATCTGGAACCTGATTTGATTCTCCTCGACGTTGACCTTCCGGAAATAAATGGCATCCAGGCAGCGGAACAGATCCGACAGCTTGTTCCGAAATGTAAGATCATCTTCCTGACTGGACAAACGGATCCTGAAATTGTGCAAGCAGCCTTCCGAGCGGGCGGTAATGGTTACATTGCTAAATGGGATGCCTCAGAAGAGCTGATGGCCGGCGTAGAGGCTGTTCTTAGCGGAAGGACGTATGCGAGCCGTAGCATTGCTCAGAGCTGGAACATCCAATAGGGACAAGAAACCAAACCAGCCCAATTGCATTATGTTCGTTTGACAATCACAGCCGTTAGGTCATCTTGCTGCTTCGTTCCAGCGGAAAACTCAATCACCGCCTGATACAAATCAGAAATGATCTCGTTCGGATGCTTTGATCTTGAAGCGCGTACGACCTGTTCCAATCTCTTAGAGCCGAACAATTCGGCTTGGGGATTGGCCCATTCAAAGAAACCGTCTGTTGCCAGCACGAGCAAATCACCCGAACTCATGTCGAGCGCCTTTGGCGGTTCGGAAACAAACTCCGCTACTAAGCCCAGGGGTATTGCCTGCGCACCCATTTCGACAAAACGATCGTCCTTCAGGACATAAAGAAATAGAGGCCCGTGCCCGGCTGAAAGCAATTCCACATGTGATCGTCCCGGAGTGCAAATTGCAGCTACAAACGTGGCAAACTTCCCTTCTCCAATATCACCAGCAAGTGCGGCGTTGATTTGTTCCATCGCGGGCATCAGCGCGCCACATCCCTGGAAGCTGGCCCTTGCATAGGCGCGACAAACCGCCGCGAGGAGAGCGGGCCCAATTCCGTGTCCCGTCACATCTGCCAGCACGATGACGATCCGCCCATCCGGCAGACATTGCCAGTCATAGTAGTCGCCGCCTGTTTGATCCGCAGATTGGTTCCATCCAGCGATTTCGAAACCTTCGAGCTTAGGTGCTCCGCTGGGAAGCAGAGACTGCTGTATGGAACGCGCGACCTCCAGATCGTGTTCCAACCTCTCCACCTGGCGGCGCGTTTCAGCTTCACGAAGAGCAGCGTCCACCTGCTTCCTGACCTCTGCCGCAACTGTCCCAGCCACAAAACCAGCGACAATCAAGGTCAAGGCATAGCCAAAAACGGCCTTTTCGGGTGAGAGCAATGACGAATTCTCGCCGAAGGAAGGGCGCCAGCCGAGATAGGCTGAAGCCAACAGGTAACTTGATGCAGCCGCGATTCCAGAGAGCCTGCAGAGAACAGGATTCAGACGCAACACAGAAAGGATGATGAAGAGAAAAAAAATCAAAACGGCGGGGTTTGCCAGGGGCTGATAAGGCAAATCGATAGCGGAACTACGTACGAGAATAAGTGCGAGAGCTGGCAGAAGAGTCTCAACAATAGTGTTTCGAGCCCACGCCGAATTGCCAAGATCTTTCCCATTCTGTATGGCTCGGTCTACCGCTCTAAGTAGCAGGAATTCATATAGGGCGAATAATGCGCAGAGCCCAGACGTCACAAACCATAAGGAGAGATTTTCGCTGCCCGCCAACAGAACTGTTCGAAACGTTCTCACCAAGAATGCTGCAGCAATCATACCCAGAACGATCCGAATCCGAAGACGCTCACTTCTTAGTAGAGCGCCCTGAAACGCTGAAGATTCACTACGGGGATCGCTGACGGCCATAATCGCTATTCTAGGCGCGTAGACAAATATTTGATGAGCACCACGTCATTGCCCTTTTCGTTGTAGATGAGGTCGTCCACGAAATGCCGAGCTATCAAAACACCATACCCACCCGGACGCAAACCTTGCGCCTCGCGATACGCATCATGGCGGATTGGATCATCGGGAGGATTTGCCATGGCGGTTTGGACTATCTCTTCTTCTGAGAATCCTCGGCCGGGGTCTTTTACGCGGCAAATAACCACATGCCGGGCTCGCAAATAAGCGATCTCGACACTTTGGCTGCGATCAAAGCGCCCACCATGCTCTATGGCATTCAAAAGAATTTCGCGAAAAGAGGTTGCGACATCTTCCTTTTCTTTATCAGGTAGTTCGGCAACTTCATTGATAAACTGAACCAACCTTTCTGCCGTGCCTAAGTCGCACCGTGCGCTGAGGCGTATCCAAGCCGGCGTGGCAGATAGGATCTCAATGCCATCGTCCCAACAGGGCCCTTCTGCAGCCAACTGAATCATATAGGCCAGTGAGTCATATGCGAGTGGTTTTGAAAAGTAGCTAAACGCGTGTTCACGCATAGAAGCCAAGACATCGGCTGGCGTAGCTTCGTCGGTGAGAATTATCAGCTTGGTGTGCGGGTGGACCCCTCTAAGCTTGCGCAAAAGCGCGACATCCTCTTTCCCTGAAGTTTTTTCGCTCGTGATTACAAGTTCGCATGGGCTTGATAGAGCCACCGCCAGGGCGGCAATGTTGTCAGAAGCGTGCTGAACGTTCCAGCGACGTGAGTCGAGAGCAGCGTTGATAATGGCTTCCACTTGTGGGTCAGCATCAACCACAAGGGCAGTTCTAAGAGGCGGTTGACCATTCTCTAGCGATGCGGCGGTACTCATAACGTCTGATGCTGACGGTATTGGTGCGGTAGTACCCATACCACTGTAACTTCTGCCAGATGCCACTAGGATCGGCTGGTAGTACAACTCTGACGCTGTCTTTTACTTGACTGATTTCCCCTTGAACTTTCGCAGTTTGAGCAGGGCTCGCCTTTCTACTGGGGCTTGACTCATGAAGTTCGTCTTACATTTACAATTTCTGCGAAAAATGTTCTCGATTTCAATGTTGCTCTGCTTCTGTCTCGGCGCATCGGGCTGCGGCAACACCTGCTATGTCGGCGTGTGGGATGGATCGGGAGCCGTGATTGGTGTCAGCAATAATTCTTGTTCGCTTGACAAAGCAAATGGAGCCGCAGCTGTCCGCTTGAGCAACAGTAGCCTCAGCTCTTCCAATCTCAGCTCTTCCAATCTCAGCTCTTCCAATCTCAGCTCTTCCATTTCGCCGTCCCCGCGGGCCATCCAACACATTTTCGTCACTCTTCGCGCCGTTCAGGCCTCTGCGACGACAAACGAGACGGAAACCGCATCTCTCTGGCAGGATCTTGCACCGAATCTGGTGGCGCATCCGATCCAGGTTGATCTTTTAGCTCCTGGCGAGAACGGATTCAACCTGGGTCCACTTGAGTACGTGATGCCTCCGGCTATTGTCAGAGCAGAGGAGTATCGCCAAATCCGTTTCCGACTCTTGTCCACGGAAACGCTCCCGGCTGATGGCATCCCTGAGACCAATAGGTGCGGTAATGCGGGCTGGAACTGCATTGTCTTCAATGACGGTTCCTTGTGGACCTTCGGCGCGGACGAATCGGAATTTCGTTTTCTTCCAGCAAGCAGCGACGGCATCCTTTTTAGGGTTTTACCAGATGCGCTTACGTCTGTTTCTTTTCACTTCGACGCGGAATCATCGGTTGCCTCTCGTTCCGCTGAAACAGTCCGGCTCGTATCTGTTTTCAAGGTTAGCTTTGATTTTCGAGTTTCGCATGAATGATCAAATGAAGAATTTGCTTCTTTAAAGCCACCAAAAAGGAATTGGTGTCGATCTTTAGCCGAATGATTAAATGAAGATTCGTCTATCTCTTAGCTTGACCCTGCGAACGACAGTAGTTGTGATTATTCTCGCTGTATTGCCCGGGACAATCCGAAGGCTAATACATACGGGGAACCTGTACTTGTTCACTGAACAATTCTTTAGTGATATGGCGGCACGCTTGTCAGGTCCAGGCCGGTTTAGGTTTATCATGCAACCCACCGTTGCCATCTTTCTTGGCGTGCGAGATGGAATGAAAGACGGACGTGCAGGAATTCCAACCTTTCTATGGGCACTGGTATTCCACGGGCAGCATCGTTGGGAACTACTGCGGAGCGCATTCGCTTCGGCAAGTGATTTGATCTCTATAGCGATTCTTCTGGATTTGATTGCGCAGTTTCTGATCTTTCGTGAAATTCACCCCGGGGCGGCCCTACTGTTAGGTCCGGTGTTGATTGCAATACCTTATGCGATGGCCAGAACCTTCGGGAATTGGATTTCACGGTCCCGGGTCCCATCCTGATTATCCAGTTATCTGAGCCGCTCCATCAAGATTGTGGTAGGCTTCCTCCAGTCGGGCCAAAGTATGGCTACCCAAATGTATCCGATTCCTTCCCGCGAAAGCTTTTCCTTGCGGCTATTTTCGCCGACCGTCTGAGAGAAAAACATGGGCGTGCCCAGGATTATTCTGGCTGACGATCATGCACTCTTTGTAGAGGCATTGTGCAGGCTTATATCCCCCAGCGTTGAAGTCGTGGCGACTGTGGGGGACGGGCGCGCCCTTCTTGAGGCCGCGCCGCGCCTTAGGCCGGATGTTGTCGTGCTTGACGTTGCAATGCCCTTGCTAAATGGTTTGGATGCGGGTCGAGAGTTAAAGAAGAAACTTCCCACCGTAAAATTGATTTTCTTAACGATGAACGAAGATCCTGAACTTGCAATGGAGGCGATGCGAGCGGGTGCATCTGGATTTCTACTGAAGACATCGGCCGGGGCAGAATTATTCACTGCCATACGAGACGCACTCAAGGGGAGAAAATACATAACTCCGCAAATTGCTCGTGGCATGCAGGAGTGCTTTATCCAAGACCCGCGGGGCGTGAGACTGGAGAAGTCTTTCACAAAGCGACAGCGAGAGGTGGTGCAACTTCTGGTCGAAGGTAAGCCCATGAAGGTCGTCGCGGATATCTTGAGAATCGCTCCGCGGACAGTGGCATTTCATAAGTATCGCGTGATGCAGGTTCATGGCATAAAAACAAATGCGGAACTCGTCCAATTCGCTATAAAAAATCGCATCATCATGCAATAAGAAACAACGCACGACTTCGCCCTTGAATCTTCCTAATTAATAACTTAAGGGCGGGTGGGCCCCGCCCCTAAGTGTTCGTTGCTGTCCGCAGATGGTGCGGTTTGTTTTTATACAGCCGTGCGGATATTGATCTTCCGGATCGCCATCCCAGCCAATGAAACCGCGCAAAGGATCGCGCCAAGCAGGCCGATGAGCGGAAAATTGCTAGCCGTCTTCGGCAACTTTTCTGGTGCCGGCTCCGCCTTAGCCGTTGCAACGGGCGCGGGGGTTGGTTGCGACGAGGCAATCAGCATCGGGACATCAGCTTTTGGCGCCGGCGGAGTGGGAGGTGCACTTCCTGTCCTCTTTATTTCCTGCGAAATTACAACTTCCGGCTCCTCGACTATTTTCTGAGCCTCTACCTTCATGCCCTTCTTGAGGCCGAACGCGTCGACCATTTGACCATCGACGTTAAATTTCTGACCCTTCGGAATCTTGAACTCCTGATTCTCGCCGTTTTCTAGGGTCAGGATAACGGTGAGCGGAGGCGTTACGTGCCACACTTTACCGGTAACTGTTTTAACCGTTGTGATCATCTTTGGAGTAGTCGTCGTAATGGTCTGCCTCTCCACTTTCATGCCTACCTGTAGCTGGTGAACATTCAGTTGCTTCCCATCAACAGTTACTGTCGTGCTTTCTGGAATGTTGTCGAAATGCCGCATTGTTCCGTCTTCCATTTTTACAACGACGCTGTTGCCAGAGACGTAGACGATTTCGCCGCGTTCGACTTTAACTTCCTTTGTTGATGGGCCGTGTGTTTCTGTCTTTTGCGTCTGTACTTGCGCGGCCGCCGAGAGAGATAGCGCTAAACAAAGTGCGATCCCGCCCAGAGGGCCACTCAAGCGTTTTCTTGAGTACCTGATCGATGTCATTTCGTTTTCTCCTTGTTGTTGGTGTTCTTGCCCGTGGTAATCGAGACCCCGCTTGCCATCT
>Ga0335082_10006793_pt1 | contig 12464 bp, 12 predicted proteins | sample Lox_Sample_41_FD_206718 | JGI IMG/M metagenome (GOLD analysis project Ga0335082, IMG submission 206718) | Soil microbial communities from Loxahatchee National Wildlife Refuge, Florida, United States - Lox_Sample_4.1 | ecosystem: Environmental > Terrestrial > Soil > Wetlands | place: USA...
AAGACCTCCCGGCGCCGCCGACGCTAAACCCGGTGCGGGCGAATCCCGCGCGGGGCAGCGGCGGCCGCCCGCCTTGACGGCACCGGCATTGACCGGCTCATCACCAGGAGACCAACAGTGGAGTCCGACCATGAGAAGGTCACCCGCGAGGTCCTCGCGTGCGACGAGTCGTTCTTCACCGCCTTGCTCGCCGCGGATCGTGATCTGCTCGGCACGATGCTGGCCCATGACTTCTTCATCATCGACGTGCTGAGCGGCCAGGTCGCACGCCGGGACGAACTGCTCGGCGCGATCAGCTCCGGGCAGCTGCGGTTCGCCGAGGTGACGCGGTATGCCGGGGAACGTTCGGTGCGCCTGCGTGCTTCGGCCGCGGTGGTGGCCGGGCGGACCCGGATGGTCATGCGCTACCAGGGAAACGAGGTGACGGCGCAAAGCCGGTACACCCATGTCTATACCCGCGATGGCGGCCGGTGGCGCCTGATGTCGGCGCAGGGAACACCCACGCACGCTCCGCGCATGAGTGCCGGGCGGGTGCCGCTGTTCTGCGATGTCGCCTTGGCCGCGCGCATCGAGCGGGTGGAAGCGCAGCTCATCGCCGGGAGCAGCGAAGCCGCCCGCCGCCGGACCGGCACCACGGGCTTCGCGATCCCGATCGCGGGTGGTGTGGCGAGCTTCGCCGGGGAGGGTTCGCCGTACAACAAGGTCGCGGGACTGGGCTTCGGCGGCGTGCCGGAGGCTTCGGCTCTCGATGAGATCGAGCGGGCCTTCGGCGCCTGCGGTTCCCCGGTGCAGGTCGAACTGGCCCACCTGGCCGACCCCGCGATTCTCGCTCTGCTAGCCGGGCGAGGTTACCGGCTCGAATCGTTCGAGAACGTGCTCGGCCGTGCCCTCACGGGTGGATCCGAGCGGGTGATGCCAGCGGGGGTCGAGGTCCGGCCGAGCGGTGCGGAGGAGTTCGAGACCTGGCTTGACGTCGTGGCCGAGGGCTCCGTCCACCCCGACACTCAGGGAGTGCCGTGGCACGAGGAATTCTCGCGCGAGGCGATCATCGGAGCCGAGCGCGATTCGGCGGCGGCCGGAGACATGCGCTACGCAGCGCTGCGCGACGGGGTAATCGTCGGCGGCGCCACCATGCGGATATCCGAGGGCGTCGCGCAGCTCACCGGCGCGGCCACCGTCCCGGCGCACCGCCGCCGGGGTGTGCAGACCGCGCTGCTGTCCGCCCGGCTCGCCGACGCCGCCGCGGCCGGCTGCGACGTCGCCGTCATCATCACCCAGCCAGGATCGAAGTCCCAGCAGAACGCGCAACGCCAGGGCTTCGATCTGCTCTATCCCCGCGCCGTCCTGGTCAAGCAGCCCTGAACCGCGCTCGCAGATGACGGCGGGTTGACGTGGGTAGCATCGTGGCCATGGTGCCGGCCGATTCGGGGGTGGAGCAGACTTCTGCGGCCGTACCCCGGCTTGATCCTGAGTCAGCCGGGTGGCTGCGTGTGCTCGCCGGTACCGGTCCGGCGCAGGAGGCGGCGCTGGCGCGGCTACATGAGATGCTGGTGCGGATCGCGCGGGGTGAGGTCGGGCGGCGGGCCCCGCGGCTGCGGCTCGTCGGCCCCGAGCTCGATGACCTGGCCTACCAAGCCGCCGCTGACGCGCTGATCGCCATTACCGGCAAGCTCGGGCAGTTCCGCGGGGAGAGCCGGTTCACGACGTGGGCGTATAAGTTCGTCATCTTCGAGGTATCGGCCAAGATCGGGCGGCACTTCTGGCGCCACCCTGACATTCCGCTGGATGCGGAGGACTGGGAACGGCTGCCGGCCCGCTTTGGCTTTGATCCCGCGCAGGAGGCCGAATGGCGGGACCTGCTGGCTGCGCTGCGCCGGGCGGTGGATGAGGAGCTGACCGCGCGGCAGCGTAAGGTCTTCGTCGCGATCGTGCTCAACGGGGTTCCGCTGGATGCGCTGGTCATCGAGCTGGCCTCCAACCGCAACGCGATCTACAAGACGTTGTTCGATGCCCGGCGTAAGCTGCGGGCCGCGCTAGCTGCTAACGGGTACGTAGGCGACGACTGATGACTGCTGAGGAGCTTATGGACGGCCGGCCGGAACTGGACCGCTTCCTGCGGACTGATCCGCGTGACGTGGGCTGCGCCCAGGCCATGGACATGCTGCACGTCTACGCCGAGCTGGCGGCCGCGGGCGGTCCTGTCGAGCAGCGGTACCCAGGCATCGCCGCGCACCTGCGCGCCTGCGGCCCGTGCGGTGAAGACTTCGACGGGCTGCTGGCCGCCCTGCGCGACCAGGCCCCCTAACGGCACCCCTCCGGGCGTAAGATCCCCGCCGCCGCGGACGCCAACCAGGGGTAGACGAGACGGCGCGGCGACGGCCAGATCCGTCGTAGCCGGACTCATCCCTAGCGAGGGAGACCCACGTGTCACATCATTTCGACAGCCCGACCGCCATCGCTGACGGACGCATCAACCTGTGCGATTTGTTCGTATTCGCAGGCGCGCCCGGCACCTCCACGCTTATCCTGACCGTCAACCCCGACGCCGGACGCTCATCGGCGACCACGTTCCGGCCCGGTGCGCTCTACGAATTCGTCGTGGCCAGCGACGGAGCTACCCGCGAGGACATCGCCTTCCGTATCACCTTCACCGAGCCGGACAACGCAGGGAACCAGCAGGTACATGTCCTGCGCGCCGACGGCGCCGCCGCGGCGCACGGGGCGGAGGGAACGCTGCTGGGCGAGGGCCGCACCGGCGAGGTCTTCTCCCTGGGCGCCGGGGGGCTGGCATGGGCCGGGCTGGCCGCGGATCCCTTCACCGCCGACGGGCTCGCCCTGGCCACATTCCTCGCCGGGCTCGCAGAAGGGCAGTACGACCCCGGCGTCTTCACGTCCTCGCCGGGCAATGTCTTCGCCGGCCGCGACGTGACCGCCATCGCCCTGCAGATACCCGACACCGATCTGGGCGGCACCCGCGTCGCGGTCTGGGCGCGGATCAGCCTGGTCGGCCATGCCCCGCAACTCCAGGTCAGCCGGATAGGCCAGGCCATGCTCCGTCCGCTGTTCTTCAGTCCTCCGGACGCGGAGTCCGAGACCCTGAACACCGGGGCCCCCGCCAGCGACCGGGACGCGCACGGCAAGCGGGTACACGGCATCGCCAGCGCCGTCGCAAGGCTCGCCGGGCTGCCCGATCCCGACGCCCACGCCGACAAAGTGCAGGCGGCGTTCCTGCCCGACGTGGTCACCTACCAGCCCGGCCAGCCCGCCTCCTTCCAGCCCGGCAGCGGCAACGGCCGCGCACTCGACGACGACACCTTCGACATCGCCGTGGCTGTCCTGGCCGGGTCGGCGCTCGGGAGCGGCTCCGTCCCGCGCCCGCCCACCGCGGAGTTCCCCTACCTGTCAGCGCCCCAGCCGGCGGAGTTGCCCGCCCTCGCCGACCTGTTCGGCCTCCGCGAACACACACCGCGGTAGCTGCGGCGCGGGTGGCACCGGACCGTGCATCTGGATTACCCTGCGCATCAGATGATGGAAGGCCGGTGGCGCGAGGAGGACGAGCGGTGGAGCCATTCGACACCACCAGGCCGAACATCGCCCGGGTCTGGGACTACTGGCTAGGCGGGAAGGACAACTTCGCCGCCGACCGCGAGCTGGCGGAGAAGATGCTAGCGGTCCACCCGGTATCCGCCCAGATGGCCCGGGAGAACCGGCAGTTCCTCGGCCGGGCCATCAGCTTTGTGGCGGCCCGCGGTGTCCGCCAGTTCGTCGACGTCGGGGCCGGCCTGCCGACCGTGCTGAACACGCACGACATCGCCCGGCACACCGAACCGGACGCGCGGGTGGCGTACGTGGACAACGACCCGATCGTGATCTCGCACGCCCGCAGCCTGCTCGCCAAGAGCCCCGGGGTGATCGCGGTGCCCGGCGACATGCGCGACCCGGGAAGCATCCTCGCCGATCCCGGGCTGACCGAGCTGATCGACCTGGCCGAGCCCGCCTGCGTGATCATGTCCGGCGTCCTGCACTTCGCCGATCCCGGGACCGCCCGCGATATCGCCGCCGCCTTCGCCCGGGCGCTCGTCCCCGGCAGCTACCTGGTCATCTCCGTCGGTTCCGGCAGCCCGTCGGAGGGGGAGAACTTCACCTCGGCGTACACCGCCGCGCGGCTCTACATCCACTCACGGGAGGAGATCCGGGGTTTCTTCGGCGGCCTCGAGCTCGTACCGCCGGGCGTGGTCTCGGTGCGGGACTGGGCCGGCGACAGCCCGGCCCTGAACCTGGAGCCTCGTACAGCGACCTTCGTGGGCGGCGTGGCCCGCAAGGTGAACGCTGCCTGATACCTACCCCCAGACGCGGTCCGCGACCTCGCCGACCAGGCGCAGCTTGTTCTCCTGGGCGTCCTCGCTGATCTGGTTGCCCGGCCCGGCCGAGGCGAACCCGCACTGCGTCGAGAGCGCGAGCTGGTCCAGCGGGAAGAAGCCGCCCGCCTCGCTGATCCGGGCGGCGAGCTGCTCGGCCGGCTCCATCCGGCCGGACTTCGTCGAGACCAGGCCGAGCACCACCGTCTTGTCGTCCGGGACGTCGCCGAGCGCGCTGAACGAGCCGGAGCGCTCGTCGTCGTACTCGAGCAGGAGGGTGTCGTAGTTGGCGGCCCGCTGGAAGAGCTGCTTGGAGATGGTCTCGTAGGTACCGGTGCTGATCCAGTCGCTGTCGTAGTTGCCCCGGCACAGATGAAGGCCGAACGAGACGCCGGCCACCCCCGCCAGCTCGTTCAGCATGTCCGCGCCCTCGCTGAAAACCCGGTCGACGGAGATCCCGGCCCGCTCCCACGCGTCCCGCTGGGCCGGGTCGACCAGCTGGCCGAAGTCCGGCGCGTCGACCTGGATGTACCGGCAGCCCATCCGGGCGAGCTCCTCGGCTTCCTCCTTCATCAGCCGCAGGCCGTCGGCGAACATCTCGAACGGGTCGGGATAGGCGTCCCGTGACCGCTGCGGCGACCAGACCAGGAACAGCATCAGCGGGCTCGGCAGCGTCACCTTGACCGGGCGCCGGGCCCGGGCCCGGGCGTACGCGAACTCCTCGGTGGTCATCATCCGGCGCCGCTGCAGCGTGTCCGTGACCGACAGCGGGATGGTGAAGACGGACTTGAGCTGGCCCGCCTCGTCGTGGAACGGAACCGGGATGTGGCCGCTGTCACCGGTGTCGGGGGAAAGCCCCAAGACCTGCTCGGTGAGCTGGTCGATGAACGTGTGCCGCCGCAGCTCCCCGTCGGTGACGACGTCGAGGCCCACGCCCTCCTGCATGGCGATGGCCTGGTCGACGGCCCGGTCCTCGATTTCCTTGTACGCCGCCGGCTCCAGCTGGCCGGCCTCGAACTGCTCGCGGGCGAGCTTCAGGTACGGCGGGCGCAGCAGCGACCCGATGGTGTCAGCGCGATACACGGTTGCCATGAGCGGACCTTCCTTAGCCATCTCGCCGGCACAGCAGCGCCCGGAGCGCCCGCCGGAGATCATCTTCGGGTGCGCCGGCCGCGGTCACGGCCCGCCAGCCCACGAAACCGTCCGGTCGCACCAGCACGGCGCCGGACGGTGAGATACCGAACGCGCCGGGGAAGCTGCCCCCGGTGTCGGTCAGGCCGTCATCCCCCACCAGATGGACGTCCATCCTCACCCCGAGTTCCTTGGCCGCGGGGGGTGCCGCGGCCCGCCAGGCCTCGCCCTCGGGCCCGGCCAGCAGCACGAAGTTCCGGCCGAACAGGTCCAGCGTGGACAGCCGTCCGCCGTCGCGCTCGAGGAACACGTGCGGCGCGCGCGCTCCCGGCCGGCCCGCGGACTCCCGGGGATGCTCGTGCAGCGGCGGGCTGCCCGGTTCGAGCACCACGGCGGGGGAGTCGTAGCGGTACCCGATCTCCATCGAGAAGTCGTCCACGATCGGCTGCGTGTTCTCCGTCCCCAGGTACGGGGCGACCCGGGTGACGTACCGGGTGAAGGCCTGCTCGACGGTGAGCTCCCCGACCGGGCGCCGTTCGGCGTCGTACGTGCCGGGCAGCCCGGGCCCGGCCACGCCGGCCAGCGTGAGCGCCAGCTTCCAGGCCAGGTTGTGCGCGTCCTGCACGCCCGTGTTGCCGCCGTAGCCGCCGTTCGGCGGGACCACGTGCGCCGCGTCGCCGGCCAGGAACACCCGCCCGTCGGCGAACCGTTCCGCGCAGTTCGCCTCGGCCCGCCAGGTCGCGATGTTCTCGATGACCACCGGTATGTCCGGCACGCCGATGGCGGCCCGCAGCAGTTCCAGCGCCCGCTGCTCGGTGATCCCCTCGGCCACGTTGGCCCAGGGGGCGGACGGGAAGGCGGCGACGACCTCAGGCCGGGAGGTGTCCCCGACCAGGTTGACCACCAGGAAGCCGGCGTTGCCGCTGCGGTCGAGCCGGAAGAACCCGCGCATCAGCGGGTTCGTCACGTAGTGCACGCCCTGGTTCCGGTCCGCCAGGAGCGGCCCGAGATCGGCCAGCGCGCGGAAGTAGATGGTGATGCTGTGCGACAGCAGGCCGTGGCCGCGCATGCCGATGCCGAGCCGCTCCCGGACCGGGCTGCGGTTGCCGTCGGCCGCGACGACGTACGTCGCGCGCACCGTGCTCTCCGACCCGCTCTCCAGGTCGCGGATGACCGCCGTCACCCCGTCCGCATCCTGCTCCAGCGACGTGCACTCGGTGCGGTACCGCAGCCGCGCGCCGAGTTCGGCGGCCCGGACGCGCAGGATCGGCTCGAGCGCGTCCTGGTTGATGAACAGCCGTATCGTCGGGCTGAACTCCTCCACCCCGGCGTTCAGGTTCGGGAAGTAGTTGGCGATCTCGCGGCCGGCCAGCGACTCGACGTTGTTGATCCCGCCGTCCGGCGGGTACTGCTCCTCCGACTTGCGCCGGACCGCGTCCTCGAGCCCGGCCGAGCGCAGGATCTCCACGGTGCGGAGGTGGAAGTGGCCGGCCCGGGCGTTGATCGCGGTGCCCGCGTGCCGCTCCACCGCCAGCACATCGACTCCGTGATGGCGCAGGAACAACGCGGCCGACAGGCCGACCAGGCTGCCGCCGACGATCAGTACGGGCACATCCTCGCTGGCTCCGCGGTCCATCGGAAACCTCCGCACGTCCCGCCGTGGTGGTGCGTCTGATGCTAGGCACGCAGCCAGCATTCGGCAATCGGAGCCCGTGAATGTGAGCCATTGCTAACAGCAATAAATCCTGCTAGAAGTGGTAAATGGGCCTCGCGGGCGTCGACCTCAACCTTCTGGTGGCGCTCGACGCGCTGCTCGCCGAGCGCAGCGTCACCCGGGCGGCCGAACGGGTCGGGCTGAGCCAGCCCGGGATGAGCAACACGCTCGCCCGGCTGCGCAAGCTGTTCGGCGACCCGCTGCTGGTCCGCGAGGGCCTGACGCTGGTCCCGACCCCGCGCGCCGAATCGCTCCGCCAGCCGGTGGCCGACGCGCTCAGCCTGATCCAGCACGCCCTGGACGACCGGCCGGGATTCGATCCCGCCGCCGACCAGGTCACGTTCACGGTGAGCTGCTCGGACTACAGCCTGCTCATGCTCATCGGCCCGCTGGTGCGGCGGCTGGCCGCGGCCGCTCCCGGTCTGACCATCCAGGTGCTGCCGCGCGCCCCGGACCCGGTCCGCCTGCTCCGCGACGGCGAGGCCGACCTGGTCATCGAGCCGGTCGAGATCATGCCCGAGGTCACGCTGCCCAGCCTGCGGCTGTTCGCCGACCGCTGGATCTGCTGCGTGTGGGAGGGGACGGCCGAGGTCGGCGACGTGATGACGATGGAGACGTACCTGCGGCTCGGGCACCTGGTCTACTCCGCGGTGCGCGGGCACCCGGTCTCGATCGTCGACACCTACCTGGCCCAGGCCAGGGTGTCGCGCCGGATCGAGTTCACCGTGGAGAGCTTCCTGCTCGCGCCGTTCCTGCTGCAGGGCACCGACCTGGTCGCCGTGGTGCCCGAGCGCGCGGCCGGCCACCTGCGCCGCACGGCCGACGTGCGGTTCCTCGAGCCGCCCATGGACCTGCCCCCGATCACCGAGATGCTGTGGTGGAACCCGCGCCGCACCATGGACCCGGCGCACGCCTGGCTCCGCGCCCGCATCGCCGAGATCGCCGCCGAACTCGACCAGCCCGCCCCCGCCGCCCGGCCCTAGACCGGCTCAGCGGGCCCGGACCCGAACCCCGGTCAGGCTCGTGAGCCGCCGGGCGAAGACCGGCCCCGAGATCAGCCACGGATGCCCGGCGCGCGGACCGTCCGTGCCCTCGTGCACCCAGCCGGCCACCTCGGTCAGCGCGCGCAGGCAGACGACCGCCTGGTGCCAGCGCAGCTCGCCCGGGTCGACCGTGACCGCCGTCCGGCGCTGGTAACCGCGCAGGAACCGGCGGGCCAGCACCCGGCCGAACATCCGGACCAGCGGCCGCTGCCAGCCAGGCACGCGCAACGGCGGGTCGCTGAGCAGCAGCGAGGTGAACCCGGCGTCGTGCGCGCGCGGCGCGAGCAACGCGGTGCTCCAGTCCAGCACGGTCACCCGGTCGCCGTCCGCGAGCAGGTTGAACGGGTGCAGGTCGCCGTGGCAGATGACGTCCGGGGCCGGCCGCGCCGGGTGATCAGCCAGCCAGCGGGCCGCATCTACCAGGTCCGTTCGGCCGAACTCGGCGGCGAACCGCGCCAGCGCCGCGAGCAGGCCCGGTACCGTCACCGGGACGTCGCGGACCCGCTCGAGCTCGCCGCGGACCAGGTCCGGGTCGAGCGCGTGCAGCCGCGCCATCGAGGTGGCCAGCAGGTCCGGGATCTGGCGCAGCAGCCGGGGTACGGCGGCCGGGGTCAGCCCGTCGTCCAGGCCGGAAAGCGCGGCGCCGCCCGCGGCCCGGTCCATGACCATGAACGCCAGGCCGAGGCCGTCATCCGGGCCGCCCGCCGCTCGCACCGGCGGGGTCGGGAAACCCGCGGCGGCCACCGCGCGCTGCACGATCGTCTCCTTGCGCGCCGAGCCGGGGTCGGGCATCAGCCGGGCGACCAGGTCGGCCGGCCAGCCGTCCGGCGGATTCGCCAGGGAGAAGGAGAAGAGCTCGGCCCAGAACCCGCCCCGCATCGGCTCGGGCCGGCGCTCGTACTCCAGGCCGGGCGTGCCGGCCGCGTTCCGCAGCACAACGATCAGCCGGTTCGCTACGCCAGTGTCAACCGTCACGGTATTTACCGTAACAGTGTTCTTTGGTACTGTCTAGCCATGACTTCCGCGGCGGAGACCGGCGAACCGCTGACCATCGACGACCTGGCCCGGCGGGTAAAGCTGCCGGTGCGGACGATCCGCGAGTACCACACGATGCGCCTGCTGCCACCGCCCGAACGGCGCGGACGGCTGGGCCTGTACGGCGACCGGCACGTCCAGCGCCTGCGGCTGATCATCCGCCTGCAGCGCCGCGGCTACTCGCTGGCCGGGATCCGCGACCTGCTCGGGGCGTGGGAGAGCGGAACGGACCTGGTGACCGTGCTCGGAGTCGACGAGAGCCAGGCGGCGCTGGACGAGACACCGCTGTGGCTGACCCGGGCGGAACTGCTCCAGCGGCTGCCGGCGCTGGACCAGGCCACGCTCGCCCGGGCGAGCCGGATCGGGCTGGTGCGGCCGCGCGGCGAGGACCACTTCGGCGTGCGGAGCCCGGCCCTGCTCGGCCTGGTGGCCGACTGGGTCCGGGTCGGCGTCCCCCTCGACGAGGCGCTCGACCTGATCGAGGTGCTCGTCGGCGACCTCGATACACTGGCGGGCAGGCTGGCCGACCTGATCGTCGCGCGCATCTGGGAGCCGCTCTCGGTCGCGGATCGCGTCGGCGACCTGCCCGACTTGCTCCGGCGCGGCCGGCCTCTGCTGCTCCAGGGCGCGGCCAGCACGCTGGCGGACCGGCTCGGCGAGGCACTGGCCGGACGGGCCGGTACCGCCAGTGACGGCGGCCGGCTCCGGGCCGCGGTCGACGAGATACGGGTGGGCGCGTTCGCGGACGCCGCGGGCAGGATCCACCGGCAAGGGGACGAGAGATGAGCATCGCGAACACCGCGCAGGCCGAGCACTGGAACACCGGCCCTGGTGTCGCCCACTGGGTCGCCAACCAGGCGCGCTACGACCGGATGCACGCGCCGTTCACCGCCCTGATCCTCGACGCCGCCGCCCTGCGGGCCGGCGGGACCGTGCTCGACGTGGGCTGCGGCTGCGGCGGCAGCACGCTGGCCGCCGCCCGGCTCGTCGCGCCGGGCCGGGCACTCGGCCTGGACCTGTCCGGTCCGATGCTGGCCCGGGCCCAGGCTGACGCGGAAGCGGCCGGACTGGGCAACGTGGCGTTCCGGCAGGGCGACGCGCAGGTGGAGCCGCTCGAGCCAGGCCGCTTCGACACCGTCATCTCCCGCTTCGGGGTGATGTTCTTCGCCGACCCGGTCGCCGCCTTCGCCAACATCAGGTCCGCGACCCGGCCCGGCGGCCGGCTGGTCTTCGCCTGCTGGCAGCCGCTGGCCGCCAACCAGTGGATGCGGGTCCCCGGGGCCGCGCTGGCCGAGCATCTGCCGCCGCCCAGCCCCGCCCCCGCCGACGCGCCCGGCATGTTCGCCTTCGCCGACCCGGACCGGCTCCGCCCGATCCTGGCCGCGGCCGGGTGGCGGGACGTCGAGATCACGCCGGAGCACGCGTCGATCCTGGTAGGCGGCTACGGGAGCGTCGAAGACGCGGTCGAGTTCCTGCGCACCGCGACGCAGGGCCGGACCATGCTCGCCGGGGCCGACGCCGCCACGGCCGCCCGCGCGCTCGCGTCCGTCCGCGCCGCGCTCACCCCGTTTGCCGACGCCGACGGCGTGCACCTAGACGCCGCCGTCTGGCTCGTCCAAGCGGTAGCGCCGTAACCACCGCCGCCCAGCCACCGCGCCGCAAGCCGCCCCTCCATACTGCATGAATGCCGCGTTCATGTAGCTCAAAGGACGCGTCGCCAATAATCCGTCGACCTGATCTGCGGGCGCCGTGGTACCCGGATCGGTCATTGCGTGTCACTACACCCCCCATTTACACCGGCGCGGCTGGGCTGCGAGGCTGTGCAGGACAGCGGCTCGGTGGAGTCGTGGGGAGGGAGGGGCATTCATGCCTGCGGATCATGTCCATTTCAACGGGAGCGTCAACCTCGCCGACACCGAGTCGGTGATGCGCGAGATCGCCGCGCGGGTCCCGTCTGGGGTGCGGCGTATCCCGGACGGCGAGACCGGGGACCGGGCCAACTGGATCCTCTTCCAGCTGCAGAAGTTCCTGCAGCTCCCCTGGCTCGTAACGGCCCGGCCGATGGGCGATGAGGACGGGGAGTACGAGCAGCTCCCGCTGCTACGGCTGGCCGAAGGGGTGGATCCGGCCCAGGTGACCTGGCCGGACATCGGCTACGCCGAGGCCTACCTGGAGTCGTACCGGGTCTTCGCCCGGCTGCGTGCCGACGGCGTGATCCCGGCCGGGGTCCGCTTCCAGGTCGAGTACCCCACGCCACTGGCCTCGATCGGGGGCTACATCGTCCCCGAGCAGCAGCAGATGCTGCTGCCCTCGTACGAGCGAGCCATGTTCGCCGACCTGGACCGGCTGCTGGCCGAGATCCCGGCCGGCGAGGTAGCGGTGCAGTGGGATGTCGCGGTGGAGTTCGGTGTCCTGGAAGAGGCCTTCGCGCCCGGCGGCGCGCAGGCGTTCGACGCGGTCGCCGCCGCGCTGGCGCGGTGCGTGGACCAGGTGCCCGCCGCGATCCCCGTCGGCCTGCACCTGTGCTACGGGGATTACGGCCACGAGCACTTCATGCAGCCCGCGTCGCTGGCCCTGCAGGTCCGGCTGGTGAACGCGGTCGCCGCGGCGGCCGCCAGACCGGTGAGCTTCGTCTCCTTTACCGTGCCGCAGTACCAGCGCGAGGAGAGCTACTTCGCGCCGCTGGCCGGGCTGGCCACGGACCCGGACACCGAGCTGAACTTCGCGCTGGTGCCGTACCATCCGGCCGAGCAGGCGGCGGGGACGACCGGTGATCAGGCGCGGCTGATCGACGCGGCCCTGGCCGCCAGCCCGGGTGGCCGCCGCGGCTGGGGCATCTGCACCGAATGCGGGATGGGCCGCGTCGACCGGGACGACGTCCCGGCGCTGCTGGACCTGCACCGGGAGATCATCGCCGCCCCCTAGCGAACCGATTCGCCGCGGTCGTGCGTATCACCCCTGTGCACCTGCCCCTCCGATCTAGCGGGCAGGGGAGTGACGGGGGGCATCACCATGCAGCGGCCAGCGCTCGGTATCTGGCGATGCCAGCGAGCGGCCGGAGCCGCCCTGGTCGTGGCGTCGGCTCTCGCGTTCGCGCTGGACGGGCCGATGGCACGGGCCGCATACCAGCAAGGTCTGGACCCGGCCGCGTTCGGGTTCTGGCGGGCCCTGGCCGGGACGATG
>Ga0335082_10006796_pt1 | contig 12459 bp, 15 predicted proteins | sample Lox_Sample_41_FD_206718 | JGI IMG/M metagenome (GOLD analysis project Ga0335082, IMG submission 206718) | Soil microbial communities from Loxahatchee National Wildlife Refuge, Florida, United States - Lox_Sample_4.1 | ecosystem: Environmental > Terrestrial > Soil > Wetlands | place: USA...
AAAAGCCAAAGATGGTGGCGATTTGCTGGTTGCCGTTGGTATAAATAAGCCGCGCCAGGTAGCCGCGGGCAAAGTAGCAGACCACCATGAGCGGCGCGCTGATCCAAATCATCGCCCGCAGCACCATCAAAAAGTCATGTCTAAACAGATCGGGACGTCCCTGGCTGAGCCGGGCGTTGAGCCGCGGAAAGGCCGCCGTCGAGATAGCCGTGCCGATCAGCAGAATCGGCGCTGTGCTCAAGATAAAGGCGTTGCTGTAGTAAGTAATGTTGCCTGTGCCGAGACCGCTGGCAATGTGCGTCTCGACGATATTCTCGACTTGATCAATGCCCTGATCCAGGGAGCGCGGCGGCAGATTGCGCAGTACAGTATGAAAGTCATGCCGTTGCCAGGCAATTCTTGGCCGCCACTGAAAATTCATTCTCCACAAACCGCATATGATAACGAGCAGCTGCAGACAGCCGCCTATCAAAGCGCCGACGCCCAGCCCCACCAAACCGATATGGTGAGGGCCGCCGTGATGACCCGGTGCTTCGCTGAAGATTAATATGCTAAGAATAATGCTCATGTTATAAAACAGCGGCGCAATGGCATAAAAGAAGAACCGGCCGGTGGTCTGCTGCACGCTGGTCAAAATGCCCGAGATGGTAAACAGCAGCGGGTTAAATGCCAAAAAGCGCATGATAGTGGCAGCCGTGTTGAGCTGCTCAGGCGAAAGACCGGGTGCCACCACGTGGCGGATCAGCGGTTTGGCAAAGACCAGAATGATTACCGCCACGACGGCCATGATGATGGCCAAGAGGTTCATGAGCGAGGCTGACAGCTCCCACATACCGCGGCGGTCGCCTTTATGAAAGCGGTCGGACAGCACCGGCATAAAGGCCACGCCGAGCGCACCGGCCGCCAGCGTAAAAAAGAAAAAGTCCGGAATATTAAAAGCCGCAAAGTAAGCGTCGGTGCTGTGGGGCCCGACCGTCGGAAAGTTGGCGTTGACCAGCTTGGTACGCAAAAAACCCAGTAACTGGCCAGTGAAAGACATCGCAATCAACAGCGCGGCAACATTACCGATGCTGATACGGGCTCTTTTTTTAACCGGCGTGGGAGCAGTGGGATTCATGCAGCCTGTAGACTTTTACTCCCTTAGTATAGAGCAGCGGCCTCCGGAAGTTTAGCGCCTTTGAGGGCTTCGACGACTTCGTCGGCGTCGACGGTTTCTTTTTCGAGCAGGCGGTCTTTGAGTTTTTCGAGCGCGTGAAGATTGGCTTTGATGACCACCCGGGCGCGGTTGGCGGCCTCGGTGATCAGGCTCTCGACTTCGTCGTCGATGACTTTGGCCGTCTCGTCAGAATAATCGCGCTCGTGCACCAGGCGGTCGAGCATCATACCGTCGTCAACATGGAACACCTGGTCGCGCAGCTTCTTACCCATACCCTGATTGACCACCATGTCGCGGGCCAGCTCAGCAGCTTGCTGCAAATCGTTGCCGGCACCAGTGGTGATGCGGTCGTGACCAAGCACAACTTCTTCGGCGATACGGCCGCCGAGCGCGCGGGCCAGCATGTCCTTAAACTGAATGAGCGATACATAGATCCGGTCCTCCGGCGGAATCGACCAGGTAACACCGCCGGTGGCGCCGCGCGGAATGATGGTAACTTTGTGAACCGGGTCGGCATCGGGCATGACGTGTCCGACCAGCGCGTGGCCAGCCTCATGATAGGCAGTCGTAACCTTGTCGGCCTCGGTCATCACCTTGCTCTTGCGCTCCGGCCCGATGGCCACGCGCTCGAAGGCCTCGGTGACATCCTCTTGGGTGATCTCGCTGTGCGAGTTGCGGGCCGCGATAATGGCCGCTTCGTTGGCAATGTTGGCCAGATCAGCGCCCGAGGAGCCGGCCGCCTTGGCTGCCAGCGCGTCGAGGTCGACGTGCTTGGCCAGCGGTTTTTTGGCAAAGTGGACTTTAAGGATAGCTTCGCGGTCCTTGCGATCTGGTAGGCTAATGTTTACCCGGCGGTCAAAGCGGCCCGGGCGGAGCAGCGCCGGATCAAGTACGTCGGAGCGGTTGGTAGCGGCTAGCACGATAACATTCTGCCCCTGCTCGAAGCCATCCATCTCGACCAGGATCTGGTTGAGGGTTTGCTCGCGCTCGTCGTGGCCGCCGCCCATGCCGGAGCCGCGGCGCCGGCCGACGGCGTCAATCTCATCAACAAATATAATGCACGGCGCATTCTTTTTAGCCTTGGCAAACAGATCGCGAACCCGGCTGGCGCCGACGCCGACAAACATTTCGACGAATTCCGAGCCGGAGATACTAAAGAACGGCACATTGGCCTCGCCGGCCACGGCCCGGGCCAACATGGTCTTGCCGGTGCCGGGCGGCCCGACCAGCAGCACGCCTTTAGGAATGCGCGCACCCATGCCCGCAAACTTTTTGGGAAACTTAAGAAACTCCACGACTTCTTCGAGGTCTTGCTTGGCTTCGTCGGAGCCGGCAATGTCGCGGAAGGTCGACTTGTCTTTTTCGTTGCCGTAGAGCCGGGCGCGGCTCTTGCCAAAGCTCAGCGCCTGATTGCCCTGTCCTTGGGCGCTGCGCAGCATAAAGTACAAAAGCCCGGCAATAATCACGACCGGTATAACTGATCCGGCGAGGCTCAAAAGTGCCGAGTTGCTGCTCGAGATGGATTTGTAGGTTATGGCTGACTTACCGGTGTTAAAACCTTGTTCTTTAAGGCTGGAGTTGTTGTCGACGTAGGCTTTGAGCGTGGCATGGCTTTGCCCCTTGGGCGTGATCGTAAGCTGGTTGTTACTGACCACGATCGAGCTGTATTTGCCGGCATTGTTATCGTTCATGGCCTGGGTGGCCGAGATTTCTTTGAGGGTGCTGGGCTGGTTGTAGGCCGCGGCCACAATCAGAGCAAATAGAATGATCAATGCCACAAAACCGGCATTCTTCATGCCTCGGCGATTGCTGTTGCCGGGCCGGCGGCTAGAACGGGGGCGCTTAGGATCCATTAGTCATTTATTATAGCGCCCTCATTTCGTTTTGCCTAGCGCTCCGGCCCAGTGAGTGCCAAATGATCAGCCCGAACCCGCAAATTAACGCCGGCTTTAACCGGAAACAGCTTGCCGGCAGGTGCTGTCTTGGCAGCAACCACCAGGCGTTCCAGCGTTTTACTGTCGAAGCCTCTTATATCCTGAGTCCGCAGCCAGGCCGCCAGTACCTCGCGGGCCACGGCGTGCGGCAGTTGTGCAAACCAGGCCCGCTCCAGGCCGGTCTCGGGCTGGGCGGCCAGCACTTGGGCCAGTGTGGCATCCAGCTCACGATTCGTATCTGTTAAACCGGCGAGTAGCTGCAGGAGTTTGGCTCTGTCCTCCCGACTGAACTGCGGCATGATACGGCCCCGAACATAGTTGCGCAGATATGTCTGGTCGGTGTTGGACGGATCTTCGCGCCAGCGCAAGCCGTTATTCTGGGCATAGATCAGGAGGTCTTTTTTTGGCACGGCCAGCAGCGGGCGGAGCAGTTGCGGCTGGCTGGCGAGCGCCGTTAAACCTTTGCGATGCGTACCCCTGAGCATATTAATGATAGCCGTCTCCAGCAGGTCGTCTTGGTGATGGGCAGTGATGATAGCCTGGGCCTGGTGGCTTTGTTGTACCTTCCGCAAAAAGGCGTAGCGGGCTGTACGAGCTGCCGCCTCGCTGGCGTTTTTGCCGAGGCGCGCTTCGTTATACTCAAACGGCAGATCGTAACGCCTGGCCAACTCACCGACAAACTGCCGGTCGGCGTCCGACCCAGCGCGCATACCGTGGTCAAGATGCGCAACCACCAGCTCCAGCTCGGGCCGCGCTTGCAACACGTGCAGTAAAACAACTGAGTCCACGCCGCCGCTGACCGCGACGATGTACTTTCCGGGCTTTGGCAATACGACGTCCATATCTTATTATTGTATCAATGAGCCAAAACCAAACAGTCGAAGAACGCATCGCTCAACTGGAAGCCCGCAACCGCCGCGTCGAAGGCGACAAGGCCTGGGAAACGAGCTGGACCCGCCGCCTATCAATCATGCTGCTGGTGTATATGACCGTCGTCTTTTACCTGCATTTTGTGGTGCATATCAATCCATGGATCAACGGCTTGGTGCCGGTTCTCGGCTACTTTGTCTCTACCCTGACAGTCGGTCTTCTCAAGCAGCGTTGGCTGGATCGTAAAAACCGCTAACATCATGGAAGAAATTTTGCTCTTTTTGGTGGGCCTTGTAGTCGGTGTCATGAATGCCATTGCCGGCGGCGGCATGCTGATCGGTTTTCCAATGCTCATTGCGGCCGGCATGCCGGCCCTGGCCGCCAGTGTTACGACCAGTCTTGTGGTCCTGCCCGGCCAGGTTGGGGCCATTGTTGGCTACCGCAAATACCTGCACAAAATCCCACGCAGCTATGCCTGGCTGGTCATCGCTTGTGCGGCCGGCGCGGCCATTGGTGCTTCTATTCTGGAACGCACGTCATCCTCACGCTTTAACGAATTAATTCCCGGCTTACTCCTAGTGGCGGTCATTCTGTTTGCCACACAACCGTTCCTTCATTCTCACTTGCGCCGCCACTTGCGCGGTCAAACCAAGAGCCGCTGGACGATTCCTCTTTTTAGCTTAGCGCTGTTCCCTATGGCTATTTACGGCGGATATTTTAATGTCGGCTTCGGTTTTGTCGTCTTGGCATTCTTAGGCTTTACGAACATGCGCGACATTCACCAGATCAACCTGCTCAAGAACATCGCCACGCTGTTTATTGCAGTCACGTTGTTGGCCGTACTGCTCAAGACCGGCCTGGTCGGTTGGAAGTACGGACTGCCCATGGCCGGCGGCTGTGCGCTCGGCGGCTACTACGGCGCGCGGCTTGCCCAGCGCTTTTCGTCGCACGTGATCCGTATCGTGGTTATTGTCATCGGCTCCGCGGCCGTAATTTACCTGGGCCTGCGCACCTACTAAGCCTGGCCAACAGATGTAAATCGTGCTATATTTGTAATCTGTTACGGCGGCGTAGCTCAGTTGGTTAGAGCACAGGACTCATAAGCCTGGGGTCAGTGGTTCAAATCCACTCGCCGCTACCATAACGTCTATGCTTTAGAGGCTAGTGTGAATGTCTATCTATAGCGTGGTCAGCTAGCCTACGGAATTGTTTAGTCATAAGTGGCCTTAGTGCTATATAGCTGTTCGCGTGCCGAGCGATATATCGGCCCTCGCCGTCGAAGTCGGGACTACCACTACCACGACGCCAACCGGCAAAATCAACTTGGGTGGCCCTGACAATCGCAAACCCCGCGAATGCCTTGACCGCCCTACCGGCTCTTACTCTGTCTTTAGGCCCAAGCTCTGAACTGTATTCTGCTAGGTGCCCCATGGCATCTAGCCCTTGGCCCAAAGCATTACGTATTTCTCCATGAACATTCATAATGGTATACGCTGTACCTGTCCGCCTGTCAGTACCAAGGTCAACCCAAGACAGGGGCTTGGCATTAAGTCCCCTATCTACGGGAATCACTCGACCCCATGAACTAGACTCAAATTCAGGTAGTGCACTAAGACCCTCGAGGTCACCCGCGAAGCCGTCTATACCCCTTCCGCGGTTAGGAGAAAGGCTCGATATGCCAGCAATATCACCGAGTGCTGGTGTGAAGTTGGGTAAATTTTCAATTAGTTGAGGTGCTCTCATTGCTTACCATAATAAACTAATATTGTGTTAAGCGCAAGTTTTAGTGATTAAAAAAATTGTACTCGCTTTAAGGTAGTTTAATCATACCTGCCTAAATAGTAACAGCGGTCTCTACCCTTACCTGCTTCACTATCTGGCACATTGTGATCAGTTCTCGCTTCACTTGATTCCAATTCGCCTCACCCGCGCCTACCAGTTTTTGTGTTATTTTGCCCTTGGGCTAAATGGGCGTCGGCCTTTAGGGGACAGATCCCAGGATAAAGTTTCAAGATACTTAAGCATGTCTTCTCCCCCTGGGTATGGAGGCTGGAAGTCAGGATCAGCGTAGCCAGATGGTCTTATCCGCCAACTCATATCCACGCGATCTCGTAAATGGAACGGTACTTCAGCTGCCTGTGGGCGTTCCCAACTCTCTGACCACCATCTGCTTTTCTGCACATGGTATCTATTAACATTTACATATTCCTCAGTGTTCAACTTGTGCCAATCTTCATAACTAATGTCACCGCCATTGCCTTGTACAATTCGGAGTGTCGTACTACCTAACCGAGCCTCTGCGACAGGGCCGCCAATTACAACTAATTTATGCCCTATTGCTCGAAGCAATTCATCATTAGGTAGTTGCTCGGGATCAACGAGAACGACACCTTTTGATACTTCTCCATGTGACATATCAATTAATTATGATGAAACATGTGGTGTAGTACAACGATAAGCAGAATGTATACTCTGGTTTAATAACGCTTCGTTTGAGCTGGCCCCCAGTTCCTAGCTGTAGAACTGGCTGTGCGTCCCCACGGCGTCAAAGATGACTTCGGTGTCCTGCTGTAAGTACAGCGCCCTTACATCGCCCGTAATATCTATGCTCCGATAGGTCTTGTATTTGCCCTTGAGGGCGTGGTTGCGGAGCGAGGTATGGGATGGATTGTCGCGAAATAATGTAATGCTTTCGTACAATTTAGTTTGCAGCCTAGGCGAAAGTTTTTCGGCTTGTTTGACAAACGCTTTAGAAAAAGTAATCTTCATTGCTGCTTGAGTTTGCCAGCCAAGAAGTCAAGCGCCTCGTCATTATCCTTAAATCTGTAGTAATCGCCGGCCTCAATCTGCTTTTTAGAGGCCGCCAGGGCTTTAGCAGTCTTGGCATTAGGAACTTCGGGCACGTCAAAAGTAACACTCTGCTCCGCCGTAAAACGCCGCAGCTCATTGTTGAGAACAGCACTAATACTAATACCCAGCTTATCGGCAGTTTTAGCCGCCAGGTCTTTGAGCTTGGGGTCTGTCTTTAGATTGATAACAGCGTATTTACTCATACCAAAAGTATATACCTTTGGTATGTTACTTGTCAATACGCATCTTGATCTGGTTTCAATCCGTTCCGAGCACGTCTACCAAGTATAAGAACTTTGAAGCATTTTCTTGTTATATGATCAATAATGTAGTATTATACAATCATGCCTGATGGACTTGAAGCCAGAATGAGAGTCGAGACCGACAACATGTCGTGTACAATGCACTGTTTCCCGCAAAACAGTGCTAATCTTCTTGTGCGGAAGGCATTTGCAGATGCTGAGGAGGCAGGAAAAGACATTTCCAGTGTTTCCGTGGAAGCTCATTGCGTGGGTCAATTAAGTGCAATGGCGTGTGGAGAACTGTGCGGGATGACTGCCCTTATAACCTTTGGCATCAAGGATGGTGAAGATGAGATGGTAAAAGCCTGCTTTGAGGGTAGCGAGGGAACGATCGTCGTAGCCGAGGTAACCGACGGATCACAAGAGTAGAAGTAAGTGAAGAGTTAATAGTTTCACGCTAGGACATCATAAAAAAAGAAAAGCCCGGCCTCTCATAGGCCGGGCTTTTCTTTTAGCAACTCTGGGTTATCAGAGTCGGCTGAGGAGACGGTCGATCTTTGTAAAAAGACCGGTGTCTGAGGACGTGGCTAGCTCAAAGGCTAAGCCGCTGCTGGCTTTCATGCCTGCTCCTTTTTTAGTTTGTAGTGGTTTTTGTTTGTGATCACAAAGCACCTCTTATTATACATAATTTACTCAATTTGTCAAACTATGTACTGTTGGTGTTTGTCGGATCTCAAGCGTATGATACTGCCTGCGCCGGCCGTTGGCAAGATGATTCTTGTCATCCTACAGCGTGTTTTTGGCCGAGCGGCTTGTCGTCCACACCAGAACGGCCGCAATCACAAATAAGACAATCGTAAAGCCGGCCAGGGCCGGGCTGACATGGTGTGAATGCTTAACAGCGGGCTTACTAGCGGGAGCGGTTGTAACCGCCTGGGTGTTGGTCAGACTGATGCCCGGCAATGTTGTCGGATGTAAGGCCACGCTGCCCGAACCGCTGTTGAGCACGCTGGTGGCCGTGCCGGGCTGCACGGCGCTCGCCTTGGCGCTGGCGCCGAGAGATTGCACATTGGATTGGGGACTCTGGGTGGTGGATTGAGACGCCGAGCCTGTGCCGATCGAGAGTGAAGAAGTGGCCATTGTTCCTATTGTAAAGCACGCCGCGCAATTGGCCGCGTTTTAATTACTCCAGGGTGGTCGGGGTCTCGTGCGTGCTGCGCAGCGGCGCATCGCGCAGGAATAGCGCCACCACAAAGGTCAACAGCGCCACCGGAATCGTCAACAGAAACATATCGTGGAACGAGCGCACAAAAGCCTGCGCCACCTCATTGGCCACGCTCGGCGGCAAGTTGTGCAGATTGGCCGCACCGGATTGAATGGCCGCAAAGTTCGGCGCCGGGCCCTTGCCCTGCGGTGTCAGTTCGGCCAAGTGATGGGTCAAACGGCTGGTCAAAATCGAGCCGAACAGCGCGCCGCCAAACGACGAGCCCAGACTTCGAAAGAAAGTTGCCGTCGATGTCGCCGTGCCCAATTGCCGGCGATCCACGGCGTTCTGAACCGCCAGCGTCATGATCTGCATAAAGCTGCCCAGACCGATACCGATCACCGCCATCCACACCGACAGCGTCAGTTGGTGCGTACTGAGCGTAACGTGGCTGAACAACCAGAGGCCAAACGCCATCACGAGGGTTCCAAAAATCGGAAACATACGGTAGCGGCCCAGCTTGGTGGTCAGCCGCCCGGAGACAATCGACGCCACCAGCAGCCCCAAGATCAGCGGCAGCATCAGCAGGCCGGACTTGGTCGGCGAATAACCGCGCACAATCTGCTGGTATTCCGGTATGTACAGAATCGCCGCAAACATGGCGATGCCGGCCAGCAGCGACAACAGGATGGAGACCGCAAAAATGTCATTGCGAAACAGGCCGAGCGGAATAATCGGCTCGGGCGCGCGGCGCTCCCAAAAGACAAAGGCGACAGCCAAGACCAACGCCCCGACCAACAAACTGATGATTTGCGCCGAGCCCCAGGCATAGGTGTTGCCGCCCCAGACCGTGGCCAACAGTGCGCACACCGATGAGGCCGACAGCAAGCCGGCACCGGCGTAATCAATCTTGTGGTCATGATGATACACCGGCAGATGCAGGCGGCTGGCCACGGCCGATAAGGCCAGGATACCCAGCGGCGCATTCACAAAAAAGATCCAGCGCCACGACAGCGAATCGGTCAAAAAGCCGCCGAGTAGCGGCCCGGCTACGCTGGCAATACCAAACACGCCCAAAAAGTAGCCCATGTACTTGCCTCGTTGGCGGGGCGGAATAATGTCGCCCACGATGGCCAGCACCAACGACATCAGGCCGCCGGCACCGATGCCTTGCAAGGCCCGGGCCGCAATCAACTGGCTCATGCTTTGCGAGACGCCGCAGAGCATAGAGCCGATCAAAAAGATAACAATCGCCGACTGAAAAATCTTTTTGCGGCCGATCAGGTCGCTAATCTTACCGTAGATCGGCGTGGTGATGGCGCTGGTTAACAGATAAGCCGTGGCCACCCACGACAGGCGGTTGAGGCCGTGCAAATCAACGGCAATCCGCGGCAAGGCGGTCGATACAATGGTCTGGTCAAGCGCGGCCAGCAGCATAACCAGCATGAGCGCCACGACGACGACCATGATTTCGCTGTGCGTGTACTCGGCCGGGGACACTTTGGCAGTATGTTGGTTCGGTTTAATAATTGCTCCTTTTATTTGTTAAGAATTTCTTTGGTGGTGTCGAGGGCGTCGGTCAGATGACGGACCATTTTTTCTAGATATTCGGCTTTGAACAAGGTGAGGGCCGGCTTGTCGGCGCTGCTCATGATAACGACGCGGCTGCCCGGCTCCAGGCCGAGCTGATGGCGCGCTTCGACGGGAATGACCAGTTGACCCTTGTCATTCAAGGTCGCCGTACCGATAATCTTTGGAAACTGAACACCCATAATTATTACTTTTCCTACTTTTAGTATAGCAGGCGTATCAAGCCGAAGCAAGAATCTCCGGCAAGAACCCAACGAAGCGATGCGCCGGCTTCACTACACCTTCTGCCAGTAACTTGTCTTCTGTATCTTCCATATTGCCAATAATGGCAAGGGTGAGATCTGCCTCGACTACCAAAAAAGCCGTGCCGCCATCTACCTCAACACGCTGATTGATCATACCTTGGTTACCGCGTGCGCTCTCCAAAACCTCGCGCCGCGCCATAGCCTTTTCGTCAAGTTTATCAACACGCCATCCAAGATCGATACCGAGGCCTTGCGACGCAAGACCTCTGAACATCCGCGGTAATATCCTTTTGATAGCAGCAAGTTGGGGCGTAAAAGTTATGGCTGTACCAACTTGCACACGTTGCTCGGGACCCAGTCGGTCGTAGCTCACCGTTATGTCTTCATACACTCTGGATGCCACAGCTTCGTCGAGAAGTGGTGTATTGAGACCTTGCCACACTTCTTCAGGCGTATGTGCCGCTGCAACTCTCAATTCGACATTACTCATAGTGCCTGCATGATACGCCGTCTTGCGTTCGTGCAAAACCCTTGACATAACATGATACCTTGTATAGCATGGTAGTATATGAATGAAAATACCGACTACGACAGCCTGTCGCAATCCGAGACGCAGATGCGCAAAGGTGTGCTGGTTTACGCCGTGTTGTTGCTGCTCAAGGACGGTAAGGTTTACTCGTCCGAGATCATCCGCGCCCTGCGCCAGGCCGAGCTGATCGTCGTCGAAGGCACGCTCTATCCCCTGCTCAACCGCCTGGCCAAAGATCAGGTTCTAGCCTACGAATGGCAAGAGAGCGAGCAAGGCCCGCCGCGCAAATACTACTGGCTGACCGACAGCGGCAAGGCGCTGCTCGCCGAGCTAAAAGCCACCTACCGCAAACTACATAGTTCGATCCAGACTTTGGAGAAAGGAGCCAAACGATGAACGAAGTTACACGGGTCCATCTGGGCCGGCAGCAATTTACCATTTCGGCCGATGCCCATCACGAGCTAAAAACCTACCTGGCAAACATCCAAAAAAAGGTGGGCGACAAAGAAGTTGTCAACGAAGTCGAGTCGCGCATGTCGGAACTGCTGATCGAGCGCGGCATAACCGGCGAAAAGGTCGTGCTACCCGAGGATATCGAGTACCTAAAAACGCAGCTCGGCACACCCGAAGACTTCGGCGGTGAGGACGAAGACAGCAAGCGCCCAAGCAAAGAGGCGGAGTCGGGCAGCCGGCGGCTGTTCCGCGATACCGACAATGCCATGATCGCCGGCGTGGCGGCGGGCATTGCCAACTATTTTGGCCTGGACGTGGTGCTGGTGCGACTGGCCATCGTCTTGCTCACCATCTTTAGTGCCGGCAGCGGCATTGTGCTCTACATTCTGCTGTGGCTCATCGTGCCGCCGGCCACAACGGCGAGCGAAAAGCTGCAAATGCGCGGTAAATCCGTAACCCTCGAGGCGCTCAAAGACTCGGTCGATAAGGCCGACGTCTCCGGCACAGCCCGCCGCATTAATAGCTCGGTGCTGTCGATTATCGACGGCGTCTTTCGGGTGTGCATCAAGCTCATCGGCATCGGTTTTGTGCTGTCCGGACTGGCGATACTGTTTGGCGCTGCCGTAACGCGCATCTACATGTCGCTGCATAACGGCCGGTTGTTCCAGGAGAATCTGTTCCCGGTGGGCGGCCGCGAGCAGCTGCTGGTTTGGATTGGCATGGGGATGGCCGGCTTAGTGGCAATCTTTTTGATCATTGCGGGCATTTCGATATTTAGGCGTAAATGGCCGCTGAATAGCTGGGTGACGGGCATGCTGGCCGCCGTCTTTTTGGCCGGAGCAGTCGCTACCATGGCGCTAACCGCCGACGCCGTGCCCCGCGTCCAAGAACGTTACCAGGCGCTCATGCACACCACCGCCGTCAAAAACATCCAGCCCTTTGACAACGTCGCCACCAGCGGAGACATCGATATCTCGTACGTTTCGTCGCCAACCTACGCCGTGAATATCCAATACGCCGATCACCCCGACCTCTCAAAAGTCAAAATATACGTGGTCAACAACACGCTGAACATCGACTCCCGCCAGCTCGACAGCGTCAACCACTGCACCATGCTCTGCCTGTTTCCGCGCTACAACATGACCGTCCAGATCTACGCGCCCAACATCCAAAACTTCAAGACACCGCCGCGCACCGACATCTTCTATCCCAAAGTCGTGCCCGTGCCGAGCGCGCCTTAGGGGCAAAACCAGATTGGCGTCGGGCTCTTGTTTAGTTAAATAGGTACAGTCGCCTTGCGGCCTAATCTAGGCTGGAATATATCGTTAACTAGAACTTAAGTAAATGTGCTTACCATTGTATGTAATATCTTCTTGCTGCTAACCT
>Ga0335082_10006797_pt1 | contig 12458 bp, 9 predicted proteins | sample Lox_Sample_41_FD_206718 | JGI IMG/M metagenome (GOLD analysis project Ga0335082, IMG submission 206718) | Soil microbial communities from Loxahatchee National Wildlife Refuge, Florida, United States - Lox_Sample_4.1 | ecosystem: Environmental > Terrestrial > Soil > Wetlands | place: USA: Florida...
CACGGCGACGGCGTCGCCGAACGGGGTCTTTCCGTCTTCGGCTTCGAGCCCGAGGTCCTTGGCCTTGTCGCGCACCGCGTCGCCGGTCGCGCCGTCGACCACCGCCGCGCGCGACAGCTCGGCCAGCGCGTCCGGTTTCGGCGCGTCCCTCAGCGCCGCGAAGGCGGCTTTCGGCGAGCGTTCGGCCACGTGTTCGACCCGTCTACTTCAACGCCCGAGCGGGCGCCAGTTATTCGCAGCTCGAAAGTTGGCCCCGCGTCTTCGGGCGCGATAGCGGAGGATCATGAGCACGAAGGCCAAGGACGAGCTGCTGAACGATCTGCGGGGGATGTTGCGTGACGTGCTGACTGCGCAGGCCGCGGGCCAGGTGCACGCCCGCGTGGCGCGCGCCCACGGCTACGTCGACGGCTTCATGCGCGCGCTCCTCGACTCGGGCACGTGCACCAAGCAAGAGCTCATCGCCCTGGTCGCCGCCGAGCGCGAGCAAATCTCGGGCCCGGCCCTCCGCACGATGGCCGAGGTGGACGATCAAGAGACGGTCGCCACCACCGCCGCCGCCTGACTCACGGCGTGACGATCGTCACGTCGCCCGCTTCCGTCCCTTCGCTCGCGTCCGCGGTGCGGAACCAGTTGGCGATCTGCGCCGTGCCCGGCACGAAGCGCGGGAAGTACCCCGCGAACTTGCCCTGCTGCGAGACCGTCTTGGCGGTCCACTTGTGCATCCCGCCCTGCGCCGGCGCGCCCGTCGCGACGCGCAGCGCGCCCGCCGTGCTGTCCTGGTACGCGATGGTCACGTTGCCGCTCGCGTCGATCTCCATCAGCGCGTCGTCGCCGACGACGTGCTGCCCGTCCGGGTAGGGCTTGCCGTTGTCGTAGCCGTCGTCGACCACCTCGGGCGCGAGCGGGTTGCCCGTGCCGCCCGGCCACGAGATGAGCTGCAGGTGCTCCTGGATGCCGTTGACGTAGGTCACGTTCCAGTCGCCGTTCTGCGTGATGACGAGGTTCGCGGCGATGCCGTCGTCGCCCGTGTCGGCCGTCGAGCTCCCGCTGCCGGTCTGACCGTCGAGGAGCGTCGACGTCCACTTGCCGCCGCTGTCCGAGACGGCCCAGAGGTTTCCGTGAAAGCGGTCGTAGACGACGAGCCCGAGCCCGTTCGGCCCGCTGGCGAGGCTCACGTAGTCGCCGAGCGCGGTCGGATAGTTCGGGAAGAAGTTCGACGAGTCGTAGACCGCGGTGCACGTCGCCGTGCTGTTGACCGAGATGCACGCCTGGCCGGTGCCGCACGCGGGGTTGCAGCCGTTCACCGTCGCCGTGCAGATCCCCGTGACGCCGCCGGTGGTCGTGAGGCACGCCTGACCCGCCGCGCAGAACTGCGGCTGGCAGGGGTCCTTCTCGTCGACCGCCGCGTCCTCGAACGACCAGTCCGAAGCCCCCGACGGGTTCTCGCTGCTCGCGTGCCCGATGATCACGCGCGACCGCGTGTAACCGCCGCCGCCCGCCTCCATGCCGAGGAACGCGACGACCGGCTTGCCGGCCACCATGATCATCTTCACGTAGCGGCCCTGATCGGCGCCCGCCTTCTGGCTGACGACGTGGATGTTCCAGTTCGAGCCGTCGTAGCGCGCGAACTTGAGCTGGCCGTGCGTCGCGTCGTAGTAGGCGACCATCGGGTGGTCGCTCGAGTCGAGCACCATCGAGGTCCAGAGGCCGACGTCGTCGCCCGGTTCCTCGATGCCGGTGCGCCAGCCGTGCGAGTCGGCCGCGGGGCACTCGCCGTCCGGAACGGGCGGCACGCCGTCGATGCTCTGCCACTGGACCGCGCTCTTCGCGGGGTCCCATTTGCCGACGACGAGATCGCCGTAGAGGATCTGGTCGCCGTCGCTGTCGTTGTAGCCGGCGACCCAGATGGTTCCGTCCTTGGCGACGGCGAGCGACGTGTACGCGCCGATGAGGCCCTGGACGAGCGGGTCGTCGCAGACTTGCTGGCAGTCGCTGCCGCAGCCGGGATAGCCGTTTTGGTCGTTGCCGCCGCAGTTGCAGTTCGGCGTCGCGGCGGCGCCGATGGCGATGGCGCCGATCGCGAGCGCGCTCTTGCGCGCGCCCTTAGCCGAGGCGCCCCTAACCGAGAAGAAAGGGCGCGTCGCAGCGACCCCCGCGCCCCCGTTGCGGCGACGGCGAAGCATGAGCGCGAGCAGGCCGGCGAGCGCCGGGATCGCGTACGCCCACGTCGTGCCCGTCGGCGACGCGCCGACCGCGCACGAGCCGCAGCCCGAGCCGGTCACGAGCGACGGGTCCGGCTTGCCGCGGATGAGGTCGCTCGACTCGCTGCCGATGTTGCCTTCTTCGTCGCGCACCTCGACGCTCACGATCTCCTTGGTCGCGGGCACGTCGGAGACCGGCGCCCACGCCGTCCACGCCGACTTCTTGCCGAGCGAGTCGGTCGTCTGCCAGCGCATCTGGAGCGCGTCGTCGGCGCTCACGAGGTCGTACGCGCTCACCTTGAGCGAGCCGTCGTCGTTCTTCGCGAGCGTGATGCTCGGCGGCAGCACGTCGATGATGAACGGCACCTGGCCGGGCTGCGCCGATTCGCTCATCGGCTGGCCCTTGATGCGCGCCCACACGTTGAGGACGTGCTTGCCCTGGAGGAAGAGCGCGTCGTTCTGGATGGTGAAGTCGCGGTTCTGCGACCACTCGCTGTGCGCGCCCTTGTCGATCGCGTACGCGTACTCGACCGCGCGCGTTCCGTCGTCGAGCGACGACGAGAAGAGCACATGGAGCTTGGGCTCCTTCGCGCGCGTGACCGTCGCGAGGCTCATCGCGCTCGCGTCGACCGTCTTGTCGAGGATGCGCGCCTGGACGTCGGCCTGCTGGAGCGCGTTCTGCTGCGCGAGCGAGAGGTCGGCGAAGATCGCGAGGAAGTCGTCGCTGCCCTTCGTGAGCTTGCGGATGCCGCCGTCCGGAATCGTCATGCCGAGCCCGTAGGACGCGAGCGAGCTCGAGAGATCGATCGGCTTGAGGCTGCCGGTGAGCTGACCGGCGATGGCGCCGAAGAGGCTGCCGAGGCCGCTCGCGATCGTCGCGGGGTTGTCGGTGAGGAGCTCGCTGTTGGTGACCGTCGGGTTCGCGACGCCGACGTTGCCGATCGCCGGCAGGAGCCCGCCGTTCGGGTTGTTCTGGTCGACGTGCGTCGTCAGGTTGACGGGGATGGTCATGTCGCCCGTGAACGTCATGACGCGCACGTAGCGGTCCATGCTCCAGACGTAGAAGTCGATCGCGAACTGCTTGAGCGAGATCGAGAGCAGCGGATCGGTGTTGAGATCGGTGCCGCCTCCGATCGTGACCACGGGCGGCTGCTGCGGGCGCGTCGTGACGGCCACGGGCCCGGGTTTCTGCTCGAACGTGAGCCGCTTGATGCTCGGGATGAGCACGCTGAGCAGGCCGCTCTGGAGCTGCGAGAACTGGTCGGTGGAGATGCCGAGGCAGAGCGCGCCGCTGTTGTAGACGCTGCCGAACATGAAGTTCAGGTAGCGGCCGGCGAGCGCGATGCCGAGGTCGGGGCCGTTGTCGTTCTGCGGCCACGGCGCGACGGTGTTGTCCTGCATCTCGTCCGGCAGAGGAATGCCGGTCGGGATCTTGTTGTCGAACGTGGGCACGCAGCCGGACTGCGGGTTGGGCAAGCCGCCGCCGACGAGGGCGAGCGTCAGACCGTTCGTCGAGTCGGGCGTGTTGACGCCGACCGACGTCGCGGCGATCGCGTCACCGCCCGAGGCGAGCACGAAGTCGAGCCCGCCCGCGGTGCCCGGCGAGAGGCTCGCGAGGAACCCGCTCAGGTCCACGTGCCCATCCATGCCGAGCAGGATCGGGACGCACGTGTTCGGCGACGAGTCGTAATAACAAGTGCCGCCGTTGTCGTGAGAGCCGGTCGGACAACTCGGGTTGATCGTCGTGTTGGTCGCCGTGCAGAGGGCGCTTTGGAGCGCGCTCTTGATCTGATCCTCGAGCGGCGTCTCGAGGTAGCTGATGAGCGAGCTCTTGAACGCGTCGATGATGAGGCTGAGGAGCGAGCAGAACCCGCTCGCGCAGACCGTGATCATGCTCGAGTCGAGGTTCATCGTGACTTGGGCGTTCGTCGCGTCGACCTTCGTGTAGCCGTCGCGCGGGGCGATGGTCTCGGCGATGAGCGGGAGCACGATCGTGACGGGGACCTGCGCGAAGCCGGTGAAGGTCGGCGTGCCGCCGTTGCAGCCGGCGCCCGCGCCGAGCCCCGCGTGCATCGAGCACGTCGAGAGGGTGATGTCCTTCGCCTGCACCGGGATGGTGCCCGTGATCTCGATCGAGTGCGGGTGGACCGCGGTGATGGTGAGCTTCGCGCCGGTCAGATCGACCTGGACCTCGCACTGGCCGGGGCTCGGGTTCTTGCAGACGTCGACGGTCGTGATCGTGAGGTCGAACGACGTGGCGCCGATCGGGTAGGTGATGGTGCCGCCGCCGAGGAGCTTGCCCGCGATGGTGCCGATGTTCGTCTGCATGAAATCGAGGCCGTGACGCGTGACGCGCACCGCGCCGGAGTTCGCGATGGTGCTGGCCTTCGGGTACCCGCCGGGCAGGGGGGTGACGCCGCAGCCTGCGCAGCCGCTCGAGCAGCCGCCGCCGCTGCACGCGAAGAGGAACAGAACGAACCCGATGACGCCGAGCCGCCGAAACCATCGGCGCGCGAGCGCCGGCACAGGCAACCGATAACGAAGCATGGAAACCCTCCGATGACCGCGAGCACCCTCGCGCTCAAACCATCCGGAAGTTTACACCAGGATCCGCCGGTCGTCCTTGCCGAAAGGGATAGTTGGTCAATCGCCGGCGGCGTCGCCCGCGTCGCCGCCATCGTCCCCCGCGTCGCCCGGGCCGGCGTCGCCGCCGCCCTGACACGTCGGCTCGCTCGAACCGTCGTTGATCGTGACGGCGGACGCGGCGAACGTGGCGGAAAGCCAGAAGCTATCGGCGCAGTCTCCGGGCTTGTTCGAGGTCGAGCAGTAGTCGCCTTTCGCCACGATCTTGCCTTGGCCGTCGCGCGCACACCCGCGCGTCGTCGGGTCCGGCTGCGTGACGGTCAAGATGACGCACAGGCTCTCGTTGAGGAGGGAGACCTTCACCTGGTCGGCGTCCTCGAGCGTCATGATCGCGCCGAGCGTGCCGGCCGTGTGCCATTTGCTGCACGAGGACGGGTCGGCGACCGCGCACGTCTGGTCGAGGGCCTGGAGGTCGAAGGCGCCGATGCAGTTGTCGTTGTTCGAGAGCTGCGCCTGCTTGAGGACGGCGTTGCGGAGCGGCAGGATGATGACGTTGTTCGGGTCCGCGGCGCCGGCGTCCGGGCTCACGAAGACGGGCACGTCGAGGAGCGAGATGGGCGAGGTCGTGAACGCGCCCGCGTCGTCGAACGTGATGCCGACCTGCACCGGCTCGACGTCGAGGCTCCCGAGGAGGTGCCGATAGAAGCAGTAGCCTTGGCCGAACGGATCCGACGACGGCGGGGCGCCGCCGGTGAGCGCGGTGTCGGCGCTCGGGTCGAGCCGGAGCAGCCAGTTGAACGCGCCGTTGCCGCTCGTGTCGCCACACTCCGGGGCCGCGAGGTCGACGCCCTTGTCGATGATCGAGGTCTGGATGAGGCCCGTGCCGACCGCGTTGCCGACGAGCGCCGGCGGCGCCGTGATGAGGAGGCGGCGGAGGCGGAAGTCGTATTGCGCCTTCTGGCTGTTGTCCGCGAGCGGGAGGCACGTGCTCGGGTCGCCGCACTTGGCCTTGTCGATGTTGCACGTGCCGCCGGTCGAGGGGCACGAGTTGTCGGACGGGTCGCAGTTCGGGGGCGGGAAGTTGCCGGGACCGCCGCCGTCACACGCGATCGTGCCGACGTTCGGGTCCGCGTCGGTTTCGGGTCGTGCGTGCTCGCTGATGCACGCGAAGAGGACCGCCGTGATGCCGAGGCCCGCCGAGCCCAGAAGGAAGATGGCCGCCGATTGCTTCATGTCGTCTTCACTCTACCGGAGCGTGCCGCCATAATCGACCATCCGCGCAAAGGCGTCGATTCGGGCGAAGAGCTCATGCTTGTCGACCTCGAGCAGGCGCTTGGGCCCGATGCCCTCGACGCAGAACGACCCGAGCGCCGAGGCGTAGAACATGCCTCGGCGGAGCGTGTGCGTCGTCTCCTCGCCCGAGGACGCGAGGTAACCGGCGAGCCCGCCCGCGAACGTGTCGCCGGCGCCGGTCGGGTCGAGCACTTCTTCGAGCGGGTAGCCGGGGACGAAGAAGACGCCGTGGTCGTCGAAGAGCGCCGCGCCGTGCTCGCCGCGTTTGATGATGAGGCGCTTGGGGCCCATCGCGCGGATCTCGCGCGCGGCGAGCGTGAGGTTGTCTTTCTTGGCGAGCTGGCGGGCCTCTTCGTCGTTGATGACGAGCAGGTCGACGCGCGCGAGCATCTCGGCGAGCGCCTTCGGCTCGCCCGAAATCCAGAAGTTCATCGTGTCGGCGATGACGATCGTGTCCGGCCCGCGCTCGACTTGATCCACCACTTCGATCTGGAGCTTGGGGTGGATGTTGCCGAGGAGGACGACGGCGCTCTTCTTGTAAGCGTCGGGGATCTTCGGGCGGAAGTCGGCGAAGACGTTGAGCTGGGTGTCGATCGACTCGCGGCTCGCGAGGTCCTGGCTGTAGCGCCCGTGCCAGCGGAAGGTCTTTCCGTTCTGGCGCTCGACGCCGCGCGTGTCGACGCCGCGCGCGCGGAGCATGTCGAGGTGGGCCTCGTCGAAGTCCTGCCCGATGACGCCGACGAGCCGAACGGGCGCGAGGAGCGACGCGGCGAGCGACGAGTACGTCGCGGCCCCGCCGAGGACGTCGCGGAAGTTTCCCGTCGGCATGTCGAGATCGTCGAACGCGAGGGAGCCGACGACGAGGGTTTGCTTCATGGCGGGAGCCTCTCTACTACGATTTCGCCGGGAGGAGCCACTCGAGGCGCGCGCGGGCCTCGGCGGGCACGCGCGCGAGGTCGCTCATCACGGCGCCGGCGAGCGCGCGGTGCGCGTTGCTCTTGGCCGGGTCCGGCAGGCGCGCGGCGAGGGCGGCGATGGCCTTTCGCGCGGTGTCCACGTTCTCGCGCATCACGGCGAGGACCGCCTCGACCGTGACGTGCTCGGCGGTCTGGTGCCAGCAGTCGTAGTCGGTCGCGAGCGCGAGGGTCGCGAACGGGAGCTCCGCCTCGCGCGCGAGCTTCGCCTCCGGCATCGAGGTCATGCCGATGACCGACACGCCCCACGAGCGGTAGACGAGGCTCTCGGCGCGCGTCGAGAACTGCGGGCCTTCGATGCACACGTACGTGCCGCCGCGGTGCACGCCCGCGCTTCCCTTGCGGTGGACCGCGCCGGCGGCGTCGCCGAGCGCGCCCGCGAGGAGCGGGCACACCGGGTCGGCGAACGCGACGTGCGCGACGATCTCGTCGAAGAACGTCGAGACGCGCCGCTTGGTGAGGTCGACGTACTGATCGACGACGACGAGATCGCCGGGCTCGATGGCCTCTTTCATCGAGCCGACGGCGCTCACCGAGACGAGGTGGGTCGCGCCGAGCTTCTTGAGCGCGCACACGTTCGCGCGGAAGTTGATGCCGTGAGGCGGCACGCGGTGACCGCGGCCGTGGCGCGGCAAGAAGAGGAGCGCGGTGTTACCTAGGTAACCACGTACCACGGTATCGCTCGGCGCGCCGTACGGCGTGTCGACCGCGATCTCTTCGACGCGCTCGAGGCCGGGGAGGTCGTAGAGGCCGCTCCCGCCGAGGATCGCGAGGACGTGGCTCACGTTTCTCCGCTCCTGAGCAGGCGCTCGGCGACGGGGGCGACGCGGACGCGGCGGGCGAGCTCGGCGCGGACGATGCCGCAGAGCGTCTCGGCGGCGCGCTCGAGGTCGTCGTTCACGACGACGTAGTCGAAGAGCGCGTAGTGCTCGATCTCGCGCATCGCGACCTGGAAGCGGCGCTGCACGGTGTCCTCGTCGTCGCTCGCGCGGCCGCGGAGGCGCTTCAGGAGCTCGGGCATCGACGGCGGGAGGATGAAGACGCCGACCACGTCGGGCACCTTCGCGCGGATCTGGCGCGCGCCCTGATAGTCGATGTCGAAGAGGACGCCGCCGCACGCGGGGTCCTGGCGCGCGCGATCGATCTCGGCGAGCGAGGTGCCGTAGAGGTTTCCGTGGACCTCGGCCCACTCCATGAAGGCGCCTTGCTTGACGAGCGCCTCGAAGCGCTCGCGATCGACGAAGTGGTAGTCGACGCCGTCTTTCTCGGTCGCCCGCGGCTTGCGCGTCGTGTGCGAGACCGAGAAGCGGAGATCGGGGAACGCGCCGAGCAGCCGCCGCGTGAGGGTGGTCTTGCCGGCGCCGCTCGGCGACGAGAGGATGAGGAGGACGAAGTCCGAACGTGCTGTCATCGCGAGGGGGGCGCCGGACCAGAATACGGACCCGGCACGCCCTTCACAAGGCGACTGCGATCGGCGTCGCGCTGAACGCGACCGGCGCGCCGCCGAGCGCGCCGCTCGTGCCGACGCCCCAGCACAGCACGCGGCCGTCGCTCATGGCGGCGCACGTGTGCCCGCCGCCCGCGCAGACGTCGGTGGCGCCGCTCTCGATCGCGCGGACCGGCACGCTGCGCGCCAGCGTCGTTCCGTCGCCGAGCTCGCCGTTCTGGTTGTCGCCCCAGCACCACACCGCGCCGCCGCCCGCGAGCGCGCACGCGTGCTGCTCGGCGACCGCGACGGTCGTCGCGCCGGTGAGGACTGCGGTGACGGGGACGTTCGACGAGATTTTCGTCCCGTCGCCGAGCTGCCCCGAGTCGTTGTCGCCCCAACACGCGACCGCACCGCTTTCCATGACGGCGCAGGTCGAGAAATCGACCACGGCGACCGCAATGGCGCCGCTCGCGATCGCCGTCGTGGGCGTCGACGCGAACGGATCGCTGCTGCCGCTCCCGAGCTCGCCCTCTACGTTCGATCCCCAGCAGCGCACGCTGCCGCCCGCGGCGATGGCGCATGTGTGCTCGCTCGCGCCGGCGGAGCGTCCGAGCGCCGTCGCGCCCCCGAGGAGCGCGCCCATGGGCGTCGTGCTCGAGAACGTGTTGCCGTCGCCGAGCTGGCCTCCGGCGTTCTGACCCCAGCACGCGACCGCGCCGTTCGAGAGGAGCGCGCACGTGTGGCTGTAGCCGCCGGTGACGTCGATCGCGTCGCTGACGTTCGCGAAGAGCGGCGTCGCGCTCGAGGGGACGTCGCTGCCGAGCTGCCCGACGAGATCGTCGCCCCAGCAGAAGACGTCGCCCGACACCACCGCGCACGAGTGGTACGCGCCGAGCCCGATCGCAGACGCCGGCCCGGAGAGCGCGACCGCGACCGGCGTGCTCGTCGCGCTCGCGGGCGCTCCGACCTGGGAGCTCGTGTTGAGGCCCCAGCAGAGGACCGTGCCGTCGCTGCGAAGCGCGCACGTGTGCGCTTCGCCGCACGCGATGCGGAGGAACGGCGCCGGCGGGGGCGGAGACGCGTCGCCGACACGCGGCGCGGCGAGCTCGGTGCGCGCCCCGCACGCGAGGAGAAGCACGGCGGCCGCGGTGATCCTCACCGGCGTCACTCGACGTTCTGCGCCTGCTCGCGCATGCGCTCGATCTCGACCTTCAGCTCGACGACCGCGCGCGCGATGGTGACGTCCGCGCTCTTGCTTCCGAGCGTGTTGATCTCGCGCATCATCTCCTGGAGCAAGAAGTCGACGCGGCGGCCGATCGGGCCGTCCTCGTCGAGGAGGGCGACGAGCTGCTCGGCGTGGCTCCTCAGGCGCGAGAGCTCCTCGGCGACGTCGCTTCGCTCGGCGAGGAGCGCGACCTCCTGCTCGAGCCGCACCGGGTCGACCGCGCCTTCCGCCGACGAGGCGAGGCGCGCGACCCGCTCGCGCAGTCGCTTCTGCGCGGCGGCGAGGGCGTCGGGCGCGCGCATGTCGATCGCCTTCACGAGCTCGCTCGTGCGCGCGAGGCGCGCCTTCAGGTCGCGCGCGAGCGCCGCGCCCTCACGCGCGCGCATCGCGTCGAGGTCCTTGGCCGCGGCCTCGAACGCGCCGCGCAGGGCGCCGCGGAGCGCGTCGCACGCCGCGTCGCTCGTGGCGAAGAGATCCGGCATCGCGGCGAGCAGCGAGAGCGGCACGGCCTCGCCCGGCGCGATCGCGTCGCGCAGGTCGGCGAGCTGGCGGTAGGCGGACGCGGCGCGCTCGCGATCGAGCACCGGCGCCGCCGCCGCGACGCCCTCCGCGCGAAGCACGACCTCGATGCGCCCGCGCGAGAACCGCTCGCGCGCGAGGATCTCCGCCGACGTCGCGAGATCGACGAGCTCGCGCGACGCGCGCACGCGCACGTCGAGGAAGCGGTGGTTCAGCGCGCGCAGCTCGACGAGGACCTTCCCCGTGTCGGCCGCGTGCTCCCCCGCGCCGAAGCCCGTCATGCTCCTCACGACCCGCCGAGGCCTCGCTTGCGCTTGATGATCTCCGCCATGCGCCCGTACTCGACGTCCCAGTCGCGCGAGCCTTCCTTCACGTGCTTGAGCTGCGCGCGGATCTCGGCGTCGAGCTTCTCGTCCTCGCCCATGTGCTTCTTGAAGATGGGCGCCATCTTGCGGCGGAGCTCGACGTCCTGCGCGTAGATCTCGTCGACGTTCTTCGAGTGGCCGAACATCTCGACGACTTGATCGAGGAGGTAGTCGAGCGTCTCGTCGCCGACCTTGATGCCCTTCGAGTCGGCGATCTGCTCGCGCACGCGCGAGTACTGCTCGCCGCCGCGGCCGGTGCGGTCGAGGAGCTCGCGCGTCTTCTCGTTCACGTCCTTTTCCATTTGCAGGTAGTTGCGAAGGACCGCCTCGACGTCGAGGACGACCTCGGTCGGATGCTCGGCCTCGATGTCGCCCGCAGCGACGAGGGCGCGCACGACTTCCTGGGCGATGGGGCTCACGCGGCCCGCGAAGAGACGCATGACTTCGCTATACCTTCGTTCTATCGTCATGACGATGGCCGAGTGTCCCTGGTGTCGCGCCCCGATGCGGGACGTGCGGGCGCCGTGTCCGAAATGCGGGAAGCTCGCAACCGATCTGCGCACGACGGATCCGCCGCCCGAGCCCGTGGCGGACGTGCCGGACCTCGTCATCCCGGCGGCGTCGCCCTCGAAGCCGAGCTTGCCGAGGACGTCGGCGCACGCGCCCGCGCCGGCGCCCGACCTCGACGACGACTTCGCGCTCGGCGGCGGCGGAGGCGGGGACCTGCAGATCGATTTGTCAGACGCCGCGCCGAAGCCAGGGATCGCGAGACCGCCGACACCAGGCGCCGGCTTCAGCCCGTTCGACGAGGACATCTCCGCCGGTCCGGCGCTCGAGCTCGACGTGACCGGCGGCTCGCTCCCGCCGCGCATCTCGTCGCCGAACGTGTCGAACCCGCCGTCGGGTCCCGCGCTCCCGCCGGCTCCGATCTCGCAGCGACCGTTCGTGCCGATCCCGGGCGCGTCCGAGCACGCGAAGCCGGCGGTCGACTCGTTCGAGGCGAAGGCACTCGCCGATTACGGGCCGCCGCCCACCGCGTTCTGGCACGCGCCGCTCTACGCGTACCGCGTCGTCACGCGCCGCTCCGCGCTCCGGCGCGACCTCCTCGGGAAGAAGACCGAGGCAGAGCGGACGCGGAAGCGCGTCGAGGAGGCGCTGGCTTTGCTCGGCGAACGCGCGCGCGCGCTCGCGAAGGGCGGGGAAGCGGCGCTCGCGCGCGTCCGCGAGGCCGAGGATCTGCTCAAGAACCGCGACGGCGCGCTCGCCGGCACGATGGACGCGCACGCGAGCGCGCTCGGCGAGATCGACGGACGCCTCGGCCCCGCGCAAGCCGAGCTCGCGCGCGCGCGCGAAGCCGAGGCCGCCGCGACGAGCGTCCGCGACGCCGCCGACGAAGATCACAAGCGCGCCGACGCGAAGGCCAAGCGCCTCGAGATCGAGATTCGAAACGGCGCGACGGGCAAGGACGCCGAGCGCGCGTCGCTCGGCGCCGACGTCGCCCAGAAGGCGCAGAAGCGCGCCGAAGCGGAGCAGAAGCTCCAGGACGCGCGCCGCGCCGCGCTCGCCGCGCAGGCGAAGGTCGACGCGATCGGCGGCGAGCGTCGCGCGCAGGAGGCGCGCTATTCGCGCCAGTCGGGCGCGCGCAACGCGGGGGTCGACGACGCGCAGTCGCACCTCCGCGCGGCGCTCGTCGAGCTCGGCCGCGCGATGCTCGCCGACCCGAGCGTCGCCGCCGAGCTCGCCGCCGCGCGCGACGAGGTGGCGCGCCTCGAGGAGCAATCGCACAAGCACGCGCAAGACGTCGCGCTCCACGAGTCCGCGCTCACCGCCTACGACGCGCCGAAGGTCTTCCTCGGGATCGTGCTCGTC
>Ga0335082_10006798_pt1 | contig 12457 bp, 13 predicted proteins | sample Lox_Sample_41_FD_206718 | JGI IMG/M metagenome (GOLD analysis project Ga0335082, IMG submission 206718) | Soil microbial communities from Loxahatchee National Wildlife Refuge, Florida, United States - Lox_Sample_4.1 | ecosystem: Environmental > Terrestrial > Soil > Wetlands | place: USA...
AGCGAGGGATGGTGGGCGTCGTCCCAGGGCACGAAGCCGTAGCTGGTCATCAGCATCGGCTTGGTCTGCTCGTTGTAGCCCCATCCCTTCTCGGGATCCTGGGAGAAGACGGGGATTACCCGGAACAGCCGGCCGGATGGCAGGCCGTAGACCGCAATCTGGCCGCTGAAGCCTCCCGACAGGAACGCGTAGTATTCGTCATACTTGCCGGGCGGCACGTACACTTGCTCGGCGGCGCCGCTGAAACTCGGCCCGGCCTTGGCGGATGGCTTGGCGCAGGCACCCGCGCCGAGGAGGCCGGCGCCGAGGGCGGCGGCCAGAACGATGCGTGTCACACGGGACGACATCATAGACTTGGTCTCCTCTTCGGGCTATCTGGCCGCGGCGGTCGCCGGGCCCTGGGTACGCAGGTACTCCATGATCGCGCGAGCCTCGTCCTTGGTCAGATTGAGGTTCGGCATCTGAGTCATGAACTCGGCCAGCAGCCCCCTGGCGACGGGGTGCTTCTCGTACATCTCGACCGGGTTGAGGATCATGTTCATCACGTAGGTCGGCGTCCGGCGTTCGGTGACGCCGCCCAGGGCGGGGCCCACGTACTTCTCACCGATCTTGTGGCAGGCGGTGCACCCTTTGGCCGTGAACAGTTTCTCCCCCTGCGCCGCCAGCGCCTTATCGACCGGCCCGACCTTCACTTCCTCGGTGATGGGGCCGATCCCGTTCTTGAGCTGGAATGCGGTAAGCCCCTCTCCCCCTTCCTCGTGGGATTCGGCCGCCTCGGTCTTTTCACCGCCGGCCTTCTCCTCGTGCTCGCCCTTGGCGCAGCCGACCATAGGAGCGGCGAAGAGGGCCAGGGCCGCGAGCATGGCGAGGGATGACCGCCAGCTTCCACGAGGGCGGGGTGCATCAGCGACAGGGAGCATCGGCTTTCCTCCAGGGCACATGGGGGCCAGAGACCGGAGCTATTTTATCACCCATGTATGATGATATTATGAGCTTGGCTCATAAGAGTTCTTCATGATTGTACAGAGCGGTTTTCGGGCAGGGCTTGCCTTCGCTGTTTACTTCATGCCTGTATGATGATATTGCAGTGGTTGGCGTCGGATTTCTCCTTCGCGGAGGGCTTTTCTGCTTTCCCAGACCGCTGAATACGCGCTCCGCGCCACCCTGGCCATTGCCGCCCGCTCATCGGACGACGATCCGGTCCGGGTCACCGACCTCGCGGCCGATCTCCGAATCCCCCGGAATTACCTCTCCAAGATCCTTCACCAGCTCACGCGTCGAGGGATCCTGGTTTCCAGCCGCGGCAAGCGAGGTGGATTTCGATTGGGCGGTTCGCCCTCCGCCATGCGGCTCGACGCAGTCGTCGGCGTCTTCGATACCCTGGAGCAGCGGGGCCAGTGCCTCCTCGGCCGGCCCACCTGCAGCGGCCGGAACCCCTGTGCTGCCCATGTTCGATGGAAGAAGGTTTCCGAGGATTGGCTTCGCTTCTTCCAGGAGACGACCATCTCCGATGTGATGGGGCGGGAGGGGCTTGGGCATAGCACGGCGGGCCGCGCGTCTCGCTAGGCCACGCCAGCCACGCCCGCGACCGCGGGTCTCGGCAGTCTCCTCGGAGCATCCTGCAACCGCCTCACTCCGGCTTCATGGCATCATCATGATCCTTTCTGCATGTTGTACGGGAGAGGAGCCAAGGAGACGCCCATGATTCATCCCACCAGAAGCGAAGCCGGCCGGTGGCTGGGGGAAGTGCTCACTGGCTACCGCAGGCAGAAGCCGGTGGTGCTGACGTTCACGCCCGGCGGGGTACGGGTCGGGTACGAGATCGCCGTGGCGCTCGACGCGCCGCTCGATTTCGTGGCGGCACGCAAGGTGAGGATTCCGGGGCGCCGGCATTCGGAGGTCGGCGCGGCCACTCCTGATTCCGAAGTTCTGGACCGGAAGCAGGTGGACGCGCTCAACATTCCGGACGCCTACGTGAGGACCCTCCTGGATCAGGAGCGGTCGGAGCTCGGGTGTGCCACGCGGGAGGCCCGGGGACCGCTTCCTCCGATCGCGCTCTCCAATCGGCTGGTGATCGTGGTGGACGATGGCATGGCTGACGCTCTCGAGGCCGAGGCAGTGATCGACACCGTACGGCACGCGGGAGCCGCCCGCGTGGTCTATGCGACACCCGGGTGCCTGCCGGCCTTCGCCACCGCCATCCAGCCCGTCGTGGACGAACTGGTGGTGCTGGCCGCTCCCAAGGAGCGCCAGCCCTATCTGGTCTCGGACGAGCGGTTCGCGCAGACCACAACCGCCGAGGTGCGTCGGTTGCTCGAAGCCTGTCGCCGCGGCGGCGCGAGCCGGCGGCGGAGGCGCTCGACCGCTCCCGCGGAGGCAAACTGATGACCGATCCCTGGCCCCCGGATCCGGGGGACCGGCCCGGGCTTGTGGACCTGTCTGATTCGGCGCAGAATGGAGGCCCTATGAACGGGCCTCCAATCGTTTCACAACGCTGGCAGAGCCACGGCCGCCTGACTCCGACTCAGCCTCCGGTCGAACCGTCATCGCGCCCAACGGGTCTGTCCTTCGGTGAGGCGGCTGCGGAGGCCATCGGCGAGCAGTTCCGGCGGATTCTTAGACGGGAGGCCGGCGTCTGGAGTGGTGCCGACCCCGAGGACCTGCACCAGATGCGGGTGGCCAGCCGGAGACTTCGGGCGGCCCTCGCCATCTTCCGACCCGCCGTTCGGCTCCCGGCTGACGCGGGGGAGCGTCGCGTGAGGCAGCTCACCCGGGTACTGGGGAGCCTTCGGGATCTCGACGTCCAGGCGGACCACCTCCGAACCAACTATCGGGAAGATACGTCTCAGGATGTGCGCCAGGTGGTCGATCACCTGCTGACCAGGGTGGATCGGGTCAAACCCAAGGCCACGGCCGCCGTGCGCCGGGTGCTTTCGAGTCGCCGCTATGGTCGGCTCAAGTCGGCCTACGCCACCTGGCTGGAGGAGCCGCACTTTACTTCACTTGGTGAGCTGTCGCTCACGGCGGTGCTACCCGACTTGCTCGCACCGGGTCTCTCGGCGCTGCTGCTCCATCCGGCCTGGACCACGGGTCCCCGGGTTCCCCTGCGGGATGCGGCGCCGGTTCTCCACGACCTCCGGAAGACCGCCAAGCGGGCCCGCTATCAGGCCGAATTCTTCGAGAGCCACTACGGCCCGGACTTCACCGCCTGGGTTGAGGAGCTCAAACGGCTGCAGGATCGGCTGGGGGAATTCCAGGACGGAGAGGTCGTGCTGACCTCGCTTCAGGAGAAGCCGGTGTCTGAACTGGGGCGACGGGCCCTCCATTCCGAGGTTCGCCGTCGCCAGGTCGCCACGCTGGCTGATTGGGAGCAGCTCCGGGCCTCCTACCTGTCGGACGAACGTCGCGCCGAGCTCCGGAAGATGGTGGCGGAGCCGCAGACGACCGTGAGAGAGACGCAGGAGACGGAACTCAGTTCGGAGGACTGAGGGTAGCTGGGAGCTGGGAGTTGGGAGCTAGGAGCTGGTCGGGAGTCTGTGGTTGGGACTGAGGATTGCCCGCCTGTCCGTCTTGCCCGTCCTGTCCATCTTGTCCGTCCTGCCTACTCCGGTGCCCTCGGTGGGTGGGTAATCGCCCACACGTAGGCCGCGACCGCTTTCACCTCTTCGTCGCTCATTGGTACCCAGCCACGGATCGGCATGGCCTCGCCGCTCATCGATTTCGAAGCGGGCACTCCGTGCAGGACCTGGTGCATGATCGAGTCATAGCTCCCGTCGCCATGCAGCCAGACCGCTCCGGTCAAACTGGGACCCCGGTCGGTCCCGCGGCCATTGTCGCCGTGGCAGGCGTTGCAGCCGGCGCTGCCGTGGAACAGGTCCTTGCCCAGGGCGATCGTCGAGTCCGTCACACCCGGCGGGCGGGCGGTCGCTGCCGGCGGCGGTTTCTCCTGGGCACCGAGCGGCACCGCGACCAGGATCAGGCCGAGCAGGACGAGGCGCCAGGACACACCGGGGTTCTTTCTGTGCACGGCACGAAGCTGGCTCAATGCAAGGCCGCAGCCACCCGCTGCAACCGATCCCCCGCCTCCCGGGCGATCGCGCGCAGTTCCGGGTCACCGCTCAGGCCATCGATCCCCAACATCGTCCTCGGATTGGCGATCCGTACGGTGGACCCCCCCCGGGGGTCGGCCTCCACCGTCACGCTGCAGGGCAGGACCAGCCCCACTTCGGCCCGGTGGGACAGGGCCTTATGGGCCAGCGCCGGGTTGCACGCGCCCAGAATGACGTAGGGGCGGAAGGGGCGGTTGAGCTTGTCCTTCACCACCTGACCCACGTCGATCCGGGTCAGAATACCGAACTCCTCGGACCGCAGGGCCTCGGTCACCGCCTCGATGGCTTCGGGAACCGGCCGGTCCAGCTGGACGGTGAGGCCAAGGGCCGACTCCTTCCCCCGGAACCTGGCGATTTCGCGGCGCCGGACTCGATGGGCGACCTCATCGATCAGCGCGGCCGTCGCCGCCGCCGCACCGATTGATGCGGCCGTCGCGGCCGTCTCCCGTACCGCGCGCTTGATCCGGCGGTTCCGGGCCGTGCGCTGCAAGCGGTCTTTCGCGTCCTTGAGCATTTCTCCCGCCGCATGAGCCGCTCGGCGGGTCGCCTTCTTGAGTTGTTCCGTCTTGGTCATATGTTGCTCCTCATCGCTCGGCCGATGGGCCGGCGCACACGAGACGACTCCATGATGAATCAAACTGGCCTCCCGGGGCTGAAGGGATGCTGAAGGCGCTTCCATGCCGGCTTCAACCGGCCTTCATGGCAACCTCATTCGATTGGATACATGCTCAGTCGCCGAGTTTCGGCTCGGCGCCCCTTAGTGAGGCGACCACGATGACCACGACTGCGACTCCGTCTCGCCGAGTCACGATTCGCTGCCCAGTATGTCAGGGGCTGAGTCGCGCGGACCTGAGCCGGCTGGCCGACGGGCCCAAGTGTGGTCGCTGTAGCCGCCCGCTGCTCCTGGATCGTCCGATCAAGACGTCCGACCAGGAGTTCCAGGAGACGATCCAGACCGCCGAAGTGCCGGTGCTGGTGGACTTCTACGCCGACTGGTGCGGGCCCTGTCGGGTGATGGCGCCGACGCTGGACGAGTTTGCCTCGGAGCGCCGGGGCGAGGTGCTGGTGCTCAAGCTCGACACCGACCACAACCCGCGGACGGCGGAGCAGTTCCAGGTGCGCGGGATTCCGACCCTGATCGCCTTTCGCCATGGGCAGGAGACCAAGCGCCACGTCGGGGTGGCGGATCGGAGCGCGCTGACCGCCTTGGTCGGGGCCGCCTGAGTTCAACGGGTTTCAGCAAAAGGAGGAGGAGCCGTGAAAGTCTCCGATCTGATGACATCCAAGGTCATTTCCGTCCGGGGCGACGACACCTTGAGTGAGGCAATCCGCGTGCTGGCGGACGGTCATGTTTCCGGGCTCCCGGTGGTGGATCGGACCGGTGCCGTGATCGGTGTGGTATCGTCCAGCGACATCATGGAGGCCGAAGCCGAGGGCGAAGGCGCCACCCCGGAATCGCGCGAGGAGGTGCTGGTCGAGGAGGTCATGACCCGCAAGCCGCTCATGGTTGAAGCGGAAGCGGAGCTCAGGGAGGCTGCCCAGCAGATGCTCTATGGGGAGGTCCACCGGCTCTTCGTCCAGGCCAATGGGAAGCTGGTCGGCGTGATCAGCCAGACCGACATCGTCCGGGCCGTGGCGGGGGGGATGCTGGTGAAGGCGCCGGCCGGGACTGTGGTCAAGGGCGCGATCAAGCCAGCAGTGCCCAAGGGCAAACCCCCGGAGCGCGCCGCAAAGGCCAAGAAGCGCTAGGCGTCGAGACGCCTATTGCTCCGCCGCGATCGGGGCAACAATCGGGGCGGTCGTGTCGGGTGCCGCGGTTGGCGGAGGCTCAATGCTGGCCAAGGGTACCTCTACCCACGTCTCGTTCCGTACGATGGTTCCCACGAGCGCACCGGCTGCGGCAAACACGGCCGTGCCCAGCACGACTTCGCCGGCACCGATCTCGACCCAATCATTGTTCCCACCCGCTGCGACCAGGCCCAATCCCAGGCCGATTCCGGCGCCAACGCCCAGCCCCGCCAGGGTGTGCCCGTGCGGCCCCGTCGATCGCTCGAGCTTGGTCACCTCGACCAAAGGGATGCTGATCTGTGTCTTTGCGACGTCGCTGACCACTTGAAGGTCAGTGGTGTCGCGACCCACGAACGTTCCAGTCACCCGGCCGTCCGGTTCCGCCACCCGGTAGACCCTGATCCGGTCCCCTGGTGTGATCGCCGATCCCGGTTGCTGGGCAGCGAGATCAACCGCTCCAAGACACAACCCAACGGCCGTGCCGATGAGCCGGAGTTTCCTCGTCATAAGCCACCTCCCGGTTGACTCTATGATCGGGAAAGCGACTTGAAACCGGTCTGAAGAAGACTTGAAGTAGTTTTCGTGAAGACGGCTTCATTACCGGTTCAGCGTCCCCGTTGCCGAGGCCCTCTACCATGACCGTGAGATGACGGCGACCAGTATCCCAGCCACGGCGCCCGCGGTCTTCACCGCGCGGGGGCTGAGCAAGATTTACCGCATGGGCGAAGTGGAGGTCCATGCCCTCCGCGAAGTAGACCTCGAGCTCTATCGCGGCGAACTGGTGGTCCTGCTCGGCCCCTCCGGCAGCGGAAAATCCACCCTGCTCAACATCCTGGGCGGCCTGGACGTGCCGACCAGCGGCGCGGTCGGTTTCCTCGACCACGACCTCACCAAGGAGGATGAACGGGAGCTGACCCGCTTCCGGCGCGAACACGTGGGCTTCGTCTTCCAGTTCTACAACCTGATCCCCAGCCTCACGGCGCTGGAAAACGTCGCGCTGGTCACCGAGATCGCGGAGCGGCCGATGGATCCCACCGAGGCGCTCCGGCTGGTCGGCCTGGGGGAGCGGCTCGACCACTTCCCGGCCCAGCTCTCGGGAGGAGAGCAACAGCGGGTGGCCATCGCGCGGGCGGTGGCGAAGCGGCCCGATGTGCTGCTCTGCGACGAGCCCACCGGGGCCCTGGACTACGAGACCGGCGTACTGGTGCTGGAAGTCCTGGCCAAGGTGAACCAGGAGCTGGGGACCACCACGGCGATCATCACCCACAACGCGGCCATCGCGGCGATGGCCGACCGGGTGATCCGCATGCGGAGCGGCCAGATCACCGAGGTGACCCGGAACCCCCGTCGGGCCTCCCCGAGGGAGCTGAGCTGGTAAGGCCCATGAGCGCCCTCAACCGCAAACTCGTCCGCGATCTCTGGCATTTGAGGAGCCAACTAGTGGCGATCGGGCTGGTCGTCGGGTGCGGGGTCGCCGCGATGATCACCATGCGGGGGATGAGCGACTCCCTGAGCGCGTCCCAGCGGGCCTACTACGCCGCCTATCGGTTCGCCGACGCGTTCGCGTCGGTCAAGCGTGCCCCCGAGCGGGTGCTCGATCTGGTTCGAGAGATTCCGGGGGTTCGCCTCGCGGAGTCGCGGGTGGTGGCCGACGTGGTGCTCGACGTCCCGGGCCTGGTCGAACCCGCCACCGGCCACATCGTCTCGCTGCCGGACCGGGGCCGGCCGCTGCTCAACGACATCCATCTTCGGAGCGGCCGGCTCCCCGACCCCGAAGTCCGGGGAGAAGTACTGGTGAGCGAGGGGTTCGCGCTGGCCAACCGGTTTCGGAGCGGTGATCGAATCGGCGCCGTGATCAACGGCCGCTGGGAGCGGCTCATCATCGTGGGGGTCGCGCTCTCTCCCGAGTTCGTCTACGAGATCGCGGCGGGTGGACTCTTCCCGGACAACCGGCGGTTCGGCGTGCTCTGGATGCGCCGCGATCAGCTGGGGCCGGCGCTGGATCTCGACGGCGCGTTCAACGATCTGGCTCTGGCCCTGGTGCCCGACGCCGATGTATCTGACGTCCTGGCCCGTCTGGACCGCCTCCTGGCCGCCTACGGCGGGATCGGCGCATACGCCCGCCATGATCAGCTCTCTCATCGATTCATCTCCGACGAGATCAAGCAGCACCAGGTCACCGGCTTCATCATCGGGTACATCTTCCTGGGAATCGCGGCCTTTCTGCTCAACCTGGTCATGGGTCGCCTGGTGAACACTCAGCGCGATCAGATCGCGGTGCTCAAGGCATTCGGTTATGGGAACCGGGCCGTCGGTCTGCACTATCTGTGGCTGGGGATGGCGCCGGTGGCCTTCGGCGCGGGGGGAGGAAGCGCGACCGGGTTGTATTTCGGGCGCCTGGTGACCGGGGTCTTTGCCAAGTTCTATCACTTTCCGGTGCTGCGGTATGTGACCAGCGGCTGGGTGGTGGGCCTGGGGCTGTTGGTGACGGTGCTGGCGGCGGCGATCGGTACCCTGGGGGCGGTGCGTCGGGCGATTCGCCTCCCCCCGGCGGAGGCGATGCGACCCGACGCCCCGCCCACCTTCCGGGCCGGGCTGCTGGACCGAATCGGTCTGTCTCGCTGGTTGGGACCGGAAGGGCGCATGATCGCCCGGACGCTAGGACGCCGGCCGGTCAAGGCCGCGCTCTCGGTGGTGGGCCTCTCGTTTGCCATCGCCACCGTGGTCCCGGGGCGCGGGATGTACGATGCGGTGGCCTACATGGCCGACGTCATGTTCCGCGAGAGCCAGCGCATGGATGCCACGGTCATCTTCACCGATCCGCGCGCGCTTCGGACCCGGTACGACCTCGGCCACTTGCCCGGGGTGCTGCAAGTCGAGCCGTTTCGCAGCACGCCGGTCCGGCTGCGCTTCGGGGCGCGGACCTACCGCATCGCCCTGACCGGTCTCGAGCCCCGCAGTAACCTGCGACGGGTAATTGACCGCTATCAACGGGAGACGCCGATCCCGCCGGACGGATTGGTGTTGAGCAGAGCGCTGGGGAACATCCTCGGCGTGCGAACGGGCGACACCGTGGTGGTGGAAGTCCTCGAGGGAAAGCGACCGGTCCGCTCCGTCGTGCTCACCGGACTGGTGGACGACCTGATCGGCATGGCGGCCCTGATGGACGCGAGGGCGCTGAGCCGCTTGCTGGTCGAGGAACGCACCATGTCGGGCGCCTATCTCGCCGTGGACCCGGTCCAGGCGCAGCGGCTCTACGTCGAACTCAAGCGGATGCCGGCCGTGGCGGCGGTTTCGGTGCGAGAGGCAGATCTCGCCAACTTCGAAAAGACACTGGCGGAGAGCAGCCGGATATCGAGCCGGGTGCTGGTGATCTTCGCGGTGGTGATCGCGGTGGGGATGGTGTATAACGGGTCTCGCATTGCCCTCTCGGAGCGGGCCCGCGAGCTGGCCAGTCTCCGGGTTCTCGGCTTCACCCGGCGTGAGGTCTCCGCCATGCTGTTGGGCGAGCAGGCCATTTTGACCGCGATTGCGATCCCGGTGGGTCTGGTGGTGGGGTTCGGGCTGTACGCCCTCATCGCCGTGGTGTTCAGCTCCGAGTTGTTCCGGATGCCGCTGGTGGTGAGCGGCGCCACCTATGTGTTCAGCGTCGTCGTGATGGTGGTCGCGGCCATTCTGTCGGCCCTGGTCGTCCGGCGGCGGGTGGACCGGCTGGACCTGGTCGCCGTGCTCAAGACCCGAGAGTAGATCATGAATCGCTGGCTCAAGCGGGGGATATGGCTGATCGCCGTCATCGCGGTAGCGGTGGTGGTGGCGTTCATTATTCGGCCATCACCCATTCCGATCGAACTGGCGACGATCAGCCGAGGACCGCTCCAGGTCACGATCGACGAGGAGGGGATGACCCGCGTGCGGGACCGGTACACCGTCGCCGCGCCGTTTGCCGGGCAGCTCTCGCGGATCACGCTCAAGGAGGGAGACCTGGTAGGGAAGGGGCAGGTGGTGGCTCGACTCGACCCGGCACCACTCGATCCGCGGGCTCGCGAGCAGGCGGAGGCGCGCCTGCATTCGGCGGAGGACGCCAAGCGGGTGGCCGACGCGGCGCTGCACCAGGCTCGAGACAACTACGACCAGGCAGTGAGAGATCAGATCCGAGCCGATTCACTCGCCGCTCAGGGATTGCTCTCCCCCCAGGATCTGGAGCGCGCCCGGCTGCAGGAGACCAACCGGCTGCGGGAGATCGAGGCAGCGGATTACAAGGCGCAGGCGGCGCAACACGACGTGGAGCAGGCTCGCGCGGCCCTGCTGGCGGTGACGGGGCCCGGCCCCGGGGGACGCACCGCCATCGACCTGAAAGCCCCGGTCGCGGGGCGGGTGCTGCGGGTGGTCGAGCCCGACGTCCGGGTGGTGCCGGCCGGCGCGCCAGTCCTCGAGCTGGGAGACCCAAGGCGCCTCGAAGTGGTGTCCGATCTGCTCTCGAGCGACGCGGTAAAGGTGGCGCCGGGAGACACCATGCTGGTGGAAGAATGGGGCGGCGGAAAGACGCTCCGGGCCCGGGTCCGGGTGGTCGAGCCTTCGGGCTTCACCAAGGTTTCCGCGCTCGGCGTCGAAGAACAGCGAGTCAACGTCGTGGGCGACTTTATCGATCCGCCGACTCCCCTGGGAGACCGCTACCGGGTGCAGGTTCGAGTCGTGGTGTGGCAGGCACCCGACGTGTTGCAGGTGCCCGGGAGCGCGCTGTTCCGCAGGGGGACCGAGTGGCAGCTTTTCGTCGTGAGTAACGGTCGGGCCCACCGGCGCACGGTGGAGATCGGCCATCGGGGAGCGGAGGCTACCGAGGTCGTGAAGGGACTGGCCCCGGGCGATCTGGTGATCCGCTTCCCCACCGATCGGATCGACGAAGGCGTTCGGGTCAAGGCCACCCGCACCGCTTCTCCCAGCTAGCGCAGGTACAACCGTATGGCGAATCGAACGGACACGATGCTGGCGATGGTGCTCACCTCTCCGCACCACGCGCTCGAGCCCCGCGAGATCCCGGTGCCACGAACGGCCGCGGGCCAGGTGCTCCTCAGAGTCAAGGCCTGCGGGGTCTGCCGGACCGATCTCCACGTGGCGGACGGCGAGCTGCCGGACCCCAAGCTCCCGCTGGTGCTGGGCCACGAGATCGTCGGCACTGTGGTCGAATCGGGAGCCGGCGCCGGCCGCTTCCGAGCCGGCGATCGGGTTGGTGTGCCCTGGTTGGGTTGGACCTGCGGCACCTGCAGTTTCTGCCGGTCGGGTCGGGAGAACCTGTGCGATCGGGCCCGATTCACCGGCTATCAGCTGGACGGCGGCTATGCCCAGTTCACGGTGGCGGACGAGCGGTTCTGTTTCCCCATCCCCGAGGGCTATGGCGACGTGGCCGCGGCGCCGTTGCTATGCGCGGGGCTGATCGGCTTTCGGGCGCTGACCGCGGCGGGAGATGCCCGGCGCCTGGGCCTCTATGGGTTCGGCGCTGCGGCCCATCTCGTGGCCCAGGTGGCGGTCGGGCAGGGCAGGGAGGTGTTCGCCTTCACCCGTTCCGGCGACCTGGCGGCGCAGCGATTCGCGCGAGAATTGGGTGCGGTGTGGGCCGGGTCCTCGACCGAGCCGCCACCGTTGCCACTGAATGCCGCCATCATCTTTGCCCCGGTGGGGGCGCTGGTGCCGGTCGCGTTGGAGGTGGTCGAGAAGGGTGGCACCGTGGTCTGTGCCGGGATCCACATGAGCAACATCCCCTCGTTCCCCTATCACATCCTCTGGGGCGAACGCTCGGTGCGATCGGTGGCCAACCTCACCCGCGCCGACGGCCAGGGGTTCTTTCGCCTGCTGGCCACGATTCCGGTGCGCACCGAGACCGAGCGGTTTGCGCTCGAGCGAGCCAACGAGGCGCTCGAGCGGCTGCGAAGCGGAAAACTTCAAGGGGCGGGAGTGCTGGAGGTGCCCTGAGGGCGAAGTCAGGTCGGGGGCCCCCGCCGCCGAAGCCACTTCTCGACCTCCACCGCTGCGAACACCAGTGCCGCACCCGCCAGACACACGCCCCAGTCGCGGAGCTCGAGCGGGGCGGTCCTGAACACCCGCTGAAGCAGGGGATGGTAGATGATCGCGGCCTGGAGCCCGACCGTCAGCGCGATCGAGCCGAGAAGGGGGAGGTTGGCGCCGAACGTGTGCCACGCGGGTTCCACTTCACTGCGGATCGCCAGCGCCTGGGCCAGCTGAGCCAGCGCGAGCGTGGTGAAGGTCGCGGTGCCCCGGCGATCGCTGCCGTGCTCCAGGAACCAGACCATGGTGGCGAGAGTCACGCCTCCGATCAGCAGCCCCACCCAGAGCACGTGCTGCCAGATCCCGCCGGCGAACACGCTCTCGTCGGGTGGTCGGGGCGGCCGGCGCATGACGCCGGGCTCTTCCGGCTCGGCGACGAAGGCGAGGCCGGGAAGGCCATCGGTGACCAGGTTCACCCAGAGGATCTGGACCGGTAGCAGGGGCAAGGGCAGGCCGAAGAACGGGGCCAGGACCAGGGTCCAGATTTCTCCGGCGTTCCC
>Ga0335082_10006800_pt1 | contig 12454 bp, 4 predicted proteins | sample Lox_Sample_41_FD_206718 | JGI IMG/M metagenome (GOLD analysis project Ga0335082, IMG submission 206718) | Soil microbial communities from Loxahatchee National Wildlife Refuge, Florida, United States - Lox_Sample_4.1 | ecosystem: Environmental > Terrestrial > Soil > Wetlands | place: USA: Florida...
GCGTCGCACCGGAGAATTATTCTGCAAAAGCATCACTCGATATCGCGGTTCACGATTGGTTGGGGAAAAAAAAGTCGGAGCCGCTCTGGAAGCATCTCTGTGGGGAGAAGCATGAGCTGCCGGATACATCTATGACGATTGGTATTGATGTTCCTGAAATGATTGAAAAGAAAGTGCAGGAAGCGGAACGCTTTTCCGTGTTGAAAGTGAAACTGGGGAGTCCTCACGATGAGGAGATCATCAAGACAATCCGTGCACTCACCGATAAACCGATCCGAGTCGATGGCAATGAAGGTTGGAAGGAAAAGGAACTGGCGCGGGACCGGATTCAGTGGCTCGAAGATCAAAATGTGCAGTTTGTGGAGCAGCCGATGCCTTCTACACAGTTCGATGATCTTGTCTGGCTCCGTGCAAGAGTGAAGATGCCGCTCTTTGCCGATGAAAGTGTAAAGCGGGAGTCAGATATTTCAGTTCTTACCGATGCATTTGACGGTATTAACATTAAATTGATGAAATGCGGCGGGGTTCGTGAAGCAATCCGCATGATCCGAACGGCGAGAAAATATGGAATGAAGATCATGGTCGGTTGTATGATTGAAACTTCAGTGGGGATAGCTGCCGGCATGTCGGTCGCTTCGCTGGCAGATTATGCCGATCTTGACGGAAATATCCTGATCTCGAACGACCCGTTTCAGGGAACAGTCAACGATTTGAACGTTCTTACGCTCGGGGACAAACCGGGATTGGGAGTAGAGCCGAAGGCGGAATTGTGGCTGCAACGATAAAGATATTACCCTCCAACGTTGTCGATAAGATTGCGGCAGGTGAAGTCGTCGGCCGGCCGGCGTCTGTTGTCAAGGAGCTCATCGAAAACTCGCTCGACGCAGGGGCAAAATCAATATCGATCGTGATCAAGGACGGCGGCACGTCGCTCATTCAGGTTGTTGACGACGGCGCGGGGATGAGCGGGGAGGATGCCGGGGTTGCCTTCGAGCGCCACGCAACCAGCAAGATCTCGTCCTATGAAGATCTTGAAGAGCTTCGTACGCTGGGGTTTCGCGGGGAAGCGCTTGCTTCGATCGCGGCTGTTTCGCAGGTAGAGCTTCGGACGCGGCTGCATGGCGAACAGGTTGGGACGAGAGTAAAGGTGAGCGGAGGTGAGTCAACCGGCCCTTCGCCTGAGGCCGTTGCTCCGGGCACAAACATCAGCGTCAGGAATCTCTTTTACAACACCCCTGCACGACGGAATTTCCTCAAGAGTCCCCAAACCGAATACAAACATATTGTCGAAGTGGTTCAGCGGGCTGCGTTGGCTTCACCATCGGTTGCATTCACGCTGGTGAGCAATGACGAACAGATCTTCGTGCTGGTAGCGGGATCCCTGGAACAACGTGTCGTGGATCTTCTGGGTGAGCAGGTTTCATCACGGCTTATCCGTGTGGAAGAAAACATCGGATATGTGGGAGTCAGCGGTTTTCTGGGAAAGCCGGATTTTGCCCGCAAGGGACGAACAGAGCAGTATCTCTTTCTCAACGGCAGGCCGATCGCCAACCGGAATATCAATCATGCAGTGTTCCAGGGATACGAAAACATGCTGGAGAAGGGGAGCTTTCCGATACTCATTCTCTTTCTTTCCATCGATCCCCGGAAAGTGGACGTCAATGTTCATCCCTCGAAAATGGAGGTGAAATTTGATGACGAGGGAGCAATGTACAGGTTTGTCTTTACCGCGGTCCGAAGTGCACTCTCTGCGCACGATCTCATCCCGTCGGCCGGATCGAGGGAAAACGCTGGAACCGATGTGAATTTTCGGATGTCGACGCGGCCCTCAGTTTCCGCGAATCGTGTCACGAACTGGCGTGATTTCCTTCAATCGCATCCGGACCGGCTCTTTACATCCGAAGGAGAAAAGAGCACATCGCGTCAACCGATTCCCGGGCAGGATGGGGCGGGGGCGGTGGTGCCGGAATCTGTCGAACCGGTGATCTCAGAAATTGCGAGCGGAAGAATCTGGCAAGTCCACAACAAGTACATCGTCGTCCCGACATCTGAAGGGTTGATGATCGTCGATCAGCATGCCGCCCATGAACGCGTGATCTATGAACGGGCGGAGGCCCGATTTCACGGCGGTGAGCATCGAACTCAGCAGCTTCTTTTTCCCCAATCGGTTGATATGACAGTTGCCGATGTGGCTCTGATTCATGAACTCCTGCCGCATCTTGAATCACTCGGGTTCAGCGTGAAAGTTTTCGGCAAGACGACGGTTATTATCGATGGCGTTCCAACAGATGTGAAGCCGGGGAATGAGGGGACTATTCTCCAGCAGATCGTGGATCTTTACAAGAGCGACGAGCGCGAGGCGAAGCTCGAACCGCGAGAACGCCTGGCAAAATCATATTCCTGCAAAGCGGCAGTCAAGGCAGGAGACCCGTTGAAGGAAAATGAGATGGAATCTCTCCTCGATCAGCTCTTTCAAACCAAACTTCCTTATACCTGTCCGCACGGTCGACCGGTCATCATTAAACTCTCGCTATCTGAACTCGATCGACGTTTTGGCCGTACGCCGTAATACTTTAAGTGAATTTCCCAAGTCGTTAGAATTTATAGCACCAACCACTTGACACTCCCGGGATGGTTTTGTATCATAAGGAGATCGGGAATGGTCTGGGAATCATCAAAATCAGGGATTCACTGATGAAGTATTTGACGGGAATTTCACTGTTCGTTCTTTGGACAGCCGGATTCGCGTTCGCCCAAACCGGTAATGGGGAAATCGCCGGTGTGCCTTGGACAGGTGCCATGGGTGTTGCACGGTCTACTGCGGAACTCATGCAGCAGCAAACCACGGCTGCCGTGGCGCATCCTGCAAACTGGGTTCGTCCGTCTGTTGAATTCGAAATGGAACGCGATGGCCTCAAGCAGAATCCCAATTCTCCCGATGTCCCGCAATGGCCCGTACCTTCCAAGCCCGCTCCGCCTGATCATACTCTTTCAACGAACAGTGCTCAAACCGTCGCGATGACGTTCAAGGCGGCAGCTCTGTTTCCGGATACATATGCATTTCCTCCGGACGATATGGGAGCTGTCGGACCGACACAATATATCATCGATCTCAACGGCCGCATCAGATCATTCAGCAAGTCGACCGGAACAGCAGATGGTGTTCTTAACGTTGATACCGACGTCTTTTTCTCTTCCGTCATGTCATCAAATTCGAATACCTTCACCACGGACCCGCGCATCCGCTATGACAGGTTTACGGGACGATGGTTTCTCACGATGATCGATGTGCCCGGCGGTGGCGGTACACTTCCGGATCGCATCATGATCGCGGTAAGCAATACCGGTGTTATTACGAACAGTACGGTCTGGACGTATTTTTACTTTCAGCACGATCAGGTTTCCCCGACAGGTGACACGGGTTATTTTGCCGATTATCCAACGCTTGGTATAGATTACAATGCGCTTTACATTGGCGTGAATATATTCAAGCCGTCCGGATACTTCTACGGAACCACCGCATTTGTCATCAGGAAAAGTTCGATCCTGAGCACTGGCCCAATTGTTGTCACGGTATTTCGGGATATCGTCCAGAATCTGGGAACCGATTTCAGTCCTTCTTATTCCCCTGGACCGTATACGCCTCAGGGAGTTGATAATTTCGACTCGACGGCATCCTTTGGCTACTTCATCGGCGTTGATGCCACATATTATGGGCTTTTGCAGATACTACGGGTGTCGAATCCCGGGGGATCTCCGACGATGTCGTCCAACCTTCCGCTTATAGTATCCGCGACGTCGGATCCTGCGCCGGTCAACCACCTCGGCAATCTGGGCGGAGTGATGGGCAGAGTGGATGGTATCGATGAACGGCTCATGTCTGCCGTCATTCGAAACGGAAACCTCTGGACTGCACACGCGATCTATGTCAATGCATCCGGAAGTACGTCCTCTCCGAACCGGGATGCGGCTCGATGGTACCAAATCTCGAATCTCACCGGCAGCCCGAATCTTGTGCAGAGCGGAACAGTTTACGACCCCTCAACTCCCAATGACGCGAACCAACTCAACTACTGGATTCCTGCGATAAATGTTTCGGGGCAGGGGCATGTGGCGATGGGTTTCAGCTCTGCTGGAACAAATGCGCGTCTCAATTCCGCTACAATAGGCCGGCTGGCTGGTGATCCGTCCGGCACAATGTCCGGAACACCGGTTCTCTTTACGAACTCCGCTTCGTCATACAACCCGTCCCAGGATCCCGCAACCTACGGATCAAAACGATGGGGGGATTATTCCAACACTTCGATCGATCCGAACGATGACATGACGATCTGGACGACGTCACAGTTCTGTGATACCACAAACTCGTACGGCGTAGAGGTGGCCAAACTCCTCGCTCCTCCGCCCGCCACGCCAACAAGCTCCTCTCCCGCGACGGCGAACCGGGGAATCGTAAACTATACAGTCACCATTACGGGTTCCTCTTTGGCAGGATCGGGCTTCTTCGATCCGGGTGCGACATTTCCAAATCACCTCACTGCGACGGTCAACGGCGGGGGAGTCACGGTCAATAGTGTGACGTACACGAATCCGACACACTTCTCAATGAACATTTCCGTCCAGCCGAATGCATCGCTTGGAGCACGGACCATAACGGTAACAAATCCCGATGGACAGGCCGTGACGAGTGCATCCGGGATTCTCACCATTCAAACCGGCTGTCCGACAATCACGCTCGCTCCGCTTTCGCTTCCCGGAGGCGCTGCAGGAAGTCCGTACTCCCAGCTCATCACTGCCGGCGGAGGCACCTCACCCTATACGTTTTCAGTTCTGACGGGTACTCTTCCAATCGGGATTACTCTCTCGTCATCAGGTTTGCTTGCTGGAACTCCTCCGTACGGCGGAACCTTCAACTTCACGATCCAAGCGACCGATTCGAATAACTGCAGCGGAACGATCGACTACTCGCTGGTGCTTATGGGATGTCCGCAAGTCCTCGTTTCACCTTCGGGTTTGACAAGTGGCACGATTGGTGCATCATACAACGCTCTCTTCGGAGCGACAGGTGGAAAGGCACCTTATGCATTTTCACTCTCCAGTGGGGCGCTTCCTGCAGGACTGACACTCCTTGGCGAAGGTACGCTGCTCGGCACGCCGACTGCGTCCGGTACATTTCCGCTGACGATTACAGCAACCGACTCCAATAATTGTACCGGAAATATCGTTGACACGCTCGTAGTTTCGACCGGTAGTGGTCAATATTCTATCAATCTCAGTGCCATGGGGGCGGTCTACACACAGAAATTCAATTCGCTTTCAAACTCCGGTATCTCGGGATCTCTTCCGACAGGATGGTCCCTGACAGAACATGGTCCCGGAGCGAATGCAACGTATGCCGGAAGCAACGGATCCAGCTCGGCCCCGGAAACCTACAGCTTTGGCGTTACTTCAGATACGGACAGATGTCTTGGTGCGCTTCAGTCAGCAGCATTCAGCTCTGTTGTCGGTGCAATGTTCACGAACAATACCGGCTCGACGATCGAGTTTCTTTCTCTTGGGTACACCGGAGAAGAATGGAGATTGGGTTCGACCGGGAAGATCGATAGCCTTCAACTCGAACTGAGCACAGATGCTTCGAATCTGATCGACGGGTCGTGGATGCCGCTTGCCGGATTGACGTTTTCGAGCCCGGTGACCAGCGGAACGGTCGGCTCTCTGAATGGAAATGCCGCTCCAAATCGCACATCGCTAACTTCCGGCGTGGGCGGATTGAACATCGCTCCCGGAGAGAAATTCCTGCTTCGTTGGGTTGATTCTAATGCCGGTAATACTGGTGACGGCATTGGGATTGACGACTTCACGATAGCACCACATGTGTCATCGCTGCCGGCCGCCGTTGCTCAGGCCGTTCCGGATACCGTCCATGCAGGATATTCAACACTCCTCAGTGTGAATGTGCTGCCCGGATTATTTCCGACAAGCTCGGGGATCGTAGTGAAGGAAGATCTCTCGCCGATTGGCGGGAGCCCGGGCGCGATACTGTACGACGATGGAACTCACGGGGATCGGTTCGCCGGCGACAGTATGTATTCATTAACCGTTGTCGTTGATAGCGGTGCGGTGGCAGGAACGCATTATTTAACAGTTGTCGTTTCGGACGCGCAATTGCGAGCGGATACGATAACATACCCGGTAACCATAGAACCTCTTTGTCCTCCCATTGCGATTGCACCGACGACGCTTCCATCGGGATTGGCATCAGTTGCGTATGCGGAAACGCTGTCGGCATCCGGTGGAATTTCTCCGTACACGTTCACGATTGCTTCCGGGCATTTGCCGCACGGTCTGACGCTCTCTCCCGGGGGGATTCTCTCGGGAATTCCGACGACTGCAACAACTGCAGTGTTCACGCTCTCTGTCAGCGATTCGACGCGTTGCATCGGGCTCTTGCAGGATTCGCTTCGCATCGGTGAACCTTCCGGTATTACAATCACCATTGCTGAATCAGCCACCTGGAATATGCTCTCCAACCCTCTGGCGACCTCCGATGATTCCGTGAGTTTGCTCTTTCCATCTCGCTCGAGTTACGCCTTTGGATATAACGGAAGCGGATACATCATTTCAAACCGCATGCCCGTGGGTTTCGGCTACTGGTTGAAATTTAGTTCTGCAGGTGTGGTTCCCGTCTTCGGAGATCACATTTCAATTGATACTGTCCCGGTTCTGCCCGGATGGAATCTTCTTGGTTCTATTTCGGAGAATATTCCTACCGGGTCACTGACCACAGTCGGGACACATATCGTCTCCAGCGTCTTCGGTTATAACAACGGCTATGCCCGCGTCGACACACTGAAACCCGGGAATGGTTATTGGATCAAATTCGATTCTACCGGCAAGTGCATACTCGGTTTGACAGGTCCGGCGGCAATTGCAAAACGCGAAAGTTTCTCAACACCGGATGTTTCGTCGTTCAATACGCTCACAATGCAGGATTCCGGCGGATATCGTCAGATTTTATACTTCGGAAGCAATCATTCTTCTTCAGCGCTACCGGAATTATATGAGCTTCCGCCTCTTCCCCCTGAAGGGACCCCGGATATTCGTTATGCATCAGGTTCCACGGTGCAGCTCGTCCCGAAAGCTCCTCTGAATCGGTGGGAATTCCCGATCATGACGCAATCGTTGCGCTATCCCCTTCGCTTGAAATGGAAGATTGTTGACAACCAGGTCGCTATGTACACGATCGAGATCCCGGAGTCGGAAAAGGGAAGTGAGTCGATTCCGCTTCGCGGCGAGGGTGACCGACTCATTACCGGAAAAGAACATGGATTATTCACTCTGCGAGTTGAACTTCCGTCCCAATTGCCCACATCATACTCGCTTCACCAGAATTATCCTAACCCCTTCAATCCGACAACAAGAATCCGGTTCGATATTCCATCACGGTCGATTGTATCTCTGATCGTCTATAATACACTCGGCGAAGTTGTGAGGACGCTTCTCTCAAATTCTGTTTACGAACAGGGCGAGCAGTCCGCAGTGTTCAATTCCAACGGCCTGTCATCCGGCGTATACTTCTATCGGCTTGTTGCGATGGAGCAGAAGGAAGGTGGTCCCAGAAATGGTGTGCTCTTCACGGATGTGAAGAAGATGCTCCTCTTGAAATAAGTGCCTTCCGAATTTGTGGGGATCGGCCCCGAAAGGCCGGTTTTTTTGCTGAAATCGTTCTTTTCTATGGCGACGGAAGCTCACAATTCTCTGCCGAACTGATTCCTCCCTGAATGATGCTTCCTTGAATGTTGTTCGTAATCTGATTATTTTCCAGCGATTAATAATCCCAATACCAATTCAAAATACCCCCAACAATTAAACTACGGGTTCAAGCATGAAGAGAACGGGCTTTCTCCTGTTGTCATCTCTGTTGTATCTCCAGATTACCATATCTCATCCGCAAAGTGGAAATGAGGGGGATGAAGGAAAATCATCTGCAGGGGTTGAAGGAGTGACTTCCGAGATACTCGGAGGTCTCCATCTCCGCTGCATCGGTCCGGCCGTAAGTTCCGGGAGGATTTCCTCCATCGCCGTTGATCCGAGTGATCATTCAATTTGGTACGTCGCCGCCGCCTCGGGTGGAGTTTGGAAAACGGTGAATTGCGGGACAACATGGAATCCGGTATTTGAAGGTGAAGGCTCATTTTCGATTGGAACGGTAGCCGTCGATCCGGTGAATCCCGCGGTTGTATGGGTTGGGACGGGTGAGAACAACAGCCAGCGCAGCGTATCGTACGGTGATGGTGTCTATCGCTCGGAAGATGGAGGAAAATCGTGGAAGAATATGGGACTGAAGAAATCCGAGCATATCGCTCGTATTCTGATTGATCCGCGTAATACGAATGTGGTGTATGTTGCGGCACAGGGCCCTCTGTGGGGTCCCGGTGGTGATCGCGGCCTCTACAAAACCACCGATGGCGGAAAAGACTGGAAGGCGGTTCTTTCCATCTCGGAGAACACCGGCGTCACAGATGTCGTGATGGAACCGGGCAATCCGGACGTTCTCATTGCTGCGTCGTATCAAAGACGCAGGCATGTCTGGACGCTCATTGATGGCGGGCCCGAATCCGCGATGTATAAGTCCACGGATGCCGGAGCGACGTGGGCCAAGGTCACTTCGGGATTACCCTCCGTGGATATGGGAAGAATTGGTCTTGCCGTCTCGCCGGCCGACCCGCGTGTGATTTACTCCATCATCGAAGCATCCGAGAGAAAGGGTGGGATCTTTCGCTCCACGGATTATGGATCGTCGTGGGAGAAGCGAAACGATTTTGACGCCACAGCAATGTATTACGCCACGCTCTATGCGGATCCAAAGAATATCGATCGCATTTATGTGATGAATACGGTTCTCATGGTATCGAATGACGGCGGAAAAACCGTTCAGCCCATCGGAGAGCAATCCAAACATCCCGACAATCACTGCATGTGGATCGATCCCTCGAATACGAATCACTATCTCGTGGGATGCGACGGGGGGCTGTATGAAAGTTTCGATCGGGCTCAAACGTGGGGATTCAAGAGTAATCTTCCGGTTACGCAATTTTATGATGTGGATGTCGATAATGCGTCACCATTCTATAACGTGTACGGTGGGACGCAGGATAATTTTTCTGTAGGTGGTCCGTCGCGAACGCGGAGTGAATCGGGCATCGTCAATTCCGATTGGATTGTGACCACGGGGGGTGATGGTTTTCATTCCCGCATTGATCCGGAAGACCCCAATACTGTTTATGCGGAAAGTCAATACGGTGGTCTTGTTAGGTTCGACAAACGGACAGGCGAACAGATCGGCATACAGCCGCAGCAGGACCGGCATGAGGAGCCGTTGCGCTGGAACTGGGACTCGCCGCTGATCATCAGTCCACACTCGCATACACGTCTCTACTTTGCTGCGAATCATCTCTATCGGAGTGATGATCGCGGGGATACGTGGAAGGAGGTAAGTCCGGACTTGACCAGGCAGATTGACCGCAACACACTTCCGGTCATGGGACGAATATGGGAAGTTGATGCAGTCTCAAAAAGCGCCTCCACTTCGCTCTATGGAAACTGCACCGCGCTCTGTGAATCTCCATTGAAGGAGGGGATGATTTATGTGGGAACGGACGATGGATTGGTTCACGTTACCGAAGATGGCGGAAATACTTGGAGGAAGATCGAGAAATTCATGGGTGTCCCGGAGCGTTCGTATGTTGCCCGTCTCTTTGCATCGCAGCATGAGGTCAACACTGTCTATGCATCATTCGACAATCACAAGAATGCTGATTTCCTTCCCTATATTCTGAAAAGCACGGATGCCGGCAGGACGTGGACTTCCATTAGCGGAAATCTGCCGAAGAATGGTTCAGTTCTTGCGATCGCAGAAGATCATGTCGATCCCGCGCTCCTTTTTGTGGGAACGGAATTCGGTTTGTTCACGACGCTTGACGGTGGGACGAAATGGATCCAACTGAAATCGGGGTTGCCGACAATTGCCGTGCGGGACCTCAGAATTCAGAAACGTGAGAACGATCTCGTACTGGCAACATTCGGACGCGGTTTCTACATCCTCGACGATTATTCCCCGCTCCGTTTGCTCTCGAAGAAATCTCTGTCGGGTGAAGCGTCCATCTATCCGGTGAAAGATGCGCTGATGTATGTTCCCTCAACACCTCTTGGCGGTGGCAAAAAAGCATTTGCCGGTGAATCATTCTATACCGCACCCAATCCGCCGTATGGAGTTGTCTTCTCCTATTTCCTGAAGGACTCCTACAAGACGAAGAAGGATATCCGCCGTGAGGCGGAAAAGGAAGCAAAGAAGAAGAAGATTGCCTCACCCTATCCGACAGTGGAACAACTGCGTGCAGAGGACGAGGAAGAACCGCCTCAGGTGACGCTTACCATTTCCGATACTTCAGGCCATGTCCTGAGGTATATCAGCGGAGAAAATCAAAAGGGCATCAATCGTGTTTCCTGGAACATGCGCTATGCTTCACCGGTGTTGTCGTCTCATTCTCCCGATACCGACGAGGAAACTGACGGCGGTCCGCTCGTGATGCCGGGGAAATACCTCGTCAGCTTATCGAAACGCGTGGATGGCGCAACCACGATACTCGCAGGTCCGGTTCCATTCACCGTCCTCGTAGACGGCTTGTCTTCCATGAAGCCCGATGACCGGAAGGATCTCTCCGATTTCCAGCAGCGGGTGTTTCGGTTGCAGCGCTCGGTTTCTGGTGCAGCACAGGCGGCAAACGAGCTCAAATCGCGCATTGCCTCTGCCCTGCAGGCCCTGCAGCAGACACCGTCGAATGTCGACAGCCTGATCCGCCGGGCCCACTCCATCGAATCAGCGGACAATGAAATCCTGCGCCTGCTCCGGGGTGATAATACGCTTCGATCCCGAAACGAGGCATCGCCAATTGCGATCGGCGAACGGGTGAGTAACATTGTTGAAGACGAGCGGTTCTCAACCTCCCGGCCCACGCAGACTCACCGTGACGGCTACACCATTGCAGCGGAAGATTTTTCGGGAGTGCTCGCACGTTTGAACTCTCTGCTCCAATCGGATTTTCCTGCACTGGAAAAACAGATGGAGGCCGCAGGCACACCCTGGACACCGGGCCGTGTTCCCGAGTGGAATCCGAATCAACAGTAATGGTGGATGACGCATTTATCAACCTCAGGAGAATATTCTATGGATGAACAGAAACAAGAAGCGCAGGGACCGATCGTCGATGAGTATAAGGGAAACAAAATTCTGATTCTCAATCCCGGATCCCGTTTTCCTTTTTCGTTCGGACTGGGGAAAGCAAAGATGATCATGCAGAATCTTGACGCAATCCGGAAGTTCATCGAGCAATACGACAAGAAGGCGGAATAATGGCGGATGCCCATCAATCGATTGCGGAATCGTATGTGAAGCTGGTCCTTGGCGTAGGCCAGCATGACAGCGATTATGTCGATGCATACTTCGGTCCGCCGGAAACCCTGGATCGCGTGAAGGCGGAAAAGAAGCCCCTTAGCGTGCTCAAGATCGAGGCGCTCGATCTCCTGAACCGGCTTCGGTCCATTCCTCAGGAAGGTTGGGAGGAGATCATTTCACTCCGCCATCTCTATCTCACGAAACAGATTTCGGCTCTCGTGGGAAGAGTAGAGATGCTGGATGGAAAGAAATTCACGTTCGACGAAGAGGCATCCGTTCTCTACGATGCGAAACCACCGCTCCATTCTGAGTCGCATTTTCACTCGCTCCTTCAGGGACTGGGGAGTCTGCTTCCCGGTTCGGGCGGGGTGAGCTCGCGGTACGAAAAATTCAAAGAGGCCTACGTTATCCCGAAAGAAAAGCTGGACATCGTCTTTCAGGCAGCCATCGCAGAGTGCCGAAAAAGAACGAATTCCCATATCCCGCTCCCATCCAATGAGAGTTTCACGCTGGAGTATGTGACGAACAAGTCATGGAGCGGATACAACTGGTACAAGGGAAATAATTTCAGCTTGATCCAGATGAACACCGATCTTCCCATTTATATCGACCGGGCAATCGACCTTGCGGCACATGAGGGCTACCCCGGACATCATGTGTATAATTCGGCACTCGAATCGGAGTTGTTCAGGAAGAGAAATTGGCAGGAATTCTCGGTCTATGCTCTCTTCAGTCCGCAGTCTCTTATTGCGGAAGGGACGGCGAATTTTGGGATCGAGGTAGCGTTCCCCGGCGATGAACGTGTTCGGTACGAACGAGAGTCGCTTTTTCCTCTCGCCGGAATGGACCCCTCCACGACAGAGCTCTATTACCGGATTCACGAATTGTTCCTGAAGCTCGCCTATGCGGGTAATGAGGCCGCACGCGGCTATCTTGACGGAAGCATGACGCGTGCACAGGCGGTGGAATGGCTCATCACGTATGCGCTCATGTCGAAGG
>Ga0335082_10006803_pt1 | contig 12450 bp, 8 predicted proteins | sample Lox_Sample_41_FD_206718 | JGI IMG/M metagenome (GOLD analysis project Ga0335082, IMG submission 206718) | Soil microbial communities from Loxahatchee National Wildlife Refuge, Florida, United States - Lox_Sample_4.1 | ecosystem: Environmental > Terrestrial > Soil > Wetlands | place: USA: Florida...
CACCGAAGCTCACCGGGAACTCGGGGTGGTCGATGGCCACCGCGAGCATCCCTGCAGGCACCGCCGCGGCTGCTGGTGCGGCAGCGGCTGCCGCCGCGGGCGCGGGTGCGGGTGCGGCCGCCGCGATGGCGGCCGCCGGCGCCGGCTCGGGCGGGGCTTCAGCCACCACATCCGTCGCCGCCAGCTTGGCCACCGGGGCGAAGGTTTCGAAACGGAAACGCTTGCTGGCGACGCGGAACTCGTCGCCGTTCGTCAAGGCGAGCGACCCGGTCACCTTCACGTACGTGCCGTTCTTGCTCCCGAGGTCGAACACCTTCAACGCCCCACCTTCGACGCGGAACTGCGCGTGGCGGCGTGACATGCTCATGTCCGACGCGTCCAGGGGCACTTCCGAGCCGCGTCCGACCAGGACACCGCGGTCGCCGATCGGGTAGGTGGCCTGGTACACACCGTCGCTGTTGTAGTGCGCCAAACCCCAGCGGCCACCGTCCTTGGTCACCATGAGGATCTGCGCCCCGATCCACGCGACGTCGCTCTCGTTGACGGCTCGGCCCGAGCCACCCTGCGCGCGGATCCACACACCGGAGCCCGCGCCGCTGTCTTCGAGCATGAACTGGTCGCCGCGTTTTCCCACGGTGGCGTGCAGATCCGCCATGTATACGTCGTCGGCGCAGGTGATGTCGGCTCCGGACTTGCCGATGGTCATCGCATCCTTCGAGAACGGGAAGTGCTCGTCTTCGGTCCCGTCGGGATGGAGCGACACGAGTTGGCTCTCGAAGGTCTGCGGCCGGGCGTCGGCTGGCTCGGAGGGCGTCGGCGGCGTGACCGGCGGCGCCGGCTTCGTCTCGATCACGACCTGCTGCGCTTCCTTGCCGGCACGCGCCGCGATGGTTTCGATGGCTTCGACCGCCTCGACCATGGCGGCCTTGATGTTGCGCTTCTGCGTCACCTGCTCGTAGGTGGTCGAATCGTTGAAGTCGGCGCAGCGCAGATACTTCGGTCCGCGCGCGTCGCCGACCAGGAAGACGTTGGGCAGGGACACCTCGCCCTGAGCATTGACCAGCATCAGCGGGCGTTCGTTGACGGTGGGGATCTTGATGCCGACGCCTTGCAGGAACTTGACGGGGAGGTCCTCACCGATGCAGGCGACGACGTGCGTCTTGGAGAACTCGAGGTGCGTCGTCTCGGCGGGGCGTCCTTCGACGACCTTGCGATCGACGCGTACCGACAGGTAGTCGTTCTTGTCGGGGGCGGTAACCACCGCCACGGGCTCCGAGAACGCCAGATACCGGATGTTGCCGTTGCCGACGTAGGCGTCGAAGAAGACCTCGCTGAGGGCTTTCGACACCTTCGGCAGGCGGTCGCCGCGGTACGACCAGTACACCGGAGTGGGATCCTCGGCGCTGGCCTTGGCGTTGGAGATGGCGATGACGGCTTCGGCCGCCGACGTGCCGCCGCCGATGACCAGGGCGGGCGCGCCGACATAGTGGGTGGCGTCGTCGAGGCGGAAGGCCAGCCCGTCGGTGTTCCCCGGAATGTCGAAGCGTCGCGGCACGCCGGCGCCCATGGCGATGATGACGCTGCGGGCGCGATAGTGAATCTCCTTGCCGGCGCGATGACTCCAGGTCTTGACGTCCCAGGTGCCGTCGTCGAAGCGCGTCAGGCCGGTGAATTCGGCGCCGATCTTGGCGCTGATGCCAAACTCCTTGTAGCGCGACTTCCACGCGACGACCATCTGGTCCTTGTCGATGTCGTCGAAGTACAGTGCCTGCAGCATCGGTCCGCCGGGCGGCCATTGCAGCTTGTCGCCGCCGCCGTAGTTGGGCTTGATCTGCTTCTCCTTCGGGTAGTCCCGGATGCGCTTCATCAGGTCGTCGTAGTCGATGACCAGACAGCTCAGCCCGTATTCCTTGGCACGCACTGCGGCGGCAGTCCCGGCGGGTCCGCCGCCGGCGACCACGACGTCGATGACGTCGGGCAGGGGGGTGGCGCCTTGGACCTTCAAGGTGCCAAAAGTCGTGTAGTCGTCTCCGATCTTCTCAGGCATAGGTAGAACGATTCCTCTCTTGGAAAACCGCTCTCGGAAAAAGACGCGGCGGACCTTACTTCGTCTCGAATGAACCTGTCAAGCCTCAAGTGGCGCGGCGTGGAAACTTTTGCCGTTGCCACCGGCCGCCAGTGCCGACACGCGACGCCATGCCGCGATCCGTTTGCCGATCGGGCGTCGACTGCGCTACGACGCCGCACATGAAATGGGGGCGCGCGCGTCGTCGATGGCGCGGCCTGGTGATCGCCGGCCTCTCGGTGAGCGGTGTGCTCCTACTGGGTGTGACGCTGCGGCAGCCCTGGACATCCGGCGCGCCGCCCGCCGTGAGCGCCGGCGGCGTGTCGATGCGCGACTTTCACACCGCGCTATACGATGATGATCGCCTGGCAATACGGATCGCCGGCGAAACGCTGCGTATCACCAACACCAGAGTGTTCGGTCCCTTCTCGCTTGGCTTCGCGCACGCCTTGCGGGCAAGCCACGTCACCATCGACCTGTTTCCGCGGGAGGAGCAGTCCACCGCCACGGCGCTGCAAGCGCTGTCGGTCGAGCGCGTCACCGCCGCGCTGCGTCTCGATCGGTTGAATCTTACCCTCACCGACGCCGAGGTTGCGCCGCTCACCGTCATCGAGCATCGCGGCACCGACGCCACGGTCGCTTTGCAAGCCGCCGCGTGTCGCGCCGCGCTGCTCCGGCGCTCCGCGGTCTGCCGCGATGGGGTATTGGGGAGCGGCGCGCAGGCACGGCGCTTCCGCGAGCTGCGCTACGATACCGAGACGCAGCGCGTCACCACCGTGCCGTGAGTGCATGCGCCGGCGCGGGCGGCGTTCCGTTTGCAACGGTTGGTGGGATCAGGCTAGAGACGTCGCATTCCTCGGAAAGATCCTTCGGGAGGCGACGGCGGCATGCGAGCGACGCGCGGCAGGGGCACCCGCCCCGGGAAGTCACTGACGGCGGAAGAGCAGCGGCTGCGCGAGGAATCGACGCGCGCCCATCACTGGAAGCGATGGGGGCCATACCTGAGCGAACGCGCCTGGGGAACGGTGCGCGAGGACTACAGCCCGTACGGAACGGCCTGGGAGTACTTCCCGCACGACCACGCCCGCTCACGCGCCTTCCGCTGGAGCGAGGACGGCATCGGCGGCATCTGTGACCGCCACCAGTACGTCTGCCTCTCCTTGGCGCTCTGGAATGGATCCGATCCCATCCTGAAGGAGCGCCTCTTCGGGCTCACCGGCAACGAAGGGAATCACGGCGAGGACGTCAAAGAGTACTACTTCTATCTCGACTCGACGCCGACGCATTCCTACATGCGCTTCCTCTATAAGTATCCGCAAGCGGCATTTCCTTATGCCTGGCTGGTTGAGGAGAACCGCCGGCGCGACCGCCGCGCCTCGGAGTTCGAGTTGATCGACACCGGCGTTTTCGATGCGGATCGCTACTTCGACGTCGTCGTCGAGTACGCCAAGGCGACACCCGACGACGTGCTGATGCGCATCCACATCACCAACCGCGGCCCCGAGGCGGCGCCGCTGCACGTCTTGCCGACGATCTGGTTTCGCAACACCTGGTCGTGGGGTCTCTACGCGATTCGCCCCCGCCTGCGCCGGGGCACACCGGTGAACGGCGCGAGCGTGGTGCAGGCGAGCATCGACTACTACGGCGAACGGTGGCTGTTCTGCGACGGCGCCCCGCCGCTGCTGTTCACGGAGAACTCCAGCAACGGTCAACGACTGTGGGGGATCGACAACGAGGTGCCCTACGTCAAGGACGGCATCAACGACTACATCGTCCACGGTCGCACCGAGGCCATCAACCCGGCACAGCTCGGCACCAAGGCCGCCGCCCATTACCCGCTGCAGATCGGTCCGGGCGAGACGACGACGCTGCGGCTGCGCTTCATGGACGTCGCAGCGTCGGCCCGCGGCGCCGTGTTCGGCGCCAACTTCGACGAAATCTTCGCGACGCGCCAGCGCGAGGCGGACGAGTTCTATGCCACCATCGTCCCCGCCGACGTCTCCGAGGACGCGCGCAGCGTGATGCGCCAGGCGTTCGCCGGCCTGCTGTGGAGCAAGCAGTACTATCATTACGACGTCAGCCGCTGGCTACGCTGCGATCCGGTCGGTCCCGAACCGGCGCCGCAACGGTTGACCGGTCGTAACCACAAATGGACGCACCTGCACAACTCCGACGTCATCTCCATGCCCGACAAGTGGGAGTACCCATGGTACGCGGCATGGGATCTCGCTTTTCACTGCGTGCCGCTGGCGCTGGTCGACTGCGACTTCGCCAAGGAGCAGCTGATCCTCATGCTGCGCGAGTGGTACATGCATCCGAACGGGCAGCTGCCGGCCTACGAGTGGGCGTTCGGCGACGTCAACCCGCCGGTGCACGCGTGGGCGGCCTGGCGCGTGTACAAAATCGACGAGAAACGCCGCGGCACGGCCGACCGCCGCTTCCTCGAGCGCGTCTTCCAAAAGCTGCTGCTCAACTTCACCTGGTGGGTGAACCGCAAGGACGCCGAGGGGCGCAACGTCTTCGAGGGCGGCTTTCTCGGTCTCGACAACATCGGCGTCTTCGATCGCAGCGCCCCCTTGCCCACCGGTGGGCGCATCGAACAGTCCGATGCCACCAGCTGGATGGGCATGTACTGCCTCAACATGCTCACCATCGCGCTCGAGCTGGCGCGCGAGAACCCGGCCTACGAGGACGTCGCCAGCAAGTTCTTCGAGCACTTCGTGTATATCTCGCGCGCCATGAACGACATCGGCGGCAAGGGCATCGAGCTGTGGGACGCGCAGGACGGCTTCTACTACGACGTGCTGCACCTGCCCAACGGCCAGCGCTTCCCGATGAAGGTCCGTTCGATGGTCGGCCTGATCCCGCTGTTCGCGGTCGACACGCTCGACTCGGACATCGTCGACAAGCTGCCGGGCTTCAAACGCCGCATGCAATGGTTCATCGAGAACCGCCCGGAGCTCAGCGATCACGTCGAGACCGAAACCACCCCCGAATCCCATGTGCGCCGCTTCCTATCGCTCGTCAACCGCGACCGCCTGCGCCAGGCGCTCCGTTACATGCTCGACGAGAGCGAGTTCCTATCGCCGTACGGCGTTCGCGCCTTGTCACGCATCCATCGCGACCATCCGTACTCGCTGTGGGTCAACGGCGTCGAGCACCGCGTCGACTACGAGCCGGCGGAGTCGACCAGCGGCGTCTTCGGCGGCAACTCGAACTGGCGCGGGCCGGTGTGGTTTCCGGTGAACTACCTGATCATCGAGTCGCTGCAGAAGTACCACTACTTCCTCGGCGACGACTACAAGGTGGAGTGCCCGACCGGCTCCGGTCAGATGCTGACGTTGTGGGAGGTCGCCGCCGAGCTGTCGCGCCGCCTCACCCGCCTGTTCCTGCGCGGGCCGGACGGCCGCCGCCCGGTGTACGGCGGCACCGAGAAGTTCCAAAGCGATCCGCACTGGCGCGACCTGATCCTCTTCTATGAATACTTCCATGGCGACGACGGTGCGGGGATCGGCGCGAGTCATCAGACCGGGTGGACGGGGTTGGTGGCCAAGCTGATCCAGCAGAGCGGCGAATAGCGCGCGCCGCCGTTCACGCCGGCGCCGGCGCGGCGGTGCAAGGAGGTCCGACATGGGCTCGAACGACGCACGCGAGGTGGAGCTGGCGTTGCTGCGCCCGTTGAGCCGGCAGTTTCCCAGCGTCGATGCGGCGGTCGGCGAGATCGCCCGCCTGGCCGCCGAGCTGACCCTCCCGAAGGGCGCGGTGCACGTGCTGAGCGACGTGCACGGCGAGCACGGCAAGCTGCGCCACGTGATCAACAACGCCGCCGGTACGCTGCGTGCCCTTGTCGAGCGCCAGTTCGGGGCGCGGCTGGCGCCCGGCGACCTGCAGGACTTCCTGGGGCTCATCTTCTATCCCGCCGAGATGCTGGACAGTCGCGCCGCCGCCCTGCGCGACCCGGCGGCGCTGCGCGGCTTCGCGCAGCGCGTCTTGCCGCTGCTCTTCGAGTTGGTGCGCGTGCTCTCCCGCCGCTACGGCCTCGAGCACGTCTTGCGCACGTTTCCCACCGAGTACCGCGCCGTCCTCCGCGAGCTGGAGTTCGAGCCGGCCAGCGTGCGTGACGGACGCTATGTCGATGCCATCATCGACACGCTCCTGGCGCACGGCCGCGCCCTGCATCTGATCCGTCTGGTGGTGCGGGTGGTCCGCGACCTGGCCATCGAGGAGATCGTCGTCGCCGGCGACTGCTTCGATCGCGGCCCGCGTGGCGACCGCATCGTCGAGCTGCTGCGCCATCAGCCCACCGTCTCGGTCACCTGGGGCAATCACGACGCCGCGTGGATGGGAGCGTGCCTGGGGCAGGAGGCGCTCATCGCCCACGTGCTGCGCATCTCCCTGCGCTATCGCCGGCTGTCGCAGCTCGAAGAAGGTTACGGCATCACGATGCAGCCGCTCGAGCGCCTGGTCCGTACCATCTACGCCGACGATCCGGCCGACTGCTTCCACACCCGCGGCCACGGCCTGCGCGACGACTTGACCATGGCCCGCTTGCACAAGGCGGCGGCCATCATGCAGTTCAAGCTCGAAGGGCAGGCGATCGCGCGCAACCCGCACTGGAATCTCGAGCATCGTCGCTTGCTGCACCGCATTGACTACACCAACGGCACCATCGAGCTGGACGGCGTCGTCTACCCATTGCGGGACACGCATTTTCCGACCATCGATCCAGCCCATCCGTACGAGCTATCGGCGAACGAACGCCGCTGCATGGACCGCCTGCGCCAGTCGTTCCTCAGCAGCCGCACGCTGTGGGAGCACATGCGGTTTCTGGTCGATCGTGGTGCGATGTGGCTGGCGCGCGATCGCCACCTGATCTTCCACGGCTGCGTCCCGGTCGACGCGGCCGGTACGTTCCTCTCATTCCCGATCGACGGCGTGCCGCTGCGCGGGCGCGCGCTGTTCGATGCCTTGACCGGCGTCGTCGTGCGCGCCTTCGAGCAGCCCACGGACCCGGATCGCGATCTGTTCTGGTATCTTTGGAGCGGCCCGCTGTCGCCGCTGTTCGGCAAGGACCGCATCACGACGTTGGAGCGCGACCTGGTTGCCGACACGGCGACGCACAAGGAAACGAAGAACCCGTACTTCCAGCTCATCCACGAGCGGGCCTTTTGCGAGCGGGTGCTGGCGGAGTTTGGCGTCGACCCGCGTGACGGTCTCATCGTCAACGGCCACGTCCCGGTGCACCTCGAAGAAGGCGAGTCGCCGCTGAAGCGCAGCGGTCAGGCGATCACCATCGATGGCGCCTTCTCCGAAGCCTACGGCGACCACGGCTTCACCCTGGGCATCGACGCCGATCGCACGTTCCTGGCGAAGCACCACCACTTCGATTCGGTCGAGGCCGCGGTCCGCGACGGCGTCGACATCATCCCCGAGGTATCGGCGGTACGCGAATGGAACCCGATCCGCCGGGTCGCCGACACCGAGCGCGGCGCCGAGATCCGCGCCGAGATCACGCTGCTGGAACAACTCGTCGCCGCCTACCGCGCGAATACGCTGCGCCAGACCTGATTACGGTCCGCAGTGCACGCCATGGCGCGGCATCCCCTCGCGCGCTTCCTTGATTCCCGCGCACCGGCTCGCGCATAGTTGAAGTTCCATGGCCGCAGACGATCCCTTCGAGCCCGGACGGTGCATTGGGTCGTACGAGATCGTGCGTGAGCTCGGACGCGGCGGCATGGGCCGCGTCTATCTCGCAAGGGACAGCGCAGTAGGCGGGCGGCTCGTCGCCGTCAAGGTTATCCTCGCTGCCGATCGCGATGAAAGTACCGAGGCGCATGTCCGCTTCGTTCGCGAGGTGAAGAACCTTGCTCGTTTGCGGCATCCCAACATCGTCACCGTGTACGCGGCCGGGAATTGGCAGGGGTATCCGTACTTCGTGATGGAATACATTGCCGGGCGCGACCTGACTCACTATCTCGACGAGTGTTCCATGCTGGGGGAGCCGGAACGCATCGCCAAGGTGGTGCACCTGATCGCGACCGTCGCCCGCACGGTGCACTATGCCCACACGCAGGGGGTCGTCCACCGGGACCTCAAGCCGGCCAACATCCTCATCAGCCATGATCGAGACCAAGCCATGGTCTTGGATTTCGGTATTGCCAAGTACCTCGGTGACACCACCCTCACCAGGGGAACGGAAAGTCCTGGCACTCCTGCATACCGGGCGCCGGAGCAGGTCGACGTGCGGCTCAAAGTGCGAGACGAGCTGATCGACGTGTGGCAGCTCGGAGTGATCCTGTACAAGGCTTTGACCGGAACGTATCCGTTCAAGGGCAACGACGTGTTGTCGCTCGCCGTGCAGATCACTCAGTCGGCGCCGGAGCCACCCCGCGCTCTCAACACGCGAATCTCCCCGTCGCTGGAGCAAATCATCTTGGCATGCCTCGAGAAGGGCCCGCAGGAACGGCCGGAGAGCGCGTCGAGGATTGCGGACAGCCTTGAAGGCTTGCTGACGGACGCACGGCGCTCGAACCGCACTCTGAGTACATCGGCGCCCGACTTGACGACGGCAACCAGCCCCGTTGCCGGCAAGCGGCCCTGGCGCGCGTCTGCCGTGTGGGCATGGGTCACGATCGCAAGTGCGGTCGCGGTGGCGGCCGCTGGCGGATGGGTGGCGCATCGATTCGCCGCGCGCACGACGACCAGTGTGAGCTTCAACGGAACCACGAGCAGCAGGCATCCGGTGGACCAGCTGCCTGCCTCACGGAATGCCGGATCCGCGGCCGGAATGGTCGCGGTGCCGGCTGGGCCCTTCTTCATGGGATGCAACCCAGTGGTGGACGCCGACTGCTTCGAGAACGAAAAACCGGGTCGCACGGAGACGCTGCCGGACTTTGCAATCGACCGTACGGAAGTAACCGTTGCCGCGTTCAGGGAATGCGTTGACGCGGGCGGCTGCTCCGGCGACGGGCTCACGATACCCTACTTCGATTGGAAGGAGCGGCCAGATCTCGCGTCGTACTGCAACTGGGCAGCCACCGGTCGCAGCCAGCATCCGATCAATTGCGTGGATTGGTATCAGGCGTCCGCCTATTGCGAATGGGTCGGGAAACGGCTGCCGACGGAAGCTGAATGGGAGAAGGCGGCCCGAGGAAGCGACGGGCGTAAGTATCCGTGGGGGAACGACTGGGGTGAAAGCTACGCGGGAGGTTCTCACCGCGCCAATATCTCGGACAAGGCGGTGCGCTTGTCGGACCCCGAGTACGATGATGGTTACTCGGCGACCGCACCGGCCGGCTCCTTCCCGGATGGCGCATCACCGCTTGGCGCTCAGGACATGATTGGTAACGTCGAGGAGTGGGTGGCTGATGCCGCCGGAGACATGCGTATGCTTCGTGGTGGCGGCTTCGGTTACGGACTCAGAGCTGCACGGGTTTCGTGGCGCGACTCAGCGTTTCCGCGCTGGCGAATGCCCGCTGCCGGCTTCCGCTGCGTTCGGTGACACTGCGGCGCCGCGCAACTGTCACAGCCGCAAGGCGTAGTGCGCCGCACCGATCAGCGGCGTACGCGGGTTCATGGCGACGCTGACGCCCAGGCTCTTCTCGAAGAGGGCCACGGTGGCAGCCGCCGCGTCGTGTCGCCGACACCGAGCACGGCGCCGAGATCCGCGCGGAGATCGCGCTGCTTGAACAACTGGTGGCCGCCTACCGCGCCAACACGCTGCGCCAGACCTGATTCCGGTTCGCAGCGCGCGCCTCGCCGGCATGGCGCGATGTCCGACGTACTGCCGGAGTACCTCTTCAGTGAGGCGACATCCGCAGCCGTTCTCGCCGCGCGGCGCGGTTGAGCCGCTCATCAAACGATGAAAACTCGATGCTTGCACCGGCGAGTCGCATATCGAGCGCCGCCGCCAGTTGGACGGCGTCGTATGCCCGCAGCGCGTGACGCTCAGCCAGGGCGCCGGCACGGCGCACCACCGCGTCGGTGATTTCCACGGTACTGTATTGCCCCCATTCTTCATCAAGCTGATGGACGACGCGTCGTAGCTCCGCCGGCGTCAGGCCGCCCGCTCGCCGATGGCGGGCAAATGCGGCCCGGGCCTCCGCATAGGTGATGCGCGCCGTGGCCACTGCCGTCGCACGGTGCACGGCCGCCGATACGGCGATCGATCCAGCCTCTTCAACATACAGCTTCACCAGGGCGCTGGTGTCGAGGTACAGAATCACCCGCGGTCCTCGATGACGATATCCGAGACCAGCTGCTTGCGACTGCGTGAGGCGACGCGCGGCTTGCCGCTCGGCTTCCCGACGCCACGTTGAAGCACGCCTCGTCCGGCGAGCCGTTCGAGGGCTTCCTCGTCTGCGGATCGGACCACCGGCACCAGGCGCGCGACCGGTTGCCGGCGACGGTCGCCAATTATGACGGTCTTCCCTTGGGCCACGGCGCGCAGATATGCGCTCAATCGTGCCCGCAGCTCGCGAACTCCAACAACGGACTCTTTCATGTAGTCACGTTAGCGGCATCCCGGTGACCTCGTCAATGATTGCGTCCAAGGTTTCGACGGGCGGTGAATCAACGCGGCGGCGTGCGGCTGGCCACCGGGCACGAAGTGGTCGCTACACCCGCAAGGCGTAGTGCGCCGCGCCGATCAGCGGCGTCTGCGGGTTCAGGGCGACGCTGACGCGCAGGCTCTTCATGAAGTCCGTGAAGCGGCCCTTGTCGATGAAGCCGCGCATGAAGCCGCCGTTCTGCAGCAGCGGCAACACCTTCGGCCCGATGCCGCCGGCGATGAAGACGCCGCCCACGGCCAGGCATTTCAGCGCCAGATTGCCGGCCTCGGCGCCGTAGATCTCGGCGAACAGCTCGAGGGTCTTGACGCACAATGGTTCCTGTCCCGCCAGCCCGAGCTGCGCGATCACGGGGTTCGGGTCGTTGCCGGCGAGCTGCGCGCGCAACGCCGGCGACTCGGGCGCAACGCCGGTGTCACGCAGGAAGCAGTAGACGTTGTAGAAGCCCGGGCCCGAGAGCACGCGCTCGTAGCTGACATGACCACCGAACTTGCGGCGCAGGTAACGCAACAGCTCGACCTCTTCGTCGGTGCGCGGCGCGAAGTCGGCGTGCCCACCCTCCGAGGCGACGGGGTGGAAGTGCGGCGCGTCCCAGAACAGCATCGCCTCGCCGAGGCCGGTGCCCGCCGCGATCACCGCGACGTTGCCTTTGCGCTGCGGCTCGCTGCCGGGGTTGAGCACCGCCAGCTCCGCACCTTGCAAGAACAGCACGCCGTACGCCGCCGCTTCTAGATCGTTGAGCAGCTTGACGCGCGGTGCGTGAATGAACGCCGCCAGCGTCGTCTCGTCCAGCGTCCACGGCAGGTTGGTGGTGTGAACCCGGCCGTCGATCACGGCGCCGGCGACGCCGAAGCAGCCGGCGCGCAGGCGCAACCCACGCTGGTTGCGCAGAAATTGCTCGACGATGCCTTCGAACGTCGGGTGGTCGCGACTCGGGAAGGTGTCGTCGCGCACGTGGCGCAGCGCGCCGTTGGCTTCCTCGAAGAGGGCGAGCACGGTCTTCGTGCCGCCGATATCGCCGGCCAGGATCATGCGTGCCTCATCGCGGCAATGCGCCGACGGCGCTGCCGTGCAGCCGCCGCATCGCGGCGGTGATGCCGTCCTTGGCGGCGAAGATCGCCGAACCCGCAACCAGCACGCGCGCCCCGGCCGCGACCACCACCGGCGCCGTCTGCGCATCGACGCCACCGTCGACTTCCAACTCACAGCCCGGATTCAGTCGGTCGATCATCTCGCGCACACGGCGGATCTTGGGCACGACGCCGGTGATGAATTCCTGGCCGCCGAAGCCGGGGTTGACGCTCATGATCAACACCAGGGCCACGTCCGGCAGGATCTCTTCGAGCACCGCGGCGGGGGTCGCCGGGTTGATCACCACGCCGGGGCGTTTGCCGAGGTGCTTGATGGTTTGCACCGTGCGGTGTAGATGCACCGCGCCCTCCTGATGCACGAGGATGCTGTCGGCCCCCGCCTTGGCGAAGTCTTCGAGATAGCGGTCGGGCTCCGCGATCATCAAATGACATTCGAGCGGCTTGGTGGTGACCGGCCGTAGCCAGCGCACGACGATCGGGCCGATGGTGATGTTGGGCACGAAGTGGCCGTCCATGACGTCGACGTGGATGCGGTCGGCGCCGGCTTTGTCGGCTTCCTCCACCTGTGCGCCGAGCCGCGCGAAGTCGGCCGACAGAATCGAGGGAGCCAGCTTGATCTGGTTCATCACCGCGTCAGCTTACTCGCTGCGGGCCGATCAACCAACCAGACGAGACGACCGCGCTCCGGATGGATGCGTTGCGAGGGGAGCCGGTCGAGGTCGGGCGG
>Ga0335082_10006805_pt1 | contig 12449 bp, 8 predicted proteins | sample Lox_Sample_41_FD_206718 | JGI IMG/M metagenome (GOLD analysis project Ga0335082, IMG submission 206718) | Soil microbial communities from Loxahatchee National Wildlife Refuge, Florida, United States - Lox_Sample_4.1 | ecosystem: Environmental > Terrestrial > Soil > Wetlands | place: USA: Florida...
ACCTGGCGTACGTTGGCGCTACGCTGTTGGCGACCGGTGTCGTCACCCTCGGAGCGGGACTGGTGCGAGCTTCCGGCCCAAATACCTGATACACGGCGGATCGGCTCTTAATTCATGACGTCCCCGAGGTCGGGGCTGATCCGACGCGTCGCGTTCCTCCTCGGACTCGCGGGTCTCACGATGGCGATCGTCCTCGGGGTTCCGGCGAATCGCCTCCGCACTCTCCCGTAAACAATTCTCGCACGGCCCAGGAGGCACCCATGGCCCTCGCTGCGGCCAACGGAGTCGTGAACAAGCCGAGCCATCACTCAGTGGACCAAACAGTGAAGAACCTCACGAGCATTCTCGAGGCGCGAGGGGTCACGCTGTTCGCCCTCGTTGACCACAGCGGAGAGGCTGAACGGGCAGGAATGCAAATGCGCCCGACCAAACTGCTGATCTTCGGTAGCCCCAAGGCGGGCACGCCGTTGATGCTGGCTGCTCCCAGCATCGCCATCGACCTCCCACTGAAGATCCTCATCTGGGAGGACGACCAGGGAGCCGTATGGCTCTCCTACAACACCACGGCGTACCTGCAACAGCGGCACGCCGTTCCGGAGGCGTTGGTCCAGAACATCGCGGTGGTGGAGACGTTGGCCGATCAAGCGGCACAGTAGACCGTGGTGGAATCTCGATCACTCAGGCGCGGGCTACTTCCCAGCATCGGGCTCAATGCCGTCGTGCCGCTGACTGCTCACCCGAGCGGTGCGCTCAGGGTTCTGTGTGGCTGTAAAGCGACCGGATTCGGCGCGCCCGATAGAAATACGGGACGGGTTGACCGTCGATGGTTACCCGGCCCTCCCACACCAGCTGCCCGTCCGGTGTCACGACATCCAGAAGATCCGCGGCGGCAAACCCGACCAGTGTACTCCCGTCAGAGAAACGCTGCACCGTTCCGACGAATGGCGTGAACACGGGTGGCGCATGGCGATACTCCCACACCAGCGTTGCCGTCATGTGGCTGGTATCGAGTCGGTACTGAACGGCGCGGCTTTGGGGTGGCGTGTGCATCAGGCCGTTGTCGTAGAACAGGAGATCCCCGTTGTCGAGGATCCGCACGTCGTGCTGAAATCCGAACCCGTTGAGCGGATCTCCCATGATGGTGAACTGGTTGTGGCGACCACCCAGGCGCCAGATGAACTGCCCGGTGGTAGCGTCGATCTTGGCGATCTCGCCCGGCATCGCGAAGGAGACGACATAGTTGCCGTCGCGGTCGATGGCCAACGAGTTCGGGTGGTCGAAGTCGATGGAGGGGTACGCGCTGAGACCAGGCGGGACGAACACCCAGTCGGCGATCGAAAAATGATCCCAGGCATTCCAGATAAACACCGGTGCCGCGCTGTCCGATTGTCGCAGTAAGCTGTGCCCGGCGACTTGCTGGTCTGCTCGACCGCCGAGGGCGGTGAGGTCGACGACGCGCAGGTCGTAACCAAACCAGAGCGCACTCGTGGCCGTTGTCCCTTGCGTGGTGAGGCGTAGCTCGTGGGGGTCGGTGTAGTACGGCGCGCCGGCTGAGTACGTGCGGATCAGCTCGCCGTCCGGACGAAATTCGTAGTAGCTGCCTACGGTCGGCTGCCAGCCGGTGCTCGCGCCGACGTACAACGTGAAGGCGCCGTTGGGCTGCTGGTCGATGTCCGCCGCGACGTCCGCCGCGCTTGCCGGAAACGCGCGGTACCATCGGACGGTACCGGTGGAGTCGAAGGCGACCGCAAAGGCCTCAGTATCGTGCGACACCTCCGTCAGGACGTAGCCGGAGGTCGGGGCACCGGTGATATCGAGGTGCACGCCGGACAATGACGTGGGCAGCTCCGCAACGTCATAGGCAACCGATTCGGATGTGCTGGAGCCGCCGGGACCGAGCGCCGCGACGCGACACTCGTACCGTGTCGCCGGCAAGAGACCGAGGGCCGCAATCCGCTGGGCGCTGTCGGTGACTGGGTATGCTGGCGTCTCGCTGACCGGCCCGCCGTTTTCAGGAGCGCAGCTGAGGCGAGCCGAATCGGCCTGATGGAGTTGAAACGTGGCGACGGTGGAGAGCGCGTTGAACGGGTTTGCCCGCAGGGACAGGGCGGTGACACTCGGCGGAGCCGGCTTCGAGACGCCCGCGGTATCCTGGCACGCGGCCGCGGAGAGCGCCCAGATGCCACAGCCGATCCACCGCCGCACGCGGCTCAGTGATGCGGCTTCCACGCGGGCTGATCGCCCTGGACGAGATTCGTCAGGTTCGAGCCATCCGCGTGGGCCGTGTAGATGGCGTGGCGCCCGTATAGGTCCACTATCACGAACGCGAGCCGAGTGCCGTCGGAAGACCAGGTGGGGGAGGAGCCGGGAATGCCACCGCCGATGATCGTCATGCCGCCTCCCGTCGGGCTCATCAGCGCGAGCGCACTCGTATCGGAGCGCGCGGTCGTGAATGCCAGCATCGAGCCATCCGGCTTCCAGGCGGCGCCGTACTCCCGTGCCGGGCTGGTCGTGAGCCGGGCGAACCCGGTTCCGTCCGCGTTCACGAGGCACAGATCGTCGTTGCCCGCGTCCACCTGACAATCGAACACGATCCGCGTCCCATCCGGTGACCAGGCCGGATTGCCCGTGAATCCGACGCCCTGGGTGAGCTGGACGAGCCCCGAGCCATTCGCGGCCATCACCCACAGCTCCGGACTGCCCGTTCGCGTCGAGGAGAAGGCGATCTTCGTCCCGTCCGAGGACCAGGTCGGATGGCGGTTGCCCGCGCCGTCCATGGTCAGTACCGAGAAGCCCGTTCCATCGCCGTTGATCGCGCAGATGTCGCCGGCACACTCATAGGCCAGCCGCGAGCCGTCGGGCGACCACGCCGGGGCGAACCCCGACGTGAGTGTTTGCACGCCGCTCCCATCGCTATGAATGACCGCAATCATGCCGGACGAGGAAAACGCGATTCGCTCGGCCAGCGCGCAGGTTACGGCGAAGGAAACGTTGCCGGTGCCGTTTGCAGGGACCACAACGGCCCGCGTCGTGCCGCCGCTCGCGCTGCAATTGTCGGCGACGCCCGAGACGCCGACCGTGTGGGAACCGGCGGGCACGTTGCTGAACGTGACCACGTCATTGGAATGGCTCGTGGCGGACCAATAGCACGAGCTCGCCGGGCCGTCGACGCAGAACCTGTAGCCGTCGGGATCGATGTCGGTTCCGGTCGTGGTAACGGTGACGTGCACGCTGCCGGTCGCGCCGCAGGAGATCGAGAACGGCACCTCGGTCATGCCGACCGCGCTCACGGTGCGCGGATTGTCGCCGCTGACCAGGCAGTTGGGGGGGACGCTCAGTTCGATGGTATAGGACCCCGGGTAGCCCACCGGCACCGTTGCCGCGCTGTTCACCCCAATCGGCGAGTCGTAGAGGCAGTAGTAGCCATAGTAGTAATCGCAGTCGACCGTGACGCCGTAGCTGCTCGGGAGATTGGTCCCGGTCGTCGTCGTGGTGATGTGCAGAGCCGGAGCGACTGGGGCGATGTTGAAGGAAAAGCTGGTCGCGCTCGAGAGACCCGCCGAGCCGGCGACCAGCGTGTATCCCGTTCCCGCCTGCTGGATCGACAGATCAGCGAACGTCGCCACGCCACCGACGGCATTCTGCGTTGTCGTTCCGGCAAGCGTGCCGGATCCCGGATTCGTGCCGATCGCGAGCGTTACCGCGGCCGTAGACCCTGTGGCCGTGTCCCCCTGGGCATCGAGCGCCACGACCTGAACCGGCGGCGTAATCGTTGCCGCGGCATTCGTGGCGCTCGGCTGCGTCGTGAATGCGAGTCGCGCGGCCGGTCCTGCCGCGATGTTGAACGGTGCGCTTGTGGCCGAGATGAACCCGCTCGTCGCCGCCGTGAGCGTGTACCCGGAACCCTTCCTGTTGAGCTTCACGTTTCCGAACGTCGCGATGCCGTTCACCGCGGCCACACTCACCGTCCCCGCGATCGTGCCCCCGGTGGGGTTCGTTCCAATGGCGAGCGTGACAGTATTCGTCGCGTTCGCCAGGACGTTGCCCAGCGTGTCTTGAACGGCCACGACGATCGCGGGGCTGAACGCGGTGGTGGCCGCAACGCCGCCCGGCTGAGTGGTGAACGTCAGCCGTCCCAACGCCTTCCTGATCGTGAATGGAGTACTGGTGACGCCGGCCGGGAGACCAGTCGCCGTCGCGGTCAACGTGTATCCCGTCCCGATACTGTCAATCCGCAAGTTCGAGAATGTGGCGATTCCGGCGACCGCGGTCATCGTTGCCGTCCCGGTCAGAGATCCCCGTCCCGGATTGGACCCGATCGCGATCGTCACCGTTCCATTGAACCCGTCCGCTGTGTTTCCGGCCGGATCTTGTACGGCCACTTGCACCGGATTGATCTCGCCCACGACCGCGTCGCCCGGCTGCTGGGTGAACGCCAGCTTCGCGGCCACGCCGCCAAGAATATCGAAGGCGACGCTTCTCACCCCGTTGAAGCCCGTCGCCTGGGCGACCAACGCGTAGCCGCTTCCCGACTTGCCGATGCTCACGTTCGAAAAGGTGGCGACGCCGCTCACCGCGGCCACACTGGTCGTGCCGGAGAGCGTGGCGCCGCTCGGGTTGGTGCCGAAGCTCAGCGTGACGACACTGTGCTCGCTCGAGATCGGTTTGCCGTTCGCGTCTTCGAACGTGACCTGGATAGCCGGGTTGATGGCGACGCCGGCGGACACGGTGCGGGGCTGTGTGGTGAAGGCGATTTGCACCGCGACGTCCGTGGGTGATGCGAGGGTGCCGGCATCCGAGCAGGCGACAGCGAGCAGGAGGATGGCGACCCGGCTCCAACTCGTGAGCCGATACGCGCGGTATCGCGGAGCCCAATCGTTGCCGTTCATCGGCCTGTAGAACGACTGACGGCGACGGGTTCTGTCAGGGCAGGAAAAGGGCTACTGCACTCGATGCTCCAGGATCGTCGCTTATTGCGCGACGCGGGTAGGGATGAGACGTGTCACTGTCGTGCTGTCGCCGAGCTCGCCGAAGGTATTGTCACCCCAGCAATACAGCCAGCGCGCTCCCGCTGAGCTCACACCGCAGACGTGATTGCCTCCGGCGCTCACACTGGCGAAGGAAAGTCCGCCGCTGACCGGGAGGGGTGCCCTGCTGCAGCCCATGGCGAATGGGACATCGGAGGACGGTCCGCAGATCTCCGGGCCGAACCCGAAACCATCGCCCAGCTGGCCGCTGCCATTGGCCCCCCCACAGTAGCCCCCCCCCCCTGTCGTGACGCCGCAGGTGTGCAGCAGCGCGGCACTCACCGCGCCGAATGTGAATGTGCCCGCAACGGCTATTGGGGTGCTTGCACTCGTCTCCCCATTGCCGAGCTCTCCATATGCGTTATCCCCCCAGCAGTATACCGCGCCCACCGTCGTGACGCCGCACGTCTGGTGATCCCCGGCGGCCATGCTGGTGAACAAGAGTCCCCCGGCGATCGCTGTCGGGTTCAACTGCGGGCCCGTCGCTCCGGCGCCAAGTTGGCCGAGGGAGTTGTCGCCCCAGCAGTACGCGGCTCCCCCCGTCGTGATGCCGCATGTGTGCGTTCCTCCAGCGCTCACCGCCGTGAAGCTGAGCCCACCGCTGACTGCGGCCGGAGCGGCCCGCAGGGTGAAGGTCCCGTCGCCCAGCTGCCCGGCGTCATTTGCCCCCCAGCAGTACGCCGCGCCGGACGCGGTGACGCCGCAGGTGTGATCCTTCCCGGCGCTCAGCGCGGTGAAGGTGATTCCCGACGATACCGCCACAGGCTGGGTACTGCAGGGATCGAAGGACCCGCAGGAGTCCCCATCATAGATCTGCACGCCGAGCTGGCCGTAGCGGTCCCACCCCCAGCAATATGCCGTTCCCGCTTTCGTCAAGCCGCACGTGTGATTGCTTCCGGCGCTCACCGTCGCGAACGTCAGCCCGCCCGACACAACGACAGGCCTGTGCCGCTCGGTGGTGGTGCTGTCACCGAGTTGGCCGGTGGAGTTGTCTCCCCAGCAGTACGCCGCGCCAGCCACGGTGACGGCGCAGGTGTGATTGTCCCCAGCGCTCACGATCACGAAAGTCCGTCGGATTTCGAACGGCGTGCTGGTGGTCGAAGCAAGGCGGCTCGCCGTGGCGGCGAGCGTGTACCCGGTACCGGTCTTGTCAATCCAGAGGTTGGCGAACGTGGCAACCCCGTGCACCGCCGCCACGCTGGTCGCCCCCGCGAGCGTGCCGCCGTTGGGGTTCGTGCCGATCATGACGGTGACGGGGTTGGTGGCGTTCGCCACGATGAAGCCGAACGCGTCCCGCACTTCGACCGTGACCCCCGGAGTCAGCGGCGCCCCGGCTTCGCTGAGCGTGGGTTGGGCGCTAAAGGCGAGCCGCGCCGGTACTCTGGCTCCTGGTCCGTCGCTCGTCCAGTCGCAGGCCCCGAGCCCGATTCCCAGCACCATCGGTAGTGACGTCCAGACGCGGAGCATCACGGTCCTACGGGGGCCCGGGTGACGCTGAAGGGAGCGCTGTGCGCGAACAGGTAGCCGTTCGCGGAGGCAGTGAAGGTGTATGGGCCGCCAGTACTGACGATTGAGAGCGGTGAAAGTGTCGCGACTCCGTTCACCGCCATTGCGGCCACCGAGCCGACGAGGGTAGCCTGGTTCGAATTACTATCCAGCGCTATCGTCACGAGGTAGTTGGCTCCGGCGACGGGTTGCCCGGCCGTATCCGCAATCGTGACGACGACCGGTGGTGCGAACGGTACTCCCGCCAGGGCGCTGCTCGGTTGCGACGTGATGACCAGGTGGATCCCCCTGACGACGAGCACCGCCGACCCCGCCCGGGCGCCGCGCGCCGCGGTAATGGTCGTGGTGCCGGCGTGAATCGCGCGGGCCACCGCCCACCAAGGACCCTGCTGCTCGATGGTGGCCACGCGCGAATCGCTCACCATCCAGATCACGGGGCCCGAATCCCCCACGGTCGTGAGACCCGAATCCCGCACGGTGGCGAACCGCACCGTGTCTCCGGTGCTGCGCGTCTGGAGCGTGGGAGATACGACCAGCTTGCCCGTGGAATCGGCGACGGTCGAGAGACTGCCCGTCGGGCCGTTCGAGCAGGCAGCGAGCGTGGCCGAGACGAGGCCAAGCGCCGCCAGCGCGCGTATTCTCATGATTCAGCGCCGGGCATTCGTGCTCAAATCGATGATCAGGCTGTCGCCACCGGCGAGCGGCGCCAGGTTCAGGGGCCGATCGCCGCCCACGACCACCGTCACGCTTCGCAGTCGCGCGGGTAGCGTGACGCGGTACGTCGCGCGCGAGGTCGCCAGGTTCGCGATTCGCAGCTCGTCCGGCAGAACCACGACCGCTTCGCGATCGCCCTGGCCCCGCACCGTGACGGATGCGGTCGATGCCCGACTCGCCTCGAACACGAGCGCCCCTTCGGCCTGCCGCGTGGTGATGCGCACCGTCAGCACGTCCGATTCGGGAACGAACGACACCATACCCGCGGGTGATTGTTCCCGCGCTGGTATCTGCGGGCGCTCGGTCCCGCTGGAGACATGCAGCAGCTCACGCAGGCCGATCCAACGCTCAGCCATCCACATCCGCACGGGGGCGGCCACGGCTATCGTCCCCGCCACGAAAAGCACGACCGCGGCGGCCGCGGGCCACGAGCGCCACAGCACGGGCGGTATTCGGCCGCGACGAGCCCGAGCGAACACGCGCGGCACCGGGTCGGATCGTACGAGCGCTTCGGACATGTCGCGGCTCAATGCGGCGAGCCTGTCCCGCCGCTGCCGGCACGGTCCGCAGGTCTCGACGTGCGCCGCCACGGGCACGCGCTCCAGGGCCGGTCCTTCACGATCGAGCAGGCGCATGATGGCGCCGTCGTCCACGTGTGGCTCCGCTATCTCGATGCCGAGATTCATCGGCGCTCTCCTTCCATGGCGCCGCGCTCGAGCTCGAGTCGCTGCGCGAGTTTGGCGAGCGTCCGCGCGACCAGGGTTCCCACGGAGCCCGTGGTCGTGCCGACCGCCGCCGCGATCTCGTGGTGCGCGAAACCCTCTTCGCGCAACAACAGCGCGGTGCGCTCCTTGTGGCTCAGACCGGCGAGCGCCGAGCGGATCTTGCGGCGCAGCTCGGCGCGTTCGAGCAACTCGCTCGGGTCCGGCGGGGAGGCCGCCGGACTTGCGGCTCGGGCCACGAGCGCCAGCTCCTGCCGGCGTCGCGCCACCTTGTGCGCGTCCTTCGCGAGATTCGTCGCCACGCGGAATAGCCATCCTTTCACGTGAGTGGGCGCACCGAACGGCCGCCGAGACAGCCGCCAAAACACTTCTTGTACGATGTCCTCAGCCAGGTCCGCGTCCCCGGTGTAGCGGGTGACGTAGCGGCACACCGCATCCCGGTGCTCCGCGAACACGGCGTCGAGATTCATTCCCCCTAGAACGACACACGCAGACCGGCGAGCGGAATTCGCTCGACGCTGCGCACGTAGTAGTCACATACTCCCGGGGCCACCTGGACTTTCGCGGGCGGCGCTCCGCCGACGCATCCCTCGACCGATCCGGCATAGGTCACGGCATTGGTGGCGCCGAGCGCGTTGCGCAGCTGCAGGAACGCGCCGAACGTCCACCCCTTCGCCACGCGCGTCCAGTCGACCAGGACGTCGAGCGACGTATAGCCCGGCGCGACGCCCCCGCCCGGCGCCGCGGCGTAGGGCAGTGTGGCGTACGGCATGAGGCTCGGCTGCCAGGTCTCGATCGAACCGATGAATCGGGTGAACGGAGCCCCGCTCGCCGATGTCAGCGCCCCTCCGACATGGAATCCTGGCGCCGCGCGGAACAGCAGCGTGGCATGCAACACGACGCGTCGATCGTTCGGCGCGGGGTAGCGGTAACCTTGCGCCATGAGATCGGAGCGGCTCACGGTGACGGAGGCCGACGCGGTCCACGGGCCAGCGAGTCTGCGAACCGAGGCTTCGGCCCCCTGCGCCATATTGTTTGCGGAAACGAAGAGCGGGCGCGTAGCGAGGAAGGGACCCGGTGTCGGATCGGGCACTGCGACGCCTGTGGCGTAGCGCCGGTACACGTCGAGCGTGGTGATCCATCCGCCGAACGCGTACTCCACGCCCGCGGTCACGACGTCGGCGCGGATTGCGGGCACCGTGTCGCCGGCGAGGAGCCAGACATCCGAGAGGTGGAGCTCCGGACCAACCCCGCTGCCGGCAGGCCCTACTGCCTGCGCGTACTGGAAGGTTCGCCCATACCCAGCCGACACGATGAGATTCGTCGCGACAGTGTAGCGCCCCTCCAAACGGGGGGCGACGCGGACTTGGGGCAGGTTGGCCAGTGGCGGCCCGAATTCGAGTCGCAATCCGGGTTTCAGCATCAGTTTCGCCGCCGGCTTCAACAGTCGTTCTCCCCACAGCGCGACGACCTTCGTCGCCCCCGTGAACTCGCGCACGGGGGGCGCGAGCCCGCTGTCGGGGTAGCTCGTTGGACTCGGGCCCGCATAATCGAGGTGCTGGGAGACGATCTGGTATCCCGCCGTCCAGTCACCGCCGTTTGAAGGTGCGAACACACCTTCGAACAGGTCATAGTGGATGCCACTCTGCGTGTGCGCCGGAAAGGGGACCAAAGCGCCGCTTCCCCCGTCGGGAACGGCGCTTGTGTCTTCGACCTGGACATCGTACCCGCTCACCCCGGCCGTGAAGCGGGCGGTGAGCCCGGACAGCGGCGTCACGAGACTCGCACGCAGCAGCCCGTCACCCCAGTCTCCCTGGCTGCGCTGCAGCAGGTGCGGGACCGTACCGCGCACCGCGTCTCTGGACACGAGCCCGCTGACGGCGAGCGCGCGGCCATTGCCCAGGGGGACATCCAAGCGGCCCGCAATGTCGGTGAACGCGTACGGCACGGGAATCGTCGAGTCTTTCTCCACAGCGCCAAGGAACGACGTCGCCAAATCCACGTACGAGCGGCGCAGTCCCAGCACCCAGCGCGGTCCGTTACCGGCGGCGTGTTCGAGCACAGCCCGGCCGCTGATCATCGACAGCTCGGTCACCGCATGAAACCCGGGTTCCGAGGCTGGACGCGTTGCCAGGTCGAGCGTCGCCGCATCGCCCTCTGCCGAGGAGGCGGGTCGCACCCCGGGAAGAAAGAAGGCCGATCCGATCACGTCGGGGTCGACGCCGGCGAACACACCGCCCACGTGGAGCGGGCTGAAGAGCGGCAAGCCGTCGAACATCACGCGCGTGTCGGTCCAGCGCGACCCGCGGGTCCAGAGCTCGGCGGAGTAGTCGTCGCGCGTCGTGACGCTGGGGAGGCGCTGCAGCGCGCGAAACAGATCGGTCTCGCCGAGTGTCACCGCCTCGAGCATGTCCGCGTTGGTGAGGGAGCGCGCGTCGGTCACGAGAAAGCGGCGACGGAGGTCCGCCTGCGCCGCAAGGCGCGCCTCCGCCGCCGAGTCGGGATCCATGCGCAACGCGAGGGGCGGGGCTGGCCCGGTGACCTCGACCGGCTCGAGCATGATCGGGAGCACCACGAGACCGACCGACACGCGGAACGGCGACTGGCTCTGGAGGTCGATCTCGATCGTCGCGGGCCGATAGCCGAGTCGCTGCACGTGCAGGTTGTAGCTGCCGCCGGCGAGTCCGTCGAAGCGATACGCTCCGTTGGCATCCGTGCGGGCGGCCCGACCCGCCTGCAGGAACGATGAGCCATGGGCGGCGGGTAATGCGCCACCGGGGGCGGGCTCGAGCACGACTACCGCGGCCTCGAGCGGAATGCTCGTCTCCGCCGCCACGACCGAGCCGACGATCGTTCCCGCCGGCAGGGTTGTGTCGGGTGACATGGCGGCTTGCGCGCCGAGACGCGCGGTGCCGAGGGGCACAAGCGTCATCAGGGCGAGCCACGACAACCCAACCGAGTCGCCGATCGTCCGCGTCATTCCTCATCTCCCTCCCGCACGCTCGGGCCGGGATACATAGAACGACTGACCGGAAGGGATTCTGTCAAGAAGCCTGTTGTGCCCGCACCGGCGCGGCGGGTCTCGTACTCGTGCTCGGACGATGGACGACGGGCGGGCGGCGACCCGCCGTGGAGTACCGAGCCGACGGCGAGGCCACTAACTTAGGTGTCCTGTCGACGGTTAGGGCCTGTAGCTCAGGTGGTTAGAGCGCACGCCTGATAAGCGTGAGGTCGGTAGTTCAACTCTACCCAGGCCCATCTATCTCAATGTCGCCCCCGCAGGCGATTGGGACCGGCTCGTGCAAGATGCCGTCAATACGCCGCCAGCAGCCTCGCGCCGAGTCTTCATAGACCGTTGCCCCTTCGTCCAATAGGTCCTGATCCCCCCTCCCCTGCGTGAGATTTACCGTCGTTTCATCGTCGGCCCGGTGAGCTTGGTTGACGCGAGCTTAGGCAAGGTCGAAGCGATCGAGGTTCATCACTTTGTTCCACGCCGCCACAAAGTCTTTCAGAAATTTCTCCTTGGAGTCGGCGCAGGCGTAGACTTCCGCGAGGGCGCGCAACTCGGAGTTCGAACCGAAGATGAGGTCGACACGGGTGCCGCTCCACTTAAGTTCGTTTGTCTTGCGATCGCGGCCCTCGTAAACTTCTCCGTTGCCATTGGAGGCATGGGACAGCTGCCATACCGTGCCCATGTCGAGCAGGTTAACGAAGAAGTCGTTCGTCAGCTTCTCCGGCCGCTTGGTGAAGGCGCCGTGTGGAGACTTCCCGTAATTTGCGCCCAGAACGCGCAGGCCACCGACCAGAACCGTCATCTCAGGCGCTGTGAGCGTCAACAGTTGCGCCTTATCGATCAGCAACTCCTCCGGTGATACGCTGAACATGGCCTTCTGGTAGTTGCGGAATCCGTCTGCAATCGGTTCGAGATAGGCGAAGGACTCCACATCGGTCTGCTCCTGCGACGCATCCGTGCGCCCTGGCGTGAACGCGACGTTTACGTCGTGGCCGCCCGCTTTCGCGGCTTGCTCGACGCCCGCACAACCGCCAAGAACGATCAGGTCGGCAAGCGAAACCTTCTTCGTCGTGTTGTCGTTGGGCTGCGAGCTGTTGAACGTCTTTTGGATCGCTTCGAGCGTGCTCAGCACCTTCGCCAGTCGCGCCGGCTGGTTGACCTCCCAATCCTTCTGCGGTTCAAGACGGATGCGCGCGCCGTTCGCTCCGCCGCGTTTGTCAGAGCCCCGGAACGTCGCCGCGGACGCCCAAGCGGTCGCGACCAGTTCCGAGATGGAATGTCCCGATGCGAGAATCTTGCGCTTGAGATCGGCAATGTCCTTCGCATCGATCAGCTTGTGATCGACTGCCGGAACGGGATCTTGCCAGATCAGTTCCTCCGCCGGGACCTCCGGGCCGAGATAGCGCGAACGCGGGCCCATGTCGCGGTGGGTGAGCTTGAACCACGCGCGGGCAAACGCGTCTGCGA
>Ga0335082_10006806_pt1 | contig 12449 bp, 11 predicted proteins | sample Lox_Sample_41_FD_206718 | JGI IMG/M metagenome (GOLD analysis project Ga0335082, IMG submission 206718) | Soil microbial communities from Loxahatchee National Wildlife Refuge, Florida, United States - Lox_Sample_4.1 | ecosystem: Environmental > Terrestrial > Soil > Wetlands | place: USA...
GGTGGAACTTTTACTTCCGCCTGTTTCCGGGAGCGATCCGTAGCCCGCAGATCATCGAGTTCCTTTCCCATCTGCTGCGCCATATTCCCGGCAAGCTGCTGATTGTTTGGGACGGACTGCCCGGTCATCCGAACCGGCGAGGACGAGCCCAAACCCGGTGAATTCCACCTGGCAGTACGCGACGTAATTTCGCACTGCATCTACGGCGTGGACTTGAATCCATTGGCGGTAGATTTGTGTAAAGTCGCGCTTTGGCTGGAAGGACACTGGGCGGGCAAGCCACTCAGTTTCCTCGATCACCGTATCCGTTGTGGAAACAGTCTCATCGGCGTGCTCGACCCAAAGGTCTTGGAGGACGGCATCCCCGATGGTGCCTTTACAGCCGTAACCGGTGACGACAAGAAAGCTGCTGCCTACTTCAAGAAGCGCAACAAACAGGAGCGCACCTCGCGGCAGCGGGGTTTGACCTTCGAAGCGGATGATCACTCCGGCGAATATGCGGCTACCAATCGAGAGTTGCGTGACCTGGCGGAGAACACTGCAGCCGACGTGCGGAAGAAGGCGCAGATGTACAGCGGTTGGCGCGCTGGCATGGAGCACTCGCACGACGAGGCTGTTGCCGATCTGTGGACTGGCCAGTTCTTCCTGCCATTAACTAGCACCACGGATCCAGTGGTCTGTACGACGAAGGACTTCCTTGAGTTCGCAGTGGATAAACGGAAGAAGCCGCAGCAGGTTGCGGCTGCACAGGCGATAGCCCAACAAATTAGGTTTTTCCACTGGCATCTTGAGTTTCCTGAAATCTTCCAGGGCGGCGGGTTTGATGTCCTGCTCGGGAATCCGCCCTGGGAACGAGTTCAAGTCGCTGAAGAAGATCACTGGGCCGACGATCCGTACGTCGCTGCAGCTCGAAACAAATCGGAACGGCACTCTCGAATCGACGAATACAGGAACAGCGCCGATCCTGCTAAGTGTGCGAGAGTAGCGCGGTTTGAATTGGAAAAACACATTTCCGACGCGGAGGGCAAGTTCTTCAAGAGGGGTAGTCGGTTCCCGCTCTCGGCCAGCGGAGATACCAATACTTATGCATTATTCACTGAATTGGGCAGGGCCTATTGAATAACCGCGCACGCATGGGGCTTCTTGTGCCTACCGGTCTAACGACCAATGACACCAATAAAGCACTCTATTCCGAACTTATAAAGCTCGAATCGCTACACAGCGTCATCGGGTATGAAAATGAGAGCTTGATATTTCCTGATGTTCACCATACTTTCAAGTTCTGCCAGCTGACAGTTACTGCCCCGGGAAAAAGCAGGCAGACCCTCTACACATATTTATGTCGGAGAATCCCGGAAACAAAAGACGAGCGTCGTATGTTCGTTATGTCTGCTGCCGATGTGCAACTCGTCAATCCTAATACGAATACGTCGCCCATTTTTCGTACCAAGATAGATGCTCAGCTGACAATGAAGCTGTATAAGGCTGCACCTATATTGGTTCAAGAAGCAGATGCGAGGAATCCATGGAACGTCTCTTACAGCCAGGGCCTATTCCATAGTTCAAGTGATGCCGATCTGTTCGGAAAGAATACAAAGGAGGCAATGCAAGCAGCGGGCGGCACTCTCGTCGGGAATATTTTCGAAGTCGACGGTGAGACTTACTTGCCTTATTACGAAGGCAAAATGATGTTCCAATTCGATCATCGCTACGGAACCTTCGAGGGGGCGACCCAAGCGAATCTGAACGTCGGTTCATTGCCGCAGCCCTCAATTGCGCAGAAAAGAGACTTCGAATACCGCGTTCTGCCTCGCTACTGGGTTCGGAAGGAAAACGTCGACAATTCTTTAGGGGACTGGAACCACGGTTGGTTGATAGGATTCCGTGACTTCACTAGCAGCATCGTCGAGCGCACTGGCATTTTCACCGTTCTTCCCAGGGTTGGCCTCAGTGACCAATTCGGCACCATCTACGCCCAACCGGAACAAGGTCAGGCGATCCCAGCGTTGGTCGCTAATCTGAATGCCTTGGTATTAGATTATGTAACGCGTCAAAAGGTCGGTTGGACTCACCTGAAGAAGTACATGTTATTTCAGCTGCCGGTACTAAGCCCTTCCTCCTATCACGAGGCCGACCTTCAGTTCGTTGTGAACGCGAGTCTCGAGCTCACCTGCACGTCGTCAGACTTGGCAAACTACTCCGAGGAGATGGGCGGAAGTGGCAAACTATTCGAATGGAATCCTGACCGCCGACAGCGCCTTCGCGCCGAACTCGACGGGTACTACGCACACTTGTATGGGCTTACACGAGACGAGTTGCGCTACATTCTCGATCCCAAGGACGTGTTCGGGGAGGGCTTTCCCAGCGAGACCTTTCGCGTCCTGAAAGAACGCGAGATCAAGCAATATGGCGAGTACCGCACGCAGCGGCTAGTCCTTGAGGCCTACGATGAATTCGCAAAGTCCGACCGCTTCCGCGACGAAATGCCCCGCCGCGTCTCGGCTATCGAGGCGACTCCCACGACTGGCAAGGCAAGGAGCCAGTCATGAAGTCAAGACCGACAAACTGAGATTGGCGTCTCATGACACCACATGAATACAACAACTTGTCTCGGAGATCCGATGGATACTAGCAAAACGCCCCGCAAGACCGTTTGGGAAGACATCAAAGGCACGCTTGCTGACGGTCAAGAATACTGGGTCTATCGAGACAAGCCGTGGCGCACATGGGAGGAACAGAAGGACAAATACGCCAAGTTTGCCGACGGAACAGTCCGGCCCTTTGATGGGTTCGAACACATGGAAGGCATCGAATTCACGACCGAGAATTATCTTGGCGACTCGTTGGACCCGGCAGAAGTTTTAGGCCAATGTCGTTGCCTCATTACATTCGAGGGCGTACCTGTATATGGCTTCGTGTGGTGGGAAATGAGCGGTGCCCTATTACATGCGCACAGATGCTTGGAGAAGCTTCGCTGGCTCCGGAGCGTGTTTGGTAATCTGAACGCCGAGCGAAGTCTGAGCCACCTAATTAACCGCCCCGTGTACTATCGCGAGGTTCCAGCACTGGTTCTCGAATACACCCCCCAGAGCGGGTCGGTGCTCCTGGCTGCCGAACAGGGGCACGAATTCCCACCCATCAGACGAGATCTTCCCCCGACGAAGGCGGCAAAAGTCGATCTCCTAAGCGAGCTGATTCGCTGGAATCGCGATGGGAACTAGGACTTTGAGCGGAAAACATCGGTCCAAATGCTTTGTTTTCATACGTCTAAAAACAAGGTGCGATTATAGCGAATATTCTTGACGGATTTGCTCGGATCAGCCGATAATCTACTTGGTTGCGTTTATAGCGATTATCGATTATAGCGCCGCCGAGGAGGAAACTATGGCAGCCCATCCCATCGAAATCGGCCCCCGCAACGAACAGGAGGTTCGGCAGGCAGGCGAGCTGTATCGCATGCTCATCCATGATGGTGCCGCTGCCCTGATCGGCCCTGACGGGTCAAAGGTCGAGCTGCCGCCGTCGGTCCACGATGTTTTTCTGCAAGTGCTGGAGAAAATGCAAGAAGGTAAAGCCGTGGCCGTAATGCCGGTGCTGGAAGAACTGAGCACCCAGGCCGCTGCCGACCTTCTCGGTCTTTCACGGCAGTTTTTTGTCCGCGAATGCGAAGCGGGCAAACTTCCGTTCCACCATACGGGAACGCACAGGCGAGTACTGTTGAAAGATGTGCTCGAATACAAGAAGCAGCGCGAACACGCACGGCGCGAGGCAATTGTCCGCATCGCCCGCAAGTCAGAAGAGTTGGGGGTATACGACAAGTTTGTTCCGCCAGAGGAATAGATGACATCGGACTTTCCTGTGCTCGTAGACGCATGTGTTCTCGTTCAGGCCGCCGTTCGCGACACCTTGCTTAGGCTGTTCGAGCGGCGGTTGTTCCTTGCGCGCTGGACGGACGAAATCCTGGAAGAGACCGTGCGGACGCTGCAGAACAAACTCGGGCTAACTCAAGAGCAGAGCGCTCATTTGGTTGACGAGTTGCGCACGTACTTTCCAGATGCATGGGTCGAGCCGGGGTATCGCGAACTCATCCCCGTGATGAAGAACGACGAGAAAGACCGGCACGTTCTTGCAGCCGCTGTGAAGGCATCATGCGAAGTCATCATCACCTACAACCTGAAGCACTTCCCCGATGATGCACTGAAGCCGCACGGCATCATGGCGAAACATCCCGACGAATTCCTGGTAGACCTCTACTACGTGAACGGCGAGATGGTGATCCACGAACTGCACCAGCAGGGCGCGAGTCTCGCGAAACCTCGGAGCATCGATGAGGTTCTGACGTCGTTGGAAATCTGCCAGTCAAGGCAGTTCGTGAAGTTGATCCGAGAGAAACTGCAGTAACGGCGCGGCTATGTACCCGACCAAGCTCTACAGTTAGGCCAGAAATCACTGCCAATCAGCGACTTACCGCGCTAAACTCAGTGTTTCGTCTCACTTTTAGGGCTGAGGGCCTCATCCATGGACGTCTTTGCGCTCCGCAACCGTGTTGTGGACGACTACAAGAAGTACATCGAGAGCTTTGTAAGGATTCGCGACGAGAAGATCGAGAAATTCGTCCGCGATGAGTTCGCCTCGGGTGTTCTCTGGCCTGATCCCATTCTGCAGCTGAACCCCGCCTACCAGTCGGGCAGCACCCTCGACGACTTGGCCGCCAACGGCGTTTTGCGTCCGGGTACAGCCAAGTTCTTTCGCAAGTACGACGGCGGCCCTCTTCGCCTCTATCGTCATCAGCAGGAAGCTTTCGAGGTCGCGCAGCGCGGCGAGCCGTATGTCGTGACCACAGGAACTGGCTCTGGCAAGAGCCTGACGTATCTCGTCCCGATTTACGACCATGTCCTGCGCAACCACCCCGAAAAATCAGGCGTTCGGGCCATCATCGTTTACCCGATGAACGCCCTCATTATTAGCCAGTGGGAGGCCCTGAAACTGTACGCGAAGTCGTATCCCGAGAACCAGGTTCGATTCGAGCGTTACACGGGACAAGATAAGGACGACGCGCGGCAGAGAATCCTCGACAATCCGCCGCATATCCTGCTGACCAACTACGTAATGCTGGAGTACATGCTGCTGCGGCCGGCAGAGCGCAAGTTCACCGACAGCGCCACGGCGAACCTGGAATTTCTCGTGCTCGACGAGTTGCACACTTATCGCGGCCGGCAGGGTGCAGATGTGGCCATGCTGCTGCGCCGGCTGCGCGAGCGCAGTAAGAATTCCAAGCTCCTGCATATCGGTACCAGTGCCACGATGTCCACCGAAGGCAACCGAGCAGCCCGACGCGCGGCTGTGGGTGCTGTGGCTACAAAACTCTTTGGATCTGAAGTCAAGCCAGAAAATGTAATCGATGAGACGTTGAGGCCGGCCATTGACGCGGCCATCCCAGGGGACGCGACCGCTCTCCGCGCTGCCGTCGAACAAATCATCCCAAAGGACATCACGGGATTCACGAAAAACAGCCTGGCGGCTTGGACCGAACAATGTTTTGGGCTGACCGAAGAAGATGGCTGGTTGGTGCGACGCACTCCGATCACATTCAAGCAGGGTGCTAAAAAGCTCGGCGACGCGAGCGGGCTTCCGGCCGCGGAATGCGAAGTAAAACTGCGCGGGTTATTGGAGGTCGGGAACAGCTTGAAGGCCGAAAGTGGCGAGCCACTATTTGCTTTTCGCCTGCATCAGTTCCTCGCCGCAGGCGGCACAGTTTACGCCACCCTGCAGCCTTTCAGCACCCGCAAGCTTTCGCTTGAGGGCCAGTATTATGCCAGCGATCATGATGGCGAAAAGCTGCTTTACCCTCTCGTATTCTGTCGCGAGTGCGGACAAGAGTACTACATGGTCAGTCTGAAGGACGGGCTATCCTCTGAGGTGATTCCGCGCACTCCGGTTTTCTACACGGAGGATGAAGAATCGACCGTCATTCCGGGTTACGCCGCTCTGAACCGCGACGGCGACGGTGAAGCGGATTTGTGGGACGAAGCGCGTGAGAGCGATCTGCCTGACAATTGGTGGGAGCAGCGCAAGGCCGGTCCCCGCGTCAAGAAGGACTTCAAGCCGCACATCCCGCGGACTTTGAACGTCACTCCGGACGGCCAAGCTCACAAGGAAGAGGGTGAAAAGATATGGTTTCAGCCTGCCCCTTTCCTCGTCTGCCTACGCTGCGGGGCTGCGTACGATCGTCGTGAAAAGAATGACTTCCGCAAACTGACGCGACTTAGCCACACGGGACGAAGTACGGCCACCACAATCGTCAGCGGCTCCGCCATCGTACAGTTGAGGGGCGACCGCAGCGTGGAAGAAGGCGCTCGGAAGCTACTCAGTTTCACCGACAACCGCCAAGATGCGTCGCTACAGGCAGGTCAACCGCCTTCGAGGATTTTGGCAAACCGCGAACAATGAGCTCGTTGGGAAATCCATAATTAAGCTAATCGATTTCATCGATCACCAAATCCTGTTGGGACACCTGAAGAAGGAAGATTTTCCTCCAGAATTGACACGGCGTGGACGAGACATATCGATTCGACTGTGTGCAGGCAGGCCATCGGCAGCTCCGATACCAACAGAGGATGAGTTCATCTCCAAGGAGTTCGGGAATCTTTCGATAGAGAGGCTTAGCCTAGATCCGGTCATCTGCGGGATACTTAAACAAAGGATAGATGAAATCAGGAAAGACCTAACGGCACAAACACCCTTAGCGGTAATTTTCCTTTGTGGAAGCACGCTCGAGGGTGTACTGCTCGGAATTGCATGCGCAAAAGCAAGGGAGTTCAACCAGTCGGCTGTTAGCCCGAGAGACAAGTTCAGGAAAGTGAAACAGTTTCAGGACTGGACGTTGAATGATTTCATCAACGTCGCGCGTGATCTTAATTTGCTCGGGGAGGACGTGAAGAAGTTCAGCCACGCGCTGCGCGACTTCCGAAACTATATACACCCGTACCAGCAGATGTCGTCCAATTTCAGCCCGGACGAGCATACGGCAAAGATCTGCTGGCAGGTTCTTCAGGCCGCTATCACTCAACTCTCGAAGTAGCGGGACTGCCTGTGTCCAAGGGCCCGCAACCCGCAACAATGACCAAATCGGAATACATACAATTCCGCGACGGCACGAAACGTTCACACTCACAGTGCGCACAGGAAACGCAAAGTTGTCATCTGCTCCAGAGGCCACAAGCTTCGCATTGGCTTCTGATTCTTATACCAGGATCACTCTTGGGCCGCTGACACTCCCGGCGGCCCACTTATGGCAAGCATTAGACCTGTCCCACGGGGCGCAACCTGCCCGACCCCTTCTGGAGATTGCACCGCCGATGAACTGCTTGAATATTGTCGGGATGGTCATCTCTCCAGGCCCCTCCCATGCCTTTGGGCTCAATGTGTGTGATTTAAAGCAAAAAGTTGCCGTTGGGCAGGATTATGCTTTAAATCGTGCCCATTTGAGGCGACTTCAAGCCAGCGATGCGGAAATCAAAGAAAGAGCCTGTAAGAGAAGAGCGGATCCAGAACGAAATAATCGTCGATGCGTACGGGCCGGAAGAGCAAGCGCTCGGCTGGTACTACTACTTGGAGAACGAGATCACGTTTCCGTTCAGGGCGCGCTGCACTGTATCCAAAGTGGTGTCGCCGCTCCGAAAGGGTGAAACGGTCGAAGTCCGCCGCCTGGCGCCGGAAGATTCCTATGTCCACGACATGCTGGTGTTGATTCGCTGGCAAGACCGCAATGTGGCGGTTCCGCTCTCCCAACTGGTTCCTGTCGATGCGGATCGATCAACGATCGAGGCTGTCGGTGACTGGCACTATTGGCTTGCGCAGGGTTACTGCCTCTGACTTCACACTGCCGTTGAAAGCTATGACAGGCGTCTGTATGGTGGATCGAAGACGCACATGGCCAAGCATCAGTTGAAGTCGCAACCCACATGGACGGACGTCAAAGCCAAACTCGATGCTTTCGACCGGGCAGGACTCGTGGACTTGCTTCACGATCTCTACGCCGCGCACAAAGACAACCAGGCGTTTCTTCACGCCCGTTTTGGCCTGGGCAAGGACGTCTTGGGGCCCTACATGAAAACCCTCGCTCGCTGGCTCTGGCCCGACCCATTTCGCAACCAGGACACATCCGTCTCCAAAGCGAAACAGGCCATCTCCGATTACAAAAAGGCCGTAGGCGATCCTGCGGGACTCACCGAGTTGATGGTTTTCTACTGCGAGCAAGCGGCGGGTTACTGTCAGGATATCGGTTATCAAGACGAAGGGTTCTTCGATGCCCTGGTGCGCATGTTCGAGCAGGCCCTCAAGTCCCTCAACACCCTACCCGCCGATGGCCGGGACGGCTTGGTCGCACGACTCAACCGTGTGCGGGAAATCAGTCATGACTTCGGCTATGGTGTTGGCGATGACATGGACTTCCTCTTGGCGAAGTACACGCATTCGACCTGATGCCCTCGTGATTTGCACTGGTCGCAGTAATCTTTTCTACCTTTGTGTGCCGAGTGCCTTGTGTGCCTCGCGAACTGTATAGCTAATGGTTATCCAGTCACGACGTAACCTCTCAGGAAGGCGCTCCAAGATTCTTTCAACCGAAGGGTACAAACCTTGCCTGTCAAGTTCTGCAGCAATGTCCGGAATGCTATGTAGCAGCATTGCACGTCGTTTCGTGGTCTCGGCCGAAGCGGACCGGCGGTGCTCCTCCACGATCCTACGGGTCAGAGCGGGAAAGTGCACGCCCATGTACCGTACTGTGATGTCGAGACGTCTGCAGACAGCACGCAAGGATGGTACCGGAACCTCCTCAAGCACAGCGGTTGCTGTCCTCTCCAGATCACTTCTGTGCTTGGCAACGGCTGCCCGCCTTCGCGCCCGGTGCTGGCGGCATAAGTCAGGATGATATCTCCACAGAACTGCCGTATGGAGATAGCCAAGACGACGGCCCAGGTCTGCGAGGCGCGGCACCGGCTCCTCACCAAGGGCATTCTGCAAGACGCAGCGCATCCTTTCCAATCGGTCGTGCTTCACCTTATCGATCTTCTGAGTGATTGCGGTGCACAGCTGTGGAAACTCTTCTCGGAGAGATTTATCGCTCGGGTGCCCAAGTCGTGCGGCGATCCGATGCACTGATGTCGGTTCCGGCGAATTGAGAGATCGCTCCAAGAGTTCCTTTGCTTGAATCGTATTTGCCTTGGGTGCTCCCGGCTTCACCGAACGATGTGTATCGCCCCGCAGCCGAAATCGCGCAGCAATTTTGTAGCAGAGAGCGCGGTGGTCTCTATAAAGGCTGTCGGTGGTTGTGTAACCTAGCCGGCGTGCAATGTCTATCACGGTAGACGGAACGGCAGCATCAAGCGCAGTGAGAAGAGCTTGCCGAATCTCACGACGGCGTCGGCATGAAGAAAGACGATGCTTTCCATAGACGGAAACAGCCTGTCGTGCCGCTGCAATGTCCGCTGACGCGGGTCCGGCTGCAGCGAAGAAGCTCGCAAGCGGAATATTTAATCGTCGGGCGATTCTCAGGAGGTTCTCGATCCGAGGGACTGCCGCACCGGCGAGCCAACCATGCAGCATCGGGCCAGAGCATTGGGTGTACTCTGTGAAAGCGAGGATATTTCCGCCGGCAACTTCTTCAACATAGATTGTGAGAGTTCGGCGAAGCGACTCCCGAGCAGCCACGGGATCGATTGAGGGAAGCATTGCTAGCAGGCTTCCGACCTGTGCACAAGACCAGGTCTGGTCCTTTTCGCCGGGTTGTGGTTGGTTGCAGCCGGCATGTGGCGAACCCAGCCAGCCGCCACAGCGTTCGCAGCATCCGGGGCGAGCGAAGACACCGAGTGGGTTCAGCAACCTGCCACAGTGTGGACAATCGTGGCGAAGTGGTTGCCGGTGTACAAGGCAATGAGACGTTGTCTTGATTGCCCAGAGCAGTGGCTCGTAAACGGTCTGGCTGTTTCGTTGCCAGTCTTCGTAGCACAGCGAGCACCAAGCCCGGTGACGATGAAATAAATGATCAGGCAGCGCGTGGCGAAACGGAAGGATTGTCAAATACTGCAGATCATGGCGGCGCGTTGCCGCTTCCAGAGCTTGAACCCACGTGATAGCACGGGCCGTAACGCCATTCACTGTGTAGCTGCAAACTCGAAAGCCGTGCCCTCCGCGTCTACTAGCCTTGGCTGCCGGGGGAAGGATCGCCCCTCTGAGATTCGGGACGTCCGAAAGCACCAAGCCCACAAGGTCTCCGACGCTCACCGAATGGGCTTCAGCAAGCCGGGCGACGTAACTGCTCAAGCTTTCAACGAACGCAGTGCCGATACCAATGGGCTCAAGCGCATAAAGAAGGCTTCTCGGCGGAAGGCGACAAGGCGACAGATTCCACGAATCAAACCGAGGTCGCACTTGCATGCGTTTGTCCGATGATGTCACGTGTTGGAAGTCGCTGGCCCGGCCTCCGGTGCCGGTTCAGCAAGGCTGGCGGCGCTGGGTGGGTTCTCCCTGCTCCGCGGGTGCTCAAGCCGAGCTTTTCACGAAATCGCATTATTGCCTCGCGCCGCTCACATAGCTTCAGCTCGCCATCGATGATTTCCCGGTGCAGCTGTTCGCATTGGGCAAGGCACAATGCCTGTGATTCAAGAGTGGCTCTTGTCAACTTCTGGCTGCCCTTTCGAGTCGCCATCGTAGCGGCCCGTACGAGCCACTCCTTCAGGATTCCAACGCAGCCAAGGCTCCGCTCGTATAGGAACTCCCAATCACTCACAAGGTCTGACCGCTCCTCGAATGGAAGTTCGGCCTCGAAGGACTGCACTACATTAATAAAGATCTGTCGGTCTCCTGCATTTTCGGCGCTGTAACGAGCGAGGTGGACATCGATACTTCGTCTGCTCAGCTGCCCATTCAGATTTCGGAACGCCAGCAGATCGTAGGTGCCAAACAAAACGTGCACGGTCGTGGTTTGGTTGGCGATCGATTTGATGACATCCAACTGATCAAGAAGGCGCCGGCCCGAGGGAATTTTGCCAAGATGCTGTGCTTCGTCAATCATGACCGCAACAGGCCTACGATAGCGGATAGCCTGCTCCACAGCGTAGCGGTACTCAGTGCCAACCGCTCTGGGCGGTGGTATGAAGCGCGGTGCTGGCGCCGGAAACGCTCGTCCTGGATTTCGATTCAGCTTACGATCAATCAGAGGTTCATCAAGTTGGTGGAGAAGGCGCACGTAATGATCGCGCCAGTTGAAACTTCCGGACTCGGGAGCCACTGCTTCGACGCTGACGACTGGAATCCGTGTAAGATCCGCCTGGAGTTCGCTCGAGAGCTCCGCAACAATCAACTGCTCCGTCTTCAAGCGTAGAGTGGTCTTGCCGACCCCAGTCGGGCCGAACACGAAAATGAGCGAATTCGGTTCAGCCCCGCGAATCGCATTCATCAGCGTCCCTTTGGCCTGCACAAGCCGGGGATGCGCTACAGTGTAAGTGCGAAAGTGGTCAAGCCGCGATTCGGGACTAGCCAGGTTTTGAGACAGACGAGCTGCCATCAGAAATCCCCGTAGATCGCGGTAGCTACTGCCAGAGTGGCCAGCGACACCTGGGCAGGTTCGGTGTCGGGCTTTCCCAATGTCGCGTGCTCGAAGTCCCTGTCCGGAGTGAGGACAAGATCGTTCTGCCGAATTGAGCCGCTCTCCCTGTCACGCAATTGCTGCAGAAGACACCTTTCCTTGGCCTCCGCTGATTCCAGAAAGTCCGCGAGTTTCCGCGCCGTCAGAGTGAATCGTTCTCGGGAGTGCAACTGACTTCGACGCCGCACCTCCTTCGATGCCAACATGATTTCCTTCTCTGAACGGCCTTGCAGCGCCACATAGTGCTCGGAGTGACATTCCGTCCAGCAGTTCTTCACAAATGCATAGGCTGTGCCGATATCAAACGGGTCATACCGCACAGGGACGTCTTGATTTTCCACATTGGGATCACGGAATGCCTCCGCCCAATAACGTACGCAATTAATAATTACCCCGCGTCCAGGCGTCACCTTCGCAGTACCCCGCTGGGTTGTCGGGAGCGTTGCCATCAGGAACGCTTGATCGTAAGGAATAAACCTGTTCGCACGAACACCGGAGATGTCGAAGCCTGCAAAATACTCCTGTCGCGGGGTTTGCCCCAGAGCCGGGTGCTGGATAGTGTCGTAGATTTCGAACAGAAAAGACGAGAGATAATCATGTAGGCAACCAAGGGTCCAAGCCGCCTGGCCCACGGGGGCGTTGCCCTTTGTGACCTGCCGAACGTGGCGCATGATCTGAGTATTGCCCCGCAGATTGTGAATGAACTGGGTGTTGGTAGTACCGAAGAGCCGCTCACAGACGGAGCCAAACCGAGCCTTCGCGGGTGGCCGAGTTTTCTTCGTGCATTCATAGCGGGCCAGGA
>Ga0335082_10006807_pt1 | contig 12448 bp, 8 predicted proteins | sample Lox_Sample_41_FD_206718 | JGI IMG/M metagenome (GOLD analysis project Ga0335082, IMG submission 206718) | Soil microbial communities from Loxahatchee National Wildlife Refuge, Florida, United States - Lox_Sample_4.1 | ecosystem: Environmental > Terrestrial > Soil > Wetlands | place: USA: Florida...
CATGGCAACCGAGGGCCGCGTGCCGGTGCTGAGGAAGTCGCGCTGGCTGCTGCTCAAACGCGAAGAGAATCTGAAGACGGAACAGCGCTTCCGGTTGCGCGATCTGCTTCGTTACAACCTGAAGACCGTACGTGCTTACCTTCTTAAGGAAGCCTTTCAGCAGCTCTGGGATTACAACTCGCCCGCGTGGGCCGGAAAGTTCCTTGATGATTGGTGTCGGCAAGTGATGCGCTCGCGCATCGAGCCCATGAAGAAGATCGCCAGGTCACTCCGCCAGCACCGCGAACTGATCCTCAACTATTTCCGCGCTCAGAAGCTGCTTTCCAGCGGAGTTGTCGAGGGTCTGAACAACAAGGCCAAAGTCACCATGAGAAAATCCTACGGCTTCCGCACCTTCCGCTGCCTCGAACTTGCGCTCTATCACTCACTTGGCAAGTTGCCCGAGCCGGAATCGACCCACGAATTCTTCTGACGAACCAAAAAGAAAAGTCTCGAAAATAGCGGCTCTCATTTTGCCGCGTGCGATTTCGGGTTTCCGTCCCAGGAAAGATAGAACGTGCAACGCGTTTTCGAGCTGCACGACATCCGCTGGACCTCCTGTGCAGGCAAGAAGGCATACCCGCCTGTGTTGACTTGTGTCGTGCCGGTGTCCTGAGTAAGCGTGAGCTGGCCCTCCAGGACCATGATGCGTTCGTTTGATTCGTGCCAATGCGCTGCGAAAACGTGTCCCGCGGGATATCGCACCAACAATTCCATGCCTCCCGTCTTCAGGTCCTCGCGCAGAAATACCGATTCGGAGCCTGGAGGATCTCCCTTGTCGTGGTGGAATGCAGCAGTATCAAGGTTGGTCACGATCGCTTTCGAACCCGATTGTCCCGCCACGGTGGCGAGAGTCGCCACGATCAATAGGATTAGCCTGGAAGTCATCTATCTCTCCTGATGGACCAGCTTACCTGGAGCGGCTACCGCCGTATTGTACGAATGCGACATAGTGGGTAGGTCGATGTCTTGACGCGCAAAAAGTGAATCGGCTATGTTGAGGTTGAGCGCTTCAGGGCGCCGCCAGCTCGCGGAAAGGGCCAAGCCCTCCTGACCGTCGACGATGTACCGGACATAACAACTGTCCTTTCAGCCTGACCATGCGAGTGATCGGGCGCTGCCGGGCGATTGCCCTGAAAGGAAGTTGTCATGACCACGTCGCTACCCCTGAGTCCCTCACTCGAGAATCTCAAGAAGCAAGCTAAGACCCTGCAAAAGAAATGGCGCGCCGGCGATGCGCAAACGCTCGCGCGTATTCGAGCTGCTCACCCGCAATACGCCGGAATGTCCGGCGAACAGCTGGTCGCGGTCAAGCCGCGGCTGACCGATTGCCAGCTCGTACTGGTGCGAGAGGCCGGGTTTGAGAGTTGGCCGCAGATGAAGGTGGCGGTTGAATCATCGAACCAGGAATTGGCCGATCGGTTTGTCGAGAACGCGTGCTTGTGTTATGACGATCCGCATTTTGATCATCGGTCGTTTCATGCACGCGCGCACGATATGTTAGCTGCGCGTCCGGAACTGGCGGAAGCGAACATCTGGTCCGCGAGCGCCGCCGGCAACGCAGAAGCGGTCGCATCTTTATTGGATCAAGACCCTGCTTGCGAATCGCCCGGGGCCGCACGGCTGGGCTCCGCTCTTGTACGCCTGCTATTCGCGTGTGAAGCCAGTAGACCCTAGCCATTCGACTCTTCAAGTGGCGAAACTCCTGCTTGACCGGGGTGCGAATCCTAACGCGTACACGCTCAAGCACAATGACCCGCCTGGAAGCGGCCGTGCGCGCCGCTTCACCGCGTTGACCGGTGTCTTCGGGGGCGGCTCAACGGGCATTGCGAATCAGCCACCACATCCACGGTGGCGTGAACTGGCGGAACTGCTGCTCTCGCATGGCGCTAATCCAGCCGATGAACAGGCCTTGTGGATCAACCAGGGTGCATCTCTCGAGTTGCTCCTGCGGCACGGGCTGACGCCAGAAATGCAAACTAAGACGAAGGATGGCGTAATCACGATGCTGGGGCGAGAACTGTCGCAAGCGGCACGCAATAGTCACGAAGATCGCGTGAAGCTGCTGCTTGCTCACGGAGCTAGAACTGACGAGACGTTCCGCGGGAAGACGCCTTGGCAGCACGCGATGGACATGGGGAATCTTTTGATCGCAAGCTTGTTGGAGAAGGTGGGCGGCCCTATCTCCAACCTGAGTGATGTCGAGAGGTTTACATCTTTCTGTTTGGCTGCCGACGAGGCCGGCGCCCGCGCGATGTTGGACCGCGCTCCGGATCTTCTCGAGCGGGCGCCGAAACCGATGGTCAATAAGGCGGCAAATACCGGGCGGTTGGAAGCAGTCCGGCTCGCGCTCGACTTAGGGTTCGATCCCGATTTTGTCGACGAAGTTACGGCGCTTCAAAATGCCGCCGGGCATGGGCGGGAAGACATCTTCCGGCTTCTTGTGGAGCGTGGAGCGTCGCTATGCATTCGCGACCCGTTTTACGATGGAACGCCGGTGGGTTGGGCCGACTTCTTTGAGCGAACCGATATGCGCGACGAGTTGCTAAACGAGGGGCCGATCTGTCTTTTTGACGCTCTCGACTATGACCGGCTCGATCGTGTTCCCGATGTCTTGGCGCGTGATCCCAACGCGCTCGACCGGCTTTTTGCAGAGTGCCTTACGCGCGAACCCAAACCCGCTGATTCGCAGACGCCACTGGTGCGCATGGTGGATCGTGGCAAGAGTGACGCCGTGCGTGTGTTACTCGAACACGGCGCCGACATTGGTGCACGACATCCGGACGGCCGGTCATTAGTACAACTGGCCCGCGACAACGGCTTTCAGGAGATTGTTGAGTTGCTTCAGGGCCACGGAGCCGAAAGCCAGGCGCGCTAAAGTAAGCAACATGGATCGTCGCCGGTTTGTCTCGAATTTGGTAGGCGCAGCCGGGTATGTTGCGCTGGAACGCGGGTCTGCTTCTGCACAAACGCAGGCGCCAAAACCCGATCCCAGTGTCAAAAGGGTCTTGGTGATGTTCAAGTGTCACCTGGACGTCGGTTTCGTCGATACGCAAGCCGCCGTGATTCGAAAATACTTCGATGAATACTTCCCGCACGCGATTCAGATTGCCAATACACTGCGGCAGTCGGGCGAAGAACGTTACGTCTGGACCACGGGCTCCTGGCTGCTTTATGAGTATCTCGAGCAGGCGAGTGTACAAGACCGCAAGCGAATGGAGCAGGCGATCGCAGCGGGCGACATTGCCTGGCACGCTCTACCATTTACCTGGCAGACGGAGCTGTTGAACCGCTCTGCGATTGCGGGCGCGATCGGATTTTCGAAGTCTCTCGACCAGCGCTTCGGGCGGAAGACAACTGGTGCGAAGATGACGGACGTTCCAGGGCATTCCCGAGGGCTCATTGCACCTCTGGCTGAGAATGGGGTGAAGTTCCTCAACATCGGCGTCAATTCCGCAAGCACGCCGCCGGATGTCCCTGATGCCTTCGTTTGGAAGGATTCGTCCGGGGCATCGCTTGTGATGATGTATCACCGCCTTGCGTACGGCGGAGTCGTGCGCCTGCCCAAATCGGATTTGGCTGTCGCGGTTGAAATGCGTGATGATAACGCGGGTCCCCATACGCTGGAAGAAATCAGATCGATCTTTGCCGATCTGAAACGGCAGTTTCCGAAAGCGACGATTCGAGCTTCTAATCTCACCGACATCGCGAACGCCGTGGAGCCTTATAGGAGCGCTCTGCCTGTTCTCACGCAGGAGATTGGCGACACCTGGATCTATGGTGTTTCGAGTGATCCGGTGAAGCTCGCGCGGTATCGAGAGATCCTGCGGCTGCGAAACGAGTGGATTCGTGACGGCAAACTGCAGGTGGCGGACAAAGTCGATCTCGCGTTTCTCGCACGGTTCGCTCTCGCAGCCGAGCACACCTGGGGCACGGACACCAAAACGTGGCTGGATTTCGACCACTACACGCCGGATGCCTTGGCGCAGATGCTGCAGCAGCCCAAGTATAAGACGGTTACGGGGAGTTGGGTTGAAAAACGTGCCGACATCGACGAGGGGATCGCCGCGCTTCCAATTGCGCTGCGCACTGAAGCCAAGGAGCGATTGGCGCGGCTGAAGCCGATGCGGCCCGAAACCTCGCACTTGAAAACCCACAACGCTGCGACGCCGATTGAAACAGCTCACTTTACGATTGCGCTCGACCCCGTGACGGGCGGAATCGCGCGACTACAGAGCAAGGCGAGCAAGCGGGAATGGGCCTCTGCCGAACATCCGCTCGCGTTGTTCAGCTATCAAACTCTGTCCAAACGTGACTACGATCAATTTCTCGCCAGCTACATCACTGTGCAGACGGATTGGGCTCCGAAAGATTTCGGCAAACCTAACATCGAGAAATTTGGTGCGCAGAGCCGGATCTGGCGGACCAAGCTTACGGACTGCTGGTCGGGCGAAGAGCAAAATGAGCACCGTATTGTGGCGCATCTGCGAATTGAAGATGCGAGCAGCTCGACGCCTGCTGTTGCTGCCTGGCCGGCGGAGCTGTACCTGGATATCGCCCTTCCCAAATCCGAGCCGCTGCTCCGCGTCAATCTTTCGTGGTTTGGCAAACGCGCGAACCGGCTGCCCGAAGCGCTGTGGTGCACGTTCCATCCGATTGCACCGAAACCCGACAATTGGGTGCTTTCGAAAGTAGAGTCGACTGTCAAGCCCAATGACGTAGTGCGTGGTGGAAACCGGCATATGCACGCCCTTTCGAATGGACTCAGCTATCAGGATGAACAGGGATTATTCGCGATCGAGACGCTCGATGCGGCGTTGGTCGTGCTAGGTGAGAGATCTCCAATCTACTTTTCCAACTCACAGCCGGACATGGCGAAGGGAATTCACTTCAGCCTTTTCAATAACGGTTGGGGAACGAACTACGTGCAATGGTTTGGCGAGGACATGCGGTTTCGGTTCGTGATCAAAGCATAAAGCGCGCCGATGCGACAATAAGCAAAACTGGAACATGTCTGAACCGGCGATCCTCACAACCACGGTTGGCTCGTATCCGATTCCTGATTGGCTGGCCGCGCTTCCCAGCGAGCAAGCGCGCCTGGACGCGACGCGCGTCGTCTTCGCCATTCAACGGAAGGCCGGGATCGACCTGCCGACCGACGGCGAATTGTATCGCTTCGACGTCAATCATCCGGAAACGAATGGGATGATCGATTACTTCCTGCGGCCGATGTCGGGCATTCGCAGCGCGGTCGGACGAAGTGAGCACGAGGAGTTCAGACGGCGGCAGTCGATGCAGTATCGCCGCAAAGCCTCGGGTGTTGTCGAAGGACCAATCGGTGAAGGGTCTCTCAATCTGTTGGCCGATTGTGAACTGGCGGCAACTGCAGCCGAGGGCTCTTTCAAATTCACGGTTACCAGCCCATACATGCTGGCGCGCACGCTTCTCGATCGTCACTATCGCAGTTTCGAGGAATTGCTGATGGCGATCGCGGATTTGTTAGCGGCTCAGATTGCAGGCCTTCCCTGCGAATGCCTGCAGATTGATGAAGCGAATATCCCAGGAAACCCGGCCGACGGACCCATGGCCGCTGCGGCGATCAATCGAGTGCTCGACTCTTTCACGGGACGTCGCGCGGTTCACCTGTGCTTCGGTAACTACGGCGGGCAGACGGTCCAAAAAGGGGAATGGCGCGCGCTGATCAGCTTTCTCAACGCGCTTCATGTGGATCATCTCGTGCTCGAAATGGCCCACCGCCCGCCCCAGGAACTGGAGGGGCTAAAAGACGTGGACCCGCGCATCCGCCTGGGGCTCGGCGTCGTCGACGTGAAAGTGAACCATGTGGAAACTGCCGAGGAGATCGCGCGCCGCCTGGAATGTGCGGAGCGGATGTTGGGGGCTGGGCGTGTCGGCTGGATTCATCCCGATTGCGGCTTCTGGATGCTCAAGCGAAGCGTCGCAGACCGAAAGATCGAGGCGCTGGTCAAGGGTCGCGATCTGTACCTGGGCCGAACGTGACGTCGCATCGCGATCGGGCCACTGGTGCGCGGATCTTGCAAGTCACCGATGGACCGGCGATCAATCACCCCAGCTACTTCTTGCAGAGCTCCTTCTTCCCGGGCGGGCGAGCGATGTTCTTCACTTCGTACCGCACCGGCTCGCCGCAGTTGTTTGAAATTTCGCTCGAATCGGAAGAAACCAGGCAACTCACTTCCGGACTGGCGATTCATCCATTCAGCGCCGCGCTGCATCCTGGCGGAGACGTGCTTGTCATCACTCGTGGCGGAGGGCTGTGGGCCATCGAGCGGCGGACGTTAGCGGAACGGTGCATCGTCGAGAATTCCGGGAGCGAGCTGGGAGAATGTTCGATTAGCCGTGATGGCCAGTGGCTCACGGCGGCTTACAAGCGCGGATCGGGTTGCGGCTTGATCGCCGGCCGTTTCGACGGCACAGGCTGGCACGACATTCCGTTTCCGCGAACGGTAATTCATCCTCAGTTTCATCCTATCGAGAGCGAGTGGATCGAGTTCGCAGGTGATCCTGCCCCACGCATGTACCGGGTGCGCGTAGATGGTACCGGCCTCGAATGCCTGCACCAGCATGGTAATGATGAGTTCATCGTGCACGAAACGTTTCTCGGGCAAACCGGCGACCTCGTGTTTACGATGTGGCCGCTCGCGCTGTGCAGAATGGACTGGACGACGCGTCAGATCAGTACGATCGTTGAATACAACGCCTGGCACATTGCGCCCGATAGCGGCGGTGAGCGCATTCTATGCGATACAAATCACCCCGATGAAGGGCTGCAGATCATCGATGCCGCGACCGGCAAGCGCCATCAGCTGTGCCTCAGTGAATCGAGCAACCAGGGGACGCAGTGGCGCAAGTCCTGCTATGCAGTCGCTCATGATTTCGCTCACGCGCGCGATACCCTGAGCTGGATGGAGAACGCGGCCGACACGGTGTATGGACCGCAATGGACGCATCCGCATCCCTCCTGGTCGTTCGAGGAGGACAAAATCGCCTTCGCCAGCGATCGGACTGGCGTGACGCAAGTGTATGTGGTCGAAGTCTGAGCAGCGTTATTCGATTACAAAGTCGGTGAAGCGCCTGGCGGCTCCGCCCGCGCTATCCATGGCGGTAAGTTCCAGCCGGTAGTTTCCTGGTTTGAGTGAGTCGGTCGGCACCTGCAGCCCCAGCGGAATGGTCGGAGCGCCACCCTTATCAGGAAGGGCGACGCGAAAGAGCCCTGTGTCGGACTTCTGCTCTCCTGTCTTGCCATCCAAGACACGAATCTGAACAGCAACGGCAAGCGGTTTTGCCGGATCCGGAGCGACCATGAGCGGATCGTAGACCTCGACATACATGGCTGCTTTGTCGCTGGACTTGAACTTGTTGGTCCCCGACGGAATGATCTGCAAGCCTCGCGAGACGAGCGGTGTTCGATCTTCGATCAAGGCGACATCCATACTCATGTCCATGTGGTTGACGCTTCGAACTTTGGTGCTGAAGGCCACGGGACTGATGGTGAACTGCTTTCCGTCAAAGGGGTCCACTTTCAATGGCGTTTCCAGCTTGCCGAAGCTTTCGCTGCCGGAGCTGAACACAATCTTGAAGGTGTAATTCCCCGAAGCGATGTCGAACTGGTTTTCATAGTGGTAGGGATGCTCTTTGAAAGCCTCCACTTGCTTCTTATCCTCGAATTCCAATTTCAGGGAGTCGCTAAAGCGTGCGCCGACCGATCCATCGGGACGCGTGGCAACGCCCAAGATACTAATCACCGTGTGGAATTTACTCTTTTCCTTATCGAACTTGAGCGATTCGGGGGAGATCTCCATGGCCACATTCACACGTGCCACGTTATCGGAAGTGTAGAAGTAGGGCGCTTGCATGGATGCGGCGACGTTGCCCGCCTGCTGAGAAGCGGCCCTGGTCTCGAGCACTTTCTCAATTGGAGTTTCGGCCAGCAGATCCTTGGGTTTGGCGCTGCAATATCCCGTACGGGCACGAACAGTTGCGCCGTGTTCTACCTTCACGCGCAATACGTGACAACTTCCGTCGTCGGAGTCAGGCGGCGTGTAGCCGAGCAGGTAAAACTCGTTTAATTCCTTGCCGATTCTTTCCAGGCCGCCGAAGAGGTCGTTGGTGTTGACGATAACGAACCCGCCTGTGCCGTCCGCGAGCATGTACATGATGTTCTGGTTCGTCGTGGAAGACTCTGGAAATTTCGGGATCAAGATCCGGGGCTGATTGAACGGAACGTTCCCATAGGGATTCAGATTCGGATTCGACACTCCTATGCCCGGATTGCCGGGTCGCGAGGGATTGTTGGGATTGCTGGGATTATTAGGGTTCGTAGGATTGGACGGGTTCGTAGGGCCCCGTCCTGGCGGCGGAGTCGAAGGGGAAGGTACGGATGGTGCGGGCCTTCCCGGACTGGGAGACGGCGTGCCTGGATTGCCTGGTGCGCGAATTTGCGGCGCAAAAGCCATCCCTGGAGCGAATGCGGCATTACGGAATATCGCACCTGGGGGTAGTGATCCAATCGGGCCGCGTCCCGGAGTAACGGGGTTGGGCGTTACAAGGCCACGAACATCGATCGGATAGATGGCGACATTGGATCGATTGCACGTACTGATGGTCGCGGTGACTTCCGGCAGGATCTCCGGTGGCACTGGAAAGCCGCCGGTGAAGAGGATCAAGCTCTTGCGCCCTGGTACAGTTCCGAGATTCTTGGCCAAGCTGCGGATGGCAAGGATCACGTCGCGAACGGCAAAGTCGGCGGCGGCTCTCCCCAACGACATTGGACCGTTGTCGTTCGGGGAAACGGAGGCAAACTTGACACCCTTCACCACGTTTTTCAGCCGCTCCGCGTCACTGGAAAAATTCTGCGCGATTTGCAGGGCTCCGCCGAAATTGACGATCGCCATGAGACGGGACGGGCCAGCGTTGGAGTCGATGAATTTCGTAGCCGCTTCCCGCGCACGCGCCTGAGCAGCGAAATCCATCGTGGAATTGTCGAAGAACAGGACGATGTAGCGGGGCTGAGAGTTGGATGGCCCGGACGGATTTGCCTCGAAGGAGAAGCTGGTGATGGTCTGCTCTTTATTGTCTTCCCAAACCTTGAAATCTTTGACGGTGAGGTCACGCAGATAATTCCCCTTCTTATCCGTGACCACCGCGTCTACCAGAACCACTCTGGTTTCGGTGCGAATGGTCGCTCCGGAAGGGGCGGGAACCTGTGGGTTTTGTTGCGCCAGCAAAAGACCCGTCGTTAACGAGACGAGGACGCTTGCACTAAAGCCCACCTGTGTACGCGCGTTTAACTGAACAACACTCATGATGTCCCCCTTGCCAAAATCTGCAGTCACGGAACCTGGACGACGCCGTTCTGCGCCGTCATCATCTGCCCTTCGGTGTCCCTCACCACCAGCCGGATCACGTAGCTGCCCGGCGTTACATCAAAGCTTGTCTTGATTGTGAGCCCAGCGGCCAAACGGGCTGCAAAGGTCTCATCCTTGAGAAACATCTCGATCGTCTTCTGAATGGCGTTGATTAAGATTCCATTGCGGTCGAAGACCCCCGAGACCACGGTAAGAGTATTCCGGTTACGGCCGTCCGACTTTCGAAAACGAATCGCTTTGAGATCCACATGCGCGAGAATCGACAGTTTGGCGCTGATATCGCTCGGTTTGAAAAACTGCGTCTGCAAGTTGACAGGAATGTCCTTCATCTCTTCGCGTGAGAAAAGCGCCTCGCGAACCTCTTCTTTGGCCTGTTCGTTGGGGTCCATTCGATGCTTCGGTGCGTAATATCCTCGCCGCGCCTGCAACTGGAGACCAGAAGACGTCTTCAAGTTGACCTTCAACGAATGATAACTTCCGTCGTACTTCAGGTTCTGCGGGGAGAAGCCGAGCAGGTACGTAAACTCCGGAGATGCCGCGACGATCCGGAAACCCTCGGCGAGGTCATTGCGATTGTGAAACCACGTGCCGCCAGTGGCGTCCGCCAGTTCACCGAGTACGTCGCCTTCCGCTTGGGCGCTCTCCCGGAGGTAGCGCGAAATCACGATTTGCTCCTGGTAGCTTCTGCCCGGGCGGCTGGCGTCGAGTTCGGGAGGCGCATAAAGACCTCGCGCGTCGAGAGTGTTGATCGTCACATTCGAACGTATGGCGCTATCCATAACATCGGTTTCTTCCGGGCGATGGTCAAGCAGCAGGTAGAACCCGGTGGACACCAGGACCAAGGTGCGCTGGCCCGGCATCGCGGAGATCCTTCGGATCGCGGCTTTCAATGTCGTGAGCGCCAGCCGAGTCTCGTAGTCGCCGGCGCTCAGTACCTGCGCCGCGGTGCTCCTGGCCATCTGCTCGGCGACGCTGCGCTGCTCCTGGGGAAGACGCAAGCAGCTCATGGCATCGAGCGTCGCCGCGTCCAGGGCTGTGGGATCGTTCCTATTCACGATCAAGTCCGCCATGTAGTAGGAGATATCCGGACAATCGCTGGCCGTCTTGCTTTTTGGCCGCGGCCTCAAACGAAGCAGGGTGTCCTGGATCGCATCGCGATCGTCGGTGAAGTCCAGCGTGGTTTGACCGGACGTGCTGAAGATGGCGATACGATCCGTGGGCTGTATCGTCTCGGTGATCTGCTTCCGTGCGGCATCGCGGGCTTGCGCAAGATTGCCAAAGTCCGAATGGACATCGTCGAAGAGATAGGCGACGAAGTGTGTGGCCATCGGCGAAGGCGGCGGTCCCGGTTTCTCGGCGGTGTCCTCGGCAACGGGCACTGCTGGTTGACTCGCGGCTCTCGACGCGCTCTCCACCGAAAATTTGGATATTACCTGCGGCTTGCCTTTGTCGAACAGCGCGAAATCCTCTTGATGCAAGTTTCCTACGGCTTTCCCGGCACGATCGCGCACTACGACCGGAACCATGACCAGGCTTACCTTTGAACTGAACGTCGTGGGAGTGTCATGCGAGCTGAGCTCGGGGGCATTCTTGTCCGCCGCCGCGTGGGTTTCTGACGGTTGCGCCGGAACGGGATTCTGTGATCGTCCGAGCTGGAATGCGAGTCCGCAAAGGAGTAACAGCAGCGCGATCGGACGCACGCCACGTAGCGAGACGATTGAGTTCCACATAGGCTGAACGCCGGTTTTCTTTTAACGGAATTCTTACTAGACGCCGCTCTTATCTCGATTAATTATATCCGGCGGCTAGAGGCGCCGATAGACGCTCCATCATTCGTCTCAGGCCGGGCGAACGTCCCAGCCGGTTGACGATCTGAGCGTGGCGCGTGTTTCATAATCATTATCGACTTGGCACCTTCACGGGGTAGAATGGTCGATCAGTCGTTCTTAGAATCTCGAGGTTGATAGGACAAATACATGAAACGCAGGTTGAACATGATCCTTGCCGGTGTCGCAGGGACAATTGTCTGGTTGGCGGGAACCCCACTCTCGGCGCAGCAGACCGCGGCGCCAACGCGACAACAGATGGCTGAGCAGGTCTTCAAGAACATCCAGGTGTTGAAGGGAATTCCAGTGGACGACTTCATGCAAACCATGGGGATCATGTCCGCGGCGCTGGGAATTGACTGCTCGGAGTGTCATACCGGCGCCGGTACCGTGAAGGTGGATTGGGCAGCCGACACGCCGAGAAAGGTGATCGCCCGCAAGATGGTGACGATGATGACCGCCATCAACAAGGAGAACTTCGGGTCGCGGCAACTGATCACGTGCTGGAGTTGTCATCGCGGCCGCGATCGTCCATTGACCACGCCCACACTGGAAGCCGTATATGGCGCAGGCTCCGAAGCGATGGATGACATGCTCGTGCAAATGCCCGGGCAGCCCTCCGCCAATGCCATTTTGGACAAGTACCTTCAGGCAATCGGCGGGCAGGAGCGCTTGGCGACTCTGAAAAGCTTCGCCGCCAAGGGAACCAGCGTCGGGTTCGGTGGGTTCGGCGGCGGCGGCCATGTCCAGATCTTTGCGAAATTTCCGGATCAACGGGCCACGTTCATCGACTTTCCGGACGACCCGCAGCGCGGCAACAGCATCAGAACCTACAACGGCCGAGAGGGGTGGATGCAGTCGCCGCTTACCGTGTTAACCGAATTCGAACTGGCCGGCGGAGATCTGGATGGCGCCCGAATCGACGCGCTGTTTTCGTTTCCCAGTCAGATCAAACAGGTCCTGAGTAATCTCAAGGTCAGTTTGCCGGCGACCATCAGCGATCTCCCCGGGCCATCCAGTCAAACGGGGCAGGACAAAGGTACAGAGGCGGTCGGGCAGGATCGTTTGGTCAACGTGGTACAAGGAACAGGCCCACGTGGTTTGCTTGTAACGCTGTATTTCGATCAGAATTCGGGCCTGCTAGTCCGCATGGTGCGATACGGCAAGTCGCCGATCGGT